>Ga0272412_1000068_pt1 | contig 20399 bp, 14 predicted proteins | sample WWTPWeurt_MetaT_FD_193540 | JGI IMG/M metagenome (GOLD analysis project Ga0272412, IMG submission 193540) | Metatranscriptome of activated sludge microbial communities from WWTP in Nijmegen, Gelderland, Netherland - WWTP Weurt (Metagenome... | ecosystem: Engineered > WWTP > Aerobic digester >...
CTACCCGAGGGGGACGGCTCTCTGTCTGTTTCTTAGGCAGCGAGAGCGAACGCATTGTCGTTCGCGTTTCTGTTTTTTTCCGCAGGATTTACGAGGTCACGGAGCCTCGACACGCAACCGTCTACTCAGTTCACCCCCGTCGAAACCGTTACGCCCCCAAACTGGGAGCAAACAGGGATGAGGCGAGTCTAGGAATTGTCGAAGCTGTCGTCAACCCGGTTTTGTGGGGTTTGCTGAAACAGCACTCTCTGGCTGGCCAGGCGAGCCGTTCGGGGGAAGTGGGCTGGTCGGACTGAGCGGGCCAAGCGGGTCGAGGAACTTGCCCAAATCACGCCCTGTGCGCCAAAAACCGCGAACGTACACAAAAAACTCGTACCGAATCGCCCAGGGCTGGCCTTTGCGGATCACGCGAACCCGGTATATGGGCGTCGGTTGAACGAGTGCTCGACGAACGGCTTTTTCGGCGTCGCTCAATTGGTCGTCGGCCATCTCATCGACGCGAATGACCTCCACGTCGTCGTAGTGGTGTTCATAGATTTTTGCCACAAGCTCTGCCGCAAGCGGACCCAGGAGCGGCCTGGACAAAAGCTCATAGCGCGGCCAAAACCGCTGGGCTTTCTCGTCGCCGATGAGCAACGCCAGCTCGTCGCAAGACATGCGAAACGATTGCATCACCGCGATGACGCGATCCCGATCGTCCCGCGTCGCTGAGACCAGCAACTCTTGCCACAGCCGAATCAGATCGGTTTGCGTCCCGCCATAACTTCCAATTTCAACTCTTTCCGTCGAGAACTTTTTACATCCTTGCCCAAAACCGAGAACACAAAAACCCAACGACAGCCGAAAAACCAACCCGCTGCACCAAAAACGCGCTTTGTTTCGTTTGCTTTTCATCTCTTCTGGTCGCTCCTCGTCGCAGACGGTTTGTCGTTATGCGCTGTGTGCCTCGGAAAAGCACAATGCGCTGCTGTAGGCAACCGTCCGCATTGTAGGCCTGTGGATAACCCTGTGGATAACCCTGTGGATAACCCTGTGGATAACCTGTGGACAGCGGAAACCTGTGGAAAACTCGGGGGTTTTTCCACAGGAACCCACATTTTTCTCCACAGGCGATGTCCTTGCTGCGCAAGCACTTTGGCCACTTTTCCACATATCCACAGGACATAGTACGGATACGAATAAGATCTATATATACAGATCCAAATCAGGTAGAACCTCATCCTGAAAAACAACACAGGTGGAGAAAAGATGGACTTTCACATCGAGAAGGCAGCATTCCTCCAGGCACTCTACTACGCGCAAGGAATCGCCGACCGCAAGTCAACGATGCCCATTTTGGCAAATGTTCTTTTGCGATCGGAAGGAACGGATCGAATTACCGTCGCAGCGACGGACCTGAATCTGACTGTTACGACAGAATTGCCCTGCTCGGTAAACCGAGAAGGCGGTTTGACAGCCTCAGCAAAACACTTGCATGACTTGGTGAAGACATTGCCGAGTGAAAAATTGCATCTCCGTCGAGCGGACAACAATTACGCCGAGATTGCGAGCGGCAAGGCAAGTTACAAAGTTGTGGGTTTGCCAGACCGCGATTTTCCGAAACTGCCGTCGCACAAAGAAGTGAAGTTTCACAAGGTGGATGTTGCGGCGCTGAGAGACATGATTTCCAAGACGATGTTTTCAATCTCGACGGACGAGACGCGCAGTCACTTGAATGGCGTGCTGTTTGAGTGCGAGGGACATGACGATCTGGCGTTTGGGCGCATGGTGTCTACCGACGGACACAGGTTGTCAAAATGTGAAAGACCGCTGCCGGGAGCGCCAAGACTGAAGCCAGGCGTGGTGATTCCTCGGCGGGGAATCATGGAAGTGCGTCGAGCGATCGAGAGCAGCAACGGGTCGGTCGAAATCGCCGCGCAGAATCAGTATTTCTTTTTGCGAACGGGGGCGACGGTGTTGTCAGTGAGGCTGACCGAGGCAAATTTCCCACCGTATTCGCAAGTGATTCCGAAAGACCATCAAAAGCAGGCGACGGTCAGCACGAGCCAACTTTTGGAGGCGCTGAAGCGCATTTCGCTCGTGGCGTCGGAAAAGACCTGGGGTGTGAAACTGTCTTTGTCGAATGGTGCGATGCGCATCGAGTCCGACAATCCAGACCTTGGGCAAGGCAAAGAAGAGCTCGATGTGACGTATCAGGGCGAGGAGACGGTCATCGGTTTCAACGCCAAATACATGATTGAGCTTTTGTCCGAGATGGATACGCCCGAGGTGCAGATTGAACTGAACGGCGACCTCGATCCGGGCTTGCTGCGGCCCCTGGACCCGAAACAGGGCGTTGGGAATCAGTACCTCGGGGTCATCATGCCGATGCGCTTGTAGGGGCGTGTATTTTCGCAGAATACATATCTGTGACTTCCGCAACCTGCGGAGTCTGTCGTATTCGCCACATCCTCGTTTCAATGTGATTTCCGGCGACAACGGCCAGGGGAAAACCAACTTGCTCGAGGCGGTGTTTCTTCTGGCGACGCAGCGGTCGTTTCGGAGCAACCGTCCAGAAGAATGGGTTTCCTTTGGGCAAGAAGCCGCCGAGGTTGCCGCAGACATTTGTCATGCTCAAGTGGAGCGGCGGTTGTCGGTGAAAGTGTGGGCGCGACCGAGCCGGAAACAGGCGACTGTGGATGGGAAAGCGGCGCGGCAAAACGATTACTTTTTGGGTGTCCGCGTGGTGTTGTTTGCTCCCGAGGATCTCGGTTTGCCGAAAGGTTCGCCGGAACAAAGACGGCGCTTTTTGGACCGGGCGATTTGGAATACGCAAGCAAGCTACCTCGACGAGATTCGCGATTATCAACAGGTCCAAAAAAGCCGAAATGCGGTGCTGCGTCGTCTGCTTGTGTCTGCGAAACAGCGTTTTTCAGCGGGTGTGTCAGAGCGTTTTTCGGAACAGACAGATGACAACACGGATGCTGAATCGCTGCTCGAGGTGTACACAGAGCAACTGTGTCGGTTGGGTGCGCGGGTTGTTGCGCGAAGAAGAGACTATGTGAAAACCCTTTCTCCGCAGATGGAAATGACGTTTGACAGATTGAGTCGCAGCGGTTTGTGCGCAGAAATGAAATACAAACCGAAACTCTCTCTTTCGGATGTGGAGCATGCAACAGAGGAGGATTTGTATCAGGCTCTCCTCGAGCAATTGGAAGGAGATCGAAAGCGCGACTTGTTTCGTGGCTTCACACACAGCGGACCACATGCAGACGACATCGAATTCATGCTGTCAGGACGCGAGGCTGCGAGTCATGCAAGTCAAGGTCAACTGCGGGCGCTGGTGCTGTCTTTGAAAATCACAGAGATACAACACCTGTTTTTGCTGCATGGTGCCCCACCGGTGTTGCTTCTCGACGATGTTTCAAGCGAGTTGGATGCGCAAAGGAATGCGTATCTGTTTGATTTTTTGCGTGCGATGCCCTGCCAAGTGTTCATCACCACGACGAGTCCGACGTTCGTGAAACTCGACAGAGACAGACTCGATGTGCAGATGAGGTCGGGAGAACTTGTGTGCGAAAGGGAACCCGAGCAAGCGGCTCTGTGAATGCCGTTCAAACGAGGTACATCAGCAAAAACATGTACTTCTCGATGAACCAGAAAAACGGCGTCATGAGCCAATGGAGCGGCGACAAACCGCCGATAGGGGGAAGCAGGATGAGGCCCAAAAAAACAAAGCTTCCGTACCGAAAAAGAAAGTCGCGCACGGGGGAAAACACGTTGGGCAAAAACTCCAGGAATGTGCGTCCATCGAGCGGCGGAATGGGCAACAGGTTGAAACACATCAGGCCCAGGTTCAGAAGCAAAAGTTGTCTCGACATCGCGGCGATTCCTATCGCGTGAAATTTCATCGCCACGACAAAAACGATCGACGAAAAAATCGCGAGCAGCAGATTCATCGCAGGTCCGGCGGTTGAAACCAAAAGGCGCACGGATCTCATAGACCAGCGACGAGAAAAATAGCGAGGATTGCCCGTCCATTCGACGGGTTTTCCCCACGCAAGCGGAATGGCTGCACCGAGCGCCATGAGCGCAGGAAAAAGCACTGTTCCGAGCCAGTCAATGTGGGCCAGCGGATTCAGCGTCACGCGGCCTTGTTCTCTGGGCAACGGATCTCCCAAACGGTCGGCCACATATGCGTGGCCAAATTCATGGACGGTGACGCAAGCAATCAGCGTCAGGACATGAATCACCACGACGGCCATCGAACGAGCCGAAAAAGTGCTTCCGTCGAAAAGAGACAAAGAAGCAACGACCGGCTCAGTGGTTTGAGCAGCGGTTTGCGAGACAGAAGTGACAAAAGAGGACAACCCGGAAAACAGGGAAGAGGAGGAACACAACAGGGCAAAGTGGTTTTGCATCATGGCTCTTGTTTGCAAAGTATTGCGCGTTGGATCTGCGTCGGTCAAACGGTTGGACAAGGAGCGTGTTGCAGTCATGCCGCTACTGCGCAAAAATCTCCGACGGTGCCTCGTCCTGACCTCGGCCCAAAGGGCCGGGGACGAATACGTCCTCACTCCTCCCTGCGACGTACCTACGGGTACGTCTCGGTCGTCGCTGCGGGCGTTTCGCCGATTCGCTCGCGGAGCTTTTTTGCTCGTTTACGCGGCATTACTGCAACACGCTCCTAGCGTTTGCGGAGGTACAGCAAAAGAAGTGAAAGGACCGCAACCAACGCAACACCGACGGTCCAAATCAACAGACGGCGCTGCTTCATCGCGTTTTCAAAACGGTCTGTGCGGTGAGGACCGACTTTCGATGCAGCCTCCTGATTTTCCCGCTGTGCTCGAAAACGAGAAAGCAATTCTTCGGAGTTTATGGACAACGCTTGCGCCAAATTTCGGACGTATCCGATGACGAAAACCGACGCGGGCAGTTCAGAAAAACGGTCGGCTTCCAGCGAAACGATCCATCGAACAGAAATCCGTGTGAGCGATGCCAAATCGTGCACGCTCAACCCCCTTTCCTCACGTGCTCGCCGCAACGTCTCGCCAAATTTTGGAATACAGGAAACAGGGGACAAAGAAGCTTTTTCGAGGGGTTTTCCGGTGTTGTCGGCACCGTCGCCCTGACCTCGCGGAGGCGTTTCGTGATGAGCCGCAGTTGGATTCGGAAGGTCGTGTGCCGCAAGAGCGTCTGGCCTGTGAGAAACGCCTTCGCTCGCCTGTTTCCGTTTGTCTTTTTTGCTGGCTGGGCTGGCTGAATTGCGCAAAACCACTCCTTCGATTCGGGCGCGTTTTTCTGGGCGCTTTTTCTGACGCTGTGTGGCACGCAGACGCAGGTTTTGTCAACCCGACGACGTGGTTTTGCGGTAGTCCTATCCGTCATGAACACGCTGACTTTGGAATCAGCCGATGGAACACCGCTTCGCGTCGATGCGTATTCGACGCAGCGAACAGAGCCTCGAGGCGTGGTGGTCGTCGTGCATGGTTTCGCCGAGCATCGCCGTCGCTATGAACACCTTGCAAACTTTCTTTCCGAGCATGGTTTTCACGTACTCACCGGAGATTTGCGAGGTCACGGGGAATCAGGTGGGGAACGCGGCTACATAGAACGGTTCAGCAACTATGTGGATGACGTGTCCGCGTTCGTTCGCACAGCAGAAGAGACGTTTTCGATGCCCAACCGAGCGCAGCCGATTTTGTTCGGGCACAGCATGGGTGGTTTGGTGTGTTCGCAATTTGTGCTCGCGACAAAAGGTGCGGTGCGTGCGCTTGCGATGACGTCTCCGTTTTTCGGAATCAAGCTGGCGGTGCCGTCGTGGAAACGCGCGCTCGGTTTGGGTGCATCGCTCGTCTATCCCAAGTTGAAACTGCCAAATGGCATCGACGGCAGTGTGTTGTCTCACGACACGAACCTGTGCAAAGCCTACGAGCAAGATCCGTTCGTGTTTCACACGGCGACGGCGCGTTGGTTTTCGGAAGTATTGGCGATCCATGCGGATTCGCTGAATCGAGCCTCGCAGATCAAATTGCCGACGCTCATGTTGTTGGCTGGGGACGATCGATTGACGGACGCGCAAGCCGCCGACCGCGTGTTCGACCGTTTGGGAAGCCGGGACAAAACCATGAAAACGTATCCCGGAATGTTTCACGAAATTCTCAATGAACTAGAACGGCAGCGTGTGTACGACGACCTGCTGGAGTGGTTGCAGAAACACTGACCTCAGCGTACACGGCGGGGCTATCGCTTCTCGATTTTCGCGGTTTTTCTTCGTCGCACGGTTCGACCAAGACCCAAGAGGACGGCGAGTCCGACACCCAAACCCCAAGCACTCCCGACATCTTGAGCCGGTGCAAACCTGCACGAGCAGCCAGTCGCGACGGTTCCTCCGTCGATGGGCGGTTGTTCTTCGCCGCCGCCCCCGTTGTCAGGAGGCGGATCACCGCACTTGCCTGCCGCGCACACCTGACCCGTCGGACACACAGCGCCCTGGCAGGGGTCCGCGCAAGCCCCTTTTTGGCACACTTGGCCGGTCCCGCACGTCGTGTTCTCGCAGCCTGTATCGACGCACTTTTGAGATGAGCTTTGGCACGTTTGGCCGCTTCCGCACGGCAAGCAATCGCAGGTGGTGATGCAAGCGCCTCCCGAACAGACTTTGCCTTGCCCGCAGGTGACTCCCGCACATGGGTCTACACAGAGGCCCCCGGAACACATGTAGGGGGATGGGCACTTGATTCCGTCGCACGGGCTGACGCAATTTCCGCCTCGGCAGACTTGGTTCGCTGCGCAGGTTTTTCCGACACAGGCATTCTCGATGCATTCTCCCACGACGCATTGCATGCCTTGGTTGCACGGAAATTCGGTTCCGCACGCCGGGGCGCAGCGGCCTTTGCTGCATGCTTGTCCGACGGGGCAGGGTGCTTTGTCGTCCACGGTGCCGTTGCAGTCGTTGTCGATGCCGTCGCACAATTCGTTGTTTTGGCCGGGTTTGACGATGGCTTTGCAAAACAACTTGCCCTGACCGTCGCATTCGGTGACGCCGAGCTGGCAAGCCCCCTGTTGGGTGCTTTCGGTACACGGTTGTCCTGCCCCGACGCATGTAACGCCCGTGAAGCGGAACAAAAAGTCTTCGTAATCGAGGTCGTTCCCGTTTACGCCGGTGCTGCCTGCAGCGTCGAGAAAATCCAAATCTTCAAAACCCAAATAGAACGTGTTGGCGAGTTTGTTGGATTTGTAGATGAGCGTGGAATACCAAGGACCCGGCGTCGTGCACTTGGAGCAGTACGTGTTGAAACGGTGCTCGGTGTAGTGGTACTGCGTCGCGTTGCCGGTGCCCGTCCCGTTGGGATTGGGAACCAGCACAAAACCGATCAAACCATTTTTGTAGGCCGGGTTGCTGCGAATCGAGGCTGCCGACAGATCGAGTTTGTCGGGAGGAGGCAAAGACGCCGAAAAGGGAAACAGAATCTGAATGTCGCTGTTCGCTTTCGCGATGTTCAAATTTGCGCCCAAATCGACGGGGATGTACTTGGGCGGGTTGTTGCTGGCGCGGGCGTCGTCCACGTTGTACCAACCGATGGCGAAGTTTGCGCCTCCCCCTTTCGCAACGTACCTGCCCGAAAAATCACACAACGGAGAGAACTTCTGCGGCTCGACCTGCGCGTCGCGGACTGCGTCGATTCCCTCATTGATGTTCTGGTTTTGCGCGCTGCCGTTCAAATAGGTTTGCAGCGCGGTTCCCTTGGGAATGAGATCTCCACTCGGGAGTTTCACGTCGGCGTGGGCCGCATAAAAAGGCGCGCACAGCAAGGCGGAACAAAGCAATGTCTGCACAAAGTTTCGTCTCATGTGGGTTCTCCTTAAGGGGGACCAAAAAGCCCCCATGCGATTATCGCAGAGGCCGGAAGCCGGGATTTGCACCTTCTTGCCGCGTGATATAGTCGCGCGCATGTCTTCCGAAGCCGTTTCCTCGACGCCGACTGCCGCTTCCGTGCGCAGTCTTTTCCTCAACTATTTTCAAGGCCAGGGCCATCAAATCGTTCGCTCGTCCCCGCTTGTGCCGTCGGACCCGACGTTGCTGTTTACAAACGCGGGCATGGTTCAGTTCAAAGACGTGTTCACCGGGCAAAAGCAGCTTCCCTATCAGCGTGCCTCGACTTCGCAAAAATGCGTGCGCGCCGGTGGAAAGCACAACGATCTCGACAACGTGGGACGGACTGCGCGGCACCACACGTTCTTCGAGATGCTGGGGAATTTTTCGTTTGGCGATTACTTCAAAACCGAGGCGATTGCGTTCGCGTGGGAGTTTTTGACCCAAACCCTCGGCCTGGACCCGAAACGGATGTGTGTGTCTGTGTTCGCAGGGGATACCAGTTTGGGCCTGGGTCCCGACGACGAAGCGCGCTCGCTGTGGCGCAAGGTGTCGGGCTACACCGACGACCGAATTTTCGGTCTGGGCCTCAAAGACAACTTTTGGATGATGGGCGACACCGGGCCACAGGGGCCGTGTTCGGAAATCCACTACTTTTTGGGCGATGGAGCCGTCGATTTGAGCCGTTTTGGCGACGAGCCTGCACAGGACGGAAGCGGCTGGGTGGAAATTTGGAACCTCGTGTTCATGCAGTTCGAGCGCCCCGAAAAAGACGCACCGCTGCGGCCTTTGCCCAAACCGAGCATTGACACGGGCGCAGGTCTTGAACGTGTGACGGCCGTCGCAATGGGCAAGCGGTCCAACTACGACACCGATCTGTTTGTGCCGCTCCTTATGACCGTCCAAGATGCGTGCGGAAAGCCGTATTTGCGATCGGATTCCGACGAGGATGTCGCGATGCGCGTCCTGGCCGACCACAGCCGGGCGACGGCGAATTTGATCGCCGATGGCGTGCTTCCCTCGAACCTGTCTCGAGGCTACGTGCTGCGCAGCATCATGCGGCGCGCGATTCGTTTTGCCGTCCGACTCGGTTTGCCTGCGGGTTTCTTTGCAAAACTCTGTTTACAAGCGACGCAGCTCTTGGGCGATGTGTATCCCGAACTTGGGAAGGCGAGGGGCCTGATCGAAAAAGCGGTCAACGCCGAGGACGAAGGCTTCCGCAGCACGATCGATCGGGGGCTGCGCCTGATCGGAGAAACCGAATTTGCGCAAAACGCCGCGTCACAAAAAACGCTGCCGGGCAAAGTCGCGTTCCAACTGCACGACACGTACGGTTTTCCGCTCGATTTGACGCAAGTGATTGGTCGCGAGCAGGGTTTTGTCGTCGATGAAGCCGGTTTCGCGGACGAAATGCGCAAACAACGCGAACGCAGCAAATTTGCAGGTTCAGGCGACCAATCCGTCGGTCAGACGTACCACGCGCTGTGTGCGCTGCACGGAGGCACGACGTTTTTGGGTTACGGCGCAGGAAACGACGGCGTGTGTGGGCAAGGGCGCGTGCTTGCGCTGCTTGCGGCCACGCAATCGGTGGACGCGGCAGCAGCGGGCCAGGAAGTCGAAATCATGGTGGATCGCACGCCGTTTTATGGCCGATCCGGCGGGCAAGTGGGCGACGCGGGTCGGGCCGCAAAAGTGGTTTCGGGCGATACGGTGTGCGAGGTCGAAATCCTGGATACCTGGAAACCCGTTCCCGAACTGTTCGTCCACAAAGCGCGCGTTTTGTCGGGCAGTTTGTTCGTCGGTGATGAACTCTCGCTGCACGTCGATGAAGCCCGGCGGAACCGGATTCGAGGCAATCACTCGGCGACGCACCTTTTGCACCACGCGCTGCGGAATGTGCTCGGCTCGCATGTAACGCAAAAAGGCAGTTACGTCGGGCCCGACAAACTCACGTTCGATTTTTCGCACTTCAGTCCGCTTTCGTCCGACGAAATCGAGAACGTCGAGCGCCTGGTGAACGCGGCCATCCGTCACAACGACGCGGCGCTGACCGAGGAATGCAGCTTCGACGCGGCGCAAAAACGCGGTGCGATGGCGCTGTTCGGCGAAAAATACGGCGATCGAGTGCGCATGCTGCAAATGGGGGAATCCGTCGAGCTGTGCGGCGGCACGCACGTGGCCCGCAGCGGCGACATCGGCTGGTTCAAAATCGTGTCCGAAACCGGCATCGCCAAAGGCGTGCGACGCATCGAGGCGCTGACCGCACAAGCTGCCGAAAAGTATGTCGAGGTGCGCGAAAAAGAACTGCTCGCGACCGCCGACTTTTTGCGGTCAGGTCCTTTGGAAGTCCGCGAGCGTGTCGGCAAGTTGCAAGACGAAATCAAGGCCCGCGAAAAAGAATTGCTGGCGCTGCAAAAGAAACTTTCGCAGACCCAAGTCGCCGGTCTGTATTCCGAAGAACAACAGGTCAGCGGCCTGAAAGTTTTGGTTCGCCGAATGGAAATTTCCGACGGGAAAGCCCTTCGAGAATTGGCCGAAACGCTGGTCGGCGAGGGTCACGCCGAAGTGGTCGCGCTCGGCAGTGCAGACGGCGAAAAAGTGTCTTTGGTCGTCGCGGTCAACAAAAAGCACAGCGCGAAATGGCCCGCTGGAAAACTCGTCGGTGCGCTTGCGGTGCATGTGGGGGGTCGCGGCGGAGGCAAGCCCGAGGTCGCGCAAGCGGGCGGGAACCAGCCCGAAAAGCTCGACGCTGCGCTGCAATCGCTGTTTCCCCTTGTCGCGCAAATGGCGTAGTCGGCGCAACTTCCGATGTGCGGAATTGCGTGTGTTTGTGCGCCCCTGTCGCGGACCGAGCGTGAGGCGGTCTGCGCGCTGATGGTGCAAGCCCTGTCGCACCGTGGGCCGGACGGCGCGGGTCTTTTGAGCGTCCCGTTTTCGTCCCAAACCGCCGTTTTGCCCGAGTCTCCCGATTCCACGACGATCACAAGCGGTCCTGGCATCACCCTCGGTCATCGACGTTTGGCCATCGTCGATCCCACGCCCGGCGGAGCGCAACCGATGACGCGCGACGGCCTGGCTCTTTCGTGGAACGGCGAGGTCTACAACCACCGTTCCCTTCGCCAGCAAGCGGTGTTGCAAGGCGAGACTTTTGCGACGCAATCCGACAGCGAGGTTCTTCTGTCTCTTTTGCATCGCCACGGTCTCGTCCGTGCATTGCAGGCGGTCGAAGGTCCGCTCGCGTTTGCGTTGTGGGATGCAAACACACAGACACTTCACCTGGCGCGCGACCGTTTCGGCAAAAAACCGCTGTATGTCTATCGGCGCGGGGACTCGCTGCTTGCGGCGTCCGAACCCAAGGCCATCGTCATCGCGGCTCGTCGCCTGGGTTGGCCCCTGTCCGTCCATCGCCAAACCCTTGCGCGGTATCTGGCCGATGTCGAACAGGAAGCGGGCGACGAGACTTTTTTTGCGCAAATCCAGCGCGTGCCGTTTGCCCACGTCGTGTCGTTTGCGTGTTCAGCCCACGGTCTTGCGCAGGTATCCCCCCAAACCACCCGGTACTACAGGCTCTTACCTGCATCCTTTGCACCCACAGACCACGCGGCGTTTTTGGAGCAGTTTCGTGCCCAACTGGCCCATTCGCTGGCCCTGCGGCTGTCTTGCGAAGGTCCGGTCGGCGCGCTGCTGTCGGGAGGGCTCGATTCGTCGTCGCTTGTTTGTTTGGCCCACGAGATGGGCGCGACGCTGCCGACGTTTTCCGCCGTGCATGGTCCGGGCAATCCATGCGACGAAAGCGCCTACATCGATCAAGTGGTGGCGCAAACCGGAGGGCCGCATGTGCGCGTGCGTCCGTCGGAACACCTGTCCCCCGATGCGTTTTTGCGTTTTGTGGTGGAACAGGACGAACCCACGGGAGGGGCCAGCGTGTTTGCTCAAGCTTGTGTGTTTCGACTCGTCCGAGCGCACGGCCTCAAAGTTGTTTTGTCCGGGCAAGGGGCCGACGAGGCGTTGACCGGTTACGGCGGATGTTGGCCGTTTTGGCTCGCTGAAACGCTGCGCAATGCAGATTTGGCGTCGTTTGCGTCGGGCCTTTGCGCACAACATCCGACCTGGAGCGCCCGCCTCCGGGCCACTGCGCAGGCCGGTTGGCTCGGGTTTCGAGAAACCTTGCCTGCGCCCCTTGCCGCCTTTGCACTCTCCACCAAATGGCACCGCGCGTTTGCCCACGCGCCGTTTTTTCATGCGGATCGGTTGGGGGTTCCCCCGATTGTGGAAAGTGCATGTGAAGGACTGCAACCGAACGCGCTTTTGCACAAATACTTGTTTCGGTTGCTGACCGGATCATCTCTGCTCACCATTTTGCGGACGGAAGACCGTTCCAGCATGGCGTGCGGAGTGGAATCCCGCGCCCCCTTTTTGGACCCCGCATTGGTCGAGCTGTGTTTGGCGTGTCCCCCACCATGGCTGTTGCACCGGGGCCGCACCAAAGCACTCCTCCGCGACAGCCTTTCTTCCGTTTTGCCTCCAGGCATTGCGAACCGTCGCGACAAAATCGGTTTTGCTGCCCCCCAAACCGACTACCTACAAAACCCCCTGCGTCCCCTGGTCGAGCGGTTTCTGCAACAGTCCCGCCTGTCAGCAGCCGGTCTTTTGCGCAAAGAAGCGTTGTCTACTGCGTGGAAACAGGGTCTGCGCACCCACGCTGAAAGTCACGCGGTCTGGAAATTCCTGTCCGTCGAGGCCTGGCTGGAAGCCTTCGACCTGCCGCTATGAATGTGGGAAAGGAATCATGCTTTCCTCCCGCAACTTTCCTTTTCCAAGCCCCGATCTCTTGTAGCACTCTTGTAGGGGGCGTTTGTCCCAACATCCTATTTACGTTCCGGGGGAAAACATGAAACGCGCGTTTCGCATCTGTATTCTTCTGTCATCCATCGGCCTTGGTTTCGGTTTCGCAAGGTGCAGCGGTTCAAGCATCGAAGGCGAGAACGCCGATGGAGGGGGGGAGGACCTTTCCTATCAGCTAGGACCGCAGTGTGGCACCGGTTTTTGCAAAGTCGGGGAAGTCTGCGAGGTGGGAATCTGTCATCCAGACTGCGGTGTGGGCGGGGTCCGTTGTTCCAATCCAGAAATCTGTTGTCCAGCGGGCGACATTTGTTACATGGATGCCTGCACGACACCTGGAGCATCCTGCTCTGTAGGGGGTGGAGGCTCTGGTTCCGCATGTCTGCCTCCCATGTGTGCGGAAAACGAGTATTGCGAACCCTCCGTAGGCCGATGTCTTCCCTTGGCACCCACCGGAACGTGTGAATACAGACCCCCGACCGGCCAATTCACACCCAAAGTCAAATGGGCGTGGAGCGGCTCTACCGTCGCGCCGACCTACAACCAAATCATGATGACCCCCGTCGTGGCCGATCTCGACGGAGACTGCATGCCGGACATCGTGTTTTCCACGTTTGCCGGAGGGAACTACACATCCGACGGTGTGATTCGTGCCGTGCGAGGAGACGGCAAAAAGGAACTCTGGACCGTCACGGATGCCACGCTGCGCTCGAATCCGGGTGCCCAACTCGCGCTCGCCGATGTGGACAACGACGAAAGGCTCGAGGTGTTTGCGTGTCATGCCTCCGGCGCACTCATGGCCCTGAATAACGACGGAACCAAAAAGTGGATCACCGCAACCAAACCCTGTACGTACTATGACGCTCCAGGAGTCGCAGATCTGAACCACGACGGGGTTCCTGAAGTGTACGTTGGGTTTGCCGTCTTCAATGCGCGGACCGGGGCAGCCATCGGCACGCCGCCAGGTGTCTCGGCCCCCTATTCCATCGCTGTGGAACTTGACGGAAACACAGCAAACGGCATGGAACTCGTCGCAGGCGGCGTCGCGTACCACATGGACGGCACCCTCTACTGGAACGCCGGCAAAGGCACCGGCTACCCCGCCATCGCGGACCTAAACGGGGATGGGAAGCCGGATGTGGTTTCGGTGGAGAGGGGGGCGCATGCTGTGTATGCGTTTAAGAACGATGGGACGCTGATTTGGGGGCCGAAGGATGTGAACAACGGAGTGCCGACTCCGGCTGGGGCTACGGGGGGAGGGACTCCTACGATCGCGGACTTTGACGGAGATGGGAAGCCGGATGTGGCGACGGCAGGCGGGTATGGGTACTTGGTGCTGAATGGACAGACGGGGGCGGTGCTGTGGCAATCGACACAGACAACGGATACTTCGTCTCGCGTGACGGGTTCATCGGTGTTTGATTTTGAAGGCGACGGACCAGCAGAGGCGGTTTACAACGACGAACGGAACCTGCGAGTGTACGACGGGAAAACGGGGAAAGTGCTGGTGAAGCTGTGCAACACGTCAGGCACGTTGTGGGAAAACCCGGTGATCGTGGATGTGGATGCGGATGATCACGCGGAAATCGTGGTGATGTCGAACAACTACGCCATCAATAGGTGCGAGGACAATTCGCCGTCTTCGACGGGCTTCAAGGTGATTGGAGATGCGCAGAACCGGTGGGTGCGCACGCGCCGGATTTGGAACCAGCACGCATACTTCGTGACGAACGTGAATGACGACGGCTCGATTCCGACGAATCAGGAAGACAACCATACGAAACAGGGGCTCAACAATTTCCGGCAAAACGTGCAGACAAAGAACACACTGGCGGCACCGGATCTGGTTCCCCGGAGCGTGAGGAATACGCCAGACCTGTGTTTGCAAGGGAAATTGACGCTGGCTGTGAACGTGTTTAACCAAGGCGCAGCGACGGCGATGGCGGGCGTTCCGGTGTCGTTTTATGCGGTGGATGGGAATGGAACATCGACGCTCATCGGGACGGTGTTGACGACCTCGGCGATCTTGGCGGGTGGTTCGTTGGTGGTTTCGACGCCGTGGACGCCGCCGGGGAACGTGAATACGCCGTATCAGATTCGGGTGGTGGTGGATGACGACGGGAAAGGCGTTGGACAAACGAACGAATGCAACGAGACGAACAACGCCTCGGCTGTAACGAGCGTGATGTGCCCGATCACGGGATAACGGAACGCGTCTTTCCCTCCTGACCTTCCCCTGACTTTTCGACAAGTCCTCACCAAACACAGGACACACCCATCGCGCGACTATCCAAGCCGATGCCAAATCGCTACGATTTGGGCACCGCCTGGCAAGTTTGAAGCGGGTGGGAAGGACGAAAGACGACGATGACAAAGACCTCTATCAATCGATGGTTGCGCGGCGCTGTGGCAGCGACGGTGCTGTGTGCCGGAACGGGCTGTTTGAAGCTTCAGCTTTACAACGCCTCGGTGATGAAGCCGAGCCAAGTCGCGCTGTACTTTTCGGTGACGGACTCGGGAGGGAATCCGGTGCCGAATTTGGCGGCGGACAAGTTCCGCATTTACGAGGACAGCGGCCTGGTCTCGATCTATGAATCGAAGCAGACGATTCTGAATCCCGAAGTGGCGGCGGTGCATTACACATTGCTACTGGTGGACTTGTCGGGTTCGATCACGCAGTCGGGCGCGATGGAGCAGCTCAAACCGGCGGTGCAGAGTTTTGCCGATCGGGTGGGCGCGTTGCAGAAAGTCGCGATTTACGGCTTCGATGGCAGCAAAGAGATCTTCCCGATCATCGGTTTCACAGATGGAGAAGGCGGTGTTCGGGCGGCGGCAGAGCGGCTGGGGACGTTCAAGGGCAAGGACCCGTCCACGAACCTGAATGGCGCGGTGATCGAGGGGCTGAAAGTGCTCGACAAGGCGCTGGAACATGCGCCGACGCCGCTGAAGTTTGGTTCGCTGGTGGTGTTTACGGACGGGACGGATCGGGCCCGGCGGGTGGTGCGCCCGGATTTGGACAAAGCCCTCGAGGGAGCGCAGGAAAAGGACACGGCGCTGTACGTGATCGGCGTGGGGAAAGAAATCGACAACAGCGAGCTGCGGAACATCGGTCGCACGGCGTCGTTTTTGAGCACGGACCCCGCCGCACTCGCGAAAGCGTTTGACACCATCGCGGCGCGCGTGGAGGCGTACACCAAAAGCTTCTATTTGTTGTCGTATTGCTCTCCGGCCCGTGCGCAGGAACACGACTTGAAAGTCGAAACGGGGAACGGCGCGCAAAGTGGCAATCTGGGCTACCGTTTTGATGCAACGGGGTTTGGTCCAAACTGCGATTCTAACCGCATGCCCAAATTCGACATCCATCGCCCCATCGTCAAAAAGAAAAAGTAAAACACCGCCCGGCCCAGGTCCCACCAGTGGTCGCTTCCTTTCGGGGGTTGGGGGATGGGTTTGGGTGGTTTCTTTTTGGGTGAAGGTGTGCGATAAGCGCGCTTGTTAGCACAGAGCTTCGGGCGCGCAATGTTCTTTTTGCCCGCAGCGGCTCTTTCCCACACATCACAGAAACCATCGCTTGGAGGAACACATGAAACGAACCCTTTGCACGACGCTGGGGCTTTTGGCTGTCGCTTTGTCTGCTTGCGGCGAGCCGGAACCCTCGGACAGTTTGGACCCGACGCTGAAAGGCGAAATTGAAGACGCGCTGACCCGATTCGAGACGGACACGCAGACCTTTATGAATGCGCTGCCGCAAAAAATGGGCGCGCCGAGCCCGGTGTTTTCGACGGACATGGTGCGCAGCCTGAACTTCATCGGAGCGAAAAACGTGCGTCGCCAGGACGGGCCTGCGGATGCGCCGGGCTCGCACGATTTGGCGAAGAATCTGGTGGACAACCTGGTGCTGACGAATTTGGCGGACATGCACAGCATTCGGTCGTCTTCGCTCGCGGAGTCGCCGTGGTCGGATGACTATTGGGGGATTTATGCGGGTGTGATTGCGAAACGCTATTCGGATACGAACTTCCCGCGCAGCGAGGATTGGAAAGTCCTGACCGATTACGTGCGGAACAAGCAGCCGAGCAATCCCGATGATTTGTCCCCCGCTGAAAAATACGACCTGCTGGTGGGCGATGCAGGCAAGACGATGACGAAGTACAACCTGAACGAAGGGCAGCCGTACTATTCGGAAAGCGGCAAAGTCGAAACGTGGATGGGCATTTGCCACGGGTGGGCACCGGCGGCGTTTATGGTGCAGCGCCCGACGAAGATGGTCGAAGTGCTCGCGGCAGACGGAAAAACGAAGATCAAGTTCTATCCGTCCGACATCAAGGCGCTGGCGAGTCTTTTGTGGGCCAACACGAATCCGACGACGAAGTTCATCGGGGGTCGGTGCAACGTGAAAACGCCCTCGACCGATGCGAATGGTCGCATCAAGGATTCTTCGTGTCGCGACACCAATGCGGGGACGTGGCACTTGGCGGTCGTCAACCAAATCGGCAAGGCGCGTCGGTCGATGGTGCTCGATGCGACCTACGACTATGAGGTCTGGAACCAACCCGTCTACAGCTATTCCTATTCGTACTTCAATCCGCAGACGAACAAGGCGTACCAGACATTGAGTTATGCCAAAGTCGCGGTCGGCAGCTACACCACCGACAAGTTCAAAGCCTACCGAGCGCCGGGCACGACGCACATCGTCGGTGTGGCCATGGATGTGCGCTGGACCGTCGAAACGCATCCGTCGCACAACACGCCGGACAGCTCCTATCGCGATGCGGTGTCTGGAGCGCGGTATCTGTACACGCTGGAACTTGATTCGACCGGCAACATTCTGGGCGGGGAGTGGTACCAAAACGCGCACCCCGACTTCCTGTGGCTGTCGCCTCCGGGCACGCGCGCCAAGAGCGATGCTGAACCGACGGGCACGCAGCCGACCTGGGATGGTGCCACCGCAGTTCCGACCAACTGGATGACAGCCGCCCGCACCGCCAGCTCGTATGGCCAGCCCCTGGGCGTCATCGTCGATTCCCTCGTCCGCCTCGCCCGCCAATAATCCCCACTCCCACGAGCTTCCCCCAAGCCCTCGCCCCAATCCCCCAAAACGTCCCATGCCGTGACGGTTGCCATGGCGTCCCCTCAAGCCGCAAATGCCGTTCCTCGCGCCCGGCTCGATCCCCGTCTTCCCTCTTGCGGCATGGTTCGGATATACTCCGCCGGCTGCATGGTGACTTGGCCTGCCGAACCACCTTCAGGCCGTGGAACTTGGCCGCTTGGGCCGACCACGCTTGGCTTTCCGTGGGGGGACAGGCCGTTTGGTTCGACCTCTCAAGACAGAAAGGGATCTCCAGCATGAGCACGTTCAACATTGAAATCGACGCGACACAGCTCTTTTTCCGAAAGTTCTACATTCCGTCCCATGGGCACGTCTTCGATGCACGCACCGTGCAAACCGTGGCCTTGGCAAAAGGGTCCTACAACATCCAGTGGGCCTCTGGATACTTTGCCGACTTCGTGTTCCAGGTCACCGCCGAAGGCACCGTGGACTATGACCCCAGTTGCGATGGTTTCTTGCAGGGTCGCGGCACCTCCCGGCTGAGCATGCCGGGTCTCGAAGTGACCCTGGATGCCCAATACATCGCCCTCCAACAACCTTTCGGCGTCCTTCTGGTCGGCGAGTTCACCAACGACGACTGGATCGTCAAAAAAACAGTCCGGCTGTTGCCAGCCTCTCACTATTTGGTGCAGCAGGGCTCGGGGTTGGTGTCCAGTTTCGAGTTCAAACTCGGCTTCGACGGCTGCTTTCAGTACAACGCTGCCTATGATGCCAGCACAGGTGGCTTTTTGGCGGGTGCCGGGACCTCGACCCTGACGTTCCTGGGGTATCCCGTCCTGCTGGATGGCACCCGAGTCAACGGCATGGGCGTCCACTTTGGCAACTGCTGGGGACTCAAATTCGCGTCCAACGGCGTTCAGTTCGCCCATCTTCTGCCCATGGGCACGCCCTATTTTGTCCAGGTCGAAAGTGGGGGATTGACCGATGCTGGCGTGCACGTTGGTTTGGACGGCACGCTGGAATGCGTAACGAGCGGGACCTACGTCCTCCGGCGCGACACGTTCCACGGCCTCGCCCGCCTCGGCATCAGAAAACACTAACCCCCAATCCCCAGCCCCCCCAATCCCCAGCCCCCACACTCCCCGCGCCCAAAACGGAAAACGACGCGCGAGGGCCGCTTCCTGCGAAGTTTGTGCGCCGCGCCGCGATGGCCACTTCCCGCCAGCAACGCCTCCGCTGAGAGGCTTTCTTGTGCCCGTGGAAGGTGATATGACGCCGGTCACATCCAGGGAGGTCCACCATGGTCACCATTTCCAACACAGGGGGCCGATTGATTAATGTGCCGCTTGATCTGTTCGTTCAGGGTGTTGTCGCTCGCTGCATCGAGTGGCAGCTCAGCACCCGAAACGGGCCGTTCCATCCGGTCTTTTTTGAGGAAGTGTCTATCACCAAGGTGGAGCAGGTGCAATGTTACGGAGGTGTCTTGTCGCTCATCCGATTCGACGTGGATCATTTCAAGCAGATCGACGAGTTGCTCGGTCCCGACGAGGCCGATGAGCTGCTGTTAAAACTTGGGCGAATTCTGGGAAACCGAAGGAGAACGGATTGTGCGGCGCGCCTAGGGGGCCAGGAATTTGGAATGATCTTGATGTACACCGACCGTCAGAGCGCACTCCACCAGGCGGAACTTTTGCGACAGGCCATCGAAGAGAAGCTCTCGGCGTGGGTGGCGGAGCGAACGGGCCGCCCAGACGAAAAAGTGACAGCGAGCTTCGGGGTGGCCACGTACGAGGCCACTGCCGCTGACGCTGACGAGGCGGAGCAGCCTGATCCGATCGACGTGGCCTTTGAGCTGAACCGCCAAGCGGATCAGCTTCAGCGGTTGGCGAAAATCAGGGGCCGCAACCGCGTCGAATGGGACCTGGCCACCGTCACGCCCGAAGAACAAGCCCAACTCGCCCTGGATGTGAAACCGGTGGACATGTGCAGAGATTCATTCGGGCTGCCAGACATGGACTTGGATCTGAGCGCCCCGGCGCCCCTCCTAGATGTAGGACGTCGGGCAGAAGCGGTTGCCTCCCAGGACCAATTCGTGCCCTTGTGCCGATACTGCGGCACGAGTCAGCTCGAGGTCCCGGCCCGTCCGACTTCGTTCCTCGAGAGCCTCAAGCGGATCGTTCGATCGCACCTTTGGTGGGTCGTGCTCTTGTTCGTGTTCGTGCTCTTGTCTTTGCTCGTGGCGAAGCTCGACATATGGAAGGCTTTGACCAGGAACCGGGTCGAGTTCGCGTGTGCTGGTCCTCGTTTGGGCGTGCAACCTCAAACCAGGCCGCAAAAACCTCCTGCACCGACCAATGAACGCTGTTAGTGCGTTTCTGGGAAGAGGGGAAGGCCCTCATGACCGCCCCCAACGCCACCTGTGAGCGGCTGTGTTGCGCCCGTGGAACATGGTATGACCCCGGTCACATCGTCACCCACAGGGAGGTCCACCATGTCCGCCACGTCCACCACAACTCCACGTTCTTCTCGTCTGTCGTTTGGCGCGTTGCTTCGGTCCGCCGCAGATCTCTACTTCGGTTCGGAACTCGACTTCCGAACGGGGCTCTACAACGCCGGTTCCTTTGAGGAGCTGCTTTGCGCCAGGGTGCGCAACGC
>Ga0272412_1000069_pt1 | contig 20207 bp, 30 predicted proteins | sample WWTPWeurt_MetaT_FD_193540 | JGI IMG/M metagenome (GOLD analysis project Ga0272412, IMG submission 193540) | Metatranscriptome of activated sludge microbial communities from WWTP in Nijmegen, Gelderland, Netherland - WWTP Weurt (Metagenome... | ecosystem: Engineered > WWTP > Aerobic digester >...
ATTTTATTTTCAGTATTTTGTGATAAAATTATTAATTATGCTCTTACTACGAAAGGCATTAATTCTTGCTTGCTCATTACTACTGTTGATGATCGAAGAAGCCTTCTCAGGTTTTGTTTTGCCTGACAAGGCCAATCCGATCATCGCTTATAGAAACAATGATGGAGCTTGGAGCTCCTACACATTTTATCTTAAGATGCAAACTCGTATACCCGCTAACTCTCAGGGAGAAATCAGATTGACTTTCCCACAGGATTATGGCGTGGGATCCGGGGCAGGGTTGTATCGATTGAAGGACGATACTCTAGCCCTTAACGATGAATGCCCAGTGTACTTACAGATCTCTGTGCAAACTATTTGCCCAAAATTCTATAATCCAAACTTCCCCTTACCCCCTCCAGCACTCACTTTATCGATTCCAATGGACACAGTTGAGTTGCCTGCCGGCTCCGTTTAGATAATAGTGAAATATGTAAAAAACCCTACAGGAGTGGCTAACTAGGGGACTGGCGGCTTCAAAATCGAAACCTTTAACACCAAAATCTTGTAGGACGCTACACCAAACTTGGGACAGATAGCTTTCTCACCACCTTACGTGCTACATAATTCAGCTTCAAGCAACAGGGTAGACAATGATGGTTCTTCATTAGGAGGCTTTCTAACGAATTACGTATTGACGTTTACGACGACTGTAGCACTGAAAGCAGGGGATTGGTTCCGATTTCGATTTCCCCCCGGATTTACATTTAGTAGCCCGATCTGCGAATTATCTGGTGGCGACACTGTAAACACTATGAATTGCGCATAAACTGGAATAGTACTGTTCTTTGATGGGATCCCGAAGGCGATGGCAATTGGTGTCTACAAAATGAAGGTAAGGAATGTTTATAACAGGTATTTGACTGGAAAAACGGAGTTTTTCTATTTCGAAACACTGCAACAAGGCACTAACACTGTATATGAATACTATGAAGTTGATGGTGTTGTAATCAAACCTGGTTTGGTGGGGTCTCCCACCATCCAGGGAAATCCATTAAACAAGAATCTCCGTATAGACTACACAATAACATTCAAGCCAACTAATCAGGTACCGGTGCCTGGTAAGATGACAATAACGTTTCCGAGAGATGCTTATGGCAATGGTTTTAAACTTGATCCTTCTTGTAGAATTATACAGGGTTTAACTCCAGTAGGTTCAACTGATATAAGTTGCGTCACTTCAGGCGATGATATAATAATAACAAATTTTAATAGCTTTATCCCACAGCTTGTAGAACTCAAGATTTTTGCACAGAATCCCCCTATTGCAAAAATCTACACCCCTCTCGTGATAAGTACGTTTTCAAAGTTTGGAGATGCGAATGGAGTATTTGCTATGATCGACACGAATGAGGACGCTGGGCAGATAGCCATTTCAGAAATCGACAGGCCAGTGTACGTGCAGATCGATCTGTATCGCAAGATGTATAATTCCACTTTGAATGATCTGAAACCACTCGACTTCCGTTGGTATCCACAGCAGACTTCGGATGACAACCGCATCCTACAATATACTCCAGTGGGTGCAGCTGCTGCTCAGAAGTATCAGATAAGTTTATAGATTCCTCTCCTTTGGCGTAACAATAACCAAGGCTGGCGTGTGTAATAAATGACCGGTCTCGTTCCAGGCTGTACATTCGGTGCAGAGCCCTCTGCAAATCAGTGTGATTACTATCTACATGTGTATAGTATTGATACTCCAAAAATTACAAATTACCTGAAGGAGCCAACACAAGTCGGACTGGGCGAATGCGATCTACCCATTTCCATTGATTGGGTAAAGTTACCACCGTTTGGTGGATGGTATCCATTCCGAGGCCTGACTTTTAAGCAAGGATATCACAAACAGTACTCAACAGTACCAACGGAACAGGATATATATTTAATGTTTATAGAAATTCCACCATTCACTACCTACTACATTGCAGCTACTTCTCGTGATCCCAATGATATTGATAATTTAATTTATGCATAATTGAATGTGGGGATAGCCATTCCTTATGAAGGAGCCATTAATTTAAATTTCACTGTTAAGGACGATATAGATGGAAACACAGCTGCTTGGCCAGATGACTTGGGATTCACATTCCCAGTAGGAGAAATAGCCAAAGCAATCCCTTGCACAGTTTATATAGGAGGTTAGCTTTAAGGATAAAAAGTGTCCACACATCCAGATGTTCGCTGTTTTGTTTTCAAGGGCGATGCAGTGACTTAGAAGAACGCAATTATTCAGGTGCGAGGGTTTGCTCAGCCGATTGGAACGGGAACATCCTTCGAGATATTCGTTCCACATGTAAAGACTTGTTCTCACTTCAATATGTATTGTCGTATTGAAATGAACTCGGCGTACACAACAGAGGTGTTTCAGCCTTACGTCTTGAACAAAATAACATACACAGTAAGCTTGGTATCAGCAACAATCAACTCAGTTGCAAAAACATATGCACAGGATCCTAAATTAAGTGCGACATTTGGAACCGAAAAGGAGATCTGCCTATTAACCACATGGACAATTACCCTGACACTTGATGCTAATCTAATTCCTGGTGATGGCATAATTTTGCGGTTCCCGAGAGATCGTTTCACCTTTCTGATGACAGCTACCTGCAGTATAGGCCGAGCCATTGTAATCGACCACTACCCAACAAACCAGATATATTATTATATTAATGTCACCACAACAATAACTATGAACGCAGCAGGAAGCTCATTCACGTTGTCGGGGATCCGTAATGCAAATGATCCAACACCTGGAGTAATACTTAACATGATATATTGGGCTTTGCAAAGGCGAGTAGCTTACCTGACATATAATATATCTACCAATTTTTAGGACGGTGGGTTCTCCTCTGCCGTTTTTGACATCTTTCCTCAAACACCAATCCACTTGGTAACGAGAAGCATGACTAATGATATGGATTTAGACGCGGAGATTATCTACAGAATAGGGTTCACAAATTGCCATGAGATAGACACTCCTGGCATGCTATAAATCAAGGTGCCTACTGGATATGCTTCAGTGTCTGGAACTTGCTCCATCTTCCAGGGAGTAGTTGGCATTCCCAGAAAGCTATCGTCACAGATATAGTGCCTAAAGGTGGGGTCTTTCTTTCAAATCACAGGTTTCCTCAAGATCCCATAGTTCACAGCCATAATTGTTCTATTCAGGGCCAAGAGTCCCAGCATTGCCACAGCAATCGCAAATTATGAGGTGAGATCTTACTTTGATAAAAATGGTGATGTCTCAGACATAGTTCCCGCTTCCAATGCTAATATAAACGACTACAATTATAACCCAATAACTCCTCCATCTATAAACGGACCAAACCGCTTCCCAAATAAATTACAATGGGGTTCATTCTACAAAGAGCGTAAATTCGCCCGAAATGGAGCTCGTGGGGTCTTCAATTTCACTGTTAAAACTAACTTTTATCGCGCCAGTACAGCTGCTGATCCTCAATCAAAGCTCGTGTTTACTATTCCGAATACGTTCAATCCATCCTTCATGCACTGCCGCATTAACGATGTGATCTGCCCTGTCTGCACAGACTCTGGCTCAACATATACTCTTGATCTCCCCTTTGGTCTCAACGCAGGTCAGACCTACCTGGTCACCATCTCAACGCGCGGTAACGACATAAGCTCAACAACTCGAGAAGGCCTTGAAATTACAGATGCAGGACTCTTCTAGGTTTCGGCTCTGGCTGTTCAGGCAAACGCAGCAGAAAACGAGAATCGTAAACTGACATTCAGACATTTGCCAGCTAGCTTCTAAAATTTTTGGATCTGGTCAGTAAATAAGGTGTCCCACAACACTGCAATTGACCCAGAACTTGGGCTAACTATAATAAAAGTATTTTTCTAGCTATCTGGAGGTCCAATTCCTAAATCGAGTAACAGTGTAAAGATCATAGTGGAGTTCCACCGTACGATTCTTCCCCTGTTTGATTCGGGGTTCATGCAGGACCTAGGTACAGGCTGGCCTCATCGCACGATCATGCCCTGCGTAGGCGTTAATATCCCACCACTTGCACCAGCTACGAAAATCACCTGCCGATTGTACTACGGAACATGGCCTAATCCAACATAGATGATCGTAACTGATTTCGATCAGTTAAATGCAGGTACATTGTATGAGCTGCATATCCCTAAAATATTCACTCCTAATGCTACACACGAGCTTGTTAAGATCACTTTACGTGCTGAGCAGGCAGATGTTAATGGCAAAGTTACTCCGCTCTACGAGAACGACTATGACTTGGTAAATATGACGCATCCTATGCCAGTGATGTTTGTACCTACAATAAACCGCGCCAATATCGCGACAACAGCACCCACCTTTGGAGCCGTAACTCATAACATCGATACAGCGAAACCACTCACAATAAAAATTAAGAGCAATCTGAACAATCTGCAGCCGTCAGACTATATTATCATCCAGCTACCTATGGGATGGATTCTTCCAACAGCATGCGTGTGCAGCTTCACTGGAGTCTCCACTAAATGTGACATTATGGGTGATGCGCGTCAAGTTCTAATAGCTATCACTGGTGCCATGACAGCTGGAACATTGTATACTGGTACAATAAACCTTAAAACACCACCTTACAAGCTGATAGTAGCAGCCTCTGAAACACCTATCAAAGCCTACGTTTATTGGCGGTCACATCTTTAGGATGTGTGGACCTACCCTGTGTTTGCAGATACTTTACAGGAGTTAACACTTGTCCTTCAAGTAAATTCGATGTCAGAAGGTGGCCTCTACAACATAGATGAAGTTTGTGAGTATTAGATAGTTGGATAGATAACGCGAAGCATTCCCGTTGGCGGAGTTTTGAGGATATACTATCCAGCCGATTTGATACCGAAGGACAGCGGTTGCAGAAACGATTTGATTGGAGGATCCAAGCTTCCTAATGCAGGCTTTACCTGCACAATTGACACTGGCACAAAGTCCATGCTCATTTCTGGTTTTCCAGGATTTACTATTCCTTCAGGCTATTTAGAAGTAAAGGTTTTGATTAGAATGCTGAACCCAAGCAATACAGGCACTCCAGGTAACTGGATCATGGAGCAATGGTTTGAGGAAGAGAGCCCCCTCAACAAGCTTGTAGCAAAGGGTACTTTAGCATCTCCAGCTATTAATTATCCACCAACACCACCAAAGATCTGGTAGCAACAATTCCAGCAGCGCTTCCTAGTCAATGCCACAACTAAAGGTCCTTTAGAGATACGTATGTCACTTCCAACCGGTCTACCAGTTGGTTAATCCATCACAATTTCTCATGCTGCAGCAGGAGTCACTGGGTTTACGCAGCCAAGTGACACTCAAATCATGTGCTATTGGGACTTTTCTGCCTATTACGATGACAAACATCCTTGCCTTTGTTCAGATTCCGGTTCCCTTTGGACAATAAATGCTCCCAATGATGCTGCCGTACCCACAAACAAGCTGGTAACTATCGTAATTTCAACAGTAAACAACCTCAATGGTGTAGAGGGTTACATTTTCCCAAACACTTTTGGATGGCAATCATTCACCATAACACAAGGCACCAACACAGCTACTCGCAAGGTCTACATCCCTCATACTACATAGTTTTACCTCTTCGAATCACTCACATTCATTGCCAATCCATTAGAAAAGAATTACATGCAAATTGTCATTCAACCCTAAGTATCCGTTCTTTCTACAGACTACTTCATCCTTTACATCCCTGTCACTGATCAACAGGGTAACCAGTTATTCGCTGAGGATCTTGGCACCGGCCTTCAGAATGGTGGTTCTATCCCTTGCTATTTTCGATTCCCCGCTGCCAACAAAGGTCCTCTAACTTGTATTATTACTCTTGGCTCAAAAAACACTCAAACGCACGTATAAGTTAAGATTTCTGGTGGATGGGCCTCAGGTCTGAACACAAACACAATCTACACAATGGACATGGATTCTTTTTATACTCCCAAAGCCACCAACGACCAACTACATGTTGAAACTATTTTGGAACACTACAACAGTGGGGGTGTACTACAGGAAAATGGAATCTGTTACGACTTTTCCCTCAAGACTTTTGCCTATAGCACCACTACGATCGCCTCGAAGCCTACACATTCGACAAATTTTGCTGAAGACACCGTTGTGACGTACACGATGCTCATATATGCGCCTACAGGTATTACAATGGACAACACATCCCCCTACGATTACTTCGTAATTGAATTCCCTCGCCCAGATTATGCCACTTAACCAATGACCCTGACTTGTGGTCCTGGCACGTGCTTTTTATCTGCTGGAAATAACTGGGTCTTCTACAAACATACCGGACCAATCTCTTGTTGCACTGGTGTTAATATAACAATGCAAGTAACTAACCCCAAATACGCCTCTGTTAGCGGTATCACGCTCAAACAATATGCCATTCACAACCGCATCCTCTATGCTAAACGCCCGTATACAGCGATGCTGGACTTCAATACAGCATCAGTTGGTGGTGCTGGTTTCACAGTAACAGTTCCAGACTACGACTCCGACAAGATACCTCGTAGCGCTTTAACCCGCTATGTATTACAAGTTCAATTCCCTGTTACCATGTATGAAGGTGGACTAATCGATATTGTGATGCCGACACTAGCTGGCTCAACGTAGACGTTTTGTTCTGATTTGACAACAACTCCAGCTAACTATGTTGCTAATTACATCTCCTGTTCCAATTCAGTCGCTTAGAACTACACTATCACTGGGCTTACCTAGGTCGATGCAAATCAGGTGCGATCCTTTGAGGTTTGGTCTACATCTCTAGCATCTGGAACCCCAAATTTCGGAATCCATGCTTACTAAGATACCGGCCGTATTGTCACGCTCTTCTAAACCACTGCCACGGGCCCGGCCATCTCCGCTTACGATTAATTTTAAACACTATTCTTTTTACCTTATAAAGGCCCTCAAGCAGTTACTGTTGGGAAAGTGTCAGATTTCAGCTTCACTATGACTACGGCAGCAACAATTCAACTTGTGCGCGTCATTTTTCCAGCCGCGGCTAGCGTGTCCCTTCCAGCAAGTGCAAACCTAATCTGTACAATTAACGGATAAGAATCTGCCACATGCTTTGTCCAAAGCACTTCTCCTTTGACCATATATGTATACAGTTCTCTAACTACTCCCACAGTGGCATCGGGAACAGTTAAAGTGATGATATCAAGTACTTGCGGGACTTCTGGAGGCGCAGATAACTCTGGGCTATTGTTTGGGGCTGCTGGGATGTTTATCGCTACTATTTAAATCTCTGGTGATGGGACTAACACTATCGGCACTAACGCGCTGACATTTGAAGTACTGCCAACCCCGTAATTCGCTTCTGCTATATTCCGTACAACTCATCAGACAGCTGGTGGAACCAACATGGAGTTAGTGTTTGAAGTGACAACTTCAGTAACAATTCCAGCTGGTGGCGCAGTGCGAGTGCGCCTCCAAAACAAGGCAGAGGGTGACTAATCAAAAGTGTTCTTCAGTGACATGTTTGGAGCGGTCTTCCCTCTCGGAAGCGGTTCGGTCTATACAAGCTGTTTTGATGTGGGTGGAAACTTGGGAGGGGATACCTGTTATATGTTCCAACACCGTGAAACCGAAGTTGCTTTCTTGAACATACCGAACTCCATAGCTGCAGGCTCTTCAATCTCCTTCGTAATAACAAACATTCCATGCGCTTCAGTGGCAGCAGGAGTTGCTCACTTTCCAGTGCAACTTTTATCAGAGACCTCTATTGGCACGGTGTTGGAGAGTCGTATCTTCTGGGATTGGATAACACCTGTCACCGAAACTTTGGGCACCGTTGCTGCAAATTCATTATAAGTAACTCCAACGCCTCTCAGCTCCACTAACGCTAACTATAAGTTCACCAATATAGGGAATTCCAAGCCTTTGACCCCAAATTCTAGACTAATATTCGAATTTCCCAATTCCTTCAAGCTCAACCCATCCACAATCACCACTGTGTCCCCAACACCAGCAGGCAGTATCTAAGTATTTGGAAATTTAATTATGTTTATACCAACCACCACATTATCTGCTGGTACATAAACTTACAATTTCAATGGGATTAACAGCCCTGATGTCATTGACACTTCACTAAATATCATCAACATATACCGTGTCTATGACAACCATTACAAAGATAAAACCACCATCACTATTACAGTTGGAGCTACCGGGACAACACTAACTACTCCAACAGTGTCTGCCTTCACATATTTCTCCATTGACTAATCTTGTGTGCAAAACAATATCTAAAAAGTCATGATAGTAGACTTTACCAGCCCTTCTGATATAACGCAGAATACTTTATTTATGCTACAGTTCCCAGCTTCAGTTGGTGCCACTCAGCCAACAGAAATACCCTGCGGTACAACCACTCCAAGCATGGGGTACGACCCGCTGTTATATTGCAATTATGATTCAACTAACAGGCGCATCTTATTCTCTGGATTCACTGCAAGAGCTGCTGGAACCCCAGTTTAGATCATATTCACAATGTTTAGACCTTGTTCAGGCAGCACTAGCTGCCTTATTACACTCATATAGTATGCTCAACGCGGAACAGTTATCTAGAATTATTTATCAAGCCCATTTACACTTTCGCTTGTTTCTGCCACACCTACCATAAATTCTATTAACATTGCTCCTATCTCTACTGTAGGACCTTAGACATTGGGCACCTTCAATCTTTAATTTACCGAGGCTCAGAATATCACCACTGGAGACAAGATCATAATTTACTAGATGTTCACATAGCAAGGCTCTTGGACGAGTGCTGCACCCTCTATAACTATAAACTCACCAAGCTTAAACATAGGATGCACGTTCTACGAACCAAACACTGCCTACATCGTATGTGTTGCCAACGAAGAGATTGGAGTTGGGGTGGCCTTCGACATTAGTCTCGGAAACTGGCCAAACACTGGCCATGCCTTGCCCATTAACACCGTGCTCTTCGAAGTTATAACTGTGGCTAACGCTACCAACTCTACTTATTCACAATACTAATTCAAACTTTCTTCAGCTTCAGGAGTTGCATCTATGAGTTCTGCCTCTGTTACTTAGCTGGCCGTGAACAGATATTAGTTTGATTTAACATTAGCCAGCGCCATCGGAGTAAAGGGCTATATTGTAGTGAATTTAGCTTCCTTTGCCATGAGTTTAACATCTCGCTCATCAGCCATTTTAGATTATCAAGTTATTACATCCTCAGGTATCACAGGAACTCTGCGCTTCCAGTAGCAGTGTCTTGCCAGCACTAACAGCGCAACTGCTCTCAGGATATTAGGGCCAACTGCTTGGGCAGCTGGCACGACAATCAGTATCATAGCCACAGTCATTGGGGCTTCTTCCTCTTTGGCAACTACTTCCGTAACGTTTACATCTTACTCTTATTATGGCTATCAGATAGACACCTATTCCACAACTCTAACCATTTCTACTCTATATTCATCGTTGACATCTGCAAAACTCTTTTCAATAGGTTAAGTAATCAGAAACACTAATGAGGGAGATGTGGCTCTGGCTGGACAACAAGGGATGTTCTCCTTTCGTTTTTAAACCACTGCCTAAATAGCTGCAGGTGAAATGTTCAATGTCTACGACACAAATAATATACTCGGTCTCACATCTCTACCCTCTACAACTCGATTCAAGTGTAATGTGAAAACTGTTGCTAATCCATTTTCAAATAACGTGGCTGCTCGATCGTGTTAAATTAACGCCGGTAAGAAGAGCTTCGAAATGATATTTTCAGCTGCAATGACCTTCCAGTCCGACCTCTATGAATTAAATATATTCATGCTCGATCTAGATTCACCCTTGTTCACATATCCTGCATCAAACTAACAGGTACGCTTCATGCTCAACCATGAAGTGGTCAGCACATACCTTATCAAGCAGACGGGAGTCACTAATGCAGATCTCTTTACTTCTAAACTTAACCAGGGTTGTGTTCGCAGTTTCATTAATAATAATGCAGATTTTAACCTGCTGCGCATCAAGTTTATTGCTCCTTCAGGCATTGCTGCCTCAGATGTTATTGATGTGGAATTCCCTCAGATAATTAAAACATCCACTTCAGTTACCTACTATGATAAAGACGTGGGCACAGGAATATAAAACGGGTGGTTTGTTGGTGTCACTGACAAGCAAGGTAACTTGGGCTCCAGCTTCACAGCTAGAGTGTTCTACGCTCCACAATAACGCATGGATTTGGTTTCACGTATACGCATCACTGGTGTTAACGCAGTTGCGGCAGGATAAACTGTTTGGTTCAATATCATGAAAATTAAGAATCCTGCCTTAACGGGGCTCTTTACCACCATTAACGTACGCATCGGAGACCTTGCCTCTAAAATTACTAAGAGCTTCCTCACTTTCCGCTATGTTACATACACCGTTACCAAGACTGTAACGCCTCCAGCATCAGTAGCCCCTCCAAGCTGGTCTGCTACCACTACATTAACTTTAGTCAACACACTGGCTTCCCACTTCACTTTTACCCCTACAACAAAGAACTTATAAACCAATGAGTTTGCTTGCTTCTACTTTACTTTCCCCTCTGACTACTGCAACCCCACTTTAACCAGCATGACTGCTACCATTGATGGATCTGCCGCAAATGTAGAAGTAATGTCAAATACATAGATGATAATTGAGGTTCCTGCCACCAAGACAGCAGGCGTATCCATCACTATAGCTCTCTCTAACTTTAAGACTCCTGCCCTATTAGGCAGCTATACTGCTGCTTACTCCCTTTATTCGGTAGTACAGCGTGTTAAATACTAGGCCAAACCCTTTTCAGGCTCAGTCACACTCACGCAGGGTGCCACTCCTTTGATAGGCACACTTACCACAACAGCATCCTCCTACATGAGTGCTGAACCACTAGTTATTTACACATTCTCCATCCCCTTTAACTCATAATTGGATTCTCCAGGGACATTAGAATTAACTTTTCCAGCTGGTTTCACCGTTGCAGCTTCCCAGACTTGCCGACTTTTCACCACAGTACCTCTAGCAACTACCTCATGCTCCAACACTGGATCTGTTTTTACTGCAATCTTGGCTAGTACATCAATTGCCGCTGCCTCCCAAACTGTACAGCTAATTGTTGATTCAGTTACTAATCCAGCCTCTGGGGCTACCAGTACATTCACTTTCAAAGTGTACAAAGATTCTGCCAAGACCTTGCTTCTGTTTTAAGGTACAGCTCCAGCGGTAACAATAAATGCATAAACAACATTGGTTGCCTACATGTTCCAGCCGAAGACACGTCGCCGTATCATGTAGTACCTGGATACCGGTCCGATCCGACTGGAAGTGGATATTACAGCTACAGTAACGGCACGCACTGGTTATTTCCGTTTCAAACCTTTGTAAGCACCAAAGAACTTCCTAACAGCATAGGCTGATGCAAAAGAATTTGCTTGCTTCTTCAATGACATGGCTGCTTTCGAATGTGAATACCTAAGCGCTTCAGACCAGATTACAGTGTATGCTCCATCTGCAACAGCTTTAGCTGCAGGAACATACACTTTGTATATCTATTCTATCCGCTCCGGCTTTAGAAAGGGAAATGCAGCTGCTATAAGTGGCGGGCTTGTTTAAAACAACTTCAAAAACACATTAACGCCAGCCAGCTATATTGCTACCCCAACAATGATCAAGAATATCGCAGTAACTATCAGTGCAGGTTCGACTTGCATTAAGGATTGGCGCTTCTACAATCTTCCCTTCAATTGGTAGTCACCACCCTATATCGTAATGATGCATACATCTACGGGAGAATTCACAATGTTAAAAGTGCACTTTAGAACTTAAATAAACATACTTTAAGGTGCTGACATGACTCAGGACTGGGGTCGCTTTGTTCTGGAACTACCCACCATGGACGAATTTGGCAACACTATCTATCCAGATGACCTTGGTCGCTTTACTAAAAATGGTCAGGAAATCGACTGTTTGTGCACTTCGTGCACCAATGAAAATTTATTCAGATGCTATGTTAACATAGGAGCAAATGATATCACAGCCCCTGTTTAGATTCTTATAGATCCTCAGATAGCCCTTAATTTCGTTTACGATATCGATCTCTTCCTCCCCAAGGTACGCGTACCACTAGCCGCCAATATATTCAGCAAGGCCAGGCTTTACTCGCTCAAGTACATACAATCCCCTTCTAAATTAACCATTGAAATGGAGATGCTTTTGACTGAATATTTCTTCTACACTTATAGCGCATCATTCTCCACTGTAACCAATGGTGGATATACTCCCAACTTTAGCCCACACACTGTAGGAGCCCCTTCAACTGTTACATTCCCCGTTAGTAATCCTTCTGCTTTCGCGATTGATCCAAACACTAAGGACAGGTTTATCATCTAAACTAACACTGCAGAAATGATTGTAGAGCAACCATACAATCCCGCCTCTCCAAACTTAAAAACCACTGCAACAAACGCAAACGTTTACGTTTATCCTTTGGCAAAGTGGATAGAATTTGTACCAACTACCACATTCGGGGCTTCGCAAACACATAATCTGAATTTCTAGAACTTCAAAAATATGCCTTACATGATTCCATCAGGCATGGACTTCTAAGGTTACGCTTATGTGGACTGTTAACAAAGATCGTATAATACGTATGCTCATGTAAGTACTGCTGCAGCCCATGCATTACACACCAAGTAAGCAACAACGATGACAGATGACTACATTTATCAACCCGATCAAATGAAATTCATCTTTTATCCATATAATAAAATTCCAGCTAATGGTGTGATCGTCGTTACTTATGGATCTGGAGATTGGACTTGGTCCAACACCTATTGTAAGACACCAGGTGGTGTGGATGATCCATCTTGTGATGTAGTTACTTCTAATAAGAAATTTGAAATTAAGAATATGGCATCATAGTATTTGCCAATATAGAATGGAACTATCACAGTGCTCGTAGAGGCTAACAACCCTACTTATAGTGTTACCACTTAATTCACGGTTACAACCTATTGGGATTTGAATGGATATCTCACAGGCACCAAAATTATAGACCAAGACAACACATTTGGTTCAGTTTTCATAAAGGGAGGAAATATTATGGTCGTAACGATGTTGGAGCGCTACGAACATTTGTACCCCATCTGCGGTGGAATGCGCGGGCCTCTATCACTTACATTCAATTTCAGAAACAATCTTGATTATCCAAATGATTATGTCCGCCTTTCACTTTATGGGGCCTTTACTGCTCCTGCATGTCGCCAGGAGTTACTCTGCTACTTTAATAATCCCTCCGTACCAAAAGAAATTCTGATTAAGACTTTCAGATGTGATTATATCACAGTTGGTGGCACATAAGCGATAGATATTTATGTTCCAGAAGAGCTGTAGACATTACATGCAGGACAAGACTACGAGGTAGTCATTGATACTCGTGGATGTGATACGGGACTAGGTGATGGACTTCAAGCGGCCACGCCATCAAACGTATACTGGATTGTTGTGTCTAACTCTAAACCGCTTGAAGTGGGGTGGATGGAAGTGCCTCTCCCACCTTGTCCATTCGACTAATCTAATTTCTTCGTTGAAAGTATATCCTGGGAAGCTTCTCCCCCTGGCAACGCAGAATAAATCACTTGGAATATTATTAACATGACTCTAATGACCATCAACAATGACATCAATAATGGGGACCTTTCTAACAACAATCGTTGCCGCTTTTTATTTGAATTCTTTACACACTCTGAGATAGAGAATGGTTATGATGTGGATATTTCTGGCTATGGACGCACAATTAGCGATGAAACTACCAAGCAGATTTCTTGCAATGGACTCTACAGAGGGGGAACTAAACCCCTTTAGCCACAGGGTTCGCCATATATTGAATGCTGGGCTGTTACTGCTGATGCTGTTTCTTTTACTACTCCCTCTATAGTGTACATGTAGTACTTCCAAAATATCCCCTTGCAAACACCTTTCAATCTATAACTCGCCAAAGTAAAGAACTCTGAGTATGTTAATGCTCACACCCATTACCGAATTAGAGTCCAGCAAAGACTGGCTGATGGTAATTTCTACGATATCAATCTTCATTGGATATGGCACATAGTACCCGGATTATTAGCAGTACCTACTCCAGCCACTTCAGGCCCCACCATCAGCTGGGGCCCATCAAATGCAATGGTGGCTGAAAGTATGAATAATATTTCCTATCATATTACTAATAAACCTTGGAATGTTGGCATTGGGGACGTATTCGTCTTCAACTATTCATTGCCTTATGAATTACCCACGCGGTCTATCTGCAAACAACATAGATATCCAAGAACTCATCCTGACTGGTGTGATACTGCTTGCACTCTTCAGCCTTTCGCTAAATGGGTGGTTATTGCATCTGCAATGAATCTCAATACTACTGAGAACTTTTATACATATGAGCTCGGCAACAGTGCCAGAGTTAACCCAGATTATATCTACAAAGAAGGTGGTGCACAGTCACCCTATAGAACATTTATTTACATTTCACATATGCTCAAATTCAATGTCAGTCAAGGTATGCAAACCCCAGTTAAGGGATCATGTTATATCGTAATGGAACCATACACTCCTAATAATCCTCACAATGAGTACGTTACTTACAAAATTGGAATGTACTTATATACATTGACACCCCTCATGAAAAGGATAGACTTTTACATTCCCAATGATTTCTAAGACATTCAGAACTGCGTTGTCCTCAAAGGCTTAGTCCTTGTTGATCCCAACAATATTTCTAACCCTATTACATGTTCCATCAACCCGCCTGGAAGTCCAATAGCCAATAAGTGGTATATTTATATTTAAAATTTCGGTACTTATAAGGGAGATGGATTCATCATCATATAATTGCTCATCAAGAATCCCCTGACCCCCCGATGGACTCCTAACTGGCGTTGTGTAACCTACTGCTCCGAAACAGATCTATTGTTACGTACAGATGAGAACACAGCAGCGGTTGGACGCACCTGGGTGGGCTCTAACGTCCCATTCCCAAACTTATTCCGAGTTTATCGAAACACACAATCCTTCGAAAGTCGGCGAGCTCAAACCAACGATTATGCTGAAGTACAAATGCGCCTCATCCCCAAAAACCCGCACCCGCAAACAGACGACATCGAGAACACTCGTGTAGAGATATGGATGCCTTTGTAATATGATATTGCTAACGGTGGACAAGTGCTTTGTGAAATTCAACATGATTACCATGAAGACGCTGCTGGATAGTTATGCGAGATGACTTCTGATCGTAAGCTATTCGTCAACACTAATCGCCAAACAGGTCTGGATGGATAATGTGGCATGGTGCGTGTTACCACATAAGGAGCAATTGGTACAGCACCAAACGGAGACCCTGCTGAAGGAGTTAAAATGCCAGCAGAACCAGGAGACAATAGTTTTTAGGTCTTTATAACTTCACGTGACTCAGCTGGCAACGTCTTGCGTGAGTATTAGACCTCTGGAGCTGCTGCTAAACCTTAGCTGCTCAATGATCTAATAATAACATCTTCAGAGCGCGAAACAGGACGCAACACACGAGTTATAGTAACTTTTACTGCAAACATGGATATATCTCCGGGTTATGATACTTCCAACGGTGAGACTGATCCGCTAAACAAACCAGCTGTGGGATACCTTTTCTTTGATTTTAATACGTTGGACTATATCAATGGTGGCAACCGCAACGGCTTCCCACTGGACTTGGGAATGGGTGCTGGTGTTAACACAGTACCATGCAAGCCATACAAAGGTCTTACACCTTTTAAAGGTTAGAAGCTCAAATGTGAGTTGATTAGATCACCTCAAACTTCTATCTATTATCCAACCCGCATTCTTGTGAGCAATTTTGACCCTATTTTGAAGGGCACGTTTATCGAGATCCATTTCATTGAGATAGGCAACATACAACAGTCTTCCAACAATGGGCTTGTATAGGTGGGATCTTTCGAAATTAAGGGAGACGGCTCCATTACACAGCTTATACTCCCAACTCCTGGTTACATCTCCTGCGGTTCTGCAGGCACGATTATAACGTACTCCGTTCTTCCAAACCCCAACCCAAACATAACTACATAAATCTATGGCTAAGTAAATATTTCTCCCAATACAGTTGGTTCCTACGCATAATTTTCTTTTGAGTTTTCACTTAACCCAACTCTTGCTGTTGGAGATAACATTGTTTTAACTTTCCCTGCATAGTTTGAATTCGTAGACGAAGGTAAAACAACTGCTGTAACAACAGTAAATGGCCTTGCAACTTAGCTATATATGTACGAAATGAAAAACTAGCTATATATTCAAATGCTTTCTTCATTCCCAGGTAGCACAACTGTCACTACTTGGCTGACAGTTTCTCAGATGCGAAACGCTGGATGGTAATTTAGTGGTACATACACCATCAACATGAAAGTGATCCGCAGCAACCGCTGGCAGCACAACTACAACTTCGTTAATCTACCTCCTCCCACCCCTTCAGATTTCGTTTCAACTTAGCTATTGTTTGATAAGCAATCAGCCCAGGATGTTTTCGTTACTTACACTATCTCCTTCACACCATCTTACCACCTGCCCCCTGGATCCAAAATTACAGTTGATTTCCCTAGCAATGTCCCCTCTGGCCTTGACTATTCCTTCTTGGGTTAGTCAAGCCCACCCGAAGTTTGTTCTGTCTCTGATAGCAACTTGCTAGACGTTGCAACATGCACTATCTCTGCCAACTAGATAACAGTACAAACATCTTCAGTTAATGATACGGCTGAGTAAACACCTCTAACAATCACGATCAAAGGTGCCAAGAACCCTAATTTTGTGGGATCTACTGCCTCTGTAGGTAATTACCAAATAACTGCTGCCAAATCCACAGGAGAAAAAATCAACTTTAATACTTTCCCACCTATTACTTTTTTACCCCCTTAACCACCTGCTGTGCTCTATATGAAGATAATCTCCACATCCTATTTCAAGCTTGTGTCAAGTGACTATACTTTCTCACTGCAGGCCTCCAACACACTTCCGCAGTTAGGACTTATCTATATAAAGTTCCCCAGCGAATGGGGAACATAAATTCCAATTACCAGTGGTTCTAAAGATTTGCCTTTCTCCATAACGGGGGATTGGACTTTATAATCTCTATCTTACTCATGCACATACTCTTTTCAGACAGCTGTACCTGGAACCGTGCCGCTCGTTGATTATGATGTTCTTAAGATAGACATTAACTTCGAATGGCCAGCCAAAAGCACACTTTATATTAAATATAATGGCATCATCAATCCAAACGTCGATCAAACCAACATCTTTTAGGTATACACTGAGTATGACAGCAAAATCTTAGACAAGACAGACTTTACTGACTCTTCACTCTCTATCAAGTACAGCGACAAACCACCTGACATAACATCTTCCTTCTCATTTGGACCTTAAAATGCTGGGGAAATATCCACTTATAACTTTACACTTACACCATCCACGGACATCCCTCCCAACTCCACATTCGAGCTACAATTCCCTGTTACGCAGGGATTTACCTCCACCTTATCTTCCTACGATAAGACAATTGGCTGCAAAGTCAACGGAGAACCCGTCATTTGCACTGTTGTCAATGGAAAACTAAGTGTACCATACACATAAGGATGCTCTGCCTCTACACCAGTTAAACTTGAGATTACAGGTATCTAGAATCCTAGTGAAGGCTCCTATAACATTGGACTCACTACACGTAATGGAAACAATATTTTATAGTTCGCAGACACCCCACCATCTGTCTCCACTACATAAGCAGCACCTGATATCCCCTTCACATTCATTAGCACTACTTCTACCAATCTATAAACTAAGTCTAACTATTCCTTCTGCATCCAGGCATATGACCCAATCCCAGTGACTGCTGCAGTCTTTGTTGATTTCCCATAGCAATTTCCCTTCCTATCATAATACAGCTGCTCTACCCTAGATGGTAAGCACACTCCAGCACCAAATGGACTCATATATGCACAGGGAACCAAATGCAAAACTGAAACTAATTCTAGACGCATGGTCATAACAGGGTAGACTGCTGCTTTTGCAGGAGGATAGACTATCTCCCTTTGTTACCTGGTTTGGCCAGTTGAAAACCCAGCAGATTCCGGTTCCACGGATAATTTTGTTGTTTCAGTATATGATCAAGCCACTTAGCAGGTATTAGCCAAAACTCATGGTACTCTTTCATTCCCAACTACATTGACCTACAAGCGAGAAGGTCTACAGATAGTTGTGGACTCCATTCCAAACGTCCCACAAGGAACCATGTCTAACGAGATAGCCGTGCAGCTGGAACTGGCAGTGTCTTACAAGATTACCCTTACTCCAGAAGCTGAAGGTTTTGAGTTCGATCCCACACCAGTAGTATTCGATCCATCCAAAGGAGCTATTCAAACGTTCAAAATCAAACCACTTTCTAATGCTAAGATTGGCCTTAACAAAATTTCCTGGACCAAGGTGGAAGATGGTGGAAACAATAAATTCAGTGAAATAGCAGACTCCTACTTTACTCTGGTTGCCACCCCGAAGTTCAAAGAGCTAAAATGCACTGTTGGCTAGACAGTGTCTCGAACCTCTCTTGGAGGCACTTCTCTGCCCATTAAGGTCACACTTAGTCAGCCTGCCAACTCTAACCTCACTCTCTATTACACAACTGAGCGACCATCGCAAAATGACACGGTCTTCTTTACACCAGATGCTCTTACTTTTATGCCAGGTGAGGTTGTAAAGACTTTTACCTACACTACTAAAACCTCTAAGACCTCTTCTTCTGGCAAGGAAGCAGTATCCGGATCAATCAAATTCCGCCTTGATTCTAACTATTCTGGCAAATACTACATGCCTGTTACTGAATTGAACTTCGAAGTCCTTGACCTCGACCGCACACCACCAAAAATTATAAACTACTATATTGTGGACATGGACCGCACGTATATGTACTTCCGAGTGTCCTCATCTGAAAGCGTGTGGGTATACTATATGTTATCTTATCTAGGTACTGAAATCCCACCAATGAAAGAGGAGCTAAAAGATCCCAATCTCCGAAAAACCCTCAAACACAATACAGATGTCATGGAAGTATTTGGAAAGAACTCATCATACCAAGCGCCAGTTACTTAGACATTCATATATTATGATACCTTCCTCCTGTTCACAGGATTAGAGGAGTAAACAAATTATGTGCTATACTTCCTAATAGAAGATCTTTCAGGTAACCTCGGAGACATGATTGGCTTCAATTTCACAACTCTTTAGAAGCACTTGCCTGCTAAATTTAAGATCAGAGTAAGAGAGAATGTGTCTGCAGACAAACTAAAGAACGCTTTTGCTCTGGTAACCTCCTTCCCACCAGATCGATTTGTTAATTTGTCGATGCCGCTCAAGTTCGACATTCCTGAAGCAGACGAGAAAGTTGTCAGAGATATTATTGACAAATCCACAGTTACCTACGAATTTATGCTCTTGCAGAATGCTACCTCCAATGAAGTTAGACCTATAGAGACTATTAGTCTACTTGAAAAATACAAATCGATTCTTCAAAAAGAAATTCCCTCACTTGATACCACTTATGATCTGAACAAGCACGCTTACTCCTACTTTATCAAGCTTTAAGAATTTAAATACTTGCCCAAACTCTTCAACGTCACTGAAGACTCTGCTACCTTCCGTGTATCCATTAAATACACTGGAGAGTTGTATGGCATTGTCCTTCTCAACGGCACAAGAGAACCAAATACTAGACAGCTAAAGCACGGACTCAACTCTTCCAACTTTAAATTACCCACGACTCAGTACTCTCGTAGCGTGTTCCGCTTCGATCCAAAGATCCTGGAAGAAAAATAAAATATCTCTGATGTTATTACATTCACCGGACTGTTTGATAACACAGACTATATTGCCTACTTCATTGCTCAGAACAATCTCCCAGTTAATCCTGACCTAATGACTTCAGATTAAATTTACAAAATAGCCTTTAAGACATACCGAGAGAGTGTGATAGTCCCTGAAGGCTATGTGGTTGCAGGCAATTCATTAGTCTACCACTTACTTTTCCTCCTGATTCCAATTATCGTTGCGTTGCTAG
>Ga0272412_1000071_pt1 | contig 20177 bp, 29 predicted proteins | sample WWTPWeurt_MetaT_FD_193540 | JGI IMG/M metagenome (GOLD analysis project Ga0272412, IMG submission 193540) | Metatranscriptome of activated sludge microbial communities from WWTP in Nijmegen, Gelderland, Netherland - WWTP Weurt (Metagenome... | ecosystem: Engineered > WWTP > Aerobic digester >...
ACCGAGAGAAGTTAAAGAGCTCTTCTCCATTTTGAAAAGGTCTCTATAGATTGACGGGAAGGTGAAGGAGATAGATCCTCTCATGGGGACAAAGTGATTGGTAGTAAACGAAATAGTATAGTTAACATCTGGTATGCCGCCGTAAGCTGATGAGGTTTCTATGCGCACAGACTAGAAGAGTTGACAGGCTTGCACATTACGTGTAAGAGAGAATGTGTGGTAGTCTTATCGGTGTCCTTATATTACGGCATAGGCTAATATATGTACAGTGCCTACAGTAACGTAAGATGGGTTGTTTAAATTCTTAATTACAATGCTTTGTACAGTGTTATTGAGAATAGTGCTGTTTGGCTACCAGAAGATTGTGCTGGCCTTGGGGAATATGATTAAACTTTTTGCAGGTGGATCTGATTGCAAATTATTGCTGTAATAGTCGCTTTACTCGCTATCGAAGTACTCAGTAGGGAACTTGAATACAATATAGTCTGAGGATGTGATGTTTGTAGTAGAGTTAATTGAGAAGTTATAGCTAACGTAAGTTCTAACCACATCCGCAACAGTGGATAGGGTGGATTGTCCTGTACTAACAGTCAAATTAACAGACACGGATGGGTAGAGCCCTGCTCCAGAGGAGTCTACAGGGCCTTGAGTGTAGCGCCCAGCATTGAGATGGGTCGGATATGTAAGAAGGGTCGTTGGTTCGTAATAATAAGCCTATACGCTGCCATAATTCTTAAATATTATATTAACACCGACACTGATAATGCTTGTGAGATTAGCTGGAAGACCTTCCAAATCATTGAACATAACGCGGACTCTGCGACCAGCAGGAATGGCGTCGTAGCCAGAGACAACGAGCTTGGGGGGTTGAGCTTGAGAGCGTCCTTTGACTAGGCGACAATGCAATCTATTTGGTGCAGTGAATGTCAGTCTGGTAGTAGTTGTAGTTGAAATAATGGGGGGTGCAGCGCAGCCGATTTCCTAATCAGTAATGAAGCTGTTAGGCGTGCGCAGATCGTAGGTGAAGCCAGGATCCATGTCAAAGATGAAATGAAGTTCAGAATATACGCTTTGAGACTGCATATCATAGCCGACTGGTATAGAGATATTTGGGTCAAGCGTGAATTCAAAGTCGTAGTAGTTATTGAGTGGCTGGACACCCGCAGCTGGGACTGTGTAGGCATCTATTGAATGGCGAATATCCATATTAAGGCGATTGAAGGGGATACCGATGACCTTGGACATATTTATAGTCTGAGTTTCAACGAGAGTGCCGTTATGATACATCTCAATGGTAATGTTGTAGTGAGATCCTGGGTACATTGGCGCTGTAAATAGGTCTTCAACCGCTTTAGAGCGTAGATGTATTAATTTAACGAGGTGATCATAGATCTAGGGTTGATAACCAACGCGAGTGGAGCCATTGATGCGAGAGAGGGAACATGGGTCGAGGATGGGTACTTCACGTTTAGCGTTCATGCGGCAGTCGGTGAGTTGCGAAATTGGTGGATAACCGAAGTCATTGGAAATGGTAAAGATGAAATAGTCAATGGTGAAGTCTTGCGGTAGTGTAAACGGGCGAAGGATCATGTACAATTCGCATTTGTCATACATTTTTGCCTTTCGGTCATGGAAAGAGTATTTATTGAACTCAACTATGTTGATTTCGGGTTGCAGCAGAGAGGAGATTGTGAAGGAGACGTTAGAGTAGGAGGACTAGAAATATTAGTCGTTAACATCGCGAGTAGTGTTGGATGTTAGAATACAGCGGTATGTGCATGTTACAGCTATAAAGTCTCCTGAATTACCCATCTATCCCTTAGGAGGTACCTCATCATCAATAACTATCTTGAAGAAGATTCGAACGTTGAGTTGTGGGTGCACAGTTTCCTTCCAATTGGCTTTGGTTGAATCTGGGATTGTGAGAAGTATAAACTTAGGTAAAAGGCTATTTTGCATGTCTGCAGGAGTGTCAAAGATCTCGCATTCAAGATCTGCTGAGCGATTGAAGTTAAGCATAAGATTAGCGTTGATGGAGGCATTACAGTAGTTATCTTTGATAGTCTTGATGGTGCCGATGTAGGGCAACTCTATGCGGAAATGAGTAATGGCTGGAGAAATGTACATGCGTTGGAGGTCTAATTGCATCACATTAACCCAACCTTCTTTAAGGTGGAGCGATGCAGGAGCAGGGGGTGTTTGCGTGTTGCCCAAGATGGCAGGATATGGGTTAGCTGGGTCATAGAACTATGGCCTTCTATAATCAAGGATCGCTGAAGCATAAGACAGGGCGTATTTCAGTTCACCATTAGAGTAATATTCTAGATAATAATTGGGGTCCAGAGCCTTTCTGTAGAAGCCATTAGTTATATTAGTTAGCACAACGTTGTTGAGTCCGGCAACCAGTATTTCCACCACGTACATTCTATATTCAGTGAATCCAAAGCAGCGACTCTTTGTGATGTCATCAGTTAAGCAGTCCCTCAACATGTCCTGATTAACGGGGAAGAAAATCATGGCTACGTCCCCAGCCAACGATGCAGAGGGTAGCGGGAAAGTATATCTTACGTTAACATCCAAAACTGCATTCTTATCTCTCACCATATTGCTGGCAGATGCAGTGTATTTTGTCACAACGCTTTTTGCTTTCAGCACGAAATTAGTCCATGCTTGGAATATCGGAGTACGGAATTCGTTGTCACCACGCTGCTGGGCTGTGAATGTGCTACCACTTGGTGTCTGAAGCTACTATCTGGCCATGACCTTTAGTTTCAGGCCAACGAGTGTGTTTGTTGCTGCAGTGGGAGGTAATAGAATTTGAGGAACCCAGAAGGAGTAAATAGATGATGCCCCGCCATTGACTGTGAGGTCTAGATCTATCGGGATCTTTAAAATGGCTGGGCGCTTCACGTTTGTGGCCAAACCTTTGTAGAGATGGCAGCGCATATATGAACTGCCTTGTATTAGTAGGTCTCTTGTCATAGTATGTCTACAGGGTACATCTCTGGAATAGTAAGTGGCATCAACATTGTGTCCAGGTGTGCTGGGGTCGAAAGTGAAGTTGAGATCTTAGGGAAACAGCTCCTGCTTATTATCGTAGGTTTAGAACTCTATCCAGATCTCATCGCCCTTAGAAGTTTTATAATTGGTAGCGAGAGCAGCGTCAATGGTAAATTTGAATTCAAAACGTATCAGTGAAGAATAGTTCGCCTGCATACTGATGGGTTGCACAGTAAAGGAATCGAGGGCGTCATCTGGTGGTTCAAGAACGAATTCAGCGAAGAGGCGCTGTTTCGTCTTAGAAGAGGTGCAACCATAGCTAGTAGTTGTCAATGGGCACCAAGCCCCTCCTCCAGGATTGTATGTGCACTCCATAGTGGTGCAGCGTTAGTTCTTTAGTTCAAAATGGTAGTATCCAGGGATGATGGGCAGAGTGATTGGTGCAACCTGCTGCTTCTCGCTATCGTACCAGAGACGGTATGTATCGCTGGGGTCAACATCGTAGCGTTATGAGGAATGGGCATCTCGGTTGTAAAGCCAAGCTTTGGAGCAGTTAACAGAAGAGCTCAAACAGATTCCTGAGACCCAATTAATATTGGTGGAGGATATCTTTTGGTAACGGAGCTGCTGGACCCGTAAAGCTGCATTGGCGTCTTGCCATAACTGTGGAATGATCAATTCGAGATAATCTCCATCAGCTACATTGAGATCACTTCTAGGTTTGAAATGGAATAGCAAAGATGTCAGTTTTGGTGCAGCTGTTTAAGATGCGATTAGTTTGTTAAGAAGCCATGGCACAGGAATTATTTAGTTGAGTGTGTGCAAGGTCATTGAGGTTCCTTGAATGGGAAGAGATGTAGAAACTGAATCAAATTGTTCGATGGGTGTTGAGCTGTTGCCATTAAGGCCGAAGACCTGGAGACGTGCAACGGTAGGATATTAGTTTGGATCCATATTTTTCAGGTAGAACACCACTTCTAATTAGGTGCCTGGTGCAATGGCTTCGTATCCAGCTATAATAAACTTGTGTGATCGAGCAGCCGTAGAAGTAACTAGTCTGCAAGTCAAGGGGTCGCCATCTGGGATCCTGGGCAGGAAGGTTGAAGATTCTAGATAGCAGTCTCTGCTAAACTGGAAGTAGTCATTTGTACTATAGCTAACTTCTTTGAGGATATCATAACTACTGTTGGGATCTTGGAATTGAATGTCAATGTAGCCCCCGTAGACGTAGTTTTTCTGAGCTGTCCAAGTTAATTTAAACTTACTTAACGAATTAGGGTAGAGCATACTTGCGGAGGTGCCTGCAGCATAGATTTGATTATCCACAACAAGGGTTGGCTATGCTGCTGGGTATAAAGCTGCAGTGACACCCAATTGCTTCACCCACTAAAGAGGTAGCCGGGTATCCATATCTGTTGTTGGTGGGTTTGAAGAGGCGTTGTACAGTGCATCTGTTGAGTAAATTGTTTCATGAGTCAAGCCATTGAAGGCTTTTATGTAAGAAAATCCATAAGGCAAGGCGTAGTCACTAGTGCTATAGTCTCCAAAGTTTATACTGAGTGCAGTAGCAGTCTACCCAGAAATAGAGGAGTAACACCAATAGACGAACATGTTAATTTCTTCATAGAATTCATATTTCAAAATAGCCTGACTAGGCCAGAAGTTTGCAGAACTAGCTTGGTAATTACTTTCGAATGTTGGAGAAGTTAGTGATTTCTTGTAATAAGTGTTATTCCATTTCATAATCAGGCGGTCAGTAGGCAAAGTGGTTGACTGGTCCCCACATTTGAATTAATAACTGAAAGTGGGAGACAATCCAACTGTAAATTAAAGTAATTAGTCCTGGACAATTGGGGATGGAGTTGTTGATGAAAAGCTAATATTTTGACTATTTTAAATATATGTTGAGCTGGTGGGCTGAGGCAGTACTGTGCGGTGTCTATTGGTGAAATGGTATCTGTAGAGGACTTGCGGGAGGGCTGGCACAGTTGCAGCAGTGCTGTACTATAGCACGGATAAGGTCCAGTCAAGTGCTGAAAATTGAATATCTGGGTTGCGGAAATTGGGTATGGTGATTATAATGCTCTATCCCGCTACGAAAGCGTTATTGTAGTTCTCGATGAGGAAGCGAAGGGTTGCTGTTGAGCCACCAGAGTATCCCTTGTGGCCAAATTGGATAACCATCTTAGCAGACGCATGCAAAACTCCATTGATTAGAAATGGCACCTTCATGCCAGACTCCACAACTATTGTGCCCATACCACTGTCTGTGGATAGTCCATCCTCCTTATAGTTTTAGTAGAAGAATGCGTCAACGAGTTCGCCCATGAATTGCTGTTGATCCGCCCAAAAGGAGAAGGGATTGGCCTCAATTATAAGAGTACGAGCCTAGACTCCTGCGGTGGGGGCAGCTAAAGCTATATATGGTTAGAAAGTCAGACGTAGCACGTTAGTCTCGCTAATTGTATATGAATAGTGTTCCAAATGTGCATATTAAGGTTAGTAGAACAAAAGAGCTTTCAGGATATCGGTCTTGGGGCTATTAGCTGTGTTATCATACTGATCGAAGCGAATTTCAATTAGCGACGGTACTTTCCCGAACTCGAAAACCTCTTTTTCTGGTAAGTTAGCTGTGTCTGAATTTGATATGTGAATTGCATACACTCCGGAGGTAGAGCCAGAAGGGGCAAACAGGTGGCCCTTAGGCGCATAAATCTTATACGTGATTGTGGCACCAGAAGTCAAATCGCATTCAGTGAAGTGCGGCATACCATACTTCCAACCCTATTCTATCTCTCTCATAAAGTAGCATTTCATGCTTTCGGTGACAGCGACAGTGGCCGTGGGGTATACCATGTTGGTTCCTGAAGCTGGGAAGCTAATTTATATGTATTGCGTTTTTAAACCATTGTTATAATCTAGCACTATGCCACCGCTAGTAGAGCCCTGTAGCAAGAAACGGTAGCGCAGACGTCGAGTCTTCATGCCAGTTACTGATTATGCATAGATCTTTCGGAGGGCTAGCTCGTAATTGTCCTTGTAGTATTTGTGTTCTGTGAAGTCACATTCTGCGAAGGCTTATTCTTTGGATCCTGCACTTGAATAACTGTCGCGATAGATCGAGCTGAGATTCTGAGAGTAGAGTTAGGTGTAACGCATTGTCCCATCGCTTGAGTAGATGCCGAGGTTATACTCCAACACTGTGTCATTGGCTGAGGATGCTCGAGTAAGACTCATTTTTACGTATAGATCGATGTCATCTTTTAGCACAGAATCGAGGTCTTTAAGGCCGTAAATGGCTATTTCAGTAGCTGTAATAACAGCGCAGTTGCTGTACTTTCCTTCTGTTGTTGTTGGATTTGCATCTGCTGGTCTGGCGAAGCATGCGGATACCGTTGGTTAAAGCTTAGCTGTGAGGAATGTAAGTTTTATGGTATCAAGCTTAAAGGCCTTAAGGTTTGCTACAGACATTGTGACTTTGAGATTCAAACGAATGAAGAAGTTCATACCCGAAGCCACTGTTTGCACAGTTCCAACTGTATGTTGATCGCTAATATAAGAGCGTAATGGGTCAATATTTATTTGAATTTATGTGGCCACGGACACGCCAGTACTTGGCCATGGATTGTAGGAGCCATATAAAGGGAACTTCAAATTAGTTGTGCTGATGTATTGGGCGAGGTGGTGGCCGTAGATTGTGGGTACGTAATTGAAAGTTGTGACAGGACCAGAATAGATTTCGATGCGCAAGCGCGGATCGGTGCCTGTAGGGGTTCCAAAAAAATCATCCTTCTGATAATCATAAGCAGTAACTGCGTTGGCGATGTTGAGTGAGATTGTTGTGCTCGCTGTGTCTGTAGCCGTCATATTGACAGGTGCATACACCACTGTACGTGTCTTATCATTAAACCATAGAAGCTGCCAGTTCACAGTCAAGTCTCCAATATCGCTAATTACAAGACTACCCAGACTGTTGGTAAATGCCAGTCCGATCTTGCGCCCCGTGTCGCTAGCGAACATTATTTTTACCTTGTCTCCACAGTCGCCCTAGAAGCTGCTCTTCCATGTTGGGATAGAGGGAATATTATATGTTGAGACTGTAGCTCCCAAATTGGCTGGGTTGGCTGTGAAGGTCCAAGGTCCACCTGAACTAATCTGAGAGGCTGCTGGATAGGTCACGACATTATTAACTGTAAAAAGCTCCACTAAGTGTTTACGGTATCGTTTGTAATTATATGGGGAAGTAGTAGTCTAAGCCTCATACAAGTCGACGTCTACATGGATGGGAACGTATTAGTAATTTGTTCCATCTACTTGAGTTGGGTTGTTGAACCCTTCTAAGACAATTCCCCATTCCAGGTTTAGTGCTAACTACGATGCGAGACCCTCTACACGTATTACTAGATATCCTCCATTTGTGCTCTTTGTGGGCCAGGCAATACATTTATAGTCTTGCTAAATAGTAGCGGGCTTTGTTGTGGGCTAAGGCATGACCTGGCAGGGTAACTCGTCGGCGAAAGCATAGCCTGCTGCTAAATTGCTAAATGCAAATGAGTAAAGGTGGAACTCGAAGTGGCTGTAAGGGAAGCTCTTTTAAATACCGGGTGTAATCTTGAATTTGAAGGCCAGCGTGTTGGCGACAGTGGAATTGTCAGTAAGATAAAAAAAATGAGTCAAATTCAATTGATATTAACCCTAGAACTTATAAATGTACATTCTCTGCATGTTGCAATAGTGTTAATAGACAGATCCTGTTGTGCTTGAATATCCCAGAAATTCAATTTAGGCTGAGTACTAATTGACTGCAAGATCTGCTACACCCCATAGATATTGAGTTGCAGCAGTCTGTCTGTACACAGCAGTGATTACTAGTTCGTATACATTTAATGGGTTTGATTAAGGATAATTACCTTCTAGCAGGTCCAGATATTATTAAGTTCCAGTTGCTGGTGTTAACAAATCTTAGCTATTTGGAAGAGTTATTGTGTAGATTCCACTAGCGCAAGTGCAAGTTTATGCATAGAAGGCATCATAACGTTACGACGCGGCCTTATCGTATCTGCGGAAATAGCATAGAAGTTTCTAATAATTAGGTGCTGATTCACAAGCAGAGTTGTACTTGAATGTTATGATTTATTCGTTAGGTGCATAATTTACAGATCTATAGCAATTATCTTTAAGGTTCAGTGTAAATTTCAGCCGCAGAGGGGAGCGGGGGGTAGTTGCCAAATTATCCTGTAATATTAGCGGTTTGAATGGATACATATAAATGTTAGAGCTGGCATACAAAGTATTGCTGCCCTCTGATTAATAACCCTTCACTGTATCGTTGGCGTCCTAGTCTATAATCAAATCGTAGTCCTAAAAACTCTGGAAGCGTGCAAAAGTTTTAAGATGGAAGGTTATAGGAGTTGCAGAGTTCGGATTCTACATTTGGAAGAACACAGTTACATCAAGGTTAGTCTGGTCAGTGGGTGCATCGTGCTCAATCAGAATCACTTTATTATTTGTGTTTGTGCCTGGCGACCCTCCACTTGCATCATCTAACCAAAAGTGGCAGTGTGTCTTTACCAATACATTGCCACTATTAACCGCTCTACTGAAGCAGGAGCCACCAAAAACACCAGAACCCGATGTTATTGAGATCATCATTAACCCAAGCTTATACCGATTCGGCACGGCTATTGGACCAGTATTGAACTTAGCTACATATAAGTTCCAGTTCAATGCCAATTTAGCATTGTATAAGAAGGGTGACACAGAGAAAAGGCTCTGCTGATCTTTGTTCCCAATGAACTGTGTTCTTGGCTACTGTAATGTACTTGTAAACATCTTAAGACCGATTTAACTGGGTGTTGTGTGCTACCCAATGTAAAGGTAAAGTGTGAAATCGTAATTAGCTGAATCTGAAGGCGAAACTCGCTTGTAGGATGGCATCTTTGAGCTTTCAGTTTTTATGTTGTAACCATCCAAAGTCTGGCTAACTAATTGTCCAACGAACAGCTATCTGCGGTATCGGTAGACACGGCACTCCAGAAAATTGCTGCTGTGGCTTGGGTCGAAGCAGTAAGCGTCATCCATGATGGGACCTATCTGTCCTGAACGCCAATACAACCAGGGCTAGATGTAAGTGGCACCAAATTACACTTAACGATAGAGTTGACCAGTTGTGTAGTCAACATAGCGTTTATTTTGGAAGAAATCCACAGGATAAAAATTATCAATAGGTGTACTACCTCCTCCACTTGGATTTTGGAAAGCAATTGTATTTGATGACTGCCAATACCGAGATATGAAAGATTCTGGTTATCCAATATAAGGCGTTAAATGTGTCGAGTATTGACTATTAGGTGGAATGATACTATAGTAAATGATTCCATTGCTACCAGGTGAATCCATAATAAGTACTTCCGGAATGTAGCAAACAAGGGTATTACCAGCTGTAGCTGTCAAGTACAGGAAGATTGCTGATTTAAATGTACCCTACTGATACCGACGATAGCACTCTTGCTCAGTAGGTCTAATAGTATTAATAGAGCCTGAAGCACCGGTCTTGCAAAGGCAATCTATTCTCACTGTGATTTGGGAAGTACCTGCTTCAAAGATTAGTTCCGGCTTAAAGCCTTAATAAAATTCCATTACTAGAATGAGGCTCTAGGGACTTAAACTTATTGCTAGATTGGATATAGTGAATGACAGCTCAGTAATGGTGCCGAACTAACTAGAAACAGAAAATGTGTCTATATTAGTATTTAATGAGTCTATATTCTGCTTTGGAAGCTCGTAAACTATCCCTTTGTATACTGTTTCTTGCCAGACATTAACACCGTAAGTATTACCAACGTGTCCTGAACAATGAAAATCTAAATCGCTATTCGTAATTCTTGAATAACAATTGGCATAATATGTGCAGCATCCACATCCGTCACAGCAATAACTTTGACAACTGCAACTACTACCTGTATAGTGATAATATCCATTTGCTGTGCACTTATATTGTACATTTATCATTAAAAAACCTATGCCATAAATGAAATCTGCATTTGGGGCATAAGTTGGTGATGTAAATTCTGATGTAAAATCTACTATTAAAGACTACAATGTGTTGGCTGGCCAATCATTGGCATGATCTGTACCTGGATGATTAGGTTCATACCAACCACCACTAAAAGTCTATCCATCAGTTGCAAAGCTAACCATATTTGATGATTTCGAGATTGTTGTATATCCTGAAGTCATATAAGTAGAGCTACTTGTATATTAAAGTGAAGGGAGGCTGGTAAATCCAACAAAGTAAACATCTTGATTAGAAATATGAGCAAATTTAAGTTAAGTGGCCTTAGCACCACTTGTTACATCTATTTTAATTTTATAGTCTGTACTTGATGGGTAAATATAGTCAATAGTGATTGAACCTTCTGCTGGATATTCATAACCATTTCCGCCTTAACTTGACAAACTATAAGATTTAAATCTTGAAAGAGTTCCAGTAATTGAACTTTTATACATTACATGGGGAATAGAATAGGCTTTCTCATTGGCGTAGAGCAACACTGAAATGGTTGGTTCTGCTGATGTTGAAATGAACGCCTTAGCTAAATCATGTTCAAAATAGAGAGCGAACTGATAGGTGCCTTCAGTAGCAATGTAGTCCCAGTGCCGTAATACAAAATTTACATAATTTGCATCGACAGATTAGTCACATTAAATAGGGTCTGTTTTATGACTCTATTCATTTTGTATTTGCAAACCACTAAGTACACGACAATTACTAACAGTTGAGGATACAAAATTGGGTCTACTTATTCTAATCTTCATAACTGTACCATCCGATTCTTGTGTACCGTCAACATCGTTCTTGTAGTCTTCGAAGAAAAACTTTGCTCCATGAGATGTTTGCAGATTCCCCAAGCTAAGTTTAAGAATAGAAGCGCCAGATGTTTGTGCATATAAATTGTCAGCAGACATAAGATGTTTAACGAAAGTAAAGGTTGGAGAGCTTTTAGCATTGGTTTCAGTGTAAGTAGAGTCCAGTTCATAAGTCATAGTTTATCGGTACATATTTGATAAAGTAGAGCTTGTATGGTCCCCGATTTAATGATAACAAACGATAGGCTTGTAAAGGTGTTTGCAAGTAAAATATCCAAATTAGAATGTTGTAAAAACAGAAGCGCTTGTTAAATGAATGTAGGCGTATCTGCGTTTCCATTGATACTTAGAGGTTGGCTCTTTTACCTCAAAGTAGTTCAGTCGGCCTGTGATTGTGTCCTGCGCATCCTTGAAACACATTTCGCCAAGATTATCTATTGCATCATTGTATTCTAGTTCGATTTTACATATTAGATTCGTGTTTGTCAGTGTATATGGTACATTATAACCATACCAAGAGCTGTAAGATGTAGCTGGAAAGTTAATTTAGAATTTAAACGAATCAAGCCATAGAGTGGCTTGGGCTCCAGAACTAAGATAATAAGAAAGTAAGTCGTTTCTAGTAGCTGAACTAGAATAACCAGTTAAAGAAACGGTATCAAAGTGTCTGTCGAATATCCACTCTCCATAGAATTTATCTCCAAAAGGTTTCTGGTACTGTGTGTTTGTGGCACCGTCGTAACTGTATGCCAACACACGGACAGAAATCGATCTCACACTGTTAGGATTCTTAATTAAAAGAGAAATTGGTTTGTTAATTGATGAGGAATATGGCCATGCATACACACGGATAGGTTTTCCAAACCCATTGGTATCACCTTCTTCTATTATGCAATTAATCTCAAGGTTTGGATCCCCAGAAATAGAGCAGGGAAAACTATCTCCCGTTTTGAGGGGTAAAGTTTAGTATGTAAATGAATTGCTGAAAATTGTTTATAAAGAAATCTTGTCCACTGTAAAGAATTCGAATATGAGACCATTTACCTCAGCATGCAGATCAGTGAATGTAAAAGTTAGGACATTATGCATGTTTATTTCCCGTGTCGTGTATGTCATAACACATTGCGGGATGCCAATGGCTTACTCTTTCTAAATGGTAGGGAAGAAGTCCGTTTGAGAGTAATAAACAGGGGTAGCAGTGGTTAGTTCTGTTTAAATTTTGAGGGAAGTAACACCTCCAAGAGTCGAATTATATATGAATCCGCTGTTTTCCATGTTGTTGTGGTCAATGCTAGTGGCAGAGACAAAGAATTTGGTAGGATTTATTAGAGCTCCTACATTAGAATTTGAATCAAAGTGAATTGAAATCCGTTTGTTGGTAGTATCGTCATCGCAGAATACTTGATAGGAATTTACGTAACAGACAAGGCGATTGCTGTACTGATCGCTCTAGCCTGCTGATCCTGAACCGTATCTTGTGTCTGTGGGAATAGTGAATATGCCACCATAATATATATGCAACGTCTTAATCCCGTTTGTAGCATGAGGAGCTATCATCTCGAATTTAAAGGGTGCGCGATGAATGTTGCTATCCCACCCATAAATATCATCATAGTATCTTTCGTAAGGGTAGTCCAAATAGTTAAAAGGTTTTTCTAAATTGTCTGTATAAATAGTACTTGCTCCTGTAGGAGCAAGATCTGTAGGTATGCTACTTTATAAGGTTGAAAATGATTGATCGTCGGAGAAGCAGGCATACTATTCGCTAGGCACTATTGTATCCTTGAAGGCCTGAGTCATAGATTTAAATGTATAAAAATAGAGGAAGAAGTTTGTGTTGAGGACAATTGGTAAATAGGATTCGTATCTGGGTGATTTTATTGGGTCAAAAAATGTTCGAATTATCAACTTCTTGGCATAGGCTACCGTGTTATGTGCCGGGTTGATCTGTTGATTTGTGTATGGATTAGTTGTTAGGTATGTGTTCTTACTATCAACAATGTCTACCCATATAAGTCGTTTTGTTATATCAAACTGGCATCGGGAAACTTCAATATCAGATTAGTAATGCTGCATGCATTAGACACCTTCGAAATTAAAGGCATCACCTGTGGAGATCTCTATCTTGTATTTGATCAGTACTTTTTACACTATGTAGAAATATGGCGATTGCACTGTTATTTTGTGGTTTAGATTACCGTATGCGTAGAATCCAGTCCCACCATTATCTTCTTCGATTTTTAATTACACTGCACTCAATGTTTGTCGATTCAGTTCATTGATCAGAGAAATGTAATGTATTTTTTCTGTCAATCCAGTGTCGAAGTAACAGGCATAAGCAATCACATCTCGCATTGAGGAGTCGTGAAGACGCTCCGCTGGGGTCCACAGATTGTCCTTGATAACTATTTGGCTTACACCAGAAGGGGGTAGATCATAGCTTCCTGTAAAAATTATAAATGTCTATTGAGAATGAAGCATGATGCATTCAGCATCTCGAAGGGTCCCACTACTATCTGTATATTGGCAGGCAGTACCTGTAGGGGTCTAAGTAGGTAATAACAATGTTGGGTTCGGTTTTCGTAATACATCTTTGTTCCAATGATAGTATGATTCGTGTTTCCAATCAAATTGAAACTTCACAACATAAGCACCAAGACTGCCTTTTTTTAGGATATCAGAGTTGATTGGTGTGAATTTGAACGTTGAAACCAAATTGTAGCAAAGCGCGTCTGATGGGTTGCCGAAGTCGAAGTTGGGCTATCCCTGTGTCGTTATATCAGTCTTATAAAGGTGCTAGTAGTTAAAAGCACTGTCCAGGACATAGAATGCCTGGTCCAGATTCTACCAGTTTGTTTTACGTTGTGTTATAGTGTTTATAGTATAAATCGTTGCGGGAATAGTGATGGCCATATCACCAGTGCTTACTAATGGTAGTTTAATTTGGAATGCGAAATATACGAAAGTGGTTGATGCTGTATTAATCACTTCAGAGAACTGGCTGCACACCATCTTAATAGGCTATTAAAGAGTTCTAGAACCTTTAAAAAACTTGCAACTCATCGAAAATACTCCTGAGAATCCAGTATAGTCGATTACGTCTATTGGTAAGTCATCATAATCCACCTTCCCAATCCCGCCATCCTCATCGAACAGATCAGTGCCATCCAAAGACCTCACTGGAAACTCCATTACAAGTTGGTCAGTTCTCTATACTTCTGCACATGGTGTGAACTTAACCAGGACTATATCCATATCACCCTCCAAGGAAAAAAGGCTTTACCACTTCAGCTGCTGGAACTGAATGCCCTTCACCTCCATGTAAATTTGCTGCTTAACTTAAATCATTCCTGTTATATTATTCTGATCAGTCACTGCAGTCAATCCCACCTGATATAGTCCTCCTTCTTATGGGAATACCAGTCCTTCTTACAGCAATTGATTGTTGTTCTGTGATGAAAGAGTCAGGATATACCGCTCATTGGCTTTCAGAGGTTAGTTCATACGCATGTGCTTAAAGTATAGGTTCATATCTATTTTTCCCACATTATCAATCAACAGGCTTTCCAGTGCACAACCGATCATTTTTTTAGTGCTTTATTCTTAAATTTCACACACATAATTGCAAGCGCTAGCTGGACCATTAGCCGCACAGCTACCACATACGCAAGGCATCGATCCTGTTGGAATAGCAGTTGTCTTAGCCACAGTGTACCCATAAATAAATACATCCAGGTATCCTTAGTAAGGCTCTATCTGCACGCTGCTTGAAAATATTATTTATAATGGACCAACGTGATTCAGAGAATTGGTGCAGGTACCCTGAGCACTGTATGTTTCACGCAGCGGCTTTGCCTCCAAGTACAAGAATGGCACCTCGTTTAGTTGCATCGAATTGTAAGCTGTGGTAGATATTGTTATTGTTGTACCTGCTGCATCGATTGCACGATCTATAAGTCTTGCATCATCATTTACATTGTCATTTAAAGTGCTGTTAAATACTACATTTCCATGAGTACTGATAGTAAGCGGCCCCGCATTCCCTGAGACTGGCAAGTCAATCGTGCCCTTCACCTTAATATTTATTATAGATGTAGTTGGCGTGTACCCAGTGATGATCCATGCGAATGTGTTGTCGTATTCTTAAACAAAACAGCCAACGTGACCGTTGAAGTCTGTACCCGTGGAAGCCACAGAGTAGAGCTGTGACCCTGCCATAATTGAACTCTCACAGTGTGGTCGTATTCCTCTTACTGTTGCTTTCTTGAAGAGGATCTATATACATCCCCCGGCTACCAAAGGATTCACATTCTAAAATTCTACTAGTACTTCCACGTTGTTTTGATTATGTAGCACAGTTACTGAGTTATCAAGTACGGTTAGCCTTGTTTGTGTAGTATCAATTAATGATGTTAGTTGTAACCATTTCGAAGCTGTTATCTCATTGACAATGTATTTCGTGAATACTCTTTTGTTCCAAACTCTAGATAGATAGTAAGTGCTCAAACGTGGAACAGAAGTGGGGAATTGGTCGATTATGACTTTGCTCTACTGGATTGTCTGTGGTGCGGTAATAGTAGCTTTTATTTTCAACACTATCCAGTTTATTTCTGTAAATGTTATACACCATTGGAAATAAACTGAATTACACAGTGGAAAACTGTTTTAGGCAATCATTTTCTCTTGATTGAGGTCAGTCTAGGTTGGTAGTGTAATCACATAGTAGTCTTCTGCATACATTGGGTCGGTCTGAACGGAGATAGGTATCTCAATCCATTTTCCTGTATTTCCTACAAGAGAAGAAGACTAAAAGACTGGAAATCCATAAGAAAAAGAAGTGCTATTTGAGGGAGGTAAGGACTATATGTCCATGAATAAATTATATGTCTCCTAAAATAGATAGGTTATGGAAGGATGTCCGACAGCTGATGGAGTCTGACGATTGAACACGGTTACAGTCAAATTGACGTCAGGCATGCGCGACCAGGAAGCCATTGTTGGTGGATTCTTAACTTTGGCTATTAGCATGTAGACTTCAATTGCCTGTGTCAATGCTCCATCGAAATCGATGATTTCTACTCTTGCAGCTTCTCCACTATTGTCAGAGCGGATAAGCCTGCACTTAACTTAGGTGGCACCTCCTGCTGAATCTGGTCGAATCTGATCGGCTGTGACTTTGGGGAATTAAGATGTTTCTGTAGTTTTGTTAGGGAAATAACAGGCTACAGGATCACCAGTGGATTTATAGCCTCCGAGATCTGGGCTAAAAATGGTGTTGCCTTGCTTGTCCACTGTAGGAAACTCGATCCATATCCTGCCGCCATTACTATAGCTCTTCAGAGTTGATACTGGGATCTTAAAATTGAAGAAAAAAATGTTTTCCTCACCAGCATTGCGGATGGAGAAGTCCACCAAAAGGTAATCCAGCTTAGGGGGAGCCACCTTTAAGTATGTTGAAATCTCGGCTACGACATTCGAAACATCAACAAAATTGATCAACACTTAGTAGTTGCCCGCAGCTGATGGATAGATTATTCCACGTGTTGGGGAGTAGAACTCTGTATCCAATTCTAAAGTGTATATTGATGAGTTCTGAAAGAAATTTTGACTAGTAAAGTCAATAGTTATTGTTAAGTAGGCTCCATTGGTAAAAGAGCAATAGAATCTAACGTTATCTATCTTGCACACCATTGAGGGCCTTTGCTTGGTAGGATTGGCATCAGAAATAGAGAATCCATACATCAACAATTTGAGTGTTTTAAAGTATCTATCTTACGTGGCAGCTGTAGGAAAAGAAAATTGAATTTTAAAAGGTCCAACGTAGTTGGCAGGTGCTATGTTCTCAGTTATTATAGGATTAACTACTTAGAAGGATTGTAAACTCTCTTCAAGATCAGAATTGGTTGGTTAATATGCTGTAGCATTTGGTGAAGATAAAGGAATGTCTCTAATCATATCCACTAATCGTTCATTCGTTTCGTTGTTAGTTGGGTCAGTTTTGTACACAGTTTGAATAGTTACTAATGGCTAAATTGTTGCATTGTTGTCAGTCAGGAGGCGGAATCCGATTTCCACTTGTGTTCCGTTCTGAAATGGGCCTATATTGTATATAAGGAGTTAAGTATCGTTGAAACGCTAACACACGACTTTATCCTTCAAATTGGCTTCATTTACTCCTTCATAAGTGTATGGTATACCTGCTCCATCTCTAAACAGAGTTTAGCAGTAGAATGGGGCTGCATCATTCTACAACAAAACATTTTTATTTGTTCCCACAATAGTTATTCGGATCTTGCTTCCTGCAGGTAATTAATTTTAAAGAGTGAATGCAACCTTAAATTGGTGCATGCCTAACTTATAAAGTCCGCTGGTAAGGGCTCCAGTTACAAGATTGAAGCCAATTGCTGCAGCATTGAGGAAACGGGGTTCTGTACGCACAAAGAAGTAATGCTTATTGACAATTCTACCTTTGATCATGCCCTGTACATTGAATTTGAATTCATCCGAATAAGGAGGAAGCTGAATGATGTTCTCAGGAATTAGTGAGTAGATGTTTCGTCTTGGGAAAGCCTGGTAATTGTCATTCAGCGTGACATATTCAACAAGGTATTGTACTGGCATTGGGAATGTGTAGCATATAGCGGTAAAGTTATCAGCTGTCTTACAATCGAATTTGCTCAAAGGCAACGAGGGGAACCCTACATTATCAAATGTGTAAATCAACTATTCTATGTTTGCATTGCTAGTCCAAGAAAATGCATATTGTGGTTTGAGGTTCGGTGTGTTTGCTGGTATGTTATCAGATCTTAAAAAGGAAGTCCCAATTATGTGTTGAACTGGGCCATTCACATAGCTTTGTTTAAGCAGGGGAAAGCTGCCCTATTTATAGTATAATTCTACCACATCTGCCAACATTCCTGGTGTCTACTCTAAGATGGAGAAGCGGTAGTAAGCAGACTCTGAATCGTCTTTAGTTAAATTTATTGTATTACCCAATTTCACTCTAGGAATATTTATTATAGTCACACTCGTTTAGTCAGTTAGTATCTATGCTGCTTCTCCCATTACTATTTCAACGTAAGGTGTAGAAGGATTGCCGAACGGATAGTAATCGCAGCTAACATATGGATGTCCTAGTGTGTCCCAAAGCCCGCTTATAGAGTTCTTGCGCTCTGCATAACAGGGTAGACCCCTTTAAGTTTTGTTTGTAGGATATCCTATTGTCGTTACATTGTTCTGCTCCCAAGCACCATTGCTATTGAGGAATGTTAAGCGATAGACATAATTACGTGATTAATAAGAAGAATTCACTAGCTTACTTAACAGCTAACTTATATTCAATGTTATTTATATGTGTGTGTATTCATTCTACTCTCGCACGAGCGGCAAAATCTTGATCTCTTATCCATCTTGCAGTTCAAAGGCATCTGGAATCCATTCGCAGAAATACACTTGAGTTGGCTCCTGCCATAGAGCTGGGTAATTTCGTTGCATTTGGACTATTGTATCATCGTTATACATATATATGTGAAACAGATATCGTTGCACTAGCGGGTCAAGTGGAATCCCTGTGTTGTATCCAAGAGCTGCTCCTTCTGTTGTTATAACAATTGGGATTTCGCTTTCTTTGAACGATAATTCTCTGGGTGTATAAACTGTCACACGAGTCTTGTACGAGTAGGTTGTACTGTCAAACTCACATTTTGCTGATTGAACCTGCTCAAAAAAGTAACACTTTACTTTTCCGTATAGTGATTCAATTGGTTTCGGTATTTTTGGGATGATGTCCACAATAAACACTCCCGCTTTGTGGATTTATTGGTCAACTCCTGGGTACATCTCTCTCTTAAGGAAGAATGTCATTTCTAGGGGACCAGTCTCTCCAGCCTTCAATTTAATGGCAGCATTCATCGGATGAACCCGCCACTCCTTCACCTATCCATAAGTCTCGTTGATGGTGAGATTTATATTCTGCAAGTCAATGATAGCGTTCCATTACTTTGAATAGCTGGTAATGTTAACGTCGTAGAGGCCAGGAGTCACTGGGCTGAGCAGACGGAAGTTCACAATTACACGCTTATTGAGAAATTCGATTTTTTCAAAATTTTCTAATATAAATGTGTTTTATGAAGCGCTTTTCTTGTAGCATGCGATAGGTTTAGATACTGTTACGCCCCCAGTAGTTGATGGGACTTAGCGCGCTTCTACTCCTTGCAGCACTGTGCAGTTATTCTGCCAGAAATTCCACTCTTTGGAAAATACAAACTCAATCTTGCCATCACTGTCAAGTGGGTGTTCCCCAAACAAAACATAGGTGTAAGATGTATTTGACATCTTGTAATTATCACTGCGTTCAACTGTTACATTGATCTTGCCAGGAAGAATTTCTATGTTTCCATCAAAATCTATACTCTCAAGCACTATCGGGGTAACACCTTGCATTAGTTCTATGCGAAACCCTTGCATCAGGCCAGAGAAACTGGGCGTCACTATGTTAACAACACTCACTTGCACTTTTCCATTAAATGGCACATCTATGTTATTACATTGAACTCCTCGTTTATCAGGAAGGATCAATGTATCGTAGACAGCCTTGTCAAAGTCTTTAAGTTTACAGAATATCTTTTCTGAGTGAAATCCAGCAGGAAACGTAAATCTCAGAGAGTTTCCGGCTTCATAGGAACCAGTCAAGTAGAAACTGAAAAGCCACGTACTGCCCGAGCTAATTGTATTAAAAGTTTGTTGGGATATAGTTGGCAACCTGATTTCCTTGGGTTTCTCTGAGAAAACTACTCTTCCAAAGCAGTCGCTGCAATCGTTAAGTACATCGTTGAAGTATATACAGAGGGAAAAGCAGCTAGAAGAGGGATATCCATCAGGATTGATGATTTGGCCAACATTAATTGTACTTCCACCATTTTTGAGAACTCCCAAAGGGATTGAGAGAACGCTACTATCGCTGATGGAGCAGTCATAACGAGTTAGTTCCTTATCGTTATTGTGCTTGTACAGACACTCTAGGTCTTTGGGAATGTTAATGCCGACATTAAATTCGTCAGGAAATTTGATCTTCACAATGGCTGATTCTGGAAGATTGTAATTGTAATCGAATAGAAAGCTGTAGTAGGTCGTTGCACCTTTCGTCGAGCGGTAAGGAAATATGGGTTAAGTGGTCTAAGGTGTAACCTGTGCCTACACCAAGTGATTAACTAAGCTTAGGAAATAAGTTAAAGCAATTAAAGAGGCAAGCATTTAAAAAATATATTTTTTATATTTATATTTATTTATTTATCTATTTATTATTTTTC
>Ga0272412_1000072_pt1 | contig 20097 bp, 13 predicted proteins | sample WWTPWeurt_MetaT_FD_193540 | JGI IMG/M metagenome (GOLD analysis project Ga0272412, IMG submission 193540) | Metatranscriptome of activated sludge microbial communities from WWTP in Nijmegen, Gelderland, Netherland - WWTP Weurt (Metagenome... | ecosystem: Engineered > WWTP > Aerobic digester >...
ACGGCTAGGTCGTTGGCTTTTCCATCGGCATCGAAGTCTCCGATGGCCACTGCGTATGGACTGTTGAAGCTACCTGTCGCTTGTGTGATGACAACCGGCGTGACGGAGGTACCATTGCGAATCAACGCCGTTACGGTGCTCGAGGCAAAGTTGACCACCGCTGCATCGAGTGCGGCATCGCCGTTCAGATCACCAACGGCCACAGAATAGGTGTTCGTTCCGCCCGTTGGTGCACCTTGTGTAGCAACAAACGTGGGCGCGTTGGCTGTCGGTGCCGGCGTTGTGTTGGGAATCAGGTTGATGCCATTTCCGCCTCCAACCACGTTGGCTAGTCCCATGGCCACGGCGAGGCTTGGGAAGCCTTGGCCGCCCAGATCGATATTGGCGAGGCCACGCGGGCCACTCGCATTCATCGCGGCGATGTTTGCGTTTGCGCTGGCTGCGAATGTGAGCGTTCCCAGGAAATATGTGTAGCCCTTGACCAGCGTGGCTGGGGTGCTTCCGTCGCCGTTGTCCACCACGACATCTTGCGGACCATACGCGGTGGATGCCCCGGTGGTCGCAGAGAGAACGCCACCATTGACGCTGACGCCGGTCGCAGCCACGCCGCCGATCTTGACGGTGGCGGTGGGTTTAAAGTTGGTTCCATTGATCGTGATCGCGGTGCCGCCTGCGGCAGGTCCCATGGTCGGCGTGATCGACGAAATCGTCGGCAGAAGCATGGCCATGTCCGGCAGAACCGTCATGTCTGGCTGCGGATTGGGCGGCGGCGGTGGTGGATCGTTATCGCACGCAAAGATGGATGCGACGACCGAAACCCCCAATATCGTTGCAATTGTCAAACGGGAAGCGAGTGGGTAACGCATGCGAAGTTTTCCTCCAAAACGAAAGAAGTTGTGTTCAAGAAGTGGTCGCAAAACCACGCCGGAAAAGCGTATCACCTTCATGCAAACAAGGTTTCGTGAACAAATGCTTAAAATAGATGTCCGATAAAATACTGAAATCTCTGCTTATTTGTTTTTGATTTCAAAAAAGGGTTGAAACGAAAACAGGTCATGTACATAAGAACAGTCCCTCCATTTGGCTACATAGGAATCACAGGTAAAAAACCTTTCAGAACAAAAAAAGGTATGTGAATATGCTCGGATACAGATGATCGGGAGTCTTGCAAAGGAAGGGTTGCGGGCATTGCTTCTGTTGTGCCTGGGCAGTGGCTGCGCAGTGCCGCTTGCGAAACATTGTCCGACTTGCCAAGAGTTGGAATTGGGGCAGCGGCCTCCTGTGAAGCGGGGTGTGCGGACGGTGTACGTGCTGGTGCCGGGGCTGCTTGGGTATGGTTGGGAATGGGACGGGGCGCAAAAGGAATGGGCTGGTTTGCCGGACGCGACGACGCTGGTGTTTTCGTGGGACCCGTGGAAAAGCCTTGCGCAAAGTGGCGACGCACTGGTGCGACACACGGATTACTTGCTGCGGCGTTTGCCGAACACGGTGGAGCGCGTGGTCATCGTCGGACATTCGGCAGCGGGTTTGCTTTTGGCGTGGGCGGCGTCGCGCGTGCAGGTTCCCGTCGGTCTGTCGGTGTCGATGGTTTCGCTGGGCGCGCCGTTGGCGGGTCAGGGGTTCAATCCGTGGGCCGAGCCGAATCTTGTGTGGACGCCGCTTCCGATCGCGCTCGGTTCGACGTTTTCGTCTTCATCGTGGGCCGAGCCAGCGGAGCGGGTTTCCTTGCGGGTGTTTGTGACGGGTGAAAGCGATCCCGTGATGAAACCGCACTTTGGCCACAAGCCGGGCAGTCCGTCGGTGTTGCCGCGATTGGCGCAGGTGGTGCAACTGCCGCTCAATGTGGATCACAATGTCGCGCTGGCGACCTTGGCGAAACAATTGTGCGAAGAAGAACGGGCGCGGCGACAAAATCCAAGGCCGTAAGCCCGCTCGTTTTGGTGGGCTTATCGACGACGCGGTTTCTTTTTGGCTCGGGACGCGGCGGTGGTTTTGCTGGTTTTGGCGGCTTTGCTTTCGTCGTCTTCTTCTTCGCCGCTGGCGGTTTCGCTGGGCGTTTGTTTCGACGGAGCCGTTTCGACTGTGGTTTCGGACGGCTTTCCGTCGGCTGGCTTGGCTTCGGCGACGGGTTCAGTGGCTGCGGTCTCGACGGGGCTGGCCGTGGGGGCAACCTCGACGACAGGTGTCGGCTCGACGACGACAGGTGTCGGTTCGACGACGACAGGCGCAGCTTCCACGACGGGCGGAGGTACGACGACCGGCACAGGCTCGGGTTCAAATTCGACGCCGGTTCCGACCTCGGCCCCCAGGCCCAGCAACCACCTTGGAAGTTTGGCCTGTTCCGTCGGAACCAGGAGCATGTTGGCCTGTGCTCCCTCGCGGACGCGACGAACTTTGCAGGACAAGCGATGCTCGCCGCTGACGACTTGCAACGGTGTGGCCACGGGCATCGGGCTCTCGGTGTCTATCAAAAGGCCTCCGTCTTGCAGACGAAAAAGGGGTTCCTTGGCGACGGTCAGGGTCTGGTAAGTGACTTGTATGCTCATGGTTTCATAGGGTATCAAAACCTGTTTTGCAGCGGCAACGAGCAGCTTCATAAAAAAGCACACAGTCCAGCACGGGGAAGCCGCCGCCATTGTGTCTTGTCCGACGAGAATTTTGTTTTCAAACCGAGGTTTAGGACGCGGGCGGCGCACTTATGGGATAAAACAGGGCGCATGTGCGGAATCATTGGATACATCGGGAAAAAGCCAGTTACCCCGCTTTTGGTCGATGCCCTCAAACGGCTGGAATATCGCGGGTACGACTCGGCGGGGATTGCGGTCTTGCAGGACCACAAAACGGGCGACGTGGAGCAAGACCTTTGCGTCGTGCGCTGTCGAGGCAAGATCTCTGAGCTCGAAAAAAAACTTGCGAACGCCGAACCGTCGGGCCATGTGGGCATCGGACACACAAGGTGGGCCACCCACGGAAAACCGTCGTCGGAAAATGCGCACCCGCACCGATTTGGGTCGGTCGCGGTGGTTCACAACGGAATCATCGAAAACTACCTGGCGCTGAAAGAGAGTCTTGTGGCGCGCGGGCACACGTTTTCGTCGGAAACGGACACCGAAATCGTCGCCCATTTGCTGGATGAAGAGATCCGCAAACTTCCGTTCGGTCCCGATCGTTTGCTCGAGGCGACCCGGCGGGCCCTTTTGCAGGTGAAAGGGGCTTATGCGGTTGTGGCGCTGTCCCTCGATACGCCGGATGAAGTGGTGTGCGCCAAAAGCGCGTCGCCGCTCGTGTTGGGGATCGGCGAGGGGGAAAATTTGGTGGCGTCGGACGTGCCGCCGCTGCTTTCGCACACGCGAAACGTCATTTTCTTGGAGGAAGGCGACCTGGCGCAGCTCCGTCGGGATCGGATGCGAATCGTCGGCATGGATGGAAAACCGCGCGATCGAAACCTGCGCCTCATCACCTGGTCGGTGCTGGCCGCCGAAAAAGCGGGCTATCGGCACTTCATGCAAAAAGAAATTCACGAACAGCCGGGCGCGATTTCGGACACCTTGCGCGGACGAATCGCGCATTCTCCGCCGGATGCGCTGCTCGACGGGATCGAGCTTTTCCCGGCGCACATCAAACGGCTGTTTTTGGTGGCTTGCGGAACGTCGTTTCACGCATCTCTCATCGGGAAGTATTTGATCGAGACGCTCGCGCGCATTCCGGTCGAGGTCGATTTGGCGTCGGAATTTCGATACCGCAATCCGATTGTGTCCGCAGGCGATCTTGTTCTTTCTGTGTCGCAATCGGGCGAGACGGCAGACACGCTGGCCGCCGTTCGCGAGGCCAAACAAAAAGGCGCGCAGGTGTTGTCGATCGCCAATGTGCTCGATTCGTCGATTCCGCGAGCATCGGACCATGCGTTTTACACACACGCCGGGCCCGAGATCGGTGTCGCATCGACCAAGGCCTTCACGACGCAGCTTGTCGCGTTGGCGCTGGTTGCGGTGCATTTGGGTCGGCGAAATGGCCAACTTTCCGAGCAAGACGCAGCGGCCTTCTTGAATGGCCTCGCGTCGCTGCCCGCGAAAATCACGCAAACGCTGGAATGTGCCGAGCGCGTGCGCGATTTGGCGAGGAAATTGTGTACCGCCGGGCATGTGTTGTACCTGGGGCGCGGCGTGGAGTTTCCGATTGCGCTCGAAGGTGCGCTCAAACTCAAAGAGATTTCGTACATCCACGCCGAGGGATACGCCGCCGGAGAATTGAAACACGGTCCCATTGCGCTCATCGACGAGACGATGTTCGTCGTCGCATTGGCACCCAGAGATGCGTCTTACGAGAAAATGCTGTCGAATTTGTCCGAGGTCAAAGCGCGCGGAGGGAAAATTTTTGCCGTCGTCACTCGAGGCGAAAAGAACGTACAGACGCTGGCCGAGGCCGTGATTGAGGTCCCAGACATTCACCCGTTGCTGTGGCCGCTCCTGACCGTCGTGCCGCTGCAACTGCTTGCGTATTACGTGGCGGATTTCAAAGGCACCGATGTAGACCAGCCTCGCAATTTGGCAAAATCTGTCACCGTCGAATAGAGCGCATAAATCGCCCCAAAAGCGTCGCGAAAACAAAGGGAGGTTTCCATGGAGAACGGACCGCACACGGTTCCCGAAAAAGACTTGAATCTGCTCATCCGCGCCGGTGCGGAATGTTCGGCGCTGGCTGCGTATTTGGATGGACTCGATGAGACGGCGCGCGTCTGCGAAGTCCAGTCTTTGGAACGACGAACGCTGGCGGATTTGTATGCCCGATGCGAACAGGCAGAACCTGCGACGCTGGCCGAATTTGTGCCCGAATCGTTTTCGGCGGGCCAGACGGTGATTTGCGCAGGTCTCAATAGCCTGCCGCTGTTTCGTAGGTTCGAGAAACGGCTCGTCCGCACCGCCAGCGGCCAAGTGTTCGGTTTCAATTTTCAGACGATGAGTTTTGCGACCGGCCCCGGCTATTTTCGCGTCACCGAGTCGGGCCGCGAGCTGCTGTTCGACTACCGCCAGCTTCCGAATCAGGCCGATGTGCCGTCTGATTGGCCGACGGTCGTGCCCAACGGAAGGGGCCTATCCCACCTTGTCTACAAAGACCTCGAGGACTTTTGCCGACGGGTTTCCAAAGATGTCGTCATCGGCCACGCCACGCGCGACGGCAAATCGCTAGGCCAATACTTCATCCTCTGTCGCCGCGCCGGCACGTAACGATTCCGAACCAACAGCCCACGGCAGACGCGGCCTCTCACACGCGGTCACAAACCCAGCGAACGCTTTGATAGCATCGAGGCACGGCTTCTCCCGATGAAAAACGTCCCTCGTTTTGTTTGCATCCACGGTCATTTCTACCAGCCTCCCCGCGAAAATCCGTGGTTTCGCACCGTCGAAGTCCAGGACAGCGCCTTCCCCTATCACGATTGGAATGAACGCATCAGCGCCGAGTGCTACGAGCCCAACAGTTTTGCGCGCATCTTGGATGGCCAAGGCCGCATCACCCACATCGTCAGCAACTACGAGCGCATCAGTTTCAACTACGGCCCGACGCTGCTGTCGTGGATGTCCACACATTTGCGCAGGGTGTACGAAGCCATTTTGCTTGCCGACAAGCAGAGCATGCTTCGTTTTTCCGGCCACGGCTCGGCGCTGGCGCAGGTCTACAACCACGCCATCTTGCCTTTGTGCAACGAGCGCGACAAAAAGACGCAAGTTCTGTGGGGCCTGCGCGATTTTGCCGCCCGTTTTGGCCGACTCCCCGAGGGAATGTGGCTTGCCGAAACCGCCGTCGATACGCCCAGCCTCGAGGCACTCGCCCAACACGGCATCCGTTTCACCGTCCTGTCCCCCTACCAAGCCCAAGCTGTACGAAAACGTGGGGAGTCCGCTTACACCGATGTACGGGGTGGGAAAGTGGACACCACGATGCCCTACGATGTGGTTCTTCCGTCGGGGCGACGCATTGCCGTGTTCTTTTACGATGGGGAAACGTCGCGCGCCGTCGCGTTTGAAAAACTCCTCAACCAAGGCGAAAAACTGGCCGAACGCCTGCTTCGCGGCTTTTCGGGCAATCGCCACCGTCCCCAGCTCGTACACATCGCCACCGACGGTGAAACCTATGGCCACCACCACAAATATGGCGAAATGGCCCTTGCGTTTGCGCTGCGCACCCTCGAACAGACCGACGGAGTACAACTGACCAACTACGGCGAATTTCTGGCGCTGTGCCCGCCCACCCACGAAGCCCAAATCGTCGAAAACACAGCCTGGAGCTGTTCACACGGCCTCGGTCGCTGGACCACCGATTGCGGCTGCCAAAGCGGCGGCAATCCCGGTTTTCACCAGCGTTGGCGCGCGCCTCTCCGTCGGGCATTCGACCTGCTCCGCGATCGTTTGGCCCCCGCTTACGAACAAGCCATGGCCGGCCTTTTGACCGATCCGTGGCAGGCGCGTGACGCCTACATCGACGCACTCCTAGACGACCGCCCCGACGCCAAAGAGCGTTTTTTGCAAAAACAGGCCAAACGGCCTCTTACCCCCGACGAGATCGCCCGCGTCTTCCAGCTTTTGGAAATGCAGCGGCACCTCATGCTCATGTACACGAGCTGTGCGTGGTTTTTTGACGATATTTCCGGCGTCGAACCCGTCCAGAATTTGCTGTACGCAGCCCGCGCCATGCAGCTTGCGCAAACGGCCCTTCACGTCACCATCGAGCCCGATTTTCTGGACATTCTCGCCCAAGCCGAAAGCAATGTTCCGTCGGTGGGTACGGGCCGCAAACTGTGGGAAACGCAAGTTGCGCCTCGCCAAGTCGATTTGAAAAAAGCCTTCGCCCATTACGCCATCCGGTCTTTGTTCGAGCGCCACGAGACGCCCAATCACCTCTACGGTTACGACATCGAACCCCGTCGCGAAGAGCACCGGCACGCTGGGCGGCTCAACCTCAAACTTGGGTGTGCCCATGTGCGTGATTCTGCGACCTTTGAAACCGCCACGCTCTGTTTTGCCGTGCTTCATTTTGGCGATCACAACCTCGTGTGCGGCGTGACCGAACCCGGACGAGAAAACTTTCTCGACGAGCTTCAAAAAAGCCTCTTCGACCCCTTTGAGCGAGCGGATTTGCCGACGGCGCTGCGCATGCTGGACCACTATTTTGGCTCGGCCACGTTTTCCCTCCGAGATCTGTTTCGCGACGATTCCCGCCGCATTTTGGATCAGCTTCTGCGAAACACCCGCCTCGAGGTTGAGGCTTCTCTGCGCAAGCTCTACGACACCCACGCACCCCTTTTGCGTTTTTTGACCGATTTGCACGCGCCGCTTCCGCTCGCCCTCAAAACCGCCGCTGAGCAGGCCTTGCAAACCTCCGTCCTCGACCAGTTGGCTCTCCCCGTCCCCGATTTTGCCAAGGTTCGGCATTTGTTCGAGGAAGCCGAACACAGCGGCGTCGCTTTCGAGCAAACCGCGCTCAGTTTCGCGCTGCAAAACCTGCTCAGGCGTCTGTCCGACAAGTGGCGCGAAACCCCCGATTCCAACAAAACCGTCCAGGCGCTTCTCGACGCTGTTACCCTCGCGACCACTCCGCCCAACCAAGTGGACCTCTGGCGCACCCAAAACACATTTTACGAGCTGCTCCAGACCGTCTATCGCGACCAACTTCAGAAGACCCAAAAAAGCAGCCCCGACGCCCTTCGCACCCTCAAGTGGCTGCGTCTGTTCGAGCAGCTCGGCGTGAAGCTCTCCATTCGGCTGCCTCCGTCGGGAGTGCATTGAAAAGTCCGCGCGCTTTTCTCTATAGTGCGCGCCCATGACCACCCAAGCCAAACCCTGCCAAGCCCACAGACCTGAAACCACGTCACCGTCGGACGCATCCCGTCGCCGCGTACACACCCGTCGCGTCGATGAAGTCGAATCCATCGAGGACGTTTTTTTGCACTGTCTCCCTGCGTTCGGCGGTGCGTATTTGCGCAGGGTCTACACCCTTCTCGACGCAGCCATTTCTGCTGGTTGTCCCCTCACCCTCGCCATTGCCGGTCCCGTCACCGTTTCCGGTCAACACCAGACTTGGCTCCTGCCCCTTTTGGAAACCGGCTGGGTCGCCTACCTGTCCACCACCGACGCTGTTTGTTACCACGACGGACACCGCGCTTTGTTTTCTCACCGCGATCCCGTCTTCGAGGTCCCCATCTTCGGCGACGACGGCGCGCTTCGCGACCAAGGCACCATCCGCGTCACCGACATGGCCTTCGACGAGCAAGTCCTCCTCGACCAAGACCGCTTTTTGACCGCGTGCCTGCTGCGACCCGAATTTCAGAAAAAAATGACCGGCACCGAGCTGCGTTTTCTCCTCGGGCGGCTTTACGCGGAACAGGAACAAAAAGCCGGCGTCTCCCCAGGCCTGCTCAGCACTTGTCACCGCCTCGCCATCCCCATTCTCGTCGGTGCGCCTGGCGACGGCAGCGTCTTTTTGAACGCCATGAAACTGTGGGCCATGCAGCGCGCCGGCCTCCTGTCGGGTTTCGCTTTTGACCTCGATGTCCAAGCCGAAGTTTTCGAGTCCTGCGCCTACCACTATCACTGTCTGTTTCAGGTCCCACCCGGTGCGCTCGCCACCCTCATTCTCGGCGGAGGTGTGCCCAAAAACTACAACCTACAACCCGAACCCGGCCTCTCACAAGTCCTCGGTCTTTCCGAGGTCCACGGCTATACCTTCGACGTGCAAATCGTCAGTTCCCCCGTCACCGATGGTTCACTCTCCTCCTGTCCGCCCGCCGAGGCTGTTACCTGGGGCAAAGTGGACAAAAACGTCTACCAAAAAACCACCGAGAGCATGCAGGCCGACTACTCCATGGTCATGCCTTTTCTCGTCAAAGCCCTCCTCGACAAACGCGCCCGGTTCGCCCGTTTTGCCGACAGAATGGGCCAAGACGCCCTCTTTGAAAAACACCCCGAGGCACGCGGCTATCTCCGCAGCCGCGACGGCTATCGTCTCCTCGAACACCGCGACGCCGCAAACCAGCGACTTCTCGACGCTGTTTGCAAAAATGGAGACTGGCTCAAACAAACGCTCCACTATCCGTTCGCCGTCCCGGAGACGCGGTGAAACTCCTATTGCTGACCGTCGGCAAACTTCGCGATCCGTGGGTTCAATCCGGGTGCGCTGAATACGAAAAGCGTTTGCGCGCCCGATTCCCCCTAGAAATCGTCGAAGCCAAAGACCAAGCCGCCCTGCAACGAAAACTCCCTCCTCGCTTTGCCCTTTGGGTCCTCGACGAACGCGGTCAACAGTTCTCCTCCCTCGAACTCGCCCAAAAACTCGACCTGGCCAAACAAAGCGCCATGCCCGGTCTCGCCCTCTGCATCGGTGGTGCCGACGGAACCCCTCCCTCCTTTCGCGACCAAGCCCACTGCCTTTGGAGTCTCTCCAAATTGACCTTTCCTCACCGCCTTGCCCGCCTTCTCGTTCTCGAGCAGCTCTACCGAGCCCAATCCATCCTAGAAAACTCGCCCTATCACCGTTCCTGAACCTTCTTCTGCGCAAATTCTATTATCAAAACAAGACCTTACGCAGTATTTCAAAACCAAAGTCTCCTTTGTCTTGCGATCCAAAACCAAGACAGCCAACATGGCCCGAGCGTTTACACATACAACCGTGATCAGGGGGAAAACGCATGTTCCAAAATATCAAATATCGTTCAACACTTATCGGTTTCGGTTTTGCAGCCGCGTTGGCCACTGTCTACGCAGCAAGCTGCGACAGCCAAACCACCAACAACCAAGACCAACCAGACTTGGCGACTGCGCCCGAACCAGACCTGGCCTCCATCGCACCGCCCATTGTCGTTTCCGCTACGCCCACTACTGCCTTGAACACAGGAAATGCAACCGTCACGCTGACCGGGCAAAACTTTGTGCAAGGTGCCACTGTCACCATTGCCGGTGTTCCTGCCACAGGTGTTCTTTTTAATTCGAGCACAAGCCTCACCATCACCACACCCGCCAAAGCAGCCTTTTGCGGTGCTGTTGAGGTCATCGTCACAAATCCAGATGGCAAGTCAGGCAGTGCAAAGAACATTCTGCGATATCGAAGCAGCACTTACGGATTGCTCGCAGCCATCACCACGACTGCAACTTCCGTCCAAGCCCCAAGAAATCTCGTAATCGCTGATTTCAATATGGATGGAAACCAAGATGTTCTGGTCTCGCTCTTGAATGCTGGCGCAGTGGCCTTTCTGCCTGGAAGCGGAAATGGCAATTTGGGATCTGCAACAAACAGCACTGTCGGTTCACAACCACGCGCAATCGCAAGTCAATTCCTCGATAGTGACAACAAACTCGACGCTGTTATCGCCAATGCCGGAGGTGGAAATGTAAGCGTCATTCTGGGCCAGGGAAATGGCCAATTTACTTCCAAAACCCCAGTGACCGCTGGCAATTCGCCCAATGCAATTGTTTTGCGCGATTTCGATGGAGATGGAAAATACGATTTGGTTGCCGCAAATGCTGGCGGTGGAACCGGAACGGCATCGCTCACCATCGCGCTTGGAAATGGCGATGGAACCTTCAAAACGCCCAATTCCATGAATATCCCCGTTGGTTCAACGGGTATGGCAGTAGGCGACATAGACGGTGATGGGAAGCTTGATTTGGCCATTTCTCACGGTGCGCAAGGAAGCGTCAGCGTCTTGATCGGCAATGGAAATGCCACGTTCAAAGCACCGGTCGCCGTGAACGCAGGAGGCGCAACTCCCCAGGCCAACGATGTGGTGATTGCCGACTTCAACGGAGACCAAAAGCCAGACCTCGCTGTCGCCAATTCCGGCACCAACAATGTCTCTGTCATGTTCAATACCGGTGCAGGAGTTTTTGGAAACACCCCTCAAACCACCCCGACCTCCGGATCAAGTCCGAATAGTCTCATTGCCGTAGACATCAATGAAGACGGATTTACAGATCTTGTGACCGCAAACATGGGTGGTTCCAACCTGAGTGTAATGCTCGGTGCTGCTGCCGGAAAGTTCGCTAACGGAGCAACGCACACCGTCGGAATCAGTCCACGTTTCTTGGCTTCTGGAGATATGAACAACGATCTGCAACCCGATCTTGTTGCGTCCAATGCAACAAGTGGAAACGTGAGCGTCCTCCTCACTCAATGCAAATAATCAGCATAACGAACGCCCTACTTTCCCTCAACGCTAATGTGTTTTAGCGTCCGCACCACCGCTTTCATGCACTGACAATTGATTCGCTGCCAATCTACAGCCGTGTTGAAACGCAAGACGGTCTGGACGCCATTTTGATCCAATGCCTTAATGAAGGACATCAATGGACCAAGTGTCGCCGAATTCATATATTCCAACGAACGCAGGTCGATCTCAAACGGAGTTTCATGGACTTCGGCAAGCAGCGTTTGAGTCACGCTTCCCAAAAATTTCGATGGATCACGCGAATCGCTTACACCCATCCAAATCATTTTGGCCAAGCTCGTCTGTTGAACAAAGCGAATGATAAGTCCTTCCTGCTCAAAGGTCTTGATATGTGCAGTCATGGCAGTCTCCGCGTGGCCGTCATGGTCACAATTTTGTTGGACCACTTGCATGTCAAATCAAAACCGCCCTCGAAAGCAATCCGATAAAGCCCCAATTGACTTCCTCCACCGGGATGCGCCATCAATTCCGTCAACCGCGCAAGGTAAAGTTCACCCTTGTCCTCGGTAGATTGAATCAAATCAATATGCCGGGCAAGCGTTTTGATGGATTTTTCGCTACTAGAACCATTTTGAACCACGATTTGAATCCGCTCCGTGTCAATGTTCATAGATGCTTTTACACAAGACGCATTTTCAACGGATTCACCGTACTTGATCGCATTCTCTACCAATTCTGACATCGTCATCATGGCAGCAATCCGAATGGTTTCTGGTTGGTCCGCAAGTGCCTTGAACACCTCTTCACGTATCGAGCGAACGTGATTCCAAAGAATTGGGAACGTCATGTTGATCTGTTGAGCCATGTTAGCCTCACAATGTTATAAAAGAGTACAGAGTTACGCGTCAGTTCGCTTCAAGGCCAATATGGTGATGTCGTCCTCTGTTTTGAGTGATTGAATCTGAGAAAGCAAACTTCTCACGATTCCTTGCGCCGTCTTCTCGCGAGAGGCCGTATCCGAGAATAATGCAGCAAGTCCCTCAGTTGCCAGCAATGTTCCATCGCTTCTACATTCGATGGCACCGTCGGTGAACAACAGCGCAATGTCGCCAGGATGAAGTTCAAATTCAGAGTCTTCCAGCAGCCCATTCACCTGGTCAATAAATCCAATCCAAACCCCACTCGTTGCAATTCGATCGACTCGACCCGATTCATTCCGATAGATCAAAATGTCCTGGTGCATTCCAGCAAATCGAATCTTTGAACCAGAAATCTGCATCGCGAGGAGCGTCATGTAGTCACTCCGCTTCATCAATTGGATGTTCTCGCGCAAAGTAGTATTTAGAAATTCAAGCAATTGTGATGGTGTAAAATCAGGATGCGTCTTGCTCAGTGTGTTTGAAATCGTGCGCACCGCTGTCTGTGCCATCATCATAATCAGCCCGGCAGGAACCCCATGCCCAGACACATCGCCGACCAAAAGCCAGTCCCGTTCAGCAACTTGAAAAATATCATAATAATCTCCACCGACTGTCGTGGCTGGGACCATTGTTCCATATACTTCATATCCACGAATCACAGGTTGAGTTGGCAACAGCAACGTTTGAATCTTGCGTGCAAGATCCATTTCCGACCAAATTTCGTTAAGCGCATTTCTAAGTTCTGCTGTACGATCTGTGACTTGTTGCTCCAGGTTCTCATTTGTGTGGCGCAATTGATCAGTCAGTTTTCTGAGATCCATATATAGCAACGCATTTTCCACTGCAATGGCGGCCTGTGCAGCAATAACCTGTAGCAATTCAATTCTCGTCTGTGAAAAAATTTGCGTTGCCAAATTGTTCTCAAAATAGGCGATACCAGACAAGCGTCCCTTGTGCGTCATTGCAAGAGCAAGTACCGACTTTGGCTTCACTCGAACGATATATGGGTCGGTGGCGAAACGGCTATCAAAAACAGCATTATCAAGAAGAACCGTCTCGCGGGTTCGATCAACATAACGAATGAGGGACAAAGGCAATTGACTTGAGGAAGTTACCTCTTCATCCATGCCAGACTGAACGACATTAGAGTTGATTGAAATGCTCGCGCTGACGTAAAGCACGTTATTTCGATTGAGCAATAATATGCCGCGATCTGCGCCGACATTCTCCATGAGAATCCACATCAAACGCTCAATCAGCTTATTTAGATCCAATTCACTTGACAACGCTTGAGCCGCACGAATGGCCGTCGCTGCATCCAATTGAGCATTGCTTGCAATAGCTGTGGATCTCGACGGTCCGATATTTGTTGTGGTTTTCGTGACAGTCAATTGGCCACTGTGTGTGAAAAACTCTGCGTATTTATCCTGAATCGCATTAGCAACGATCTGATAACCACATTTTGTGTACAGATAGTGCGCATCAATCATATAAACTTGCGATACTTTCTTTCTGTTCCATGAAAGGTGAAATCTAGCGCACAGTTCGCTTGCCAAAGCCTGAATTTGCAAACATTGCTGAACTTCGGAAAGTTCAATTGCTTTGTCATATAGAATCAGAGCATGATTTGCATCACCGACACAACGTGAACATTCAGCAGACAGAAGAACATATCGAGCAAGATAATTTTCAGGCGAATCGCTTGCCCAGGCGGAAAAAAGCTTTACACTCTTTTCTAGTTCGAGGTGTTCAGGTGAACCAGCAAGCAACTGCGCAGTTTTGATCTGAGCCATTCTTGCTAGTAGTCTATAAAAGAGGTGTTCTGAAAAAGAAAGAAATCCGTTCACAATTGTTTCATACTTACATATGTGGCCAGCAAATGTTAGTGAAATCTCAAAGTCTCCAGCAAAATAGTGGTAAATCTGTCTTAATATAAAATAATGTAACCTGGCAATCGTATCCTCTTGTTGCGGTAAGAAAGTCTGAAGCTCGTCAATGTTCTGCAATGATACTGGTCCAGATATATCACGAATCGCGTTGGCAATTTCTAGTACAAAGGCGACTTCTGAAGTCTGATGCTCGATCCCTGCTCTTTTCAGCAGCAAAAGATGTTCTTCAAGTTCTCTCGAAAGATCAGTTAGATTCGTTCCGCTCAAAAATCGATATAATGCACAAAATGCCAAGGAAGTTTCAACTCGAACGTAATCTCCTTGTTCGTGGCTTTTCTTAAAAGCTTGTTGTAAGTGTTGAATGCCAACAGAAACAGGCTGTTTCCAATGCGAGATCAACTGTCCAAAAACCAAATGGCTTGCATGAGTGTGCTGTGGAAATCGATCTGAAATAGACAGGGCACGCATGGCTGTGTCAAAGGCGTCTGGCCTATGCTTGCCGAATCTCTGGCACAACGAAGCAAATAAGACAATAAAATAGGGTGTTTCAGGCATCAATCCATGCAAAAGACTTAACTTGATTGCGCGAAACACAATCGAAACCATGAGTCCCTGATTCACAACAGAGACAGCGGGCATCATCGAGAAGCACAGCCGCATCCACTTTATGTGAGAAGCTGGTTGTTGTGGTGCGCAAGTCCCCGCAAGAAGATCAACAAGCTGTCGATCAAGATCCAACCACTCCGTTTCGAGCATTTCAGTGGAGATGGTTGAAGCCAGGATATCAATGGGTTGTTCCAGCAAAGCGGCGGCTTTGATCCCACAATCAATCGCCTCAGCAAAGCGACGTTGATATGTCAAAATTGTGACACGAAGAATCAGGCAATCAGCTTCGTCTTGTTTGTTGTTTGCCTTTTGTTCTATATCGGATAGCAACCTGTTGGCTATTTCTGGATTTCCTCTGAGAAATTCAATCTGAGCCAATTTAATGTGAACAGAAAATGTGATATCGTAATCAAACTCCCATCCATCTTCACCAAGCATTTGTGCGCTTACGGTCAGCAGATCGAAGGCTGTATCGTATGCTGTGGATTGTTGAGCCTTTTCTCCGGCAAGCAAATTCAACTTCGCTAGTTCCACTCGTTCTTCTGGGTCGTCGATCAGGGGCGCGCCAATGTTCATTTGTCCAACAAGGTCGAAAAGCTCCTTTTCGTTTGATTCTCGTCGGTATCTGGCTAGCATTACACGTCCATTCCAAAGGTGAACCTCACGCCGCTTTCCTTCATCAATAATCGCATAGGCAGCTTGTTGTACGCGATCGTGTAGAAACTTGAATGTAACATGAAGAGTGGAATCACGAGATGGAGAGAAATAGGTCAAATAGCGATAGTTGCTATCCAATGGGATAATGAAGCCTTCTTTTAGCGCAGGATCGAGATCTATCGCTGTTTCTTTGATCGTTTTCTCGTGAAAGAGTGCCAATGTGGCGATGTCGAATTGATGTCCAATACAGGCAGCCAAGCTGAGGAGACGGCGAGTTTCCACTGGAAGCTGTCTGATGTGCTTAAGCAAGAATGTGATGACATTATCTGTCGCAACTTCATTGTGAATGGAATCAATGTTCCATTGCCATTCACCATCATGATTGATATATATGAATCCTTGCTTATAACACGATAAGATAAATTGACTTACGAAAAATGCGTTTCCGCCTGTCTTTGTGTGAATTAGCTCTGCGAAGTGTTGAATTGATGTATGAATTTGTTCTGTAGAATCAGACAACAAGTTCGCAATGTGCTCAACTTCAAGTGGTGATAGTACAATATGTGTAATTGGCACAGAACGCTTGTTCAATTCTTCCAAGTGCAGGGCAAACAAGTGTCCTGGGTGAACCTCATTGTTTCGATATGCGCCGATGAGCAGTAGGTGTTTTGCATCCGAGTCAGCTAGCAATCGTTGAAGGAGTGTCAAGGAGGCCGCATCTGCCCACTGAAGATCATCAAGAAAAAGGACAAGTGGTCGCTCGGCGCTGGTCAATGTAGAAATCAGATTTACAAAAGAGGTGATAAATCGATGTTGTGCTTCGAGCAAACCAGCGTCAGATGGCGGCGTGGTTTCTTCTAAAATATAAGACAATTCTGGAAATAGATCTGCAAGAATAGACCAATGCCTTCCAAGTACAGACTGCAATTTCGATTTCCAACAAGACAACTCTTGTTGTGTTGAACTCAGAATTTGCTGAAGCAATCCACGTATCGCCAGTGTGAGTGGGGCGTATGGGACACTTCGGTTGAACTGGTCGAATTTTCCTGAAACGAAGACCCCATTCAATTGTGCAATCGGCTTGTGAATTTCTTGCACCAATGCGGATTTTCCAACACCAGAATAGCCCGCCACGAGAATGAGTTCGGCCTTTCCACGACTGGCGCGTTCAAAGGACGCAAGGAGTTGTTGTATTTCAGTCTCCCGGCCATAGAGTTTTTGCGAAAGGCGAAATTCCTTCGTTCGTTGTTTGAGGCCAAGGGGAAAAGGGGCGATCGAACCGCGCGAGAGGAGCTGCGCTCGGCATTCCAATAGGTCTGAAGACAGACTCTCTGCGTGGGTGTACCTGTCTTCAGGCATCTTCGAGAGCAGCTTGGCTACGATGTTCGATACGGTCTCTGGAACAGTAGGCAGCACAATGTGGGGCGGGGTCGGCTTGCGCGCGATGTGACTATGAATCAGCTCCACGGGGTCCTGGCTTTGGAAGGGAAGGACTCCTGTGAGAGCCTCGTACAGCGTAACCCCCAATGAGTAGAGATCCGTTCGCAAATCACAAACCCGATTCATTCTCCCCGTCTGCTCAGGAGACATGTAGGCGGGCGTCCCCTCAATCCGTTCGTGGGGTTTGGGTTGAGGGGTCTCTTGTTTGAGGCGTGTGGCGATTCCGAAATCGATGAGGTGGATGCTTCCGGTGTCTTTGTGAAAAAGCAGATTGCTGGGCTTCAGGTCGCGGTGAATGACATTCCTTTGATGTAGGGTGGCCAGGATGGAGGCAAGGGATTCTCCGACTTGCAGGGCTTCAAGAAGGGGAAGCGGGCCCTCTGTGAGCCGTCGGTGAAGTGTGACATCGCCCAAGTCTTCCATCACAAGGGCGATGCCATTCCCAAACGAGACCAACTCGAGCGGCTTTACAACCCCCGGAATGGCACATTCCTGTAGGAGCGCGTACTCGTGATGGATTTTTGCCAAATCCGTCAGAGTAGGATGGGGGTTCTTGGTGAACTTGAGGATGACGGTGTGTCCGTCAGACAGTCGGCGCGCACGGTACACGAGCCGCGTGGGACTCTCATGAATACACACGATGGGTGCGTAACCTTCTGGGAAACGCACCAGGGTTTGATCGACCGAATTGGGAAGGCCTGTCATGTCTACTTCCACACGACAATGTACGTGCAGCTTTCGCCCCCTTTGTTGCGGCAGGGTTTGGTGTCGTCGTGCCGGACGCGAGCGGCTGGCTGAAATCGCTGGGCCATGGTGGTGATGATTCCGCGATCGAAATGACAGGGATAGGGGTTCCCACAGACACTCACGATTTCGTTTTTCCCCTCGACGCGCTCGTAGCCGTAGTGGCCGATTCCTTCCAGCATAGCGCCGGTTTCCGGGTTGAACATGACAGTGCCACCTTTTCGGTGGTTCAGGTGATACGCGAAGTCGATCGAACGAATCGCACTGTCGATGTCAATCACCCAAGGTGGGAAAATGGCGTTTTCGGGGATCTTTTTTCCGATGGAAAAAAGAATGGCATCCCCGAGCTTCTCAGCGACGCGCTGGAAGGCTCGCAACCAGTTGTCTTGGGAGTACCAGGCAGCGGGGTCTAGGGTGAACCCTGCCTCCGAAGTTGTGGTTCCGATTCCTTCACCCGTCAGGATGTCTGCCGCAATGGTTTTGAAGGTGGCAAAGCCGTCGAAGATGGCATACACGGTTTGGCCATTGACCTCGATTCCTGGTTCAAAGGAAACAAACTGCATGGTCTCACCTCGCGCAAAGGGTTCCGGGACTGTCTGCTGTTGTTTGCGCGGCCCCCCAACAAAACAAGATGCTGGAAACAGGTGTTCTCGCAGCGTACATGGGTGGCGCGCCCCCAAAGAACCAGTGTATTTCGTCAGACGAAGGAAAGTCAATCTGAGTGTTCAGGGGACACGTCGCGCAAAACGGTGCTGGACTTTCGGACAAAAAGCGGCCTACGTTTTCGTGCGCGAAACAAAGGGATTTAGGAAGCCGCGAGGCGCAACCGCATTTTCAGTGAATTTGTGACAGGGTACTCTGCTGTGTGGCAACCCCAAAGAAGGACGCAGGAGGAACAAGATGACCGGTCCGATCAAGTACGTTCTCGATGAGACGCATCTTCCCAAAGTGTGGTACAACCTCGCCGCCGATTTGCCGACGCCGTTGCCGGCGGTGTTGCACCCTGGAACGAAACAACCGATTGGGCCAGCGGATTTGGCCCCCCTGTTTCCCATGGCGCTCATCGAACAGGAAGTTTCCACGGTTCGGGAGATCGAAATTCCAGAGCCGGTGAGGGATGTTTATCGGCAATGGCGTCCTTCTCCGCTGTATCGTGCGCGGCGGCTGGAACGTCTTTTGGATACTCCTGCTCGCATTTATTACAAGTATGAGGGTGTCTCCCCTTCTGGAAGTCACAAGCCGAATACGTCTGTCGCGCAGGCATTTTACAACCGGGAAGCGGGCGTGAAAAAGCTTGCAACGGAAACGGGGGCCGGACAATGGGGGTCGTCGCTCGCGTTTGCGGGCTCGCTGTTTGGGTTGGAAGTCCAGGTGTTCATGGTGCGCGTTTCCTATGATCAGAAGCCCTATCGCCGTGCGCTCATGGAGACTTACGGGGCACGCTGCGTTGCTTCCCCTTCGACGGAAACACAAGCGGGTCGCGCGATTCTTGCACAGAATCCTGCGCACCCCGGAAGTTTGGGAATCGCAATTTCCGAGGCAGTCGAAGTGGCTGCACAAAGTGATGACACAAAGTATGCGCTCGGTTCTGTCTTGAACCACGTTCTTTTGCATCAGACGATCGTGGGACAAGAGGCAATGGAGCAAATGGCTCTTGCAGAGGACTATCCAGACATTCTGGTGGGTTGTACGGGGGGAGGCTCAAACTTTGCGGGGATGGTATTTCCGTTTTTGGGGGTACAACTTCGCGGAGGGAAGAAAGTCCGAATTGTTGCTGTGGAACCGGCGGCCTGTCCGTCGCTGACGCGCGGAAAGTATGCGTATGATTTTGGGGACACCGGCAAACTGACTCCGCTTGTGAAAATGCACACCCTTGGATCGTCGTTTACGCCACCAGGGTTTCATGCAGGAGGACTTCGTTACCATGGGATGGCACCCATGATCAGCCACATCGCAGAACTCGGTTTGATTGAAGCCAGGGCCTACCATCAGGTGAAGTGTTTTGAAGCAGGAATCCAGTTTGCTCGAGCCGAAGGAATCTTGCCCGCCCCCGAGGCCAACCACGCAGTGCGGGGTGCCATTGATGAGGCGCTTCGGTGCAAGGAAGAAGGCGTTGCGCGGACGATTCTGTTTAATCTATGCGGCCATGGTCACTTCGACATGGGGGCGTACATCGACTACTTTGCTGGCAAACTGAAAGACCTCTCCTACAGCGAAGAGGAATTGGCGCTGGCGCTGTCGGGTTTGCCGTCAGTGTAGTCGCGCTTTCGTTCCCCCTTTCGCATTCACTCTCGGCCTTGCAGACACCCCTTTCACCCTCATTTGCGCGTTCGGTCGCATGGACACTGGCCACGCGATTTGCGTTGTTGCCGCTCGGTTTGCTCCAGGGGGTTCTGACTGCTCGCGCGTTGGGTCCGCAGGGCTTGGGTCTTTACAGCGCGGTGCTGGTGGATGTGAATCTGATCACAACACTGCTTGCGTTGGGTCTTCCTGGGGGTTTGGCTGTTCTTGTGGGGGAGGCGCAAGGGGACAAACAGACGCTACACAAGCTGTGGAAGTGGAGTCTGCGCCATGTGTTGGGTGCGCTATTTTTCGGATCTTTGATCCTCGTTGGGACTTACCAGTTTCTTCCCTCTGTTTTCGCTAAGTTCGTCGCTGAGCGGTCTTCCTGGGTGCTTGTGTCGCC
>Ga0272412_1000073_pt1 | contig 20058 bp, 9 predicted proteins | sample WWTPWeurt_MetaT_FD_193540 | JGI IMG/M metagenome (GOLD analysis project Ga0272412, IMG submission 193540) | Metatranscriptome of activated sludge microbial communities from WWTP in Nijmegen, Gelderland, Netherland - WWTP Weurt (Metagenome... | ecosystem: Engineered > WWTP > Aerobic digester >...
CCCCACACGACGCTCTCCCGATCTGTTCCGACTCGACCATTCAGCTCACTTCCAGTGATTCAACCACCGGAGGTCCCCCTACCGTACGTTCTGGCACCGTTGGTTCCGCCACCGTTGATACCGCCACCGTTGTAAACCACAGAGGTCAAGGTCAAACCTTCTTGCCCGGTCCAGGTGAGTCCAGAGCCATTCAGCGAGCCACCGTTGGTTCCGCCACCGTTGGTTCCGCCACCGTTGGTTCCGCCACCGTTGGTTCCGCCACCGTTGGTTCCGCCACCGTTGGTTCCGCCACCGTTGGTTCCGCCACCGTTGATACCGCCACCGTTGATACCCCCGCCGTTGATGAAACCACCGTTGATGAAACCACCGTTGATGAAACCACCATTGACGAATCCCCCATTCTGAATGCGATTCGCCTGAAAGCGATAGTCTCCTCCTCCGCTTTCTTGCTGCGGTGTGGGACAGCCAGCCATTCCAAACATGGACAACGACAAAATGAAAACACTCTTACGCAACGACATGGCTTTCCTCCTATGTCTTGGGAAGACAAACAGCTCCGAGCTGTATCTTCAAGTTTTGGAAATGCGTTTCCTGCGTCTCTACAGTATGAAGATGGATGAGACACAAAGGGGAAACAACCTGCGTTTGCAAGAATCGCGCTTGCTACTAGAATCACTCATTTTTTCGGCACAAAATGTATCGACTTGTGAACCAAACGATACGTAATGAGGTCCTCCAAGGTGTTTTTATTATTTGAATAAAACACCAAAGAAATCATGGCGCTATGAAAGACAGAATTTGTGATCGATCGCACATACGGATTGTCAATGCTTGAAAATACAATTGATTTGCCTTTCTTGGTGTGAGATGAAAATGAACGATAAGGAATCTTGCCGACCAATGAACTCAATCTAGCGAGAATGTTCCGCAGATACGTATGCCGACTTGTACATCACGGTAGTTAGGCTCGATCATATAGCGATTTGTGATGTTAGAGGCAAACTTCGGATTCCAAAATCCACCACTTCTTGTCAAAAAAGCTTTGTTTGAGAGACCAGAACTCACCCATTCAAAAACATTTCCTGACATATCGAGCAATCCAGAATGAGTCGCAGATGACTGATATGTCCCAACCGTATCTGGACCAGCAGTGTTGCTATTCTGCCCATAGGTTTCATCAAAATTGGCTTCGCTTGCGTCTAGTCGGTAGCCATTCGGAAAGTCTCGATCGTCTGCTCCGCGGGCAGCCCTTTCCCATTCAACTTCCGAGCAGAACCGCGCTCCAGGCAATTTTCTACTCTTTACAAGCCAATTCAAAAATTGCTCTATTTCAGGAACATTGACACCAGCAATTGGAAATTTCATCCAATCTTGATTGGCGTGTATTTTGCGACTCGTATAAACCCAACTGCCATCACTTCTTGTTTCGGTAATGGTCGAATTGACATTCAACCGAAGATGCCATTTTCCGTCTGGTAATTGTCGCAAATGTACCGGGTGATTCGGATCGGAAAGGATCGGGATTTTTGCCCGTTCCTCTGGGGTCAGTGTAGAGACATATTCGATCCAGTCCGCGATCGTTACCTCTGTCTTTCCGATGAGATAGCCTTCGGTGGTTCTTTGGTGCATGGGGACGGTGGTGAGGGTTCCGGCTCGGACGAGTTCATCGGCAGAAGAACCGAAATAAAAGCGTCCAGGTGGAATGTACACGTACCCTGGTGGAATGCTTCCTGCGGCGGGAAGTTTGAATTTGATCTCTAGTTTTTCTCCACGAGCCAGAACAACGGGATATCGAACCTCTTCGCGACCTTCTGCCTTGAATGTCAAAAGGTATGACCCAGACTGGATTTCTAGATTTTGAACCGGTGTCTTTCCAATTGGATGAACATCAACCAGTTCGAGTTTCTTTTTTTTGTTTTCTACATAATGGCCAATGTTGATTTCAGTGCCAGCCGGATCAACCAGCATAGTAACCACGGCAGGAGCATTCAATTTGCTTACACGCTGGCCGTCTGGGTCGTAAAGCGCAAGCCGCTCGCGCGTTTCGTACAGTTTGTTCTTTTGAAAAGTAGCTTCCCAAAATTGCGCGGTTTCTAAAAGCACATCACCCAACGCACCGCGCACATCGGAACGACTGGAATCGAGCGCAAAGCCGGCTTCCAGGGCATGCTCGGCTTTCTTCAATAGATCGGTTGCTTCTGTTCCGGTGTCGAGGGCTTGGGCCCACAGGGCTTCGCCTTTGTCTTTGTCGAAAGCGTCAAAAGCGTCATAGGAGGCTTGGCGAATTTTGGCTGCCTCGGCGACTTTTTTCTGGGCGTCCGAAAAGATCGCCAAACCGCGATCGCGGTACGCATCGACTTTGATGCGGTGGGTGCGCGCACTTTCCAGGCGGATTCCGATCCAGATCAGCGTCAGAAGGACGGGAATCGACACCAGAATGGAGCGGCGGACCAGGCGCGATCGCTGTGCGGCACTGCGGCTTTGGTGAATAAACGCGCGTTCTTTTTCGGTGACATCGGTCTCGTCGAGCAAAGCCAGCTCGGCGAGCTGCCGTTCGCTCCAAAGTGCTTCGCGGGTTTTGCCAAGCCGGTGCCATTCGTGCGCGGCTTGCTCCAACCGGCCTTTGACTTGGCGACTTTCGGCGGCTTCCTCGAGCCAACGCTTGAGGGTATCCCAGCCTCGGATAAGGGCTTCGTGGGCGACTTCGTACGCGAGGGCCTCGCCGGTGTCGCGCGCGACGATCAAACGACCTTGGACCAGGGCCTCGGCAGCCGCCTGGGCCGCAGGATTCACCAAAATCTCTTCCTGCGTGCGACGGGCGCGGGTTCCCTCGAGGGTGACGAGCAGCATGAGCATGCGCCGCGCGGCGGCTCGCTGATCGGCAGGCAAACTCATCAACACCTGATCGGCATGGCGGGCGAGCGCACCGGTCACACCGCCAATTTTCGCAAGAGATTCCTCGGTGATCACGTCGGCTTTGCGCGCTTCCCACAGTTCGGTCAGCGCAAATTGCAAAAGCGGCAGACCACTGTCCGTTTTTGCGGTGCTTTCGGTGAGCTGATCGACCATGGTCGCGGTTTCAAAACGAACGCCTTTTGCATGCGCGGGACCGACGACAGCTTCGCGGATTTTGTCCGCCGTCATGGGCCGCAAAATGTAAAGCGCACGGGCCAGCTCATCGCCCAAGTGCGGCACGGTTGCAACGCGCGCCAAAAAATCGCTGCGAACGGTCGCAAGCATGCGAATGCCCGGCGTGCGCGAACACAGCCGCCCGAGGGCCGCGCCGATGACCTGCATTTCCTGCGGATCGGCGAGCGTGACCAATTCTTCAAGCTGATCGATGAAAATCAGCACGCCGGTTCGTTCGCCGAGTTTTTTCCTCAGTTCCCACGCCAGGCTGGTCGGCTCGGCGCGGAGCTTTTCCATGAGTTTCTCGGCGGGCACCTGCATGATCGGCGCGAGCAGCTCGCAAAACGTGAGGAGTGGATTTCTGCCCGGCACCATCAAAAGCACAGACCATGTGCGGCTTTGCCCGAGGGCACCGTCGGTCGCAAGCGGCAGAACACCCGCGCGGCACAGCGACGATTTGCCCACACCGGAATCTGCGGCGATGAGCACAAACGCCTCGGTGCGGAGCCGGTCGATGATGGTGCCGATTTCGTTTGTACGACCAAAAAACAGCGATCGGTGTTCGGCCTCAAAAGCGAGCAGGCCGCGATAGGGATTGCCTTCGGGCGTCGAGATTTTTCCTTCGCGAGGCCGCAAGGCTTCGAGGGCTTCGCGCAGATCGTCACCGGATGAAAAACGGCGTCTGGGATCGCGCTTCAAACAGCGATCGACAATTTCCGCAAAACGCGGATCGACGGTCGGGGCCACGCGCAAAAGCGGCGGCGCGTCTTGTTCGGAAGCGATGCGAGGCAGTTCGGTGAGCGGCACCTCGATGTGGGGTGGGGCACCTGCGCACATCTCGTACAGAAGTGCACCCATGGCGTAGATGTCGGTTTCGCGGGTGACAGGCTCGCCACGCCAAATTTCGGGTGCCATGTACAGCGGCGTGCCCGCGATGCGGGACTGATGCCGCCCCGGAGAGGGTCGCGGGGTAGACTCGTGCGAAAAATCGGCCTTCATTCGCGGCGTGGGGTCGGCTTCGGGCGTGGATGCGGACGGATTGACTTTGCTCACCGGTCCATAAGGAGGCTGGCTGTCCGATGGGGGAAGCGTGGGAAAACGCGGCACTTGACCGGAATAACCTGCGCTGAGTGCGGCAACGGCACCAGACGAATACGCGCCTCTCTGTTCGGGCGTGGAAGTGGACGAGGGGTCCATGCTGCGTCGGTTGACGACGATGACGAACTCTTTTTCATCAGGACTTGCGCCGATGCCGATCGCCGACGGAGGATCGACAGCCATGAGTTTTGCCGAATCCTCGACGGGCATATTCATCGTCGCGTACTGACCCGAGACCGAGGCCATCTCGGCGGCCTGGCTCCACATCAAGTCTTCGGGGTCGGCACTTTGTCCGTCTGCGTCGAAAAATTCCGCCAGACCAAAATCGAGCAGCTTCACTTCTCCGTCGTTGGAAATGATGACGTTGCCGGGCTTGATGTCGCGGTGAAGCACGCCTCGGCGATGCGCGGCAGCCAAACCGCGTGCGAGGCCGAGACCGATCTCGACCGCGCGAGTCCATGAAACCGGTTTCGGAAGTGCGTCCAGGTTTTGCCCGCGCACAAACTCGGAAATGATGACTGGATGTTCATCGACCTCGCCGACGCGATAGATCGTGACGACGTTGGGATGCTGAAGCCGCGCGGCTGCTCGGGCCTCGGTCATGAACTGCTCGCGCAAGGCTGCATTGTTGACTGGGGTCGCGATGAACTTCACAGCAACGGGGCGATCGAGCAAGGTATCGTGGCCCAGATAGACCTCGCCCATGCCTCCCCGGCTCAGCGGCCAGAGCAGACGAAATTCCTGAAAAGTCTTGGGCGGATTCCACTGCGGCGTGATTGAGGGGTTCGGTGGCTCAGGCATAGGTGGGTTCCAACTTCGAGACGGATCTTAGCCTTTTACGATGGCACGCCTTCGCAAGCCCGCGCAACTCCCTTTTCCGTCGGACAACTGTGGGATAACCCCAACGCCACTGTGCGCAAATGTGGAATCGGAAAGTCTGGTTGAGAACGGGCTAGCTGACGATGCGGAGGCGGACTCGACCCTCTTGGTTGAGCTGGGTCACATAGTCCGGTACGCCGGGGATATGGCTGGTGAGAGGGTTGCTGTACTCGGGCAGTTCGATGGACTGATTCTTGGCGTACACGGTATGGCGTCCGTGCTTGCGATACCACTCAGACACCGTCGCGTTGGCCATCATTTGCTCGATGATGTTGCGGAAACCGATGCCGGTGTTGTAGGCGCAAAAGCTGATCTCGCCCATTTGAGTACCGTAGGGGATGATGCACATCTCGGTCCGACGGAAGTCATATGTGAACAGGTCCTGAAACCACATCCCTGCCACAAAAAGGACACGCCAATCGAACTCGGTTGCATCGGATTCAAACTCGCCCACTTTGTTGCCGCGTGCTCCGGTTTGCGACAGAAACTGCCGAAAGAGCGTCAGCAAGTCGTAGCCGTTCGGGGCACGCTCGGGTCGGAAGTTGCGGATGAGCGCAATTGCCGTTTGCGCCATCGCAATCGGCTTGGGAAGATTTCCGTCGGTGATGACGGTCACATCCTTGGCGAATTGCTCCAAATCCAAAAACTCGAGCAGCGGCACCATTTGTTTGGTTTTTTTGTTCACAAACAGAATCGTGCCGACGCCACAACTCGGATGGCAGCCGCAATTGACCGCGCCAAATTTCGCGTTGTGGTCGATGAGCAAGTCCGTCAGATCCGAAAACGGCCCCATTCCTGACAGCGGAAACCAATCTCGCATCGGTTCGGTGACGCCAAGTTGGTTCTTCACGTCGTGAACCATGTGAGTCAGGGTGTACCGCTGTTTTTTGCGCGTTTCGTCGTCGATGTCTTCATCGCGCCCAGTGAAACTGACCGGCTGGAAGGACACGACGGTGATTTTGTCGCTGTTCTCGATGGCAAACTCGATGATTTTGCCCACTTGGTCGTTGTTCACGCCATTGACGAGGGTCACGACCAAAATCACGTCGATGCCGACTTTGTGCATCTCTTCGATGGCACGCAGTTTCACATCGAACAAGTTGGCGACTTTGCGGTGTGCGTTTGATTCGTTGCTCACACCGTCGAATTGCAGGTAGGCCATCCGAAGCCCTGCGTCTTTGGCCTGCTGCGCAAAACCCGGCTCCATCGCGAAACGGAGGCCATTGGTCGCACACTGTACGGCGAAGTAACCGACCTCTCGTGCATAACGGATCGCATCCAGAAAATGGGGCGACAGCGTTGGTTCTCCGCCCGAAAACTGCACGCTCAATTGCCGCCGTGGCTTCACGTTGATCGAATCGTCGAGGATCTTTTTCACGTCGGAAAAAGACAGTTCGTGGACAAAACCAACTTGGTTCGCGTCCATGAAACAGGGGTCGCACATCATGTTGCAGCGGTTGGTCAGATCGATGGTCATGACCGCGCCGCGTCCGTATTTCATGCTCGAACTTCCGTGCGCTCGCAGGTCTGTTTGGTTCGTCCGAAAATCGCGGCCCGGAAACAGGTTTTCGATGCGTGCGGTGAAAGCGGGATCGGTGGAGAGCAGTTCGATGCAGTCGCCGTGCTTTTCGCACGTTTTCTCCATCCAGATTTTGCCGTCTCTCTCGACGATTCGCGCTTTGATTTCGCCGGGACGGCCTTTGAGAAGCTCGGACAGGTCTTTCTTTCCAGACAGAATCTCGTTCCGAACTTCCTTGACACAGCCTGGGCAAAGCGAATCGGTTTCGCGAGGCCAACCGAGGGGCGGTTTGCTCCGCTGACGCGATTTCAAAAGGGGTCCCGGGGCCCAGGTTGGGCGGGGCGCGGGACGCTCGAAGGTTTCGCTGACAAACTTGCAAAGGGGCCATGCGGCCTTGGCGAGGGACACCGCGACGCTGGAGGCATGGCGGCTAAGCTGAGACGGAAACTGCATGCGACAACTCCTAAGAAAACATCGGGCCTTGCGCGTTTTCGCGCGGCGTCATCCTATCAGCAAGCTGTTTCGTCTACGCACGGAAAACGCAGATAGATTGAACCAACCGTTCAACCTTGTTGTCGCGGCTTTGAGTCTGGACCGGTGGGTTGTGGAGTCTTCGTCAGGGGCGCGGTTCCCCAAACCACAGGCCAACGAGAAACTGAACCGTGTGGAAATCGTGGCTGCGCGTCCCTTCGGCCAAAGGCCCGGAAAACGTCGGCAAGATGTTGAATTGATAGGAACATTCGAGTTCCGCATCGACGCGGCGCGACAGTCGAAAGTCCACGCCCGCAGACAGCCGAGTTACGTGTCCGATGCCTCGACCGTCGTGCGAACGCACCCACACCTGCGTTGCGCCCAGGCCATACGCCAGAAACGCTCGCACTTTCTGACCAGGCACGATGACGTGCTTGGCAAAAATGCCGTAGTCGATGCCCAAGCTGTCTGCGACGGAGCCTCCGAATAGATAAAAAAATCCGGTCATAAAACCGACATAAGACGGATACCGGGACGCAAAACCGCCGACTTGCCAGCCGAATTTTCCGTCGATTCGGATGCCATGTGTTTGAAACCGGGTTCCCGGATCGGCCTCGGCCAGCGGCAAATAGCTGAGCGGCGAATACGCCCATCCGGCAGCCAGCGAAAACACACGAGGCGCGTGGCGCAGCGACGGTACAACAGGTGAAGTCGGCGGGGCAGGTGGCTCGGTTTGGGCAAGTGGAGGCGCGTCGGATGGGGCTTCCGACTTGGGCTGTTCTGGGGCGACTGTCGGTGTTTGGCGCCGGAGCTCGGGATCGAGATCGTTCGGATGGGTCGTTTGGGCTTGTGCAAACGGCGTGACGCCCCAAAGCGACAGAATCACCGCACCGAGGGTCAGCAAACGCGGGTTGCGTCTGAGATTGGGGCTGTGTCGGAAGGAAATCTGCATGGCGCGCAGTCTATATGCTACGAAACAGGGATGGACTCGAAACCTATGCCGCCTCGTCGAACGCCTCGTGCCACGCCTGTGTTTCAACCCGATTTGATGCAAGGACAAGTCATTTTGGTGACCGGAGGCGGGTCCGGGCTCGGCCTCACGATGAGTGCTGCACTGTGTGACGTGGGCGCACAGGTCGTCATTTGTGGGCGCAACCCCGACCGGCTTGGAAAGGCCGCAGAAACGCTTCGGGCGCGCGGCGGTCGTGCGATGTCGCTGTCGTGCGATGTGCGCAACCCCGAACAAGTGGACGAGCTGGTTCGCAAGGCCAGCGAGGCGTGCGGAAAAATCGACGGGCTCATCAACAATGCGGCGGGAAATTTCCTGTGCGCCGCCGAGGATTTGTCTCCCGGAGGCTTTGATGCAGTCGTCAAAACTGTGCTGTACGGCAGTGTCTATGCGACGCAGGCCGTCGGAAGACACCTTATCGCAAGAAAGGCGGCGGGCTCCGTTTTGTCGATCCTCACGCCGTATGCGTGGACCGGTTCCGCGTTCGTGCTTCCGTCGGCGTGTGCCAAAGCTGGTGTGCTCGCGATGACGCGGTCTCTCGCCGTCGAGTGGGGCGTGTATGGGATTCGGCTCAACGCGATCGCGCCAGGGCCGTTTCCGACAGAAGGTGCGTGGTCGCGTTTGGTGCCCGAAGGTGCGATGGTGGAAGACCTTGTAACGAACCGTGTGCCGATGGGTCGCGTCGGAGAACACAGCGAACTGGGTCATTTGGCGGTGTTTTTGCTCAGCGATGCAAGTCCGTACCAAAACGGGGATTGCGTGACGATCGACGGCGGAAGTTGGCTTTCCGGCGCGGGCGAATTTAGTGAATACACCCGATATGATCGCGATCGTTTGAAGGTCATTTTTCAGGCAATGCGACCGAAGAAGGGCGACGGTGGCGGCTCGAAGTGACAGACCCAGCGCCATCGGTACAAAGTGGCCGGCCAAAGGTAATGGAGTTAACCTAAAAAAAGTAGAAACCCATGGCCAAAGCGGCTCCTAGCCAGCCAAAAACGCCGATGGAAATGGTCGAAGCCCTGAACATCCGAATGGCAGCGTCCGCGCGAAGCTACAAGATGGCTACCGTGCGCTACCTTCTGCGGCCTCCTTTGTCGTTGCGTGCGAAATACGCGGCGTTTTTGCTTGATTTTGCGCAAACAAGCGATCTGATACAGGAAGTCCTCGGTCGGGCCAGCGAACGAGCGACGGACCAGGCCGTCGGGGATTTGTTGCGGAAGCACCAGCGCGAAGAAAAAAACCGCATGCAGCTTGTGCTGTCCGATTTGCGCCGGCTGGGTTTTTCCGACGATTTGCCCGATCGTCCCGTCACAACCGGTGACATTGCGCTGCGAGCCTATTGCGCAAATGTCAGCGGAGACAAACCCCACGCGATGTTGGGTGTCGTGCTCGCGCTGTTTGGCGTTGCGTCTGAAGTTACGTCGTCGGTGATTCGCCTTTTGTCCGTGGGTAGTGTGCCGCGCGAGGCGATGCGATGGTTGCTCGTGCATCAAGCCGAGGACGCCCAGGAACTGAAAAATCTCGTCGAAAAAACCGTCGAACTGATCCGGAATCCCACCGAGCAGGCGCATGTGCTGGAAGCCGTGGAAGTAGCGGGCGAACTTCTGGCCCTCGGTGCGGCAGCTAGACCGGCAGCTTGACCCCGAAACACGCCTATTTGGTCGCCGAGAGGGTCTTTCCGCGCAGCGAGAAGTTTTGCACCGATCCCGTCGCTGCTGAAAACGTAAGCGATTGACGAAGAATGAACTGCTCGTCGGTTCCCGCGTGTTCGATGACCACCAATTCGCCTTTGTAGTCGCCCGCAGCAAAGGCACCTCCACTGCGAACCACCCGAACCTTCCATTCTGCCTGTGTGAAACGGTCGGCCCGGTAGGCTTCGATGCCCACATCGCCTCCCAAAATCGTCGCGCGCGTGGGTTCGGTGCCGCGTCCTTCCGGCGTCACAAAAAGTTCCAATTTCGCATCGGGATGCGACCACGTAACCGCAATCAGCAATTTGCCCGCATAGCTTGCAATCCCGTCGCTGCGACCCCGTGTTTTGAGCTGTCCGAGCAAGTTTTGATCGCCTCGTTTGTTTGCTTCCTCGACCAAGCGACCAAGACGCACGGCGTACAGCGCACGCGCCCAAGACGGAGCGCCTTTTTGCGTTTTTTGCGCGCCCACTGCTTCAGCGACGCGACTGGTCAAACGAAGCGATTCGTCGGTGCGGCCCTGGCCCGCCGCCGCATCCGCCAGCAACAGCATCACCGCCTCGTCTTGCGGCAACAGCCAGCTGAGCCCCTGAAATTCGCGATACGCAGCGTCGAAAAAGCCGTGCGCGCGGTACAAATCGCCCAAACGCCGCCGACCCCATGGATCAAACGGCGCAAACTCGACGATTTCCGACAACACACGCGCGCCTTCTGCACCTTCTCCTCGACGAATCAGATATTCCCCGACGGATTGACGCACTGCGGCATCGGCACCGGGGTCCGTTCGGATTGTCTCGATCAGCCGGTTCGCTTCTTGAAACATGGCCTGTTTTTCCGTCGGTGTTCTACTTTTTTCTGCGCATGCTTCTTCCAGCAAAGCCAGCACTTTGAGCTTGAGTGACAGCGAGTCCGGCGCGAGCGCGAGAAAACGACGTACAACCTCAAGCTGCTGCGTGACCGTTTTTGCTTTTTTGAGTTCTTGCGCCAGCAGTTCCTGATCGACTCCACCGTCGAGTGCGAGGCCCAGCTGCGCTGCTCGAATGTCCGCTTCGGTTCGCACAGCCTTGAGAATTTCTCGCCGGAGATGGGTGTGAATCTCGTGCGCATATTCGGAATCGTCGAACCGGTGATACAAATCCACTTGCTGCGCCGTCGAGCCTGCGTGTGTTCGCAAAAGATCGACCAGTGCCCGACGATCCAGCCAAGTTTTCAGTTCACAGCGAGCCGTCGCCTCTCGATATACCGTCATGCCGCCCTCGACGCCGGGATGAGACGACAAACGCTCTCTCCACAGACTCCGACGCACTTGCAAATACGCTCTCGAGGCGGCGCTGCAACGCGACGGGCCGTCGTCACGTTCGGGTTGATTGAGCTGCATCGCATAATCCACGTCGTGCGGCTTTCCATCGGGGGCGGGCGGAAGTTTCACCGCAAGCAGCGCCCTCGAAATACAAGCCGTGATTTCGGGCGACCGCAGCGTCGAGGAAGTCACCGTCACATCCTTGGGAATCCCGTCGAGACCCAGCTTGACTTTCAGTTCCACGCGCCCCGAGAGGCTTGGATTGCCTGCGGCTCGACGCTCGTAACACAGCCGTGCCGCGCTGCTTTGGCCTTGTAGGGCCCGCACGTACATCTCATTCACGCTGATCGTCCGCAGACTCGTCGTCGAGACGCCCGATTCAAGCGCAATCGCCGAATCTTGCGGAGCATGGCCGCGCAACGCCAGCGGAACAAATAGCCCAGCCTCGAGATCTCCGACGTAGGGTTTGTACGTTTCGCCTCCCGATCCACCGACGAATATGGCCGTCCACGGCGTCACGACCTGAAATCGCTTGCCGATGTCCAAAATCGCTTCTTTCCCAGAGGCCCGCTCCAAAAGTCCTTGCATCCGCGAAAGTGCCCACCGCCTTGCCAAGTCGCCTCCATCGTCCATCGAGCGCACCGTCAAGTCGTGTTGTTCGACGAACGGCACGCCGTCTCGCAGACCTCGCACGACCAGCTTGCCCGGCGTTCCTCGATCTGTGCGCAAACGAGCCACGACGGACAGCGCGTCTCCATTTTCCAGCGTCACAGGCTCGTCGGGATACACCACATCCGCGCCCTCGCCCAAGTCCACGCGAACGTGCGACAGGCTCGGCTGCGCGATGCGTTCCAGCAAATGCAGCGCCGCCCGAGACGCATCCGGCGCATCATCGACCCGCACGACCGAGGACCGCGTTCCCGAATGACACAGCGACTCCAAAAGCGGCAGATTCGCATCGGTCCCAATCGCCGCTGCAAAGAAACGTGGAAGTTCGCCCAACACGCGCAGTTGCTCGCGCAGATCCGCAGGCGTCAACGCACCGACGGTAGGCCGTCCATCTCCGACGTAAATCACTGCGCCTTGACCTTTGGGCAAAAGCTCGACGGCCCGCTGAAACGCCAATTGCAGGTTCGTTGCGCCGCCCGGAGTCTGTTTCGCAAGCTGCGCATCCAGTTGTTCGATGCGTTCCTTCGTCGCTGGCGCAAACGCTTCGGTTCCAAGCGTCGTCGCATGAAGCGAGGCCGTGACCACCGCTACTCGATCCGCAGGCGTCAGCCTTCGCAGCACCGCCAGCGCCGCCGCTTTCCCCAAACTTAGTTTCGCTTCGTCGGTGCCCGCCGAAACATCCACGACCAACACGATGTCGAGGCTCTTTTGCGGTTTTCCCGGCACCGGCGCGGGTTGCACCAGCAAATACCGTTGACCGTTCGTTTCCTCGCCTCGGAAACCATACAACCGCCCGCTCACACGCTCTTTTCCGTCGATGAGGTCGAGCACGAAATCCGCCGTCGGTTTGAAATCGCTGCGACGCAACGTGACTTGGTTGTTTTCCAATCGCGCGCCGAGCCCAGCCTGTAGCGTCGCCGCCCCCGCCCGCGTCACGTCAACCGACAGCGAAAACTCACCCAGGTTGGAAACCGTCCCCGCCTGCATCTGCGCACTTTGTCCCATCGGGTAGATGTATGTACGACGCACAGCGTCCGGGTAGGACAAATGGGGCAACCATTCCCGATAGCGCAGCACGATTTTGCGCACTTTGCCCGGCGCGATGTTGCGAACCAGGCCTCGGTAGCGACCTGCACCAGCCCATTCCAGATTGGCTGTGAAACTCGTGATGCCGCTCGCGTTGCGATCCATCGGCAACACGACCCCGGTTTGCGCGGACGAATCGTCTTCACCGACGGAAAATTGCTCCAAAATCGCGGCTTCCGGCAAACGAACCGTGTAAAGCCCTTCAAGATATTCCGACCGAGGGTTGAAATACGTCTGTTCGACGGTCGTCGTGGCCATGTCTCCATCGATGACAACGTTGACTTCGTGCGCCCGTACGATCAGAGGCATTCGCGCCGTGCCCAGGCCCGACGCAGGCCGCGCCGTCAGTTGCCCAACGCCCGCAGCCTCGAGCGGACGCAGCGGTCCAGGCTCGGCGAGGCCCATCGTGAAATCGTCCCACAACGCCTGCGCCGTTTGTTTCGCCTCGTCGCCCTTGACGAGCAGCGTCAGGCCCGATTCCAGTCGGCCCGCTTTTTCGCCCAACTTCCAGGCCGCTTGACCGCTCGTGCAATAAATTTTTGCCCCACCCTCGACCAGCGACACCGCCAAACCCGCTCGCTGGGCCGTCAAATGAACGCCCGCCGCGACGACAGCCACATCCACGCCAACCCGAGCATCGACGAAGGCTCGTCCGGTCTTGACGTGCAGACCTTTTTCCAAGAGCGCAATCGAGCTGCCCTGGTCCAGCAGCACCCATGCCCCTACATCCAAGTACAGAGACGCACGTACACCGACTGGGGTTGTGACTTCCGTGTCGGGTTCCAGTCGCGAAAACCGATTCACCGGAAACACAGCGCCCGCTCGCGAATACGTCACGCCTTCCCGGCTCGGCTCGATGGACGCCACCGTTGATTGCGGAGGCGGCACCTTGTGACAGCCCACCCACGCCACAAGCGGAAGCAGAGCCGCCGCGAACACACGCACGAAACGCAAAACACCGAGGCTGCGCCGCGCATTTCCAGAAATTCGTGAAAGCCTGTTCATGGCAACCCCTTACTGCGGCAAGAGCCGTCCGTCGCGGAGCAGCAACCTTCGGGAGGTCAGCTCTCCGGCCATGCGGAACGTGTTTCGGAAGAATTTTTCGGTTTTGTGCCCCTCGGAGACGACGATCGTCAACACCGCGTCGTACCCAATCGCTCGGTTGCGATCTTGGCGATTGACTTCGATGACGTATTCGCCATTGGGGGTCGCGTCTTTGTTGCTGTGCCAGCCGAGCAAACCGAATTGCGGTGCCAAATCCATCGCTGGACCCAGCGATTCTCCCGGTGGACCCACGCGAAGGTCCAAATCGGCCTCGGGGTGCGCCCAGGTCAGGAACACACGCACAGGTCGGTACAGCCCCTCGATGCCGTTTTGTCGCGCCCGCAGGTTCAGCAACGCCAACTCCTCGGCGGTGTCTTTGCCCGGTTGCGTCCGAGCCTGCTCGCGCAATTCTGCGAGTCGCAGGCTTGACCACAAAAGCGCAATTTTGGCAAGACCTGTTTCGCTGCCCGGTTCTGCGTCGCCCACCACTCGTTTTTCCAAACCGAGCGCCTCTTCGATTTTTCCGGCCCCCGCCGCTGCCGCCGACAGAAGCAACAACACCGAGTTGTCGCCCGGTTGAAGCTGAAGAAGCGTGTCGTATTGGCGATACGCCTCGTCATACCAGCCGTGCGCCCGGTACAAATCGCCCAGCCGCCGACGGGCCAACGGATCTTCCGCAGCAAATTCGACGATTTCCGAAAATGCACGCCGCGCGTTCGTTTCGTCGCCCAGACGCACGAACAACTCGCCAATGGCCGTTCGGGCTTGTGCGTCGGCATACGGGTCGATGCGGATTTCCTCGGCTGTGCGACGGGCCGATTCGGCCTCGCCCAGCGCTTCTTCTGTCTCCATCCGCAAAATCCGCAATTTCAAATCGCCCGGCCATTTCGCCAAAAGCTCTTCCAACCGCCCGAGTCGATCCGGCAACGATTTCGCTTTGGCCACCACTTCCTGCGCCAGCATCGCGCGTTCCTCGTCGGCCAGGCCGAGCCCGTCGTAAATCACGCGCAAATCCTTCGCACTTTTCACTTCGCCCAAAATCGCGTGCCGCAGAAATTCCTGATCGTCCGGCTCGTCGGACATTCGGTTGTAAAAGTCCACCATTCCGCTTGGGCCGCCGACGCTGCGCAGCATCAAACGAAGCAGCTCGCGTCTTTCGGACCAGCGACGGACTTCGCAGCCGTTCACCGCATCCTGCAAGACCTCCAGTGCCCGATGAACGCCGCCCGTCAGCCGCTCTTTCCAAAGCTGCCGTCTTTCGTCGAGAGGCTGCGTCGAAGCTGCAGAGCAACCTTTTGGCCTGTGTGAAAGGATGCCCACAAGCACGGTCACGTCCGACGTGGCCACCAACACAGCCGGCATGGAATCTTCGTCGTTCGACTTAGAAACAGAACCGGAAGTATTTCCGCGAAACAAAAATGGGTACAGCACAATGATCGGTGCCTGTGGCTTGGGAAATTCCCATCGCAAAAACGCACTGGTCACGCACCGGTCCAGCCCCGGATTGTCCACCGTCGATCCATGAACTTGGCTCGACAGAATGTTCCCGCCTGGACCGATCACGAATCGAACTACGATTCGCCCGCTGGAAAGTCTGCCTGCCATCAGGTATCTCCCGTGGCAGAAATTGATTTCATTCATGTGACGACGAACGATGCGGCGAACCACCTCGGTTGCGTAACCGCCTTGGACCTCGGGGTTGCCCATTGCCACCTCAGCCCCGCCCCCGCCGCGCTTGCCCTTGCTTCCATATCCCGAACTTCCCCCCGAGCCGTGACCGATGGTGCCGATGTTGCCCAGGCCGATGGTTCCTTCGCCGGTCCCGCCGCCGCCTGCACCCGCACCGACCAGACCAAATCCTTTTGTCACCTCGGAATCGAAATCCCCCTGGTCCATTTTTTCGCGAGCCATCATCCGTCGCTTGGCGGGTTTGGCTGTCTCGCTGAACGCTTCTTCTTTCGGCGACGGCGCTGCCATCGAAGTTGCGGGCGCAGCCGGTGGCGCGACCGGCGCAGCTCGCTCAGCCGCAACCGCTGGCGCGTCATCTGACAGCGCCATCTTTTTGTCCACATCCCCCGACCGAGAGGCCAATTTGCCCATTTTCAAGAGTGCCATTTTTCCCATGCGCCCTTCGTCGCGGGGGCCTCCACTCGGCGCATCCTCCATCGCTGGATCTGCCGCCACTTGCGCGGGTGGTGCCTCTGCCTGGCTGAAGGACATCGGCGAGCGTTTGCTGCAACCCGCTGCCCTGATTTGCGGAATCGAGTTTTCCAGAACCGATACTTCCTCCTCACTCGGTACATAGTACGAGGTGTAGGGCGTTATCAGATTTTGGCGCACACCGAGTTCAGCCACTTCTTCGACGCTGGCACCGCCTTCGAGCAAATGCGCAAGCCGAGCCGCCGACCAACGCAAACGCAAATCCGACGTGTTGGTCACCGGGTGTCCTTCCAGTCGATACGTGCGACGAAACGCCTGACCAAGCTGCATTCCCTCGACGGTAATCGTCGCCGGCAGCCGCTTTTTCAGACGGGCCAAAATCATCAGCGGCTCCCCCGCCCGCACTGCGACCGTTTCACGCGGATACACACGGTCCAGCGCGCTTCCCACATCGAATTTGAGCTTGCTGACCGCAGGCCGAGCCATGTGCGACACCACTTTTAGCGCCGTTTCCGCCGCCGAGGCCCGTTCCCCGACGCGATACGCTTGTCCAGCCGTTGCCTCGGCCAAATGGGACAACAAATCCAGATTCGCATCGTCGCCCACGCCAACCGCATACAGTCGCAAGGGTTGAGGCAAACTCGAAAGCCGCTCGCGCAGCGTTTTTGCGTTCAATTCTCCGACGGTGGGCTTTCCGTCGCCCACGTACAGCACTGCACCCAACCGATTCGGCGCAAGCGTCGCCGCCGCCTGGCTGAGCGCCCGCCCCAAATCCGTCGCTCCAGCCGGAGCAACCCTTCCCAACATCGCCAGCAGCTGGTTCGATGTTTCCGCGTTCACCGTCGCAAACACCGGTGTTGCCGAGTTTTCTTTTTTCTCTTTTTTCGCGCTTCCCCCGTCGGTCAAAGCGTGCGCGTCCAAATCTGCCCCAAGCAGCACCACGCGATCGTCTGGTCCCAGCCGCCGCAGCACCGATTCCACCAGCGTTTTCGCCATCGCCAAATGCGTTGCATCCGTCGCTGCTGAAATGTCCACCAGCACCGCCAAATCGACCGGTGCTCGTTCCGTCGCTGCGGGAAGCGACGCTGGCAGCGCACGAATCAGCACGTACTCATCTTCCGGTTTTCGCGCACGCAAGCCTGGTCGAGGCGCATCCTCGTGCGGAACGTGATACACCCGCGCCACATCATCCGCGCGATTTGCCCCTCGCAGCTCGACGGAGAGATCCGCGCTTGGCACATAGTCCGTGCGTTTTAGAACGACACGTTTTCCGTCGTCCGAAAGCGTCGCGCCAAGACCTGACCGAACTTCCTTTGTCGCGGCGTGGCTCAGGTCCACGTCGATGTCCAATTCCTGAATCATGGGTGCGCTGGCACCCGCTCCCATTGGAAAACGGTACGTCCGCAGACTGTTTCCGGGGCCCGAAAGCGGGAGCCACTGTGAGTACGTGTAAAGAACCCTGCGCACAGAGCCCGGCGGCAGCGGATACAGCCGAGCCTTGAATTGTCCCGGTGCCTCCCATTCGAGCAGGGCCGGATCGTGCGTCGAACCTTCGTATACTTTCGATTCGTAGTCTCGTCGAGCCGTTTCCCGTTCCTTCACGTAGCCATCGACGAAACGGCCTCGACGATCGATGGCGAACCGAGACAGAATCGCGTCCTCGGGAAGCCGGACGCGGAAAATGCCTTCCAGCGTGGAATCTGCCGGATTGAAGAAGGTTTCTTCGACGGTCGTTACGGCCAAGTCGTCTTCGACGCGAACCCGAACTTCCAGTCGATTCAGCGACAGTGGAAATCGCGCCTCTCCCAAATTTCCGGGTTTGCGTGCTCCCACCTCGCCCAGACCCGGCGCACCGTGTCCCACCCGAGGATCGGGCCATGCCAATCCACCCGTCCAATCATCCCACAACGCCGTCGGTGTGACCTTCGGCGCAGCTCCCTCCCAAGCCAGTTGCTCGCCGGTATGAACCACGCCGCGTCCCCCGCCCAGAAACGCGACTTCTCCCCGAACCACCGCAACCCGGACGTTTCCGTCGCGGCTTGTGACCTCAAAACCTGCGCTTGCCGCAATCAGATTTTTGTCACCGACGGCAATTTCGATGCGGCCACCCGCCTTCGCATCCACCCAGGCGCGTCCTTTTGCCATCCGCAGACCCGTGTCCGTGACCTCTGCTTCGCTGCCGCCGTCCAGAAGAACTCGCGCGCCCACATCGTGGTGAAGAAGGGCTTGCGCATGCGCTGCGACCGAAAGCGTCTGGCCTGCCGTCGCACGTTCCTCGCCACTGATCGCGTGTTTCGACGACGACGAAACAGCCGAAAGTTCCACGGGAGTGCGGACAATCTCGACGGTAGCCACTGAACTGACAGCCGACAATTTCGGGCCGCACGCAGCCAGTTCCAACACAAAAGCAAAACCCAGGCAAAACAGCGCGCATAGCGGAAGAGCGCGCTCCTTTTGCCACGGCTGCCATCGGAGCAGACAACGATCGACGTAACGCATGTAACCTGCCTCCCCTCGATTGAACTTTCTGTGAGAGGAGCATGTATGTTACCGCAGAAGACCCGATCCGACGCAACGTGTTTTGTGCGAGATCTCCACAGCCTGTCGGTTTTGTTTTTGACTGACTTTCCGTCGGTGAACGGTTATGAATGAAGACCTTTTCTGGAGTCTGTCGATGCCACTTTCAAACCACGAGACGGCTGTTTTTGCTGCGGGTCTGGACTACGCCGCAAGGGGTGCTCTGTACTTTGGCGACAAGACCGCTGTCGTCGATGTCGAGCGCGGGGAAGCGGGGCGTTTCAGTTACCGCGACCTGGAACACCGGGCTTTCCGTTTCGCCAGTTTTCTGAAACGACACGGTGTGCAGAAGGGGGACCGTGTGGGTCTTTTGGCACCCAACGGAATCGAGTACATCGACGCGCTGTTTGCTTGCGCAAAACTTGGGGCCATTTTTGTTCCGTACAACTACAGAATGCATCCCCAGGAATTCTGTGAGGTCGTTCGGAATACGTCTCCCAAAGTCCTGGTGTATGGATCGGAGTACGCACATCACGTTGCGGCGGTTCAGACAGAGAGCGCGTTGTCCGTTCTGTTCCTGGAAACAGGGGAAACCGCGATGCAAAAAAAGGGGGCCGATTCGGTGGCCTCCTTTGAGTCTATTGTGCGAACGGGGGAAACAGAGATAGAGCAGGAAAGTCGGATCATATCACCGACGGTGAGTGAGGATATTCTTTGTTTGCTCGGAACCGGCGGAACGACGGGTCTTCCGAAGTCCGCGATGATCTCGCACAGAATGTGCGCACACAATGCGTTGACGACGATGATTCACGAGCTTCAACCCGGCGATGTCACCGTTGTGCATACTCCGATGTTTCACACCGGGGGACTCCTTGTGTATGCGTTTCCGCTTCTGCTGTCGGGTGGGAAAGTGGTCATCTTGCGCAAGTGGGATGTCGAGCTTTTTCTATCGCTGATTCCGAGTGAACGGGTCACGATGTTCTTCTGTGTTCCCACGCAGTATCAAATGCTGCTCGATTCCAAAAGTCTGGCCCAGACATCGTTTGCTTCGGTTCGTTTTGTGACCAGCGGAGGCGCACCCCTTCCTGTTCCCCTCATCACTGCTTTTTCACAGATACATCCGATTCCTTTCAAGCAAGGTTTCGGAATGACGGAATTTGGACCCGGTTGTTTCAGCATGGGCGCAGAATATGCGCAGACCAAAGCCGGTTCCATCGGTCGTCCGAATGCTTTTGTCGGCGCGCGGATCGTCGATGAGGAGGGCCAAGATGTGAATACGGGGGAAATAGGGGAACTCCTTTTGAAAGGGCCCGCGCTGTTTTCGGGATACTTTCAAGATCAGGAGGCGACCAGGAACGCGATCGACGAACAGGGATGGTTTCACACCGGGGACATCGCGCGCCGCGATGAGGAGGGTTTTTTCTATATCGTCGATCGCAAAAAGGACATGTTCATTTCGGGCGGGGAAAATGTGTATCCCGTCGAG
>Ga0272412_1000076_pt1 | contig 19826 bp, 15 predicted proteins | sample WWTPWeurt_MetaT_FD_193540 | JGI IMG/M metagenome (GOLD analysis project Ga0272412, IMG submission 193540) | Metatranscriptome of activated sludge microbial communities from WWTP in Nijmegen, Gelderland, Netherland - WWTP Weurt (Metagenome... | ecosystem: Engineered > WWTP > Aerobic digester >...
AAAAAATATTAAATACCTTTCCTTTATATTATGATGAAAAAAAATACGTTTATCTTCACTGCTTGGCCACTACTCATAGCAACTTTGATCTAACTGCTGAAAGAACAAGTAGCTGCCTAGCTTTGCGGAAATGGCTACTACTTCTCTACAAATGACAGCAATTGCCATTAATGTAATAAGACTCTTTGTGAGACTTGTGTTAGTTCGGACAATAATTGCACATCCTGCAAAACTACTTAATATCTGGATAACACTACCAAAACATGTGAATCCTGTCCTACAGGTTGCACCAATTGCTATGTACCTACCTCATGCCTATCCTGTTCATTCGGATATCAACTTACCAGCGGCGTATGCACAATATGCACTACCAGCTAGTTCTTCTAGACTAGCACCAGCAAATGTGTAGCATGCAATGCAGCCTGTAATGGTTGCTTTGCTTCAGCGACTAACTGCACTGATTGTAACGAACCTGTTTACCACCGCATAGCTGGGGCCACATTGTGCGCCAAATGCACAACTACCTAATTCTATGAACCTTTACAACAAAAGTGCCTAGCTTGCTCTTCAGCCTGCGCTACCTGCGATAATAGCACAGAAAAAGATTGCATAAAGTGCGCTACTTACTATTTCAACGCCACAAACACTGGTGAGTGCAAAGCTTGTTCAACCAATTGCGCTACCTGTAATGATACAGCAGAAACTAACTGCTTAACATGTAAATCAGGCTTTTCTCTTATGGCCAATTATACATGTCTTGCATGTGCAGCGGGAACTTACTACTTATCAGCAAGCAAGTCTTGCAAGCCTTGCAATGAAACCTGTCTCACCTGTTCCGGCCCAAACTCAAACCAATGCAAATCTTGTACCAGCGACAAAGTCCTTCTTACAAACTTGACCTGCGGGAGCGGATGCATCAACGGAACATATCTAGACAATTCGACTTCCAAATGCATAGCTTGTAACAAAGGATGCAACACCTGCAGTGGAGGTACGGCCTCATCCTGCCTTTCATGCAAGACCGGACTATATTTATAATAGGCTACTAGTACCTGCCTAGCCTGTCCCGTTTCTTGCTATAATTGCACAGGACCGGAGTTAACTTCATGTTTAACATGTGCTTCAAGCTATTTCTACAATAATAATACATCAATTTGTGATAATTGTGCTCCTTCCTGCAAGGATTGTACAGGTCCTTCATATTTAAACTGCGTTACTTGTCCGGCAGGGACCTTTCTACAGTAAGATAGTAGTTGCTCTGCTTGCCCCAATATGACCTTTTACAACAGCAGTGATTTAAGTTGTCAACAGTGTAACTCCACCTGTGCAGCTTGCACTGGCTCTGCTGCTACTCAATGCTCAGCTTGCAGTGATCCGAATTACCTTAATATTAAAAACAATACGTGTGCTCTGATCTGTGATGTGGGCTACTATGCTGATAACAACACAAGAAAATGTACCCTTTGCAACACCAATTGCTAAACATGTTTCAACAGTTCCACTACAGGTTGCCTCAGCTGCAAGACGGGAAAGTACCTTATAAGAGAAAATAATACTTGCTCTGCGACATGCCCAGAACATCAGTTTCAAAACGTTTCAGAGAAAGTGTGTCGGGACTGCAGTTCTAATTGTTTGCAATGCTTGGTAAACGAAACCAATTGCGCAAAATGCGTATGGCCGGACTACCTGCGGTTGAACAACAAAACGTGTGGAAACTGTTCAAGTCAATAATTCGAAAACAATGCTACAGGTTAGTGCTAGGATTGTGAATCTTCATGCCTTACTTGCAACGGAAGTTCGTCCAAAAACTGTCTTAGCTGTTTCGATGGAAAATATTTCAGAATGGACGGGGCATGCGGTTCGTGCGAAGCAAACTAATTTGCATCGCAAGCTGATATGAAATGCTTACCTTGTGATGAAACATGTGCAGCTTGCAATGGCACGACAAAGAATAACTGCACTGCCTGTGCTAACAACTTATATTTGAACTCATCTGGTGAATGCAGTAGCTAGTGCAACATATCAGAGTATATTCAAAATTAGCAATGCCACCCATGTAACCCAACATGTCTAACCTGCATGGGAGGAAATACAATTTATAATTGTACTTCCTGCAACAGTTCAAACGTACTCAGAAGCAATGGCTAATGCCTTACTTCATGTGATGTAGGGCAATTCGCAGAGGTCATGCAACCCTAAAACATTTTGATGTGTTTAAACTGCACTGCACATTGTCTTGTCTGCCAAAATGCTTCTGAATCTTCTTGTACCAATTGCAGTAGTCCTTATTACCTGAACAATTCGAACAAAGACAACAGCTCCCCAGGAAACTGTTTGTAGAACTGTCCTGAAGGCTCATTTGCTAATAATGATCACTGTGCAGCATGCAATCCTACCTGTTTGGGCTGCATTGCGGGGGCAACACATGAAGATTGCACAACCTGTATTACAGGCAAATTTCTTTATGACTTATATAACAACGGAAAAGGATAGTGTGAACTATGTGATCCATCATGTGCATCATGTGCAATCCTCTCATAGTTCTGTCTCACCTGCAACCAAAGCGACTACTTTCGATTAAAAGATGGAAAGTGCGTTCCCAATTGTCCAACTAATTACTTCGAGGTGCCGCTGTTACCAGGCGAAATACAAAAAACCTGCAAAGAGTGCAAACTTGGCAATTGCTCTATTTGTTAGGCTATACTCAACCAGGAAGGAACCTCCATCATTTACTAATGTAATTAATGTATTCAATCCCATGCATTAAAATATGGCAAATGTGTTCCTTTGAATGAATGCGGAGTCGGTTATCACCCTTATCAAGAAAATAACACAGCTCCTTTTGTATGCACAAATTGCAGCTATTCGTGCAATAGTTGCAGTGGTATAACATAAGAAGATTGCACTACATGCTTAAATAGCTCCTACCTTTTAAAGGTAATTGAGAAAGCAGGCTAGATAGTACGTGGAGAATGCTTGCAAATTTAAACGTGTTCAGAGATCGAGCATTATTTTCAGGACAATAATAATTCTGAATACTGTCAAAAGTGCCACGAAAATTGTCTAAATTGTACAGGATAGAGTGACTAAGAGTGTAGCTCCTGCAGTACCCCCAGATTTTTATAGTACAGTAGTGCACTTTCTGCTTCAATGCCTTGTGTATTGGAATAGGAATGCGTATAGAAAACTTTTCCTAGTTTTGATAAAAATTAGTGCTTGGCCTGTTCTTTAAATTGCTCTAGTTGCAAGGGTACACAAGAAATAGATTGTACGTCGTGTGTTGAAGATGCTAAATACCTTTTGATTATTGATTAAAGTAAAGAAAAGGGTAAATGCTATAATAAATGTCCATCAGCTATGTGGGGTGATGATCAAAGTAAGAAATGCCTTGATTGTCATTTAACATGTGCTGAATGTGATCAGAGTAGCAGTGAATTTAAGTGTACATAATGCCGTATGAGCGATAATAGGTATTTACAATTCAGGATTTAAGATTAGACTAACCAATGCCTTCTAGATTGTGACTCAGGTTTCTATAAAATAATTATTGAAGGACATCTCTTATGTCAACACTGCAATGAGAATTGCTTAACCTGCAATACAAGTAACAACTCTATAAGTTGTCTCACTTGCGATTAGACCAAGAACAATAAGTATCTTTAGAAGACTTAGCAAGGAGACTAACTTGGCGAATGTCTAGCTACTTGCCGATCTGGATTTTATCCAAGCAATGACCATTGTGAAGATTGCCCATCCGAATGTGAGGAATGTGAAAGCTCAACAAAATGCACAATATGCAAGTCTAGTTATTTATTAACGACACTATATACCTGCATCTTAGACGAAGTAGGAATAAAAAACTGTGGTGATAGTGAGTTCGATGACTCTACAAATAGAAAATGTTCTTCTTGTAATGATACTTTCTGTAAAAATTGCGATGGACCTGGACAGCAATAGTGCATTGGATGCATGGCAGGGCGTTATCTTGATTAAAATAATAAAAGCTGCTTAACAGAGTGCGGAGATGGTTGGTATGAAAACCATTAAGGTCTCACATGTGAAGCCTGCAGCAGCGCAGACCCTGATTACTGTAAAACTTGTGAAACACAGTCTACCTTATGTATGTCTTGCAGCATTGATGAACGCTTTCTCGATATTGATAACAAATGTGTAACATAATGTCGTGATGGATATTATAAGAATGTAGATTCTGGAAACCACAATAACACTTGCTAAAAATGTAACGACAAGTGTTCTACTTGTTAATTAGGTCCTGGAGATAATGAATGCACATCATGTCCATCAGATAAGTACCTTTTCAATAGTACATGCTAGGAAGGATGCTTAGAGGGATATTTTAAAAATGAAGATAACACAAATAACAAAACCTGTTAAGCCTGTCACGAAAGTTGCAGAACTTGTTTAGGTAAATTAGATACTTAATGTGAAGATTGTCCTCTCAATCCAACCAACCAGACATATCTAAATAATGACAAAACTTGCAAAATAATATGCTACGATATGTGGTATTACCCAATTCCTGATGCCAATTCATCACTTACACCTTAGTAGCTTAGAACTTGCTTCAAATGCAATGATAACTGTTATACCTGTTTTGGAACAGATATTAACTGTACTGCATGCAAATAATAAATTGGTGACAAAAATCTTCTTGTGGAAATTTCCAACATTTGTGTTAGTGAATGTTAAACTGGCACATTCAAATTTGGGCTGCAATGCAAGCAATGCTCAAAGGAGTGCGCAACTTGTTCGTAAGGCCCTAGTCGCAATTAATGCGATTCCTGCAATGCAACCTCTTTTCTGGAAGACTAATAGTGTAAGGATGATTGCTATACACTAACTAATTATAAAGATAATACATCTTCTTTATGCAAAAAATGTTAATATCCCTGTCTCACTTGTGAAGGCCTCGGTGTATGCACAACTTGTGAAATATAACTTTACCTACAACCAGACCATTAATGTAAATGGGATTGCCCATAAACTTACTTTTAATCATAGCAATCCAATGTTACACTTCCACATCATAATTTAAGCAATGTTTGGGTCTGTGAATAGTGCAATCAATCTACATGTAAAAATTGTGAAGTTACAGCTAACAATTGTACTAGTTGCCACCAAAATACATATTTACTTGATTTTAAATGTGTTTAAGCAACAGAGTGTCCCAATGGCATGTACCCTGACAACTCTACTCAACGTTGTGAACCCTGTAATGAAACGTGTGCAAGGTGTAACTATGCTACCTCTAACCATTGCACAGCTTGTTCAATGAATAGATTCCTATAGGGAAGCTAATGTGTTTTGGACTGTGGCTTTGGATATTATGAAAAAGAAGGCCCTAATGATTCCAACACTTGTGAAGCCTGCGATAATTAAAATGCTCATTGTACTACCTGCGATAACACTGCCATTAACTGCACATCCTGTAAAGACACGGGTTTCTATTTCTATTAGTTTAACTGCAGTGAAAATTGTCCAGATCATCACTATAAGCAAACTTTTAACGAAAATAGCACAAATGTTTGTCTTGAATGTCATGAAGACTGTATTACCTGCAATGGCACAAATTACGATCAATGCTTGTCTTGCAACGAGTCTATAAAGCATTTAATGGCTAACTACACTTGTATTCCTTGTCATGAAAATTAATACTATAATGTAACTGCCTTGGCTTGTGAAATGTGTCACTCAACTTGCGCTTCCTGTACAAATAGTGCTGAAGAAACTAATTGTAAAACATGCCCATAAGTTCCAACCGAGATTCACCTTCTTTATAACGGAACCTGCATGTAATGTTGGTCTGATTAGTACTTCAATGATTAAAATTTGACTTGCGAAGCCTGCCATAGTAGTTGTCTTACATGCAATGGAAGCAATGAGGCTGAGTGCACCTCCTGCTAGCTACCCAAGAATCTAATGATGAACAATACATGCTTAATTTGTGCTTCTAGTGAATTTTACAGCAGTACTAATAAAACCTGTGAAGCCTGCCACTCTTCTTGCAAGACATGCCATGGTCTTTCTGACCTGAATTGTGACAGTTGTGAACCTAATAATAGTCTCGGTGAAACTCTTTACCTGCACTACAATCACTCTTGCCAGACCTGCGGATCTCATTAATACTTCGATACCATAGAAAAAACTTGTAAAGAATGCGATTTAAGTTGTCTGACATGTAGTGGTATGGGAAACAAGAACTGTACCAGTTGTCAGAGTAGTCCAACTGCTTTATTCTTAGTGATATTAGGAGACAATCTAGACATAAATGAAAGTACGATAAGTAATAATTCTTGCACAGCGGATTGTGGTGTAGGATAGTTTGGCTTTGTTGATTAAAACAACACCAGAGAATGCAGAAAATGTAGTGAAGGATGCACAGCATGCCAAAGCGCTTCATCTGACGATTGCTTAGACTGTAATAATACTTTGTTTTTGAATAAGTCAAACGACAGTAATGTATATAGCCCAGGGACTTGTCTTCTATAATGTCCTTAAGGAAAATATGGAAAAAATGGTGATTGTTATAAATGTCACAGTATTTGTCTGGCTTGTAATGATGAAGGCGAATTCAATTGCACTGAATGTGCTGATCCAACCTATTTAACATAAACAAAGACTTGCAGTCAAGATTGCGGAATTCATATGTATGGAGACTCAATTGCAGGACCATAAACGACTCTCAGAGAATGCAAGGATTGTCATTCTAGTTGCCTTAATTGTACCACAAATCGTGAATAAAATTGCACATCTTGCTACGAGCCAGCCAAACTCATGCTTAATGGTACCTGCTTACCATGTAGTAATCATTAATACTATGAAGATCTTAGTTGTAAAGAGTGCAGTGAAGATTGCCTAACATGTAACGGATCTGATAGTACCAACTGTACATCTTGCAAAAATGAAAATGAAATTTTCCTAAGACTAAGTAACCACTCCTGTGGGCCATGTCCAAGTCATTACTTCGGAAATAGTAGCGAAAGGATTTGTTCTATCTGTCCAAGCAGTTGTGGGAATTGCAGTGCTGATACTTAAGACTGTTTGTCTTGCTATGATCCTTTGTTCCTTTTAAATGATTTGAAAACATGTGGCAATTGCTCTTCTAATGAATTTGGCTAAATTACAACACCAGAAACCGGAGGAGAAGAAGTTCGAATATGCAAATAATGTAATTCTACTTGCTTAACATGTTCTGGTGATTCAGAACTTAATTGCACTAGTTGCCCAACTTAGTCTTTCCTTAGACTGAATGGATCATGCGGACTTTGCGAATCTAACTAGTACACTAACACAACGGTTGGTTAGTGCTAACCCTGTGATTCCTCCTGCCTCACATGCAACGGTACTCAATACATTGAGTGTTTGTCTTGTAAGAATATCTCATTGTATTTAAAGAGTCAAGGATAGAATGAATGTGTTGAAGCAGCGCATTGTCCAGAAGGAACATTCCCTGGATAAGATAATAACACTCAAGGACTAACAGTTAATACATGTATGCCATGCCATGAGAGTTGTGTAAGTTGCGTAATGTAATTTTAAGAAAATTGCACTGCTTGTAAAAATCCTGAAAAACCTTATTTGCAACTACTAGATTCATAATCTGTTGGAATTTGTGTGAATAAGTGTCCAATAACACTATACTATTTAAATTCAGGCCAGTCAATATGTGAATTCTGCCACAGCTCCTGTTAAGAGTGTGAAAGCTCAGAAGATTACAGTTGCTCACGATGCTCGGGGAATCTTTTCTTAAACTTATCTTCTTCCAATGAAACTACAGGAACGTGTGTTTCAGCTGAAAATTGCTCAATTAGAACTTTCGCCAACGTACTAACCAATACTTGTGATGAATGCCACATTTCTTGTGGTAGATGCCTCGAAGGTAACAGTGAATTTAATTGCACATCCTGCCCGGCTAATGAGTATCTGTTCATCATAAATACAAACAATAACACAGGTTAATGTGTTTAAACCTGTCCAGAGAAATATTTTGGTGATAATTCTTCCAACCTTTGTTTACCATGCAATAATACTTGCTACAAATGCAGTGGAAACTCTTCAAGCCAATGTCTTGAGTGTTAATTGCCTCTCTATCTACAATAAAGAGGTAGTAATGATGAGGAAAAATATTGCATTGAAAAATGTGATTTGTACTACTTTAATTATACACACTAAGGAAATTCAGTCCCCCCAACTTGCATGCCTTGCCACAGTACCTGCTATTCTTGCAAAGATAGCAATAGTAGTGATTCATGTTTATCATGCAAAGAATAACTATTTTTATTCAACAATTATAACGACTCTTAGCTTCCAGGATAATGCATTGACAACTCCACTTGCAAATTATAATCTGGGGGCTATTTCCCTAATAATACGCTTCCTTAATATTCTTGGTTCTGCCAGAAATGTTTAGCTAATTGTGAAGTCTGTTCCAATGATTAATAATGTGAAATTTGTTATGAAGGATATCTTCTTGATCCATCTCTTTAATGCAAATACGATAATATTAATTAAATGGACTGTCCTACAATGGGCTACTATGATGATGCATAATCTAGAAAATGTTAACTGTGCGAAACAACTTGTGCCTCTTGCTTTAATGGATCCTCTAGCGATTGTTTAAGCTGCAATGGCACGCTATATTTCCATAACAATACTTGTACAGATAATTGTCCCAATGGTAAATGGGAAAATACAAATAATTCAAATTGTGAATTTTGTTTAAGCAGCGAACCTGATTATTGCGCTACCTGTGACATAAATGCCAGCTTTTGTACATCTTGTAATAATTCTGCCTAATAGTATTACCTACATAAAGGTAAATGCCTATCTGATTGTCCTTCAGACTATTATAAAAATAATGGCACAGTCATTAAGGAATGCACAGCTTGTCATAGTACATGTCTAACTTGCAATGGCTCAAATTATACTAACTGTCTCTCTTGTCAGCTGCCACGGAATCTTATGGGAACTAATCGCACTTGTCTGGAATGTCCTATTAAGACATTTTATAATAATGCTACAAAAGCCTGTGTCGCTTGTCACACTTCTTGCTTAACATGCTCGGGATCAGCTAGCAACAACTGCACCAGCTGCAATGTGACAAAATTATTGTACACGGGGGTCTGCTAGAACTGTACTAGTACTTAGTATTATGAACCTGATAATAAGACATGTTTGGCCTGCAATTCGGCTTGTCTGACTTGCAGCAATAGTTCTGTCACAAGTTGTCTGACTTGTAAGACAACTAGCAATATTTTTCTGATGGCAAATTACTCATGTAAGACTTGTGGTCCAACAAAATTTTATTATGATTCAAATACTATGGCATGTCTCTCTTGCCACTCAACATGCTATACATGCTCTGGACCTGATAATGATATGTGCAAATCTTGTACAGGAACAGGTGTTAATTTAATGTTTAATAACACATGCCTTAAATGTGTGGGAACTCACTAATTCTTTAATACATCGATTAAGGATTGTGAAGAGTGTCATGCTTCTTGCACAACCTGTGCTGGTGGATCAACGGCACTAAACTGTTCCACGTGTTCTAATTATACAAATTTATTCACTAATTCAACAACTAATAAAACTTGTGTAGCAAATTGTGGATTCAAATACTATAATTCCAGTAATAAATGCAATGCTTGCCACGCTACTTGTTTAACTTGTTCAAGTAATAAAATTAATACATGTCTTTCCTGTGCTGCTCCGAATTTCTTCAATATGACTGCCAAAACTTGTGGTGCATCCTGTGTTTCAGGATTCTTTGGATAAGTATCTAATCAAACCTGCATTAAATGTCATACCTTATGCTTGACTTGCAATGAAGCTACACAATACAATTGCACTAGCTGTAATTCAACACTTTTCCTAACAGATGATAAAACATGTAATGCGTCTTGCCTCAGCAATTAATATGGAAACATCACAACAAGAAGATGCTCTCTTTGTGATGGTAGTTGTTTGACATGCAACGGTGGAAGTATCACTTAATGTTTGAGCTGCTAAGTTCCTCTACTATTCATGAAGAATAATCATTCATGTGATATTTGTTCAGTGCAATCGACATTTTATAATGATTCTTCATAAGCTTGTGAAAATTGTGATATTGGATGCATGTAGTGCAATTAGATATACAATAATTGTTCTTAATGCAAGGAAGACTATTTCCTTAATCCAAATGCAAGCTGTGACACTGCTTGTCTAACAAACTATTATAATATCTCTAATGTTTGCCATGAATGCAACGTATCATGCTCTACATGCCAACAAAACTAAGATTACTGTACTTCTTGTCCAAATGGAACTTATTTGTATGAGCAAAAATGTTATACATAGTGTCTATAATCGTTCTTCCAGCATGAAGCAAATAATACCTGTCTGAAGTGTAATGAAAATTGTCTTGAATGCTAAATAAATGAGACTAATTGCACAGAATGCCCAACAGGATCCTACCTACTTAATAATACTTGTCATGTTAATTGTGCTGCTGACTAATTCAGAATTATCGATATCAATAATGGGCAGATAAGTTGCTAATAATGTAATAGTCCTTGCTTAACCTGTAGCTCTGATAATATCTGCATGACTTGCGTTTTTGATCATTATCTTGAAAATACTACTTGCAAAGCAAATTGCTCTGATGGACTCTTTAAAAATGAAAGTATCGGATAATGCTAAAAATGCCCTTCTTTATGTACTACTTGCTCTTCTTACTCTAATTGCACTTCTTGCTTACCTGGCCACTTTATAGTCAACGGAGAATGCAAAAGCAACTGTTCTATTGGATACTACTATGATAATTATAATAATTCATAATGTCTGCTCTGTCCAGAAAATTGCACTGAATGTCTTTTATTCAATTTATGTACAAAATGCAATGCAACTACTCCTTACCTTCTAAATGGATCTTGTCTAAATGAATGTACAGATGGATATTATAATGATTCGTTCGTATGCAAATAATGTAAGCCTAATTGCCTAACTTGCAGCGATCAAGATCATTGTCAGACATGTTAATCTGGCAAGATTAGAGATTAAAATAGTCAATGTGTAGATCTTTGTCCTGATTAACAATTTGCACTTTTCAATTCTTCTACACAGGAAATAATTTGTCAATAGTGCTCTGTATAATTTAATAACTGCCTGAATTGTACTAATCAAACATGTTTGAATTGTGAAAATGATTATTTCTTGAAAGATGGCTAATGCAATTTAACTTGTGGGTATGATTATTATCCGGATAAGCGAACATGTAAAGCATGCAATGAAAGCTGTCTTTCTTGTAAGGGACCAGGTGATAACTAATGTATGGCTTGCAATAAGTCAGCTAATTACTATTTTTCAGTTAATTAATGCTTGAAGGAATGTCCTACAGGATTCTATAGTGATAATGATGATGATCCTCTATTTGGTTTTTGCAAACCATGCCATTTTAAATGTTTAGCTTGCAATGGATCTAAAGACAACCAATGCTAAAATTGCCTTCATCCTTATCTGAAATTGGGAGAAAGCACATGCATATCAGCGTGTCCTACCGGAATGTTCAACAATTCTAATATGTGTATAAATTGCACACAAGAAGGATGCAATCATTGCTTAACCCATGATAACTGTGTCTAATGCAATTCTAATTACACTTTAGAGGAAGGTGTATGTGTATTTGAGTGTCAATCAGGGCACTTCTTTAATTAATCATCACTCACTTGTTAGACATGTCAAACTCCTTGCCAAAATTGCTCAAATCATTAAGACAATTGCACATCTTGCATCAATGGCTATGTAAATCAAAATGGAACTTGCCAATTATCATGCAATTCAAGTTACTACGTAGAAGGCTAATTATGCAAAAAGTGCAATGAAATGTGTTAAGAATGCATTTCAACTGATTATTGCTTTAGCTGTGTTTAAGGAAGCTATCTATTAAATAATATGTGTTAATCTAATTGCAGCCAGGGTTATCGTCAAAACGATGACTTAAAAGTTTGCGAACCCTGCTCAAATGGTTGTCTAGAATGCGTTCAAGATTTATCTACATGCACTCTTTGTGACTCTACATACTATTTAGTCAACAATAAATCATGTCACTCACAATGTCCACTAGGTTCTGTAGCCCAATCTTTAACAAATAAAACATGTGTTGCTTGCCCATCTGAACTAAATTGTTCTTCCTGCTAATATATTTATGAATAAATAACATGTCTAAGCTGCATTGATTAGCATTTCCTTAACGATAATATTAGTTGTGTTAATGAATGTCCAATAAAAACTTATAAGAATCAAAGTAGTAAATAATGCAAGCCTTGCAATTCTTCTTGTAAATCTTGTTTTGATGAAACTTCCAATGGATGTTTATCTTGTGAATACGATAGAAATTTGCATTTAAATCAATGCATAGAACACTGTCCTGCTGGATTTTTTTCAAAAAATTAAATCTGTTAAAAGTGTGATCCTGCATGTTAAGCTTGCCAATCAGAATACAATATTTGTTCTTAATGTATTAATGGTTACAATTTATATCTTACCAATTGTGTTAGAACTTGCCCAGCAAAAACCTATTTGAATAATTCTGTTTGCAATAATTGTCCTAATGATTGTGATGAATGTAACAATTTAACTATATGCTTGAAATGCAAAACTCCATTATATATGTATGAATACAGTTGTTAAACTGGATGTCCAAAAGGTTATTATTAACATATATCAACAAATAATTATTGTCTTAAATGCACTGATAACTGCTAATCATGCTAAAATAATACATATTGTTAGGAATGCGCCTAAGGATTCGTTCTTCAAAACAATAGTTGCTTACTTGAATGCTAGAGGGGTTATTACTTTGATTCAGAAAAGTGTAGCAGTTGCCCTTCTAATTGTTTTGCTTGTATCTCAAATAACTTATGCACTCAATGCCAAAACACTTATGTTTAATATAAATACTTATGCCGCCTGTTAATAGAGTTACCCTCTAACTCTTTCGTTACTAGTAATAATATTGCACTCGACTGCCCAGTGTTATGTAGTTCGTGCGTTAATCAAGAAAATTGTACTAATTGTGTTTAAGGTGCTGTAAAATCAGGAGATTATTGCATTAACAATTGTTCAATTGGTCAATACAACAACTAGTCAGTTTGTACAAATTGCTCTGATTTTAATTGCGCATCTTGTATTTCTTATAACTAATGTGACAGATGTCTACAAGATTATGTTCTAGAAAACAATTAATGCCAGTTTAATTAATGTTAAGCACAAAATTATTTCAACAAAGAAGGTGTTTGCATACAGTGTCATTCATCATGTTAAACATGTAGAGGAGAATTAGATAACTAATGCACTTCATGCTCAAATGATTCTTTCCTGCTTTAAGATAACAGATGTTCGAACTATTGTGGTTCAGGAACCTTTGCCGTTAATGGCACACATCGTTTCTGTGAGCATTGTTCCCCTATATGTAAAACATGTGTTGGCCCTACAACAAACAATTGCACTTCTTGCAATTTAAATTTATTGTTAAAAAAAATGCAAGGAAATACAGAATAAACTTGTGTGTCTGATTGTGGTCTAGGATTCTATAAGAATATTCATGAAGAATGCGAAAAATGTCATGATTCATGTCAAAGCTGTTCAGGCTATGGATAGTTTAAATGCCTCTCATGTAAGAATGGCTCCAATTTAAATCTAAAGATAGTTGGAATAGATATATAGTGCATTGAGAACTGTGGCGAAGGCTTATTTAGCAATAACAACCTATGCAAGGCATGTGATATTATATGTAAGACCTGTGATAAAATTGAGAAAAACTGTACGTCATGCAACTAAGGCAGAATATTCGACCCAAATTCTCTATTAAAATGTGTGCTTGAATGTGAAGATACTAGTTATCCTGACACATTTTCAAACTAAATTGCAACTTGCAAAAGCTGTTAGTCTGGAACTGAATATTGCAGCAAATGTACAAGCATTTCCAATTGTTAATCATGTTCAAATTCAACACTTTACCTGAAAGAACATTAATGCTATAATAATTGTTCAAGTGGATATTATTTAGATGTTTCTCTTAACTTATGCAAGTAATGTCAACAATCTTGCAAATTATGTGATAATTTAACTATTTGCACTCTCTGCAATAACAATTTTTACTTGTTCGATTAAGAATGTCTTAGCGAATGTCCTATTTCATTTTATAAAAATGCATTTAATTAAACCTGCTCTTAATGCTAATAAAATTGCTCAGCTTGTCTTAACTAAACACATTGTCAGAAATGCAAATCTGGGTTCTTGCTGAATCAACAATAATCTTGTGTCGAGTAATGTGACATATATAACTATTTTAATAATGGATCAAGTTGCTAAAAGTGCCATTCGAATTGTCTTCAATGCTTTGGATAAGAATATACAAACTGCACGCTTTGTAATTCTTAATATTATCTATTTAATAGCAGCTGTTTAGAATAATGTCCTAACAATACTTACAATACTTATGTGGTCAGCTAATAACAGAGTGTTCACAATATTAGCTCTTGTCATTTATGCTCATTTGAGTGTCTAACGTGTTACGGTCCTTCCAATACTCAATGCAAAAGCTGCGCTACAGATTTTGTTCTGGAAGTTAATTAATGCAAGCCATCATTCACTTGCGCTTCTTCATATTATCAGGAAAATAATTCTTGCATTTCCTGTCATCCTAAATGCTTGACATGTTACGGTTCTTAAGAAACAGACTGCCTTTCATGCAACTCTACTACTTTTTATTTGAATGGTCAATGTCTATAAAATTGTATAGGTATTTATTATAAAGATGAGAATACCAGTACTTGCAAAGTATGTCCACTACCCTGCATTTAATGTACAGCTAAAAATAACTGCTAAAAATGTGAATTAGGATTCAATCTTCATGATAACATTTGTCTGCTTAACTGCCCTTCTGGAATGTTCGCTAACAATGGGGAATGTTAAAATTGCACTGGATCTTGTAGTTAATGTCACGATTCTAGCTCATAATGTTCTTTATGTGCATCATCCTTATTATTATAGCCTTAAGAATAATAATCACAGCAATCTTGCAATATCTCTTGCGATAACCAATATTGGATAGAAGGAACCACTCATTGCACAAAATGTATTGAACCTTGTTTAACTTGTTCATCGTTAAATGGATATAACTGTTCATCATGTATAGGCAATTTCTTATTGTATATTAATAACAATAATGGTACTTGTATCTCTGAATGTCCACAAGGCTTTTATGTAGACTAGTATATGAAGTGCCAAACATGTTAAGATACTTGCAAGTAATGTTCACTTAATTCCCAACAAGAAATGTAATGTTATGAATGCAAGCCTGGTAATTTCTTGCACAATTATAATTGCACTTCTAGTTGCCCTTAAAGTTTCTATAAAAATTCAGATAAAAATCTCTGTAAGGAATGTGAATATCCTTGTCTTACATGTGAAGGACAACCTTCTAATGGCAATTGTTTATCTTGTGTTGGCAATTACAGCTTAAATACCAATCCATAATAAGGAGATGACTGCATCTTAACAAATGGTAGCTTACAGGTTTGTAATAAGACTTGCATATTGTAATGTCCAGATGGACAATACAATAATAATGGACAATGCACCATGTGCAAAGATCCTTGCAGATTATGCTTTGGTGGAAATAATACTTCTTGCATTAATTGTTAAAAGGGTTATTACATATCTAACAGTCATTGCTTATAATGTGATTAAAACTGTGCATCCTGTGATGAATAAAATAAATGTTATGAATGCAAATAAAACTATTCTTTATATAATATTAATTAGACTTGCTTAAGTAACTGTCCAGAAGGTTACTATAAAGATTAGCAAAGCAATAATTGCATGATTTGTAATGATGCCTTATCAAATTGCTTGTCATGTCTTAATTCTACTTATTGTATTTTCTGTGAGTATGAGTTCTACTTAATTTCATCAACAGGACAGTGTGTTAACCATTCATAATACCTTTTACATTTTCCTATATGTAATGTTTCTTAGATTTTCAATAAACATACAGGCAAATGTGCGGAAACGTGTGAATTAGGATACTACTACAATACTACAACAAAATTATGTGAATAATGTTCATCTTAATGTACATCATGTGAAAGCCATAGCTAGAATTGCTTTAATTGTACAACTGGCTTTTACAAATTATTATAGAGTAATTAATGTGTTGAAAATGAATGCGAAATGAACACTTATCCTAATAACCAAACTAATAAATGCGAACTATGTCATGAAACTTGTTAAACTTGTTATGCGGGAGGTCAAAATAACTGTCTTTCATGCTAATAGAGATAATTCGAAAATGGAACAATAATTGATCTATTTTTAGAAGAATCTAAATGTGTCTAAAATTGTTAAAAGGGATTCTATGGAGAGAAAACACCTAAACATCAATGCATGCGCTGCTAACCAAATTGTTTAAATTGTGTGAATAAGACGATATGCATTGAATGCATAAATAACTTATTCTTGAAGGATGATGGACAATGTGTAACTATGTGTGAACCAAATTATGCTGATAGTACAAATAAACTGTGTGTTTCTAACTGTGGACTTAATCTGTATAGCAACAATGACGATAAAGTCTGTTATAAAGTTTGTCCAAATAATTTATATAACTCAGATATTATGTCAAATAATATTACCATAAGAAATTGTTTATCATTATCTGAATGCTAAAATGCAAACTTAACAGTTTCAGATTATAATATGAGTAAAGTCTGTAAGAATGGATTGCAATGCCCCTAAGGTACTTTCAAGGATGTATAAACAAATATATGTGTTAATAATTGCCTAAACAACTAATATGGGAATAATTTGACCAATATCTGTGAAAGCTAATGCTCTTAAAATACTTGGTTATATGAAAATGCTAATATTTGTGTAGAAACTTGTCCATCTCAATCTTATATTTACCAACCTTAAAAAAGATGTAAAGAACGATGCCCAAATCAATGGTTTTCAATTGAAGGCAATAGTAAAAATTGTACTTAAAACTGTATTGAAAACTCAAAATATTAAAATTTATTTGATTTTACTTGTTTGGATGCATGTCCAGTTAACATATAACAAACTTTCGCTATTATTAATTCTTCAGAAAGTAATTATGGCAAATGTGTTTATAATTGTCCAGATAGTTATTATTAATCATCTATTAATAACACTTGTATGAGATGTCATGAATCCTGCTCTAAATGTTTAAATTAGAGTGCAGACAGCTGTATTAAATGCTAAACAGATTACTATTTATTTGGATACACCTGTTCTTAAGAATGCGGATAAGGAAAATTCAAATAAATTAGCAACTTCACATGTTAACTGTGCTCACCTTAGTGTTTGACTTGTGAAGAAAATTCGTAAAAATGCTTAAGTTGTCCAGAAAATAGATTTCTTAAAATTGACACAAATACATGTTTAGAATAATGTACTCCTGGATACTATTTGGCATAAAATTAATCATGCCTAAAATGTCACAGTAATTGTTCTGAATGCTATGGATCTACTCAAAATAATTGTAGCGCTTGTTCTAATTCTTCATTTTTATATGAAAATACTTGCTAAACTTGTCCATCTCACACTTATAGAGACACTTATTCTAATGTTTGCAAAAACTGCTCTTAATATTGTGATGAGTGCACCAATGAAACAGAACATTCTTGTACCAAATGCAAGGCAAATTACTTTTTGAATTAATAGAAGAATGAATGCTATGCTTAATGTCCAATACATTTAGTTGCTTGGCTTGCCAATTCAACATGCTTAGAACAATGTTAAGATAATTATAAGATTTATACTGAAAATAACACACACACTTGTGTTTCTTAATGCCCTTATCCATATTGGGCAGATAACAGCAGTAAGATTTGCCTTTCATTTTGCCCAGTTGGGCGTTATTAGTTTGAAAATAATAGGACATGTTAGCCATGCTCAGACTATTGTTAATAATGTCAAAGTAATTCAGCATGTGAATAATGTATGAGCTACAGTTTTTGGAATGGATCAGCTTGCATATTAAAATGTACTGAGGAATACTATTCTAATCCAACTACTAGAAAATGCGATCTATATTTGAAATATACAATGAATAAATTGGGAAATAACGGATCTTAAAATATCGATATTTATGAAATTCAATTTAATAAACCAGTGAATGAATAATCCGTTTAAAACATTTAAGTTGAAATACCAGGATATGTTAAGAATAGCAACTACACAGTTTCATTCGAAACAATTGATAGCTAAAAATATAACTTAGTTATATCATTCAATCAGGGAGTTGAAAAAAAAGGTATTAACATTGACTTCTCTGGTTTTAATAAAATAGGGCAATAGTTTGGATTACAAATAGAACCATAGTACCAATAGACTGATACAAACACAATTTTGACATAGACTTAATAAAGTGCTCCTCTTCTTATTTGCAATAAATCATAGGCTTTAGATATTAATTTCTATATATTTACATCTATCTTCTCTATTGTTGCAGTATTTGCTCTCGTGTAAAAAAGATAGATTAATATTTATTGGCATTTTGTGTAAATTTTCTAAATTCTATATTTCACCCTACTGCTAAGAAATGGGATTAACTGTATGGCAATTGATTTTATGGAAAAATTCAATTTATTTAATTTAAAGTTTTTAACACCTCAAGGATCGATTGAGATTCATGGCAATAATATTGAAATATTTGGGCAAAAGATTTAAAATTATGATGAAAACTTGCAGCTTATACAGTTGAACATTACTTCAAACTTCTTGGTTAATGGGCTGCCTATAGCTTTGTTATTAATGATTTCATGGATTCCTGTATTGATATTGCATAACATATAGATTACAAATAAATAATAAGTTTCAGGAGTTCAATTATTTTTTTAAAATTTGCTTGTTAAAATGCATCAGATAGCATATTTGCCATTAAGTTTTGCAGCCTCCATATAATTGATGTTTAGCAAGTATGATGAATTCTTAAATATATTATCCTTTTCACTTGCAATTATTTAATTGTTATATTATTAAGTCTGGTACATTTATTTTATTGGATTAGAAAACCCCATTATAACATTTAAGTCAAATTCATCAATTCTTTCAATGGAGAAGAATCCTATTTTAAACTACAAATAATATAAGCAATTCCTACAAGTTTCATAAATTTTAAGGTTGTTTTGGATCTTTTCTTTGGTGTTTTTGATCTAAAATCCCAAAACTTAGTTTGGAATTAGCTTCTTTCTTTTAGTGTTGCATATGATATTGGAATTTTATAGACAACCTTACAGTGATTATGGAAACCTTATTAAAGTAGTTTCCAACTTATTTACATTTATAATATAGCTTTTATTCATTTTCAGTGTAGATGGCAGCATTGATTATTATCAATAAAATTAATAAGGCTATAATTATGCAATTGCTATTATTGTCCTGATTTGGGCAATTTTTGCATTTTGTATTTTAAGTTTTATTTACAAATTAACCAAAAAACATATTCTACTATTTAAAAGGAAATAAGGTTTTATCTCCAATTAATAATATAATCAAGTAGAACTATCTTAGTAAGCAGCTTAATAAAATAATAGTAATTAAAAAAGAAGAATACGTAATTTATAAAACTCTCCTATTATAGAAGTTGAGAAAAAATAAGATAGAAATTATTAATAAAGAGAGTAGTAGCAAGAAGACGATCCCGAAAGTAGCCCTTATAAAGATTCAGATGACAATGATAATGACATTGGGAATATAGAAAAACCTAAAAACAAGATAATAAAAATATAAGATTA
>Ga0272412_1000077_pt1 | contig 19791 bp, 20 predicted proteins | sample WWTPWeurt_MetaT_FD_193540 | JGI IMG/M metagenome (GOLD analysis project Ga0272412, IMG submission 193540) | Metatranscriptome of activated sludge microbial communities from WWTP in Nijmegen, Gelderland, Netherland - WWTP Weurt (Metagenome... | ecosystem: Engineered > WWTP > Aerobic digester >...
AATCGATCCAATGGATAACCGTCCTTTGTGAAGTAAATTCCTCCGCCAAGACTGACCCATTGCATTTTTTCCAATAGATTCCCATAGTTTTTACTGATAAAATCAATGGCTGCACAGATGTTTTCGATATCGTCGTTCTCACAGTTGAAGTGGAACATAACTCCACTGAACAGGGAGGATGATTTCATGATCTCATCTTGATCAGAAGCGCCTAGTCTTGAATAGCGTCTGGCTGGATCAGCCAAGTCAAAATGCGAATAGCTAATGCCAGGATTAATCCGCAACCCGACTTTGATGTTTTTGACTTCAGATTGATACATCTTCAATTGTGAGAGTGAATTAAAAATCACCTTATCCGCAAACTGGCAAACCGCTTGAATATCACTTTTTGAAAAAGCGACGCTATAGGCATGAACTTCCTTGCCAAACTCCTCACGTCCCAATCGGGCTTCAAATAGTGAACTGCTGGTAGTTCCATCGAGAGACTGCCGCATCAGATCAAACACGCTCCAAGTTGAGAAGCATTTCAGCGCAAGTACAGCCTTAGCGCCGGAAGCCTGACGAAGCTGATCGATTATCTTCAAGTTTCTTTGCAGTTTTATTTCATCAATCAGATAATAGGGCGTAGTTAGCTTTTTCATGATCTAGGGATATCCTGTGAATTTTAAATAGCAGGATAGATGAAAGTAACCATGTTTGGTACTGTTGATCAACAGCCCATGAATATTTTCATGGCGCTGATCGGATCATTCACTAAACAAGGTTTCCAGATTGACCCATTCTGTTGTCGAATCAGCGCTGATCCGGGCGATTTTATCTTCCAAATCCGCCCACATCGCTTCATTGATTAGCTCGTAACTGTGGCCCCAGAAGAAAAACACGCCATTGGCCGCCCTGACTGATTGATAACGACTCCAGAATTGTGGATCGGCAAACCGGCAATGGACGCCAAATTCCAGTGGGTCGACTGGTGGAAAAATCAGCTCCAGTTCGCTAACCGTGCGGGCGTAGCAGTGACCAGCAGCGCGAACCACGTCTTTCACCACTGCATTGAGTCCGCCGAACGGATAACAAAAGCCCCGCACCGGCTGGTCAAACCAGTCCTGCAAGATCAGCCGGCTCTCGCGCACTTCCCACATCAAATCCGCCGGCGATAAATCAGGTAAGAAAGGATGCGTCATGGAATGGTTAGCGATCTCGAATCCGGCATAGACCGTAGTCAGTTCATCCTGCCCCAATCGCCATACTTCCTTATCGCCATAACGCCAACTGAATGTGCGTTGCGGGTGATGCAGACCGGGATTGAGATTGAAAGTCGCGGTGGCTCGATAGCGGCGCAACAACGCAGTGAGTCGCACATCATCGACTACGCCATCATCCCAGCTTTGTACGATTTTCATGAGGAGGTTCTAGCGGGCGGATTCGGAACGGAAGCGATAGACGCGGCAGAAACCTTTATGCCGCGACAAACAACGTGGACAGACTTAATCGCCTGCCGATCAAGCGATGCATCAGAGAGTGGAAACGGCTCTTTCAGCGAGTTCAGACCGACTCAGGCTGGACCGCCGCCGGTTCCTTAGCCTCCTTGTCGTACTCGATCATGGCGTAGGCAGAGTGGTTGTGGATCGACTCAAAGTTTTCTGATTCCACCGCGTAGGCCGCCACCCGGTCGTCCTGATTCAGCTGGGCGGCGATATCACGCACCATATCCTCGACAAACTTGGGGTTCTCATAGGCTCGCTCGGTGACGTATTTCTCGTCCGGGCGTTTAAGCAGGCCATACAACTCACAGGACGCTTCTTTTTCAGCCAGATCAATCAGATCTTCGATCCCGATGAAGCCCCGGTTACGGACGCTGATTGTGACGTGGGAACGCTGGTTATGCGCACCGTACCTGGAGATTTTCTTCGAACAGGGACACAGGCTGGTGACCGGCACCACCACCTTGAGAATCATGGTTGGTTGCCCGGCGCGGATTTCCCCGGTGAAAGTGACTTCATAATCCATCAGGCTTTGCACCCCGGAGACTGGCGCCGCCTTGTTGACAAAATAGGCAAAAGTCATCTCGATATGGCCGGCCTCCGCCTCCAGCCGGTCAGTCATCTCCAGCAGCATGTCCTGAAACGAGTCCACCGAAATTTCGCGCCCCGGCACGTTCAGAATTTCGACGAACCGTGACATATGGGTGCCTTTGAAGTTATGCGGCAGATTCACATACATGTTGAAGGTAGCAATAGTATGTTGTTCGCCACCGCTGCGGTCGCGCACTTTGACTGGATGGCGGATGTCCTTGATGCCGACTTTATTGATCGCCAGTCGGCGAGTATCGGCGCTGTTTTGGACATCGGGAATCGGGATGAGCACCGGCATGACCGCAGCATTCATAATGTTTATTTCAATCCTTCATTGTCTTGGATTAGCCATTACGGCCAATTTACTTTACCAAAATACTCAGACATCGGCAGCAGTAGTTTCTACCGCCAACCCGCACCACGCTGTCAGTTGCTGCAATACCCCGGCCACATCCAATCCGCATTCGGCCAGCAGCTCCCCGCGCTCGCCCTGCTCGACGAACCGATCCGGCAAGCCCAGGTTGCAAATCGGGATCGAAAGGCCTCGCGCCGCTAGACATTCGTTGACTGCGCTGCCCGCGCCGCCCGCTATAACATGCTCTTCCAGTGTCGCCAGGGCACGGTGTTCAGCCGCCATTTGCACAATCAGCGCCTCATCCAGCGGCTTGATAAAGCGCATATTCACCACCGTCGCATCCAACTGTTCCGCCACCGCTTCGGCTACCGTGACCATTCCGCCAAACGCCAGCAATGCCAAATCCCGACCTCGGCGGCGCAGTTCGGCCTGCCCTACCGGCAATGCCCGCAGCTCCCGCTCGACCTTGACGCCTGGCCCCGGCCCACGGGGATAACGCACCGCCGCTGGCTGGTCCAGCTGAAATCCGGTGTAGAGCATCTGCCGGCACTCATTCTCATCGGCTGGGGCCATAATAATCAGGTTGGGAATACAGCGCAGAAAGCCGTAATCAAAACTACCCGCATGAGTCGGCCCATCTGGCCCGACCAGCCCAGCCCGATCAATGGCGAACAATACCGGCAGGTTTTGCAGGGCGACATCGTGAATCAGTTGATCGTAGGCGCGTTGTAGGAAGGTGGAGTAAATCGCCACCACCGGCTTGAAACCGTCGCAGGCCAAGCCAGCGGCGAAGGTCACCGCATGTTGTTCAGCGATGGCAACGTCGAAATAGCGATCCGGGAACCGCTCGGCAAACGCCACCATGCCGGAACCCTCGCGCATCGCCGGAGTAATCCCGATCAGCCGCTCGTCCTGGGCCGCCATGTCGCACAGCCACTCGCCGAACACCTGGGTATAGGTCGGCCCGCCGCCCGGATTGGCCGGTTTCAGTCCACACGCCGGATCAAAGGCGCCGACGCCGTGATAGCCGACCGGTTCTTCCTCAGCCCGTGGATAGCCCTTGCCCTTGCGAGTGACGACGTGCAGCAATCGTGGTCCGGTTAGCGCCCGCAGATTGCGCAAGGTTTGGATCAGCGCCAGCAAATCGTGGCCGTCCGCCGGCCCGAAGTATTTGAAACCCAGCTCCTCGAACAGCGTCCCCTCCGGGATCAGCAGCCCCTTGACGTGCTCTTCGGCGCGGCGGGCCACCTCCAGCATCGACGGAACATGGCTAAGCACCTTTTTGCCGCCTTCACGAACCGTCGAGAACAGCCGGCTGGACAGCAATTGGGTCAGGTGCGCCGACAAGGCCCCGACATTGGGCGAAATCGACATCTCGTTGTCATTGAGCACCACCAGCAGATCGCTTTTCAAATGCCCGGCATGATTGAGCGCCTCAAATGCCATGCCGGCGGTCATCGCTCCATCGCCGATCACTGCGACGATTCTGCGATCGCTGCCCACCCGATCAGCGGCCACCGCCATGCCCAGCGCGGCGCTGAGCGAGGTGCTGGAATGGCCAACCCCGAAGGTGTCATAAGGACTCTCAGCACGTTTTGGAAAACCGGCGATGCCGTTCTTGCGCCGCAGACTGCCCATACGGGCGCGACGACCCGTCAGAATCTTATGCGGATAGGTCTGATGGCCTACATCCCACACCAACCGGTCATCAGGCGTATTGAACACATAATGCAGGGCGATCGTCAGTTCCACCGTACCCAGATTGGCGGAAAAATGCCCGCCGGTCCGCGCTACCGTCTGGATCAGAAATTCGCGCAGCTCATGGGCTAAAGTGGGCAGGCGCGTCTCTGGTAACTGGCGCAACTCTAGCGGGGTGTCAATCTGTTCCAGCAGGGGAAAAGCGGAGCCAATGGTCATCGCAGGGGCAAGAGTCCGGGGCGGGAGAGAGTTCCACAAGGTATTTTCCACGGAAAACACGGGAGGCACGGAAAATAATGCGGTGTCACAGACTGCGGTGGGCGAAACGCTAGTAAGCGCGGTCGACGATGTAGCTGGCGATCCAGCGCAACGCTTCGGCTTCCGCGCCCAACGGTTCTAAACTGGTCAGCGCTTCATCGTACAAGGCGCGGGCGTGAATACGAGCGCCGTCCAACCCCAGCAAGGCCGGATAAGTTGGTTTGCCCAACGCCCGATCTGCGCCCTGGGCTTTGCCGAGGGTGGCGGTGTCACCGATTACGTCGAGAATGTCATCCCGAATCTGGAACGCCAGACCGATGCACTTGGCATAGCGGTCCAGCCGTTCCAGCGCTACCGGGTCAATGGCGGACTGACTTAGCGCCCCTAGCAGCACACTGGCGCGGATCAACGCGCCGGTCTTGTGGATGTGCATATTTTCCAGTTCGGCCAGGCTCAGGTCACCCCGACCCACTGCCGCCAAATCAATGGCCTGACCGCCAGCCATGCCACGTGAGCCGGCAGCTTGCGCCAAGACGCCCGTCATCCGCAGGCGAATCACTGGATCAGCGACCATCGAGGCATCCTGACTGAGAACCTGAAAGGCAAGCGCTTGCAGCGCGTCACCGGCCAGAATCGCCAGCGCCTCGCCAAACGCTTTGTGGCAGCTCGGCTGGCCATGACGCAAATCGTCATTATCCATCGCCGGTAGATCGTCGTGAATCAAGGAATAGGCATGGATCAACTCTACCGCGCAGGCCGGGCCGTCCAGCACCTCCGGTATCGCGCCAACCGCTGCGCCTGCCGCGTAGACCAGCGTCGGGCGGATGCGTTTGCCACCACCCAGCACCGCATAGCGCATAGCCTGATGCAAATCGCCAGGATGCAACTCAGCAGCTGGCAAACGCTGATCGAGCGCCCGGGTGGCGCGAGCCTGGTAGCCTTCAATCTGTTTCGCCACCATGACTGTCAGCCCACCGCCGCGCTGAATAGCGAAATGGCTGACTCGCCATTTTGTTCCAGCAACTGCCCCACTTTCTGATCGGCCTGGCGCTGGGCGGTTTGGCCGCTTCGCACCAAAACCACGTCTTGCGCAAAGCGCTGTAGCATCTCATTGAGGGGGATTGGTTCGCCCTGTTCGAGCTGCCCTACCAACGGTTCCAGTTCCGCCAGCGCTACTTCAAAAGGGAGGGAAGGAAGCTTTTTCGCCATCACGTCCGTCTGTCTCATTCAGGTAAGCGGCCTACGTTACCTTAGCGACTGGCGAACGGTCAATTTGGTAGGATACCGCCCTGCTCCTTGCCGCCCGGTTTCTTCAATACTGCGGATCAGACCACTGGCTCGGAGATCCGGGCGACCGGTTCTGCGATCCCGGCCGAATATGCCTGGCGCACATTGATCTCCGCCTCGGCTTGGGTCAGCTCCTGGATATTCCAGGTCAACTGATCAACCTGTTCAAACAGGTGTTGAATGTCTTCCTTGGTCGGTACGCCCAACCGGCGCAGCGCCCGCGCCACCCGTGTCTGAAAAACCTCTTCCAGTTTGTTCCAGGCGTCGGTCGTCTTGCCACGAATTTCGCCCACTTTTTCCTTCATCGCCTCGACACTTTCTTTCACCGGCCCGCTTTGATCTTCGGTGGTTTTCTCTCCAGTGGTTTTCTTCATCCGGCTGTCCACCGCTTGCCCTTCCTGAACCAGCGCATCAAAAAACTTACTGCCTTCTTCCTGAGTCCGTGCAAAAGCGCCCAGTCCGGCTAGCCAGATTTGGCGGGCGAAATCGCGGGCGTTGTTAGTCAACTGATTTTCAAATCGCTCAGCTTTCATGATGTGACGCCTCATTAATCTGTTAAATTTCAGTTGCATCCCGTCCAGGAGCACCAGCCGCAGGCTCTCCCGACAACTACTACTGATGGAAAAAACTAGCAGGCCCAATTAGAGTTCACATACTAACTGGACTGATGTGGCTAACCAGCCGGGATTGCCGCTATGCTTTATTCATCACGGATAAACCGGATAATCCGGCGGCGATCTTGCTTGGTGGGACGAGCGGCAGACTGAGGAACGGCAGGGGTTTGCAAGCGTCGCTGCTCGCGGTGTTGACGACTTTCAGGGGTTTCTTCGTACAACAGGATAGCCTGTGTAGCGGGGCCGCGCCGGTCGCTCAAGGCCTTAACCACCACGGTATATTCCTCGGGACCGCGCTGAATCCGCAGCGTCTCGCCCACGCGCATTGTATGGGCCGGCTTAACGCGCCGCCCGTCCACATGAACCTTGCCACCGGTTACCGCATCAGTGGCTAAAGCGCGGGTTTTAAAAAATCGCGACGCCCACAGCCATTTGTCCAGCCGGATCCGCTCCCCAACCTCATCCGCAGCGGGTCGCTGGTCATCATCCAAGGTCAATGCTGTCATGGTCGCCCACCGTCCGCGCCATGACTACTAACCGGCGCCTACCCGCTGTTCTTCATCCGGTAGGGTGATATTCAGCTCCAAGACTTCACAGTCGCCGTCACGATCCAGATGCACCTTGATCTGACTCTGATCAACGTGAACGTATTTACGCACGACCTCCAGCAACTCCTTTTTAAGCGCTGGCAGGTAATCAGGGCTACGGTGGCGCCCACCCCGCTCATGAATCACAACGATCTGCAATCGCTCCTTGGCAACCGCTGCCGTCGATCGGGTCGGGGGCCGGCTAAAAAAGTTGTCAAATATGCCCATGACTCAACTCCCGCCGAACAAGCGCTGCAATAACCCCTTTTTCTGAACCGTGACAAACCGGTGTGGCAGGCTCTTGCCCAGAAATCGATCCACCAGATCGCTATAGGCGCTGCCGGCGTCGCTGCCATCCTCCAAAATCACCGGAACGCCGGCATTCGAGGATTGCAACACCGCCGGCGATTCGGGAACTACCCCCAGCAACGAGATGCCAAGAATCTCCAGCACATCATCGACGCTGAGCATATCGCCTCGGTGAGCGCGTTCCGGCGCGTAGCGGGCTAGCACCAGATGCTCCTTAACCGGGATGTCACCCTGCTCGGCACGGCGCGATCGGCTGGCCAGAATACCGAGAATCCGGTCAGAATCGCGCACCGATGACACTTCGGGATTAGTCACCACCAAAGCTTCATCAGCGAAATACAGCGCCATCAATGCACCCCGCTCAATACCAGCCGGCGAATCGCACACGATGTATTCGAAACTCTGCCGGAGCTCGTTCAGAACCCGTTCGACTCCTTCCTTGGTCAACGCTTCCTTATCGCGGGTTTGCGAGGCGGGCAGGATATACAGATTTTCGACCCGCTTGTCCCGAATCAGCGCCTGATTGAGATTAGCTTCGTTATTGATGACGTTGATAAAGTCGTACACGACCCGCCGCTCGCAACCCATGATCAGATCAAGGTTACGCAGGCCTACGTCAAAATCGATCACCACGGTCCGATAGCCGCGTTGGGCCAGACCGGTGGCGAAGCTGGCGCTAGTCGTCGTTTTGCCTACGCCTCCTTTGCCGGAGGTCACCACAATAACGGTTGCCAAGCTGCTATTCCATCCAGGTTGTGTTGGAGAAAGGCGCTGAAGCGACCATCCAGTTGTCCTCAGCGAATCAGCGCTTCAATCGCCAAGTGATCGTCCATCAGCCGAATTTGCACTGCCTTGCCCCAATCAGCCGGGCTGATATGTTCGCTGACCCGGTATCGACCGGCGATGGAGATCAAAGCGGCCTCCAGACTGTGGCAAAAAATGCGCGTCCCGGCATCACCCTTGATCCCGGCCAGGGCGCGACCCCGCAACACCCCATAAACATGGATGTTGCCGTCAGCAATAACATCAGCACCGGCGCTGACCGCACCCAGCACGATCAAATCGCCATCGGGAGCATAAAACTGCTGACCGGATCGCACCGGATGATCAATGATTTGCGCATGGGCATGCGCCGGCGTTGACTCAGCGCGTTCCGATTTTTTGGAGGTCCCGGCGGGACGGCTTTCGGGCAGCACCGGCAAGCCGGCCAACCGGGCCGTCGCCTGCAACTCCGGGCTACCGTTGCGAATACCCACTGGGGCCATGCCGTGTTTACGCAGCAATTCGTACAGGCCATTGAAATCGACCCCATCGGGCGGCAGGGTCAACCCCTCCAGATCGATCACCACTGGCGTGTTATCGAAAAAGCCCGGAGCCTGCTTGATTTTCTCGGCCAGATGCTGCTCGATAGCCGCCATGTCCAGTTGGAAAAGACGCAGGACCGTCAAGGTGAACAAGCTGCCCTTCAGTTCAAAGGGCGGCTGTTCGGAACCAGTTTGCTGGGGGAAGCGCAACAACATAGCGATGTAGAGGCCCCGTGAGCAGGCATTGAATACTGTGCGATTCCTACATGTCTGAATCAGTGATCGTGGCCGTGGGCATGGGCATGACCGTGGGCTAGCTCCTGATCGGTCGCTTCCCGCACGGCCAAGAGTTCTACGTCAAAGTTCAGGGTCTTGCCGGCCATCGGATGATTGGCATCCAGCACCACGTGCTGATCGTTAATCCCGACCACCATAAAGTTCATCACGCCGTGCGCGCCTTCACCCTGGACTTGCATCCCGACCTGGATGTCCTCGCTGGATGGGAACTGGTCGCGAGGCACCTCGAAAACAGCCTGGGGATTGCGTTCGCCGTAGCCATCAGCGGGAGCCACCCGAATGGTGTCGTTAAACCCGGCCTCGCGGCCTTCCAACGCCGCTTCCAGTCCTCGAATGATATGACCATGTCCATGAAGGTAGGCAAATGGCTCCCCCCCGCGACTGGAATCCAGCACTGCGCCGGATTCATCGGTCAGGGTGTAATGCAGGGAGATGATAGTGTTTTGGGTTGCTTTCATGGGACGGGCCTATCGAAAGGATTTCAGATTACTATAGAACATCCGCTGCGATTACACCGCAAAAATCGCACGGGCGTAGCAGATCAGGCGATAGATATTACAAACTCAAGGCGGGTATTCAGCGCCGCCATCACCATAGACTAACGGCTTATAATATTGCCACCGCTTCGCCGGCGCTAAACACGGTCATAGCGCCGGGCTGCATTACGGTCCATGCTTCGTTATCGGTCAGCGGCCGGGTTGCTACCACGGTGACCACATCGTGGGGGGTGGTTTCCTGCTGAAAATCAACGGTCATGTCGGCGTCCGTCAACCGAGCTTGGCCAAAGGGCGCCCGGCGGGTCAACCAACACAACTGGGTGCTGCAATGGGCATACAGATGCCGAGCATCGCTGAGCAGGAAATTGCAGACACCCCGCTCGCTCAGTTCCTGGGAAAGCTTATGGACATGCCGCCATAGCCGGGCCGGCTGACGCGGCGGCTCGGGAAAACAGGCGCGAATTCGGCTTAGTAACCAGCAAAAGGCGTGTTCGCTGTCGGTGGAGCCAATCGGCCGATAACCTCCAAGCGGCAAACGCTTGACGCCGCGCAACTGGCCGTTGTGGGCGAACACCCAGTGCCGGCCCCACAACTCGCGGCTGAAGGGGTGGGTATTTTCCAGACAGACCCGGCCCCGGTTCGCGCGGCGGATGTGGCTGATGACGATTCGGCTCTTGATGGCGTAGCGCTGCACCAACCGAGCGATTTCCGATTCAGCGCTGGGGGTGGGATCATGAAAAGTGCGGCAACCACGCCCTTCATAAAAGGCAATCCCCCAGCCGTCACGATGGGGACCGGTATTGCCGCCGCGCTGCATCAGGCCGGTGAAGCTGAAGCAGATGTCGGTAGGAACATTAGCGCTCATCCCGAGCAACTCGCACATGACTGCGCTCCGGTCAGCTCCAGCGCGGCGCTGAATCGAGGGACCAATCGCTTGGCCCGGTTAATCCCCGCTCGTGGCGGACTGCATCGAGATAAGGATTGGTTTGCAGTTCCTGCTCCAGCGTGGTCACTGGGCCGTGACCGCTACACACGATCAGATGACCCGGCAAGTCCAGCAGTCGGCGTAGGCTATGCTCCATCAGTTCCGGGTCACTGAGCGGAAAGTCGGTGCGGCCGATGCTGCCCGCAAATAGAGTGTCTCCGACAAAAACGTAGGCCTCGTCGTAATAGCAGCCCTGGCCGGGGGTATGACCGGGGGTAGACAAAAAGCGAAAATGCCATTCGCCCACCTTGATGTGGTCGCCATCAGCCAGATGGCGGTCGATCCGCCCACAGGGCCGGTCGAAACCCGGCATCCCGAACAAGAGCGAGCCTTGCTGCGGCAGCATTTCAAACAGTGGCTGCTCCAACGCCGGCAAATAAGTGGTCGCGCCAGGAAATTCCCGTTGCAAGTCGGCCAGCCCGCCGGCATGGTCAAAATGGGCGTGGGTCAGCAGGATCGCCTGCAAATCCGGGCGCGGATTCAGTTTGGTCAGCGCATGGACTAATTGCGGCCCCTCGCCGGTGTCAACAACGGCACAGCAGCCGGTGGCAGGGTCTTGCAGCAGATAGGCGTTGACCTGGAATGAACCCAGGGTAAAACAGCGGACTTTCATGGTAGAGGCGACTCGATAATGTGGTCTGCCAGGTATTTGGCGTGACGTTCCGGGATCGCCCGGCCACAGATGCTCATGCCGGCCCGCCGGGTAGAGTGCGGATCGCCGCTGACCAACGGATGCCAGTTGGGCAGGGATTTGCCTTCGGCCCGCAACCGGTAGGCGCAAGTTACCGGCAACCAATTGATCTGCTGCACTTCAGCCGGGGTGAGTTGCACGCAATCGGGAACCCAGCGGAACCGGTCGGCGTAGCGGCTACAGCGTCCGGTCTGCAAATCCAGCAGCCGGCAGGCGACATTAGTGTGGAACAGCCTGCCGGTATCAGTATCCTCCAGCTTGTGCAGGCAGCACTTGCCACACCCATCGCACAGCGCTTCCCACTCGGCCAAGGTGAGGTCGGCGAGGACGCGGTCTTGCCAGAACGGTAGGCTGGAATTCATCGAGAGCGCCGGGACGCAGTGGGGACGCCAGGCGGCGTCCCCGGCGTGGGGTCAGGAATGGATGTAGTCGCGCAGAGATTTAGCTTCTTGAGCGGTTTCTTCGAGTTTGGCCTTGACCAGGTCGCCGATGGACACCATGCCAACCATTTTGCCGTCTTCCACGACCGGCAGATGCCGGAACCGCTTGGCGGTCATAATGGCCAAGACGTCGCTGACGCCATCCTCTGGTTTGCCAGTGGTCATGTCGCAGGTCATGCAGGGCCGGATGGACATCTTGGCAAAATCGACGCGGCCTTCGGCGCACAGATTCAGCACATCGCGTTCCGTAAAAATGCCTGCCGGCGAGCCATCCGCATTCGGCACGATGACAGAACCGACCTTGTGCTCGCTCATGGCGCGGATGGCGTCGGCGATGGTGGCGGTGGCTGGCACGGTAACTGGCAGCCCCCCCTTGATCTTCAATACTTCCTTTAGTTGCATCATGTCCGGGCGTCCCCTTGGGTTGATTGATAACGGGTTGATCAACGTCGCAGCTTAATCAATTTAGCAAAATTGTCGGCTTTAGCCACCACTCCGATGCAATGACGGCGTGGGGCCAGCCCCTTGGCGCGATCAGCCCATCGCCAGCAACAAGCCATTCAGGCGTTTGACGAAACTGGCCGGATCCTCAAGTTGCCCACCTTCCGCCAGCACCGCTTGCTCAAACAGCAGGTGAGTCCAGTCGCTGAAGCGGACGGGATCGGTTTCCGCTTTCAGGCGTTGCACCAGCGAATGAGTCGGGTTTAATTCCAGATACGGCTTGCTGATTGGCACACTCTGGCCGGCGTCGCGCAGCAGGCGCTCCAGGTGAGCGCTGAGGGCGTGTTCATCCACCACCAGACAGGCCGGCGAATCGGTCAGCCGCGAGGAAATGCGGGCCTCATTGATTTGATCGCCCAGTACTTCCTTAACCCGCGTCAACAAGTCCTTGAACTGGTCCTCAGCCTGTTTCTGCTCCTCCTTTTCTGCTTCCGAAGCGATCTTGTCCAGATCCAGCGCGCCCTTGGCGACAGACTGAAAATGCTTGCCTTCAAATTCGGTCAGGTGCGACATCAGCCACTCATCCACCCGGTCGGTCAGCAACAGCACTTCCAGACCCTTCTTGCGGAAGATTTCCAAATGCGGGCTGTTTTTGGCGGCGGCGAAGCTGTCAGCGACGATGTAGTAAATCTGGTCTTGCCCATCCTTCATTCGCCCGATGTAATCCGTCAGAGAAACCGTCTGATCGGCGTTATCGCTATGGGTTGAGGCGAAGCGCAGCAGTTTGGCGATCTGCTCACGGTTACCGTAATCCTCGGCTGGCCCTTCCTTGATGACCCGACCAAATTCCTTCCAGAACTTACCGTATTTCTCAGCGTCACTGCCGGCCAGATCTTCTAGCAGACCCAGCACTTTCTTGACAGAACCGGCGCGGATGCTGTCCACCACCTTGCTGCCTTGCAACAACTCGCGGGAGATGTTCAGCGGCAGGTCGTTGGAGTCAATCACGCCGCGCACGAAGCGCAGGTAGCGCGGCATCAGGCGTTCCGCATCATCCATGATAAACACCCGCTGCACATAAAGTTTTACCCCGTGGCGCTGCTCGCGGTCCCACAGATCGAACGGGGCGCGGGCGGGGATAAACAACAGCGAGGCGTATTCCAGCTTGCCCTCGACCCGGTGATGAGTCCAGGCCAGCGGGTCTTCAAAATCGTGGCCGACATGCTTGTAAAAATCCTTGTACTCTTGTTCGCTGATCTCACTCTTGGGGCGCGCCCACAGCGCCGCTGCCTGGTTGATTCGTTCTTCGACGATGGTCGGCGGCGCGTCTTTATCATCGCCAAATTTCTGCACCGGCATTAACACCGGCAAAGTGATGTGATCGGAATATTTGGTAATGATCGAGCGCAGTTGCCACTCGTTGAGCAATTCCGCTTCATCCTCGCGCAAATGCAGAATCACCTCAGTGCCGCGTGTGGGTTTTTCCACGGTTTCAAGCGTGTATTCACCCTCGCCGGTCGATTCCCAGAACACCCCGTGTTCCGATCCCATACCGGCGCGGCGGGTTAGTAGCGTCACCTTGTCCGCGATAATGAAGCTGGAGTAAAACCCGACGCCGAATTGACCGATCAGGTTGGCGTCTTTGGCTTGATCGCCGCTCAGCTTTTGCATGAACTGGCGAGTGCCGGAACGGGCAATAGTGCCGATATTGTCAATGACTTCCTGCCGATCCATCCCGATGCCGTTATCCGCCACGGTGATGGTGCGAGCGTCCTTGTCAAAACTAACCCGGATTTTCAACTCCGGCTCACTCTCGTAGAGCGCGCTGTCAGTCAGCGCCTCAAAACGCAGCTTGTCGCAGGCATCAGAGGCGTTGGAGATCAGTTCGCGGAGAAAAACTTCCTTATGCGAATACAGCGAATGCGCGACCAAGCGCAGCAACTGCTGCACCTCGGCCTGAAAACCAAGAGTTTCCTTATGGGCTTCGACGGTCATGGGGGATGATTTCCTGGGTGAAGTTGGATGCCGGGAGCCGATATGCGGGCAAGCGGAGGGATTTCAAGCCGCCCCGCCACCCGGCGATCCATTGGTTTCTTCACCATAACCACGGTTGGCGCGGCGCTGAGTCGATCCGGCACTCAATCCTCATCCCGGTCGACCAGCAGATCGTCCTCGTCACTGAATTCCTTGCCTTCGTCCTCATCGCCCTCGTCGTAGTCCAAATCGTCTACCGCGATCTGGTCAAACGGGCCGGTATCGTCTTCGGGGGGTTCGATGGCCTCAATCGCCAGCTCGTACCAGTCATCGAGATCCAGCTCCTCGATTTCACCGTCAAAGTACTGGATTTCAATGGTTTGGGCGTCCTCATCCAAGGCGACCACCTCGAAATCGTTGCCGGTTTCCTGATTGCGGTACCAACTGCCGATGATGGGATCTACATCGCTCATGACTGATCTCCTGCTTCGGGTGGGGGTGGGTGAGCTTCCGGTATGGGGCGCGGCTCAGTCCCTGATCATTTTTGATTCTTCCCAGTAATTTTGACCAATGTGCCTTGCTTAATTCAACCAGGCAACTGCGTAAATTCCTGTTGATCCCGCCATAAAAAAACCCGGCCCGCCTTGATGAGGCGGCCGGGCGCTATCCAACCGGGGTTATTATCGAAGGTTATTTGGCGGCGCGGTTATCGACCAGGTCGGTGACCACATTCGGATCGGCCAGGGTCGAGGTGTCGCCCAGCGCATCGACTTCATTAGCGGCGATCTTGCGCAGAATACGGCGCATGATCTTGCCGGAGCGGGTCTTGGGCAGACCAGGCGCCCATTGCAGCACATCGGGCGAGGCAATCGGGCCGATCTCCTTGCGAACATGGGCGATCAATTCCTTGCGCAGCGCCTCGGTCGGCTCGATACCGAGCTTCAGGGTCACATAGGCGTAAATGCCCTGACCCTTGATATCGTGCGGGAAGCCCACCACTGCCGCTTCGGCGACCGCCGGATGCAGCACCAGCGCCGATTCAACCTCAGCGGTGCCCATGCGGTGGCCGGAAACGTTGATCACGTCATCCACCCGTCCGGTGATCCAGTAATAGCCGTCCTCGTCGCGCCGGGCGCCGTCGCCGGTGAAATACAGCCCCTTGTACATCGAGAAATAGGTCTCGATGAAGCGCTGATGATCACCGTATACCGTCCGCATGATGCCTGGCCACGGACGAGTGATGACCAGATTGCCTTCAGTGGCGCCCTCCAGAAACTGGCCCTCGGCATCGACCAGCGCCGGCATCACCCCAAAGAACGGGCGGGTGGCGGAACCGGGCTTCAACGGGGTTGCGCCGGGCAGCGGGGTGATCAGGATGCCGCCGGTTTCGGTTTGCCACCAGGTGTCTACAATCGGGCAGCGTCCATCGCCGACATTGTGGTAGTACCATTCCCAGGCTTCCGGGTTGATCGGCTCGCCGACCGAACCGAGCAGCCGCAAGCTCTTGCGAGAGGTCCGTTTGACCGGTTCTTCACCCTCGCGCATCAGCGAGCGAATCGCAGTTGGCGCAGTGTAGAAGGTATTGACCTGGTGCTTGTCCACCACTTCCCAGAACCGGCTGACGTTCGGGTAGGTCGGGATGCCTTCAAACATCACGGTCGTGGCGCCGTTCGCCAGCGGGCCATAAACAATGTAGCTATGGCCGGTCACCCAACCCACGTCGGCAGTACACCAGTAGATATCGCCATCGTGGTAGTCAAAAATGTACTTGTGAGTGATCGCGGTATGCAGCAGATAGCCGCCAGTGGTGTGCAACACGCCCTTCGGCTTGCCGGTGGAGCCGGAGGTATACAGGATGAACAGCGGGTCTTCAGCCTCCATATGTTCTGGCGGGCAATCGGCGGACGCCTGCGCCATCAGATCGTGATACCAGACATCGCGGCCCTCGGTCCAGGCGATGTTGCCGCCAGTGCGTTTGACCACCACGGTGTTCTGGACGCTGGGCGTACTAAGCAGAGCCTTGTCGATATTGGCTTTCATCGGCACCTTGCGCCCGCCACGCATCCCCTCGTCAGAGGTGATGACCAGATTGCAGGTGGCGTCGAGAATCCGATCCTTGAGCGAATCGGGCGAGAAACCGCCAAACACGATGGAATGGATTGCGCCGATCCGGGTGCAGGCCAGCATGGCGACAGCGGTTTCAGGAATCATCGGCATATAAATGCAGATCCGATCTCCCTTCTTGACGCCGAGACCCTTGAGAACATTCGCGAACTTGCAGACATCCTGATACAGTTCCCGATAGGTGATCTTCTTGTCTTCATTGGGGCTGTCGCCTTCCCAGATGATGGCGACCTGATCGCCGCGCTGCTCCAGATGCCGATCCAGGCAGTTGTAGCTGACGTTCAGCGTCGCACCATCGAACCAGCGGATATGGCCCCGGCTGAAATCCCAGTCCAGCACCTTGTCCCAGGGCTTGAACCAGGTCACAAATTGCTTGGCCTGCTCCGCCCAGAAACCATCCGGGTCGTCCACCGATTGCTGATACATTTCCTGATACTTGGCGTCATTGATCCAAGCATGGGCGGCGGCTTCGGCGGGTACGGGATACAGCTTGGCATCGGACATAGGGGTGTTTCTCCTTTGGTAAAATGAGTGTTGTGCTGTCTACAACCGGGACGAGGCGAGCGCTTCGGGCAAATCCGGTTCAGGCGCTTTTATTCTAGCCTACGGTTTACCGGTTTGAGTCAAGCCGTGAGGCAGGCAAGATTTAACAGCGGTGACTCCTGGCGGAGCGACAGGACCGCCGGTACGCTGGACAATCGCCAGTGCGCCAGCGCCCAGGCGATCAGTTCAGCGACCGGAGCATGGGCCAATGCCAATGGCGCTGGTTGCCCCAACCAGCGCAGCGCAGCCCACAACGCTGGGCCGCAACGCTCTTCATCAAGCGGCGGCGCTCCGGTCTGCTTGCTCAATTTGTGGCCGCGCCGGTCAACAGCGATGGGCAGATGAGCATAGCCAGGCGTGGGAAGATCGAGAAGGCGCTGCAAATAAATCTGCCGGGGGGTGGAGTCGAGCAGGTCGCTGCCGCGCACGACTTGCGTGATCCCTTGATCGGCATCGTCCACGACGACGGCCAGTTGATAGGCAAACCAGCCGTCAGCGCGGCGGATTACGAAATCGCCCACTTCGCTTGCCAGACACTGACCGCAGTCGCCCTGAATGGCGTCGCGAAAGAGGACCGGCGCATCATCAACCCGCAGACGGATCGCGCAAGGACGGCCGGGATGACGGACGCCAGCTCGGCAATAGCCGGGATAAACAGGGCTGCCATCACGAGCATGGGGACTAGCCGCCAGCTCCCGTCGGGTGCAGGCGCAGGGATAAGTCAGCCCGAGACTCAGCAACCGCTCCAGCGCCGCCTGATAGGTTTCGCTTCGTCGGCTCTGGTACAGCACCTCCCCGTCCCAGGCCAGCCCGCAGCGTTCCAATACCCGCAATATGGCGTCCGCCGCCCCGGGAACGGTGCGAGGCGTATCGACATCCTCAATCCGCACCCGCCACTCGCCACCTCGGCTACGGGCTTCCAGAAAGCTGCCAAGCGCAGCAATCAGCGAACCAAAATGCAGCGGCCCGGTTGGGGAAGGCGCGAAGCGGCCACGCGCCACCAGCGGTTTCGCCATGCGAGTTGGCGGTCAACCCTGCTTCTCGCGAATTTCTTCGAGCATCTTGCAGTCAATGCACAGTGTCGCGGTCGGACGAGCCTGCATCCGCAGCAAGCCGATTTCCACCCCGCAGGCTTCGCAATAACCATAATCGCCGCTGTCGATCTGCGCCAGAGACTCATTGATTTTCTTGAGTAACTTGCGCTCCCGGTCGCGGGTGCGCAACTCCAGGCTGAATTCCTCTTCCTGAGTCGCACGGTCGTTTGGATCAGGAAACGCAGTGGATTCGTCCTGCATGTGGTTGACGGTGCGGCCTACCTCGTTGATCAGCTCCTGTTTCCAATCCAGCAGCGCTTTGCGAAAGTCAGCCCGTTGAGCGTCGCTCATGTACTCTTCGCCTTCAGCGGGCTGATGGAGGGTGGGCGCCGCCGGCGCAAGCGGGTGGGTAGAGGCCATCGCGATTCCCTCGTGAATGGGGGCAAGTTCAAAGCGGCGGAACCCGTGACTGCTCCATCCGCCGCGCCGCTGACATCGCGGCTTGGCGATGTCAGCGCTGAAATGTACAGCAGCCTTGTTCGCATGGCAAAAACCGGTTTGGAATAAAGCGCGAACGCCGGTTTATCCTGACCCGTGCTGTCGTTATAATTTCAGTGTGACTTACCCAATATACTTGGCCCAAGCTGGTCTGTGTTTTACCCCAAGACCGCCGCCCCCGTCGGGCAGGCATTTATCAGCGCCTCTCAAAACCCCGTGAGTTGATAATTAAAATGAGTACCCTTATCGAACAATTTCGCCAAAGCTCACCCCTGTTCGGCGGCAACGCGGCTTTCATCGAGGAGCTGTATGAAAGCTTTCTGAACGATCCGGAATCGGTCAGCGCCAACTGGCGACAGTATTTCGGCGTGTTGCAGGGCCAGACCCAGGGCGTTCGCGATATCGCGCACGGCCCAATCCGCGATTCCTTCACCCGATTGGAGCGGCAGCCGCGGGTTAGCGGCGGCGCCTCGGTGTTGAGTCCTGCTGCTGCGGAAAAACAGGCTTCGGTGTTGCGGATCATCAACGCCTACCGCAACCGGGGCCACAAGGCTGCTGATTTGGACCCATTGCGGCTGCGTGAACGGCCACCAGCCCCGGATCTGGACCCCGCCTATCACGGTCTCAGCGATGCTGATCTGGACACGTCATTCAACACCGGTTCGCTGGTTGCGCCCTCGCAATGGAGACTGCGTGAAATCCTCGCCCTGATCCGCGAAGTGTACGTCGGTACGATTGGCTCCGAGTACATGCACATTAATGAAACCACCGAGAAACGCTGGATTCAGCAACGGCTGGAAGGGCAACGGGCCAAACTCGCCCTTAACGCAGGACAACGACGCGAATTATTGCACTGGCTGGTCGCCGCCGAGGGGCTGGAGCGTTATCTGCACACCCGCTATGTCGGTCAGAAGCGCTTTTCCCTGGAAGGCGGCGAGAGTCTGATCCCGATGATGGATGATCTGGTGCAACAGGCCGGCGCCCAGGGTGTGCAGGAAATCGTGATCGGCATGGCCCACCGGGGTCGTTTGAATGTGCTGGTCAATATCATCGGCAAGTCGCCCGCCGAACTGTTCGAGGAATTTGAGGGCAAGCGGCGGGTCGGCAGCGCCGGCGATGTGAAATACCACATGGGCTTCTCCTCCGATGTGGCGACGCCCGGCGGGCCGCTGCACTTGGCGCTGGCGTTTAACCCCTCGCATCTGGAAATCGTCAATGCGGTGGTGGAAGGTTCGGTCCGCGCCCGCATGGAGCGGCGGCGGCAACCCGGCGCGGAAACCCCACCCTTTAATGCGGTGATGCCGGTGCTGATTCACGGCGACGCTGCTTTCGCCGGACAGGGCGTCAACATGGAGGGCCTGCAATTCTCACAGGTGCGCGGCTACCGCACCGGCGGCACGGTGCACATCGTCATCAACAATCAGATCGGTTTCACCACCAGCAATCCGCTGGATACTCGCTCGGCGCTGTATTGCACCGACGTAGCCAAGATGGTGCAAGCGCCGATCTTCCATGTGAATGGCGACGACCCCGAAGCAGTGCTCTTCGTCACCCGGCTGGCGCTCGAATACCGGATGACCTTCAACAAGGATGTGGTGATCGACATGGTCTGCTATCGGCGGCTAGGTCACAACGAGGCGGATGAACCCGCCGCCACGCAGCCGATGATGTACAAGAAAATCCGGGCGCGGAAGACGACCGCCACCTTGTACGCCGAGAAACTGGTGGCTGAAGGCGTGATCGCCGATACCGATTTTCAGGAGATGCAGACAAAATACCGTGC
>Ga0272412_1000079_pt1 | contig 19590 bp, 14 predicted proteins | sample WWTPWeurt_MetaT_FD_193540 | JGI IMG/M metagenome (GOLD analysis project Ga0272412, IMG submission 193540) | Metatranscriptome of activated sludge microbial communities from WWTP in Nijmegen, Gelderland, Netherland - WWTP Weurt (Metagenome... | ecosystem: Engineered > WWTP > Aerobic digester >...
CGCCTATTGCCAAAGAAACAGCAAAGAAGGTTATGAGCTTGCCGATGAGCGCGGACTTTTCGTACGAAGATCAACGGACAGTCTGCAATCTCCTCAAGACTGGAGTTCATGATGCTTAAGATCCTCACTATCGTCGGCGCCCGCCCGCAGTTCATCAAGGCGGCAGCCGTGTCGCGTGTCATTCGCAATGACCATGCAGGCACCATCGAAGAGATCCTGGTTCATACAGGACAGCATTACGACACAAATATGTCGCAGGTCTTCTTCGACGAGCTCGACATTCCACACCCGAAGTTCAATCTCGAGATTTCAGGCGGCACTCACGGTGTAATGACCGGGCGCATGCTGGAAGCAATCGAGAATGTGCTGCTGTCGGAGAAACCTGATTGGGTTTTGATATACGGCGATACCAACTCCACGCTAGCCGGCGCACTGGCCGCGGCTAAGCTGCATATTCCTGTCGCCCACGTGGAGGCAGGACTGCGCTCGTTCAACATGCGGATGCCCGAAGAGATCAATCGCATCCTGGCGGACCGTGTATCCAACCTGCTTTTTTGTCCTACTGAAGTCGCAGTGGAAAACCTGGCACGGGAAGGCGTTACGAAGGGCGTATCACTCGTCGGTGACGTGATGTACGACGTATCCCTGTACTACCGTGATGTCGCGCGATCGCGTAGCGATGCGCTCGATCGCTTCAACCTCAAGGAAGGTGAATACGTGCTCGCAACCTGCCATCGGGCAGAGAACACGGACGATCCTACCCGGCTTCGCGAAATCGGACTCGCACTTGCAGATCTTGCAGCCAATCAAGCAGTGATCCTTCCGGTTCACCCACGAACAGCGAAGATAATGGCAGACCAAGGACTCATCGCAGCTATGCGAAACGTGAAGCTGGTCGATCCCTTGCCTTTTCTCGACATGATTCGCCTTGAACAGTCCGCGCGCGTGATTGTCACCGACTCAGGTGGCGTGCAGAAGGAGGCTTTTTTCTATGATGTCCCTTGCGTCACGATGCGTGATGAAACCGAATGGGTGGAAACCGTGGAACTGGGCTGGAACGTTCTGACAGGTGCATCACGGGAACGAATCCTGTCAGCTGCATCCTCGCCTGCTCGCCCTGTAGAGAAGGGTAATCTCCCTTATGGAGACGGCAAGGCTAGCGAGAAGATCGTCGCCGCACTGAGTACCTGAGCCAATGCGCGCGCTTTCAACCCTCTATCAGCACCGGCGTCTTCTGCAGGCGACAGTGCTGCAAGGCCTAAAGGCCAGAACATCTGGCAACGTGCTCGGTGCTGTTTGGCTCGTACTATACCCCCTGCTTTTCCTGCTGATGTATGCGGTGGTATTCGCCCATATTCTCCAGGTCCGACTTCCGGGGCTGGGCACAGCCGATTACGTATTGACTATATTCTGCGGCTTGGTGCCGTTTCTAGCCTTCTCAGAAGCGTTCGGCATCGGTACGCCCAGTCTTGTGGCAAATCGGGGCTTACTGAGAAACACACTTTTCCCAGTTGAGCTGGTTGTCGCCAAGGACGTACTGGTTGGTCACGCGAGCATGGGACTCGGCATGCTGATGGTTTGGGGTGCCTGTATATACGGCGGCCATCTCTATCTCTCCCATTTTGCATTTCCGCTGATTTTCCTGTTACAAATCGTCATGGCCCTCGGCCTCGTATGGATAACGGCAACACTCACCATTTTCTTCAGAGACCTACAGCAGGCAACCCCCATCATTATTCTCTTCATGATGCTTGTCTCTCCGATCGCATACACCGATGACATGGTACCGGCAGGCCTCAAGCCAATGCTCGACTTCAATCCACTTGCGCGGCTGATGTCCCTTTATCGCTCAGCATTGCTTGACGGACATTTTCCCGTTGCCGATCTCCTCATCTTCGCGGGGATGGCCTTCATTGTCTTCTTCGTCGGCTTTGCCTTCATCACACGTTTGAAACCGCTATTCGCCGACTATGTCTGACATTGCGATCAAGATCGAGGGCGTCACCAAGTCCTTTAGACGCTTTCGCCACCCAGGTTGGCGGGCACTCGATGCGTTCGGAGTCTCCGTGCCGCGTAGCCGATACGATATCTTCGACGCACTAAGGGGCATAGACATTGAGGTGCGACAGGGCGAACGAACTGCACTGATTGGCCGCAACGGCGCGGGCAAGAGCACCCTTCTGCGGTTAATTTCTGGCCAAATGCAGCCCGACTCGGGACGGGTGCAGGTGACCGGCAACATTCAAGCCTTGATGGAACTCGGTACCGGCTTTCATCCGGACTTTACCGGTATCGAGAACATCCATGCGGCCCTCGCTCTGCAGGGTTTGAGAGGCTCATCGTTACGCACTCAGGTCGAAGAAATCATCGACTTCACTGAACTCGAAGGTTTCATCGAAAGACCTGTCCGCGAGTACTCAGCCGGGATGTACGCAAGACTCGCGTTTGCAGTCGCAACCACGATCAAGCCCGAAATACTCATCGTCGACGAAATCCTCGGTGCGGGCGATGCCTACTTTGTGGGGAAAAGCATACAGCGCATGAAAGCCCTCACGGAAAACGGCGCTACGGTACTTTTCGTATCGCACGACATGAGTTCGGTCCAGTTACTATGCGAGCGCGCAATTTGGATCGATCGCGGCATGGTTCGTAAGGAAGGACCAATACTGCAAGTCAGCAAAGCCTATATGGCCGCTGTCCGTGAAGACGAGGAGATCCGTACCCGAGCGCGCACCATGTCGCTCACACGACAACAGGCAGCGGGACTCGATCGCCAGAGCCGTGTAACACTTTTCCGACTGATCGGAGAGGTTACGCCACCTCGCAAACCCTTGTCAGTGTCGGCAATACGTTTCGGTTCCGGTGATACCGAAGTCGGGCGCATTGAGCCGACCAGGAGCGCCGACGAAGGCAACGGCCCGATGCTAGATGCGGCCCATATGAACTGGCGAGGCCCTGAGACCGCTTCAGGCCGGCTGTGTTGGCAGTTCGGTGACTTTGGGGGGCTTTTTGGCCATGCCCCATGGCAGATCACATGGCCAGCGGCACCTGTCGAAAACGCCTGGATCGAACTGGATGTCCTGGCGTCACAAACGGACCCTGTCGCGGTCGAACAATTCGATCCCGAAGCGAACGGCTATGTGCGCCTCGGAAAGATCGAGGCCAGCGGCACGGACCAATGGGAAGCAGTGAAAGTATCCTGCCTTGAGCAACCTATTGCTGAGGGAGAGCGTGTCACCCACAAACTCGATCTGCTTGAGCTGAAATCGGATGATCGCTACGGCTCCGGAGAGGCCCACATCACGGCCTTCGGTTTTCTGGATGCCGACGGGGAACGCCGTCACACCCTGATTACAGGTGAAGAGGCATCGGCAGTCATTGCTTTTTCCGCGCGGGGAGAGTTACTGGACCCGGTCGCGGTCATTGCCATTTATCGCCCGGACGGCACGTGCGTAATGCAGGTCGTTTCCAATAGAGATGGCACATCGTTTGGGACGGTAGCAGGCGAAAGGCTCATAAGAGTCAATTTCGCTCCACTTCAACTCGGTCCAGGTGATTACATCGTTTCAGTCGCATTATTCAAAGAGCTCAACATCGCGACACGCGTTGAGCCACAAGCGTACGACCTGCACGATCGATGCTACGCACTCAAGATGCTGCCTCCCCCCGGTGTTGGGATCGAGATTGGCGTGGTTAATCAACAGGCCACTTGGGAAGTGTTGTCGCATGGCCGATGAGAAGCTCTACGAATCTGCGGCTGTCTGGGACCAGGAACTTCAGCTTGGGCAACGCAACCTGATACAGGCGATCTGCGACCACTGGCCCAAAGGCATTCGGACCGCACTAGACGTCGGCTGTGGAGACGGAAAGATCACCCATACGCTTGCAGAGCGCGTAAACACATCTTTTCATGGCTTTGATGGTAGCCGTGAGGCGCTTTCTCGCCTTCGTCTGCCATCCACACATGGCGACGTTAGCGCACTTCCGTTCGATGATGATGCATTCGACGTCGTGCTCACTACAGACGTTTTTGAGCATCTTCCTGATCAGGTCGAGCAGGTCGCATGGCAGGAACTCTTTCGAGTTGCGCGCGGCTGGGTGTTCTTCGCCGTTCCATTCCGCGAAGAACTACTAGATGCCAGCACAATCTGCACGAATTGCGGAGAGCAATATCACGTCAACTGGCATCACAGAGGCTACGATCTTGCGGGTCTGTCAAACCGCACCCCACCTGACTGGAGACTAGTTCGCGCAGTCCTGTCGGGCGAGCGATGGTCACCGATGCTCCCACCAGAGACCCATTACCGACGCCTGGCACTGAATGAGTGGTCCGGCTGGACAGAAGCCGTGTGCCCTGCATGCGGGGCGCCTGGTCAGCCACCCGTCGAGCCGTCCGCACTTGCCGCTGATGTTGCGCGTGCCTTGGGCCAATACATCTACGACGTGGCATCCGAGCGGCGCTTCCTCCGCAGCCACAGCGAGATTCTCGTCATCTTCTGCCGTTCCGACCTGCCCCTCGAGAACGACGCCCCCCCCACATGCGACACCGAACGGATCTCGGCTGCACAGTGGGTTTCCCGTCTGGGTGTGGCAAACAACCTCGACCCCTATCCCCAGACTGCAAGGATGGTTTCAGCTGTCGGCGGCGGATATGTCGCACAGTTCCCGGTCTATCCGGGAAGCCTGCCGCTGTTGAGCTTTGCAGCACGCAGAATCGGGGCGATTTCTATCGTTGTAGAGGACGGCACCGGCCTCGTGTTCAGCGGTGATGTCGATCTTTTCCCGGACACGCCAACGAGAGTCCCGCTTCCATGCGAGGTCCGAGCCGGCTATTACGGCCTTATCGTCCGCCTGCCATCGATCGATTTCTTGGAGTCGATCACTCTCGAAGGCAAGACTCCTTCGGTCTCCTACGTGTTCCCACACAAGGACGGAACGAACTATTGTCACGTACCCGGCACAACGATCTGCATTCAGGTAACGGACCACCTCTGGATTGATTACGAATCCCTTGTTTCGTCCTCTTTACGAGTCGACCAGATCGAGACGTCCGCAGTTCGCGCCCTGGTTCGAGCCGAGACGGGTCTTGAGGACCGAATCCAGTTGGCAAGAACAGTGATCGAGCAAAGGAAACTGATCGCTGCATGTGAACAAGAGGCAACTCTCGCCACGCAGAAATGCGATGACCTCGCCGAGCAGATCATGCAACAACAGCGACTCATAGATGCCCTAACGCAAGATAAGGACGGTGTAGGGCACCAACTGAGTCAACTCAATCATGAAGAGCTTCAACTACAGTCTTCTTACGAGCAGTTGAAGTTGGAGCTCGAGCAGTTCAAAGAGCGAACCGAAGTACGATTTGGCGATTGGATGCGTCGTACTCTCCGCGCGCATCGCAAGTCAAAGGGAGCGTAAGCCAGCATGAGTGTCACCCCGCATCCGCAGACCATTTTGATGCTTTGTCACGACCAGCATCTCGACCGGCGTGTCGTTGCCCAGGCCCAGTCCCTCATTTCGACCGGTTGCCGGGTAACGCTTGTGGCGCTCTCGTTTGGTCCGGAAAGCAGCAGGGAAGTTACGCCCGAGGGAATAGATCTTGTCCGTATCGGACTCACCAATATAGTTCCGGAGAACCCGACATATCGCGGTTACATGAGGCGTCAGCAGAGACTGAACACGATCCTGAACTGGTCAGCCAATCGAATTCCGGCGCTTCGTTCCGCTTTCAACACGGCGTTTCGGCTCGCTTCAAAGACAAACTGGCAGTGCTATCGGGCGATGCTCTTGCTGGTGTATCGAAACCGCTCCTTGCACGACCCCCTGCCCTTCCGAAGTGCATTCGTGAACGCTGCAGCGAGCCTCGAGGGCGATGTCATCCAGGTGCACGATCTGCCGGCCCTCGAAGCCGGCGTCGAACTTGCCGCCCAGCGCCACGCCCCCCTCGTTTATGACGCGCACGAACTCTATCCAGAGCAAAAATCCTTTTCGGCGATACAGCGCCGAATCTGCTCAGCTGCCGAAGCTCGCTTGATCCGTCATGCCGACCTGATCTTCGCTGTCAATGAATCCATTGGACGCGAGATGGCTGAGCGCTACTCAATCGACATGCCGAAGGTCTTGTTGAACGCAATCGATCCTCCCGCTGCGTTCGATCCGTCGCTCAAGTATGACCTCCTGCGAGAGAAGCTCGGGCTCAGCAAGGACAGACGCCTCCTGCTATTCCAGGGCGGTTTCGCTCCAAATCGAAACCTCGAGAACCTCGTCGCTGCATTCTCGAAAGTCGCCACCCCCGACGTTGACCTGATCATGATGGGCTTCGGCCCGTTCGGAGACACCTTGCGCGCCATCGCAAGCAAGCACGGCTTGCTCGACAAACGCGTTTTCTTTCTGCCAGCAGTTCCACAATCAGAGCTCCTGCAGCACAGCGCATCCGCAGACATGGGCATCATCCCGTACCCTCATGTCGACCTGAACTCCTACTACTGCACGCCGAACAAGTTGTTCGAATTCATCCAGGCCGGCCTTCCCATATTGGCAAACGAGTCGCCCGAGTTGGATCGGTTCGTCGTTCAGCAGGGCTTTGGCGTTGCTCGCCCGATGCAATGCGCAGATGACATCGCGGCGGCGATCGATCATGCCTTCTCACGCACGGAGATTCCGGACTGGAGACGTCACATCCAGATGCGTCGGGGCGAATTTGCCTGGCGGACTCAATCCGTCAGCTACCTGGAGGCAATGCGGTCAGTGTTCAACTCCGCGGTCGAAAGAAGGCCCCCGGTGTGCGAAGCGGAGGCAACACCATGAACAACCGTTTGAAGGCGCTCTCGCTGCGCTCACGAAAGGCTCTCGTCACCCTTGTTGCAGCCACAGGCGTCCTCGCCGGCTGCAATCAGGATCTCGACTACCTCAGTCTTCGGTCACACGTTCCTTTTGCTCGCGCCTATCCAGCATCCGCGCAAACGGATATAGATCGCGCCGAGCAGCTATTTGACAGGAATGGCGTGCCCATTCTTAGAATCAGCGGCGTAGGTGAGCGGATAAATCCCGCAGGAGTCGCCGTTTATGCACTGGCTTATGCAGGGGAGAATGTCTTCGACGAAAGAATCTCCGGCATTGAGAATGACCGGAAGTTCCAGGCCTGCATCGACTGGCTGGAGAACAACCTGCGCCAGGACAAACACGGCCAGTGGGTCTGGCAGTACCACTTCGACAGCACGTACAACGACATCTCGATCAAGGCCCCGTGGTCCAGCGCTTTTGCTCAGGCCACGGGCATCCAAGCGCTGCTCGTAGCATATGAGCGCACCGGCGAAAGCCGCTATATCGATTTGGCGAAAAAGGCTGCGCAGCCTCTATTTACTCCTCTTCACGCAGGTGGCTTCCTGTTCGAAGCCGGTGCCGATATCTGGTTCGAGGAAATTCCTGAGCCAATCGAGAACCCCGGCCATATCCTGAATGGCCACATGCGGGTACTTCTTGCGCTGGCGGACCTTCACAAGGCAACGAACGACGAGACGATCGCGACATGGCTCCAACGGGGTACCGACACGCTGCATCGATGGCTTCCGAAATTCGACACAGGCTACTGGTTACGGTACGACCTCAATCCCCGCAAGGAAGACCTGCTGTTCAGGTTTGCCAATCCGTACGGCTTTCCCGCTCACACACTCGCGATCGACAAGATCACGCTGCGAGATCCTGTTTCGAAGGTGGAGGTATCGGTCGATGTCGGAAACGAGTTGGACACTACCGGTGCGGCACGCATCGCGGGGACGCACTGGGGACAGATCGAAGAGGTAGCCGGTCGTTCAGCACGGAAACTCATCCCCGCGGCGCTCGACGACAAGCCCGACGAAATGCGGGCTCCGCACACCTACTTCTACGTCTCTTTACCCGGCGAGTGGAAGGACAACCTCCGCGACCAATGGTACGAACTCATCATCGAGTACTACGACGATATCGCAGCCAATGTCACGATCCAGCAACATTCAATTGCGCCCGGGCAGACTTTCCGAGACATGCGCGATGGCGATCTTCATCTGACCGGCTCTGGCCACTGGCGGAAGTGGATCATACCGGTACGCCCATCGGATCTAGGCTATTGGGTCGGAGCCACCTACGCGGACAAGCACTCTACGTACCTAAAGAAACTCTCTGAGAAGGACTCAAGACTCGTTGCTTGGGCCGATGTCGCGCGTGCGTACCTATCCATGGGCTCACAGATAGTAGACGGCCAACTAGTCGCGCCTTCTGCTATCACCCTCCCCATACAAACGCCGGTGCAGCCGATATTCGACCTCGACCCGAACGGAGTAGTTCGACAGTTCAATTCTGCCAACGCCGAGAGAGGAGAATATCACCCGTTCATGATCGCGGATCAGCTCCTCACTAAGGGCGATGCCATCCCATTCAATGCAGAAATGCGATTTGATCGCAGTCAGCTTTATAGGGAACCTGCTCTAGCTTGGCTAATTTCGCCCCAAAACTTCAGATCAACATCGGGCGCAGCAATTTACCTATATGACTTCGACAACTCATACAACGATGTTTCTACAAAATCCCCTTGGCCATCTTCATTTGGCCAATCATATGCCATCAGAGCTCTCACCTATGCACTAACCAATGACATTGGGAAAGCTGAAGCTGTGTCGAGCGCACTACGAAGCGCTGCCAACGCATTTCAGGTTCCAATCGAGGCGGGAGGAATAGCTTCTACCGACCGCATGGCGAGCATTTGGTTTGAGGAGGTCCCGAACGGCACACACGTTCTGAACGCACATCTTGTGGCGATTCCGGAGCTCGCTTCCGCGGCGCGTGCCCTTTCAGACCGACACCCTCGCATCTTGGCAGATCAAGGCATCAAGGCACTGCGTAACAGGCTTCACCTTTTTGATACCGGGTACTGGCTTCGCTATGATCAAAATCCGAAGAAAGAACTGCTGATTCAACTGGATTGGATCGATGGGATCGCTTCGCCGTTAATCGACGAGGTCCTCATTGAGAATCCACAGACGGGACGCCGGATCCTTGTCGATGTTGGTGCCCAGGGCGATTCTGAGGGAGGAGTTCGTATATCTGGCGCCGATTGGAATACTGAACAGATTATCGAAGGCAGAACCGTTCGAGCGTTCTCTGACGGCTATAAGATTAGGTCTGAGGCGGTAGCAGGAGGAGCTCAGCACAACGTCTTTTTTGCCCTTCAGTTACCAGATCGTAGCTTTTCCGACGCTTTTGATGTGCCGCCGCATCGTTTAATTATTAGGTACAAAGACACCAGCAAAGGCACCTTCGCAGTCAAGACGCAGGCGATCCACGAAGGCAATCGCTTGACGTTCGTCCCGCTGCGTGGAGGCGTTCGGAACCTTCAAGGCGATCAGCAATGGAAGGAGGCAGTCTTCACGATTCGCCCTCAAGACATGGGTTGGTACAAGGGTCCTGACTACCAGCGGTACGAAGTCGAACAGTTACAACGCATTGCAAATCTGACCAACGATTGGTTCTTTTATCAATATGCAGACCGCCACCGGGACTTTCTTGCGCGGCAACGCGACGGAGTCGCTGCAATCGTCGAAAAGCAAGACGCGAGCAACACCCTGCCGATCACCCTGCGGGTACTGGACGCGAGCGGCACCTATCCGGGCCACGGCTTTGAGAACTCCATTGATGGGGATCCGAATGACGACTACACCGCCGGGCTCGAGAACGACACGAATTATGTCGTAGTCGGACTTGACCGCGAAGTTCCACTCGCAGCGATCGGTCTGCACTGGGAGAGCGAGCAAAACCGTGCAGACTTCGTTCGTGTCCGTGAACTCCTTCCCGACGGCTCGATCGGACGCACACTGGGAGAGGGCTCACCTGGTCCGGGGCAGGTTGTTAGGATGCATCTCGCCCCTAGCCACGCAGTCACGAGACTTCGAATCGACTTTGGAGCGTTCACCGGACAGGGTCGTATCCTGCTTCGGCAGATCACTGCAATCGAAGCAGGATACGGATACGCCGATACTAGGTGAAAAGCCTTATCTGGACGGAAGCCATCCTGACAGCCCGCTCAGCGTCTTTAGAACGCCTATTTCGGAGGAGATAAACCGCTTGTCCGATCGCCTCTCAATCTGGGCAACTGCTGATCATGAAAAGATTTTGCGATTCATGGACTAGATCGATCAGTTCAGAGTTGGCATTGAGGGGGATGGCAGCCCCGACGCAACAATCCAGCATCGAGTCGGAGCCTGTGGAACATTCACAGGCACCCTCCTAGCGCTCGCAGCCAGCCAAGGCATGAAGGGCGTTACATCAACCTCATGAATTAGCCACATTGCATGAGCCATGTGGTTGCAGAGGTCTATTACAGCGGCAGATGGAATCTCTACGACCCAACCTACAATGCGTTCTATCTGAGACTTGACGACGACTTCCTTCACCCACTTTCCTTCGAAGAGTTGAGATCTTTGCACTTCAACTCTCCAGAAAAAGTAAGTATCATTTCTAATACATATAGAGATAAAAAGAGTCGTTCACGGGCGCAGATATTTTCAATAATTCCAATCAGACTGGCGTTATTGGACCAGATCGTCCCCAGCACTATTCGCTCTCGATACACCTAAAGCGAACCCCTGTTCTAGAATTTAAGGATATCAACCTTACTCACCAAGGCGCAAACTATATTGGGGCAGCGGGGATAAATCAGAATCATCGATGGACCATAGATGGGCTGACTCCAGATGAAAATTACGTTTTCGTGGTACACCCTGGAAATCCCGGTGGAGATCTAGTGACATCTGACCGATCTTTCGACTTGATCTTCTCCATGACGAACGGCAGCCTTCTAACTGCAGAACGTATTTCGATTGACTTGTCGGTGCCACCCGTCACTCCAGTGGAGATGCCCTTTCAGGCGCATGAGAAGAGCGTAGCACTCTCGCTCAGTCACCCGTACCGGGGGCCTGACTATCGTTACTTCTATGCTCTTCGTTATGAGATCAAGCAGTTAAACAAGGACTGATTATGTGTGGATTTGTCGGATTGACGGGAAGTGGTCATGATCACGGGTCGCGTTTGGCGGCGCTCGGGAAGATGATGAAGGCGATCGCTCATCGCGGGCCGGACGGTGACGGCATCGCGGTTTCACAGAGCGCGAACGTCTTCCTCGGCCATCGGCGCCTCGCCATCATCGACCCTGAGCACGGCAGGCAGCCCATGACCACGCAAGACGGGGAATTGACCGTCGTGTTCAATGGCGCGATTTACAACTACCTCGAATTGCGGCGGGAACTGATCGGCAAGGGTCATCCGATTCACTCCTATTCGGATACCGAGGTGTTACTCTACGCCTACCGTGAATGGGGCGAGCATTGCATTGATCGCTTCCTAGGAATGTTCGCTTTCGCGATCTGGGATGAGCGAAATCACCGCTTGTTCTGCGCGCGTGACCGGATCGGTATCAAACCATTCTATTACGCATTTGACGGAAAAACGCTTGCGATCGGCTCCGAGATCAAGGCAATTCTTGCTTCGGGCGTGGTGAAAGCCGAGGCGGACAGGCCAGGACTGCAGGACTACCTCACGTTCCAGTTCTGCTTGGGCGACAAGACGCTCTTCAAGAATATCCTCAAGCTCGAGCCGGGTCATTGCATGACGGTCCAGCTCGATGGCGATCGCCTTTCGCTGCATACGCGGCAGTACTGGGATCTCAGGTATGAGATCGACGAAGGCCACGACGAGCGCTGGTTTGTGGACCATCTCGCTGGCTTGATCGAGGACGCCACCCGTATGCATTTACGTTCGGACGTTCCGCTGGGCGCACATCTTTCCGGCGGCCTGGACTCAAGCACGGTCGTATGCCTGGCCGCCGGTCTGCTCCAGGGGGAGCGGATCAAGACCTTTACCGGGGCCTTTCCGGAAGGTCCTCAGTTCGACGAAACGGGCTATGCGAAAGCGGTTTCCGCCTTTGCGGGGACGGATTACAAGGAGATCTACATTCAGGGCTCCGAGTTGCCCGATGTACTCCCGAAGCTGATGTACTACATGGACGAGCCGCTGGCGGGGCCAGGAGTCATTCCGCAGTACTACGTGTCGAAACTGGCATCGGAGCATGTGAAGGTCGTGCTCGGGGGGCAGGGTGGCGACGAACTCTTCATCGGCTATACGCGCTATCTGGTTGCGTACCTCGAGAAGTGCCTTGCCGGCGCGATCTATCAGACCGCTGACCAGCATCGATACGCGGTCTCCCTGGAATCGATTGTCCCGAACCTGCCGCTTCTGCAGACCTATCGTCCAATGCTCCAGGGGTTTTGGAGCAAGGGGCTATTCGATGCACCTGACAAGCGCTACTTCAGCTTGATCGACCGTAGTGAAGGCATGAACCACCTGTTCAGCAACGAGTTGCTCTCGAGTGGCTACTCGCCTTTTGAGTCCTTCCAGCAGATCTTCAACCGCGATGGACTGCATTCGCTCATCAACCGGATGACCTATTTCGATCTGAAGGGCTCGTTGCCGGCTTTGCTCCACGTGGAGGATCGCACGAGCATGGCGGCATCGATCGAGTCGCGCGTCCCCTTGCTGGATCACCGCATCGTGGAGTTCATGGCGACCATTCCGCCGAATATCAAGTTCGCCGGCGGTCGCATGAAGCATCTGTTCAAGGAAGCCGTACGTAACACGGTGCCGAAGAAGATCTTCGACCGACAGGACAAGATGGGCTTCCCGACACCGCTCGCGCAGTGGACGAAGGGCGTGGCACGCGAGTTCGTACGGGATATCCTGCTTTCCGATCGAGTTCGGCAACGGGGTATCTATAACGTCAATGCGATCGAACGTGCAATTGACAGCGAACGCGAGTTCGGGCGCGTGGTCTGGGGGCTGCTGTGTCTCGAGCTCTGGCACCGGATCTTCATTGACGGAGACATGAAGGTCAATGCCTGAGTCGAAGCATGCAGCTAAGTCGGTAGTGATGCTAACCGCCGACCGTCAGATCGACCGACGCATTCTGCTCGAGGCAGACAGTCTCGAGGCCGCAGGTTGGGTGGTTACGATCGTCGCGATGCCCCTCGATTCGGCAAGGGATGACGGGGACCGTCGGATCGTGCGACTGTCTGCCGGCAGCGCGGCAACGCGTGAGACCCTGGTTCTACAGGCCTATCGTTGGATCAGGGGTGCGATTCCGATGAATGGATTCGCCATGCGCACGCTGAAGCGTCTGACTTGGCGTTATATGGTGGATCAGGAGGCGTTCTTTGTCCGACTCTTCGCGGATACGGCAGCACGCTACTCGCCTGATGTGTTTGTGGCGCATGACTTGCCAATGCTCGCCGTTGCCCGACTGCAGGCGGAACGCTGTGGGGCGAAGCTCGTCTATGACAGCCATGAACTCTACTGCGAGCAGGAGTTCTCCGAACGCGAGCGGAAGCGCTGGGCTCAGATCGAAGCAAAGCACATCCGTGCCTGTAATGCGGTGATCACGGTCAATGCGTCGATTGCAGCGGAACTTGAAAAACGGTATGGAATAGGCCGTGTGGGCGTGATCCACAACGCGGACCGTGCATCAGCGCCGCCGGAGCCCACCAAACTCTTCCATAGGCGATTCAAGCTTCCAGAGTCAACGCGGATTCTGCTCCTCCAGGGAGGGTTGTCGGCAGGACGCAACCTGGAATCGCTCGTTGCAGCGATGGCCCATGTCAGCGATGATTCGATTGCACTGATCATCCTCGGCGATGGTGCGCTCTCTAAACCACTGGCGGCGAAAGTGAAAGAGCTCGAGCTAGGCAGTCGTGTTTTCTTCCACCATGCTGTCGCACAGGAAGAGCTGCCACGTTACACGGCGGCCGCAGATGCTGGAGTCATTCCCTATCAAGCTACTTGTCTTAACAATTACCTCTGTACGCCAAACAAGCTCTTCGAGTTCATCGCCGCCGGGCTCCCGATCCTTGCCAGCGACTTGCCTGAGATAACGAAAATGGTCAAAGGGCGCGACATTGGCGTGGTTGGCGACATGAGCACCCCTGAAGCCATAGGCCGATTAATTGAAGATTTCTTTGGTGACACCACGCGCCTCTCAACGTGGAAACGAAACGTGTCTTTTGTACGGAACGATGTTTGCTGGGAAGTCGAGGGTCAGAAGCTTGTCGCCATCTACGACGCACTTTGATCAGTCAATCCCCAGCAGGCTTTTTGGGCAACGCCCGATGGGGAGTGCAGTTGAGATGATCGGTCGAAACGCGGGGGCATTCTGATGTGCGGAATTGCTGGGCTGGTATCCAGGAATGTTCGTGATCTGCGCTCGATCTTCGCGATGACGGCCGTGCAGGCTCATCGCGGCCCGGACGGGGCCGGTCACGTGTTGTTCGATGACAAAGGAAATGCAGGCCTCTGGCGCGAGCAGCCAGACCTGTCCAACGCATCCATCGGCCGCCTTGCCTTGGGGCATCGGCGTCTTTCGATCATTGATTGCACGGACAGTGGTCATCAGCCGATGAGCTATGACGGGGGCAGATACTGGATCACATACAACGGCGAAGTCTACAATTATCGCGAACTGCGTGAGGAACTCCGAAGACGAGGTTGCACCTTTCGGTCTGAATCGGACACGGAAGTGATCCTTGCAGCCTATTCCGTATGGGGTGCGGATTGTTTTTCGCGGTTCAACGGAATGTGGGCCTTGGCCATCTGGGATAGCGTCGAGCAATGCCTCGTTCTCTCTCGCGATCGCTTTGGCGTCAAGCCACTTCATTTCTGCACCCAGAACGAATCGCTCTGGTTTTCGTCCGAAATTAAAGGCTTGCTCGCGGCCGGCACTCTACCCATCAAGACGAATGACCAAGCCATCTACGATTATCTTGTTCACGGGACCGTCAATACCTCCAATCACACGTTCTTCGATGGCATCGTTGCCTTCCCATCCGGTTGCTATGCGGTCGTTTCACCACAGGACCTCACGGTTTCGCCCAAGGCATACTGGCAGCTAGACCTCTCTGCGCCTGCGGGAAACTTAGCTTCTTTCGAACAGGCCTGCGATACCTTTCGGGAGTTGATCACGTCAGCAGTAGCGTTGCGCATGCGTAGTGACGTTCCTGTCGGCGCGTGCCTTTCCGGGGGACTGGATTCGTCAAGCATCGTCTCGCTAATGGCGAGGATGACGAAGGGATCTCTCCATACGTTTACTGCGCGATTCCCTGAGGCCGAATTCGACGAGGGGCCATGGGCACAACGTGTCATCGATGCCGTGGGTGCCTCGGGGCACATGTCCGAGCCGACCGAAGCAGGATTGATCTCGGATTTCGCACAACTTGTCTGGCACCAGGAAGAACCCTTCTCGTCTGCCAGCCTGTATGCCCAATGGCTGATCATGCGACAGGCTCGCGAAGCAGGGATCCCGGTACTGCTCGACGGCCAAGGGGCCGACGAGATCCTGGGCGGCTATAGAAAATTCTACGCCTTCTACGTAATGTCGCTGTTGCGGCAGGGACGTGTCATCGACGTGTCTAGGGAAGTACTCGCATTATTGCTGAAAGGTGATCGCGGATACTGGAGCTGGCATGAAGGGTCGCGTTATCTCCCGCGCGTTCTTCGCCGACACAGCTTTGATATGGAGCGTTTGCTGCGACCGACCACGCACGCCCTGAGCACGACCAGTGCGGTCTCACTAGGCGCGACGCCGGACATACGGCAGCGGCAATTGCTCGATCTCAATCGCTACAGCGTACCGAGCCTCTTGCGTTACGAGGACCGTAACTCCATGGCCTGGTCGGTCGAGAGCCGTGTCCCCTTTCTGGACTATCGCTTGGTGGAGTTTGCAATCCGGCTTCCAGTCGAGCACAAGCTGCGCGCAGGACAAACCAAGGCTGTACTTCGGTGCGGTCTGCGAGGCATTGTCCCCGACGCGGTCCTCAATCGACGGGACAAGATGGGATTTGTTACGCCCCAATCGCGCTGGATGGATGGAGCGCTGGGGGAGCATATCGAAGGGGCTTGTCTCGACTCCGTTTCAGCCTTGGACCGTTGGGTCGATTTGCGGGCAGTTCTCGACGCTTGGCACACAGCCTCTCCGGCGGGGCGGGAGATCGCTCAGTCTCTCGTTTTCCGGCTGGGTACGCTTGCGCACTGGCTGAATCGATTCAAGGTTTCAGCATCTTGAGCGCTCCGAACATCTGGTACATCCATCCTTATGCTGGAGGCCCAGGGGTTGGTCGTTACAGCCGGCCCTATGAGTTGTCGCGTGCGTGGCAGCAGCAGGGGGCGAATCCCCTGGTCATCACAGCCTCGTTTCATCATCTGATGGATTCCCCAGGCTCACTTCGCGGTTGCCACGATATCGAAGGGGTGCCGTATGAGTTTCTCCAGACCCCTGGGTATGCGGGCAATCGCGTCGGGCGTATCCTGAACATGGCCTCGCTTGTCGCTTCGCTTCTATTTCACGCAGATCGCCTCGCACGACGATATGGTCGTCCATCGATGGTCGTGGCTTCGTCACCGCACCCATACGTATTCGCGACCAGTCATCGTGTCGCGCACCGCTTTGGCGCGCGTTCTGTTTTCGAGGTGCGTGATCTGTGGCCTCTCAGCCTTACGGAACTCGCGGGTGTGCAACCAGGCCATCCACTGGTGCGCATAACGGACAAACTTGAGCGCTACGCATACAAGCGTGCAGACGCGGTTGTCTCGCTACTTCCTGAAACCTTATCTCATATGGTCGAACGGGGGCTTGAACCTGAACGTTGGCGTTACATCCCAAACGGCGTCGACACTCACGTGCAGTATCTCGAGCGGTCGAGCAGCGAGGCTCTGACGCAAGCACTGCAGTGGCGTGCCTCCGGTCGGCTGGTCGTCGTCTATGCGGGTGCGTTGGGGGCACCGAACCACGTCGAGTCGTTGATCGAGGCAATGGATCTGCTGCGTCGGCAAGGGGAGCAGCGTGTGGTCGCGGTCATTGTCGGGCGAGGGGAGCGAAGCTCTACGATTGCAGCGACAGTTGCGATGAAGGGATTAACGGATCGAGTTGCGATATTCGACCAGATACCCAAACAGGAGATCCCCGCTTTGCTGAAAGCCTGCCAGGTAGGCTACATCTCTCTGCGCCCAGAGCCGCTGTTCCGTTTTGGCGTTAGCCCGAACAAGCTATTCGACTATATGCTGGCACAGCTGCCCGTGTTGTTCGCGATCGACGCTGGAAATAATCCGGTAGCGGAGTGCGATGCGGGGTTTTCCGTCTATCCTGGCGACACCCCTAAAATTGCGGATGCGCTTGCCAGACTTGCAGAGATGCCGATGAACGAACGAGTGGCCATGGGTCGCCGCGGGCATGCTTATGTGTTCGCAAGGCACAGCTACGATGCACTCGCTGGACATTACCTGGAGCTCCTCGACATGCCCCCAAGGGAACGCCCATGAAGCTCGTTATTGCTGGAGCCTCGGGTTATATCGGACGCGCCTTGGTGCATCTTTCGGTCGAGTGCGGTCATCAAGTTTTGATGTTGGTGCGACGTCGGTGCGAGGAATTAAGGCCGTACGGTGAGCAAGCATGCATCAGCGACGCGAGAGGCCTCACCGGTAGTACGGCCGATGCACTAATCAACGTTGCAGGAGCTGCACATATAGCGAAAAGTACTGCCGATTTTGACTTCGCCAATCGGCAACTACCGTTGCAGCTTGCAGCCAGTGTCCTTGATGGAAAGATTGGTCGACTGATCCATCTCAGTTCCTTGAGCGTCTTCGGAAGCTGGAGCGTCCGTCCGATTAACGAGATGTCGGCCCCGTCGCCGACGACACCTTATGCGCAGTCCAAGTTGGAAGCGGATCAGCAGCTTACGGCGCTGTTCGGGCCCAACGGGAAGAGATTGACAATCATCCGGGCACCAATGGTGTACGGTGCGGCTTGCCCGGGTAATTTTTTGCGTCTATGCCGATTGGTTTCCAGTGGAGCGCCTCTGCCCTTTGGCGCCGCTCACGCTCGGCGATCATTCATCTTCGTGAAGAATTTGGCTGACTTTCTCCTTCGGTGTGCTGAGCCGAACCGTCCCGGGGGGGTATTCGTGGTTGGAGATGGATCTGACTACAGCGTCATAGAATTGATTGAATGGATCAATTCAGCTTGCGGCAAGGGCACAAAGAACATTGCAGTGCCAATATATTTTCTGCGTATTTTTTCAGTCATACCAGGTCTTAGCCGAACCCTAGATAGCCTTACTCGTCCGATGCTTGTCGACTGGCAACGAGCTCGAACGTTGATGGACTGGAAGCCACCAGTAAGCCGCTCCGATGCCATGACCGCGACCCTTTCACGCCTGATAGCACATCCAGGCCCTCCTCTGTAAATATCAATTTAGTTGGTCGCAAATGATACGGTTCCTTGATTTTTCTTTGGCTGCGGCTGCCATGCTTTTGGGGTTGCCTCTGTTCATAGTGATCACACTAATCGGCTTTATTGAAACAGGCTCACCGCTGTTCCGACAGGAGCGGGTAGGCCGATTTCAGAAGCCGTTTGTGCTGCTCAAGTTCCGGACGATGCATCCCGACACGGCATCGGTCGCCACACACTTGGCCGATGCGCGCGCCGTCACCCCTTTCGGTCGGTTTCTGCGCCGCACGAAGCTCGACGAGCTACCCCAGTTGTGGAATGTGCTAAAGGGCGAGATGAGTCTCGTCGGTCCACGGCCGTGCTTGCTCAACCAGCACGAACTAATCGAGGAACGTGTCAAGCGTGGCGTATTCGATGTACGGCCAGGGATTACCGGGCTGGCGCAGGTCAATGGGATCGACATGTCGACGCCGAAGTTGCTCGCCGAGACGGACGCACGCATGCTGCATGCCAATAGCATTGCGTCCTATTTCCGGTACATCGTCCTGACTGTGGCCGGCAAGGGAGCCGGCGATCGGATTCGCTCCTGACAACTGTGCACAACCCATGATGATCCGGCACGCGCGATCGACTCTCGTTTTTCTATTCGACCTGTTAGCCGCTGTGGCGGCCTGGGTGGGGGGGTTCGTGCTGCGCTTCAATCTGGAGTGGCCGGATCACTACGCGGAGAAGATGCTGATCACGGGTACGGCACTGGTCGTGGTTCATGGCGTAGCCTGTCGGGTGGCAGGGCTCTATCGCGGCATGTGGGTGTTCGCGAGCCTGCCCGACCTGAAGCGTGTAACGAAGGCGATCGCCATTTCGGCACTGGCCTTAGTCGTGTTGCTCGCACTGGACCGCAACGCTCCCGCGTTACCGCGATCGATGATCTTGCTGTACCCGATGATGCTCATGATGATCATGGGAGGCGGGCGCGCCGCTTGGCGGACATGGAAGGAGCACCGTCTTTACGGCGGACTCGTCGGCGCGGGCAAGCCGGTGGTCGTAGTTGGGGCCGGGACGGGGGGAGCAATGCTGGTACGCGAACTGGAGCGTAGCCCGGATTGGCGGGTGGTCGCCCTGGTTGATGACAACCCGGCAAAGTGGGGACTTGAGCTCTTCGGCCATCCGGTAGTGGGTAGCATAGAAGGCCTGACTGGAGTCTTGAGCGACTACCGCGCGAACCATGTGATCTTGGCGATGCCCTCCGCCGCGTCCGCGGCACATAAACGCGCGACAGACCTCGCGATACGGGCGGGTGC
>Ga0272412_1000082_pt1 | contig 19339 bp, 17 predicted proteins | sample WWTPWeurt_MetaT_FD_193540 | JGI IMG/M metagenome (GOLD analysis project Ga0272412, IMG submission 193540) | Metatranscriptome of activated sludge microbial communities from WWTP in Nijmegen, Gelderland, Netherland - WWTP Weurt (Metagenome... | ecosystem: Engineered > WWTP > Aerobic digester >...
CGCCAGCGGCATTCGTTCGCTGAGCAGGTTCAGCTGCGCGTATTCCTGCCCGGTCAGCTGCCGCAATAATTCACGCGCATCGGCCAGCTTGTTGGTGTATTCAATTTCAGCGGACACGGCGGCATCGAATCGCGCCTGGGCGTCGTACACGTCGGTAATCGTTGCCAGCCCAACCTCGAACCGCCGGTTAGCCTGATCGAGCTGGCGGGCGAACGCGTTTTTAGCGGCGGTGGCATAGGTCAGATTATCCAACGCCGCCAGCACGCCGAAGTAACCCTGTGAGATTCGCAGGATCAGTTCGTTTTCTGTGTTGCGGAGATCAACATCGGACTGACTGACCACTGCATCCGCGAGTCGTTGTTGCACCAAACTGCCGCGATTGTAGATCGGTTGCGCCAAACCGACGCTGTAGTTGTGGCTGTTATAGGACGGTGGGTAGGATGTCTGTCCGGCAGTCCCAAAGGTGCGACCCTGGCCGAGGGTGGCTTCCGCGCTCGGTAATAGTAAGGCCCGCGCTTGGGGTTTGGTCTCCTGTGAGGCTTCCCGGCTGGCGACCGCCGCTTTTAGCACCGGGTCGCTATCCATCGCCTGCCGGTAGACTTGCATCAGATCTTCGGCGCCGACCGGGCCGCAGCCCAGCGTGGCGCACAGCCCGACCCACAGCAAATGACGCACTCTAAACATGGGGGACAACTCAGAATTCGAAGACTTTAGGAGCTGCGGCGTTGCGCAACGGGGGCAGTTCGGTTTCAAACAGACTTTCCTGCACCCATTCCTGCTCGCCGATCCGGGTGATCAGCAGCGCTTCCATCGCGGGTGACTGGCCCGCCACAATAAACAGCCGCCCACCCAAGTTCAGGCTCTGCCGCCAGACTTCGGCTACGGTGGGGACCGAACCCGTCACGGCGATGGCGTCGTAACGGCGCTCGCCCCAGCCACAGCTGGCATCGCCAACATACAAAGCCACATTGTCAAAACCATGCGCCTTGAGCTGGCGACGGGCGGTTTCGACAAAATCGGGCACGATATCCACGCTGACTACCGCACCGGCCAGTCGCGCCAGGCCAGCGGTCAGGTAGCCGCTGCCGGTCCCGATTTCGAGGACTTGGTCGGTCGGTCGCAACGCCAGCGCCTGGAGAATCCGGGCCTCAACATTGGGCTTGAGCATGAACTCACCCTGTCCCAGCGGGATGGCGATGTCGCCAAAGGCCAGGTTGCGATAACGAGCCGGGACAAAGTCTTCACGAGGCAACTGGGCGAGAGTGTCCAGCACCTGCTGATCCAGCACATCCCAAGGCCGGATCTGCTGCTCGATCATATTGTGGCGGGCCAGTTCAAAATTGAATGCAGTCATGTTCGGGATCCTGTCGACGCAACGCCTAATGGTTGGCCTGATAGTCTTTCGGGGTTCCGGCAGAGGCGGCAGTGCTCGGTGCAAAACGCGCCTCTGGCCCCGCTCCCGCCGACCGGCGAGAGGGCAAGAACGCGCTGATTCTAACACAAGGGTTTTTATTGCGGCGCAGGGTCACAGGAAGGTTGCCCCTACCGAAAACAGCCGTTCAACTTCTGGCACCCGCTTTTTGTCCACCAGAAACAGAATGACATGATCATCGGCCTCAACCACGGTGTCATGATGACAAATGATCACTTCATCGCTACGGGCAATGGCGCCGATAGTAGCGCCGGGCGGCAGACGGATTTCCTCGACCCGCCGGCCCACGACTTTCGAGGTTTTGTAGTCGCCGTGGGCAATGGCCTCAATCGCCTCGGCCGCGCCCCGGCGCAGGGAATGCACCTTAGCAACATCGCCGCGCCGGACATGGGTCAATAGACTACCGATAGTGGCCTGCTGCGGTGAAATGGCGACATCGATAATCCCTGAAGATTCGACCAGATCGACATACGACACCAGATTGATCAGCGCCATGACCTTACGGGCGCCCATCCGTTTGGCCAGCATCGCCGACAGAATGTTGGCCTCGTCGTCATTGGTCACGGCGCAAAAGACATCCATCTGCTCGATGTTTTCCTGTCGCAGCAGGTTCTCATCGGCAGCGTCGCCCTGCAATACGATGGCCCGGCTGAGCTGCTCGGACAGGCGTCGGGCAATGACCGGATCGCGTTCGATGACCTTGACTTGGAACCGTTCTTCCAGCGCCTGAGCCAACCGAGCGCCAATATGGCCGCCACCGGCGATGATCAGCCGCTTGACCATCCGATCCAGTTTGCGCAGCTCGCCAACAATCGCCCGGGTATTTTTGCGGGCGGCGATGAAAAACACTTCGTCCTCCGCTTCGATGACCGTATTGCCTTCGGGGATGATCGGACTGCCCTGACGGAAAATAGCGGCGACCCGTGTAGCGATGCCTGGCATCCGATCCGGCAGAGTGCGCAAAGCCTGGCCGATCAGGCTGCTGCCTTCGTAGGCCTTGACCCCGACCAGCCGCACTTGGCCCTCGGCAAAATCCAGCACCTGCAACGCGCCGGGATGCTCGATGATGCGGCTGATGTAGTCAGTCACCAATTGTTCGGGGCTGATCAGCACGTCGATCGGCAGGGCGTCGTTCTTGAACAACCGGCTCTGGTAGCTAATGTAGCCGCCAGCCCGGACCCGGGCGATCTTGGTTGGCGTGTTGAACAGGGTATAGGCGATCTGGCAGGCGATCATGTTGACCTCATCATTGTCGGTCAACGCAATCAGCATATCGGCGTCGGAGATGCCGGCCTGTTCGAGAACGCCGGGATAAGAAGCATGGCCGCAGACAGTGCGCAGATCCAACCGATCCTGCAAGGCTTGCAGGCGTTCGGCGCTGACATCCACTACGGTTACATCGTTAGCCTCGCCGGCCAGAATGTGCGCCACCGACCCGCCCACCTGTCCTGCGCCCAGAATCACGATTTTCATGGCCGGCGCTCACTCATCGAGCGCCTTCTTGGGGTCGATCCCCAATGCCCGCAATTTGCGGTATAGATTGGTGCGCTCCATCCCGACCCGATCCGCCAATCGCGCCACGTTGCCTTCGCATTCGCGGAACTGCTGCATCAGGTAAGTCCGTTCAAATTGCTCCCGCGCTTCCCGTAATGGCAGATTCAGCGGAATGCTGCCCAAATCCTGGGATTTAACGCTGGCGGTTCCACGCACCGCCGCGTCCACTTCCTCCATCGAAATTTCTTCCTCGCCACCCAGGATCAGCAGGCGCTGCACCAGATTTTTGAGTTCACGGATGTTGCCTGGCCAACCGTAGTTACGCAGCCGGTTCTGGGCAGCCAGAGTAAAGTGGCGATAGGTCAGCCCTTCCTGATCGACAAAATAGCTGACGTAGTAGTTGAGCAGCTCCGGCACATCTTCGATGTGATCGCGCAGCGGCGGCAACTTGATCGGCACAACGTTGAGTTGATAGTACAAATCCTCGCGGAAGCGGCCTGTCGCGATTTCATGCTCCAGATCGCGGTGGGTGGCGGCGGCGACCCGCACATTGACCCGTACGGGATCCTTGCCGCCAATCCGCAGGAAAGATCCACTCTCCAGAGTGCTGGCCAGCTTGGCCTGGGCTTCGAGGTCCATGTCAGCCAGTTCGTCCAGAAACAGGGTGCCGCCGCTGGCCTGTTCCAGCCGGCCATAGTGAATCCGTTCACCCTGTTCCGAGCCGAACAATTCGAGACTGGCGTTCTCGCGGGCGATGGAGCCGACGCCGACATCGATAAACGGCCCGGCCCGGCGCGGGCTATGGGCGTGCAGAAAGCGAGCATAGACTTCCTTGCCGGTGCCCGGGTCGCCGAAAATCAGCACCGGCGCATCGTGCTGAGCAACCCGCAGCACCTGGGTACGCAGCCGTTGCAGGACTTCGCTGCGCCCCACCGGTTCAACGACAATCCGCTGCTGACGACGCAGGTTCTGGTTTTCCCGCGCCAGCCGGTCGGCCTCTAGCGCCCGCTCCAGCGTCAGCAGCAGCTTGGCCATGGACAGCGGCTTTTCAATGAAGTCGTAAGCGCCCAGCCGGGTCGCTTCGACCGCAGTTTCGACCGTACCATGCCCGGACATCATGACAATCGGGCAGGGCAGGTGATCGCCCTCGCTCCACTCCTTGAGTAGACTGATGCCGTCGGTATCGGGCATCCAGATGTCCAGCAGGATCAAATCCGGGCGCTGGACGCGGCGGGCTTCGCGGGCGGCGGCGGCGTTCTCGGCGGTCGAGACGGCATAGCCCTCGTCCTCCAGAATGTCCTTCACCAGGTCGCGAATATCCGGTTCATCATCAACGACCAGAATGTAAGGCGCACTCATCGGGCCTCCTTAATGGCATGCAGTGGCGCGGCGGGGCTGACAGGCGGAGTTGGCTCTGCGCCGCCATCACGCTGAAGCGGGAGCCGGATCGCCACGCGGGCGCCACCCTCCGCCGGCGTTTCCAGCTGAATCCAGCCCCCATGTTCTTCGACAATTTTCTTGACAATCGCCAATCCTAGTCCGGTTCCCTTGGGTTTGGTAGTCACATAAGGCTCAAAGGCGCTGCTCAGGATACTGTCCGGGAAACCCGGCCCGTCATCGCAAACGCTTAATTCGGCGTAATCGGTCCCGGCGGCGTGATCACGGCGAGTATGAACCCACAGGGTTGAACCGTGGCCACTGCGAATGGCTTCAATCGCATTCTTGACCAGGTTATGCAGTAATTGCCGCAGCCGGCCCTGGTCCGCCTTGATGTGCAGCGGCTCCGGGGCTGGCTCCAGCTTGATTTCCACCCCGGCCGGGTAGTCGCGGTATAGATAGAGCACTTCAGTCACGAACTCGTTCAATTCCAGTGACGCCAGTTGTAGTCGTGGCGAGCGGGCGTATTCATTGAAGGCGTCGACCATTTCCTTCAGCGCCTGCACCTGTTGAATGATGGTGTGGGTGCCGCGATCCAGCACCTTGCCTTGTTCTTCATCAAATTGCTTGAGGTATTTGTGACGGATGCGTTCGGTCGCCAGTTGAATCGGGGTCAGCGGGTTCTTGATCTCGTGAGCCAGACGGCGGGCCACCTCGGCCCAGGCGGCGTCGCGCTCGGCCTGCGCCAAGTGGGTGATGTCATCGAACACGATGACGTGGCCGCCGTGCAAACCAACCGCGTCCGGCAACGAACTGCCCCGACACATCAGCAAGCGCCGGCCATTGCTGCCAAACCAGGCGATCTCCTGCCGCCAGTCGCTGGACTGGCTGAATTGCGGGCCGATGGCGTCGATTAAATCCTGCAAAACCGGTTGCGCGGCAACGATCTGGCGGTGGTCGCTACCGATCAGGGTCTGTAAGTCAACGCCGAGAATCTGGCTGGCGGCGGCGTTGCCGGTTTGCAGGCGACCGGCCTGATCGAGGGTCAGCACCCCGGACGACAACCGCGCCAGCACTGTTTCCAGATAGGTGCGCTGGCTTTCGACCTGAGTCTGGCTGCGTTGCGCCTCGTCGCGAGCCTGAGCCAGATAGCGGATCATCTGGTTGAAAGAATCCACTAGAAACCCTAGTTCATCAGCGCCGGCGCGGGCCAGCGGCTGATCAAAGCGGCCTGCGGCCACCGCTTCGGTGCCGGCAGCCAGTTCCCGCAAAGGTCGCACCAAACGGCGAGCGGTGTAGAACGCCGCCCAAAACGCCGCCAGCACCGCCAGCAGCAAGGCCAGCGATAAGGTCAGGGTCAGACCGGCCTTAAGCGGCCCCCGCAGAAAAATCAGCTCCTTGTAGCTGTCAAACGCTTCCTGCACCGCATCCGCCAACAGGCTGAGCCGATCCGTAACCGGAAACAGCACTTGCAACAGCCGTTGCTCATTATTAAGCGCCGCCACGGGCACCACCACCCGGATATGAAACCCGGCGTCACGGATTGGCTCCAGCCCGACATAAGTGTGCCCCTGCTGGACTTGTAAGACGACTGCGTCCGGGGGCGGCGTAGGCACAATGACCGCCGGATCCGCCGTAGCAGTGGCGATGATCCGCCCTCCCCGGCCAAACAGGGTCAGTTCGGAAGCCTCGCCGATATCGAGCAATTCATCCAGTCGCCGGCCGGCTTGGTCGCCATCGCTCTCGGCAATGCTATCCGCGATCCGGGTGGTCTGCCTGAGCACCTCGCGCATCCGTAGATCCATTGCGGTGCGGCTCAGTTCGAGGGCGTCCTGTAGACCGCGATCCACCTGAATGTTGAACCAGCTATCAATACCGCGTTGCAGAAAATGCAGGGAAAAGCCATATACCAACGCCACCGGAGTAATCGCCAACGCCGCAAAAATACCGGCCAACCGCAAAGTCAGCCGAGCACCGGGCGTCCGACGGCGATACGAGCCAACCAGACCGACCAGGTTGTAGAGAATCAGGGCGGCCAGCGCTCCCAGCCCGATGGCGCTGATCAGCAGCAACCAGAAATAAACCTGACCGAACTGCGCCGAATTGGTGGTGGCCTGACCCATCAGCGCCAGCATCACCAACAGCAGGCCCAGCAGCAATAGCACCGGGGTCAGTCCTTCACCACTCGCCAAACGCCGGATCAAAGCGGCCATGTATACCACTCGCTGGATAAGCGCCAGTCGTCCGACAGGTAGGCGACCAGCCGCAACGGCGCGGGCAATGCTTCCCGATCCAGCAGGACTCGCAACGCGCCATCATAGCGCTCGCCGGGTGTCAGCAATCCCTGATCGAGCAAGGGAAAATCCTTGAGTTGACCCATAAACCCCAACGCGCCGCTCTGTGTCGGAAAGCCGCGCCGCTCACCACTGTTGAGATTCCTGACCAGATATTGCCGACTGAGGGCGTGATATTCGAGCCGGAACCGTTGGGTCAGGGCATACACCGTTTCATCCCAAACCCAGGCGCGGCGGCGGCGCACTTCCATCTCCAGCTCGACGATCAGCGGCACTCCATTTTGCAGGGCTTCCAGCGCCGGAGGGCTAAACCGGTAATCAATCCGGGCGTTCAGGCGATAGACGCCGCCTTCCAGTCGGGTCGCAGCGCTGACGATATCAAAGCCGGCTGCGCTAACCCCGGCAGTCCACAGCGCCGCCCAAAGCAAGAACCAGCGGCCCACGACGCTGACTGGCATTCGGGTCAGTGCGGCGAGCATGACGCTCCCTGAGGAACGGCGGGCTGCTTGATCAGCAGCGCGTAATAGAATCCATCCATCCCAGCCTCGCCGGGCAGAATCTGCCGGCCATGCGCCAGGGCGCGGCCCCAACAGGCGTTGATGGGCTGTTCCTTGGCATCAGGGTGCGCCGCCAGGAAAGCGGCGATCACCTGATCGTTTTCCTGGCGCAGCACCGAGCAGGTGGCGTAGAGCAGGCGTCCACCGGATTTCAGCAAGGGCCATAGGCTGGTGAGAATCGCCCGCTGCTGACCGGCCAATGCAGCGATGTCGCCCGCCCGGCGCAGCAACTTGATATCGGGGTGACGACGGATAACCCCCGTTGCCGAACAGGGCGCATCCAGCAAAATTCGGTCGTAAGCAACCCCGTCCCACCAGTCCGATGGCCGCCGGGCATCGCCTGCGATCAATCGGGCGCTCAACCGCAGTCGGTCCAGATTATCCCGCACTCGGCGCAGCCGTTCCGCATCCTGATCCAGCGCAGTCAGATCAACCTTTGGGGCGCATTCCAGCAGATGGCTGGTTTTGCCGCCGGGCGCGGCGCAGGCATCCAGCCCTCGCATTTCGGGCTGAAGATCAAGCAAGGGCGCAGCCAGTTGCGCGGCGGCGTCCTGCACTGACAGCCAGCCCTCGGTGAAACCCGGCAACCCAGCTGGATCGACGGATTCCGTCAGGGTCAAGGCGGTCTCCGCCAGTAACGACGGTTCGGCAATTTTTCCTATCGTCGCCAACTGTTGCCGGTAGCTTTCCCGGTCAACCTGCAAGCGGTTAACCCGTAATGTGAAAGATGGACGGGCATTGTTGGCGATAACGATCGCCGGCCAGTCCTCCGGCCAGTCCTGTTGCAGCCGTTCCAGCAACCAGCGGGGATGCGCGCTGCGCGCTTCCAGATCGGCCTCGATCAAGGCGGCCAGTTCCGCCCGCCGGCGCAGGGCGTTACGCAATACCGCGTTGATCAGTCCAGCCATGCGAGGTTTACGCAAGGTGCGAACGGCGGCGACGGTCTCGGCCACCACCGCATGATCGGGAATCCGCAAATGCCGCAACTGGTAAAGACCGACCAGCAGCAGGGCGTGAACCGAGCGCTCAGTCGAAGGCAACGGTCGTTGCAACAGGCGATCCAGCACTGCCTGTAATTGCGGCTGCCAGCGGCACACGCCATAGCACAGCTCCTGCAACAAGCCGCGATCCAGCGGAGCAGCGCATTCCAGCGCCGGCGGCAGGACAGTGGTCAGCGACCGGCCCTCACCCAAGATTTGAGCTAACGCCTGCGCAGCCAGGGCGCGGACGCTCATGCGACGCCCAGCCGGCGGCCAGCCAGCCGCCGGGCATTAAGAAAGGCGGCCGCCGGCAGCGGTTTGCCGCCGGGCAATTGCAACTCGGTCAACCGCAATTCGCCCGCACCCGTCGCCACTACGAGGCCATCCGGTCCTTCACGCAGTACGGTTCCCGGCGGCGCTGTACTTGACTCCGCATCGGCGACGGCCCGCCAAATCCGCAAAGTTTGTTGATCCAATCGGGTTTGGGCCACTGGGTACGGGTTAAAAGCCAGCACTTGCCGCTCCAGATCCAGCGCCGGGCGATTCCAGTCCAGTTCCGCCTCGGCCTTGTCCAGTTTTGGCGCATAAATGGCGCAGGCGGCGTCTTGCGGTTCCGGGGTCAGGCGATTTGCCAGCAGGTCCGGCAGCGCCGTTTGCAGCAGTTCCGCGCCCAGCGTCGCCAATCGATCGTGCAGTTCACCACCGGTCATCCCGCGTTCAATCGGAATCGCGGCGCGGGCATAGACCGGCCCGGTGTCGAGACCGGCTTCCATCTGCATAAGACAAATCCCGGTTTCAGCATCGCCGGCCAGTATCGCCCGCTGAATCGGGGCTGCGCCGCGCCAGCGCGGCAACAGCGAAGCATGAAGGTTGAGGCAACCGAGCCGGGGAATCGCCAGCACTGCCGGCGGCAGCAGCAGGCCATAAGCAGCGACAATCAGCAAATCCGGCGCCAGACCAGCCAGTTCTGCCTGAACGGCGGCATCCCGTAGAGTCACCGGCTGATAGACTGGAATTCCAGCGGCCAGGGCATAAGTTTTAACTGGACTGGGACGCAGTTGCCGACCCCGACCGGCGGGGCGATCCGGCTGGGTATAGACGGCGACGGGAGAATAACCGGAGGCCAGCAGCAGACGCAGGGCAGGAACGGCAAAATCGGGCGTGCCAGCGAACAGCAGACGCGGCGGAGAGTGGGGCATGCGAAATAAGCCTTGCGCGAGTGGCGAGTGGTGGGTTTTGCTAAGTTCGCTCGTTATAGCCGCGATTCAAGCCGCGCCTGTTTCTCCAGCTTCCGACGAATGCGGTCGCGTTTCAACGCCGACAGGTAATCCACAAACAATTTGCCGTCGAGGTGATCTATTTCGTGCTGAATGCAAACAGCCAGCAATCCGCCGGCTTCCAGTTCAAACGGCTCGCCCTCGCGATCCAAGGCGCTGATCCGCACTCGTTCGGCGCGTTTGACCGCCTCGTAGAAGCCCGGCACTGACAGGCAACCTTCTTCCATTTCTTCTTCGCCTTGCCGATCCAGGATGGTCGGGTTGATCAATGCCAACGGCTGCTTCTTGTCTTCTGAGACATCCAGCACGATCACCCGTTTTTGGATGTTGACCTGGGTCGCGGCCAACCCGATGCCCGGCGCCGCGTACATGGTTTCAGTCAGATCGGCAATCAGGGCGCGAACGTCGTCATCAACCGCTTCCACCGGCAGCGCCGGTTTACGCAAGCGGGAATCGGGATAATGCAGGATACTCAGTTGCGCCATAACCACTCCACAAAAACTTTGCTGGTTGCCGGGTTGCCATTCAAGGCCGAAATGATACGAAAAACCGCCACACCGGGGCTATACTTATGCGCGTTGAGGGTTATCTGTCCCCTTTCCGCCCGTTTTTCCGGAGGATCAGCAAGGATATGAACACCACGCACTCCCCACGGCGTCCCGGAACCGCACTGTGGCCGGCAACGGCGATCCTGCTCGCGGCGTGCGCCCAGCCGCCTTCCCCGCCTGAATCCGGCAACTCGGTCGCCGGGGAACCGCCGTTGGCCTCACCATCAGCTCAGGCCGTCGCCGGTCCCAACGCCGCGCCAGCCGAAGTTTCGTTGCGTCCCGACTATCCCCAGAGCTACACGGTCGTTCCGGGCGACACCCTGTGGAGCATCGCCGGGCGGTTTCTCAAAAATCCGTGGCAGTGGCGTGAAATCTGGCGGCAAAACCCACAACTTCGCAACCCCAACCGTATTTATCCGGGCGATGTGCTGCAATTCAGCCGCAGCGCTGACGGCAAACCGCAATTGACCGTCGCCGAGCGGCAAGAAGTTCCCCTGCTGAAGCTGGCCCCGGAAATCCGGGTTGAAACCCTCACCCAGCCCATTCCGCCGGTGCCCCGCAACGCCGTCGAATCATTTTTGACCCGCGCCCTGATCCTGAGCGACGGCGAATGGAATAAATCACCTTATATCGTGGCAGATGAGAATAACCGGGTGGTTTACGCCGACCGGGATCGGGTTTATGCCCGAGGCGCTGCTTTCGACCAGCCGCGCTATCAAGTGTTCCGCCCCGGCGCGGCGCTGCGCGAACCCGGCTCGGACCGTTATCTTGGCACTGCCGGTATCTATATAGGCGAGGCAATCCTGGAAAAGGATGACGACCCGGCGACCTTCCATTTAACCAATACCGTCGCTCCGGTTCACGCTGGTGACCGGCTATTCGAATTTACGGGCGGGCGCGAGCTGCTCAGCTTTGAGCCGCACCCGGTCCCACCCGACACGGAAGGTTTTATCATCGCCCAGCTCAATCCCGATGTGACCCAGATTACTCAATACAGCAGCGTCATTATCAACCTGGGTGGTCAGGAGGGTATCGAACCCGGCCATGTCCTCGCCATTTACGGCAAGGGCCGGGAAATTGAGGACCCGGTGCGGGGCGGGAGCGTGAAACTGCCCGGCGAGCGGGCTGGACTGGTCATGGTGTACAAGGTCCATGATCTGGTCAGCTATGCACTGGTGATGCAGGCTGAACGCGCTATCCACTTGCAAGACCGGGTCACGACGCCCTGAACCACGCTGCTCTGCCCCCGTCCGCTGACCCAGCTTGGCTGTTGGCGTTGCTGCGGGCGCCGGGGATCGGACCCGTCCGGTTCGCCCGGCTACTGACGCATTTCGGTTCGGCGGCGGCGGCGTTCACCGCCAGTCGCGCTGAACTCAAACTGCTCGACTTGCCGGAATCAGCGATCGACTCTCTGAATGCTCCTGACTGGCGGCTGGTCGATCAAGATCTGGCCTGGCTGGAGCGTCCGGGCAACCATTTGCTGAGCTTGGACGATCCTCGCTATCCCCCCTTATTGCAGCATATTCCCTGTCCACCGCCGTTGCTGTTTGTGTGCGGTGACCTTGACTGTCTGCGGACGCCACAACTCGCCATTGTCGGCAGCCGCAATCCCACCCCGCTGGGCCGGGAAACCGCCCATAATTTCGGCGCCCATCTGGCGGGAGCCGGCATGACCGTCACCAGTGGTTTGGCTTTTGGGATCGACGCCGCCGCCCACCAGGGCGCATTGGCTGGCGGCGGACAGACCATTGCGGTTATGGGCACCGGCCTGGATCGGGTCTATCCCGCCAAACACCGGGATCTGGCCCATGCCATTGCTGAACGCGGCGCACTGGTGTCCGAATTTCCTGTTGGCACTCCGCTAACAGCCAGCAACTTCCCACAACGCAACCGGCTGATCAGCGGCCTGGCGCTGGGGGTGCTGGTGGTCGAAGCCGCCACCCAGAGCGGTTCTTTGATCACCGCTCGGCTGGCTAATGAACAGGGCCGGGAGGTCTTCGCCATTCCCGGTTCAATCCATAACCCACTCGCCAAAGGCTGCCATACGCTGATCCGCCAAGGCGCTAAACTGGTCGAGACCGCCACCGACATTCTCGAAGAACTCGGTTCGCTCGCCGCTGTTGGGACTCTTGATCCAGTCACCACGTCGATCGCCGCCCCCGCGTCAGCCGCACTCGATGAAGACTATCAGCGCCTGCTAGCCGCCATCGGCGCTGAACCGGCCAGCATCGATGGCCTGGTGGAATGCTGCGGATTGACGGCTGAAGTAGTTTCCTCCATGCTGCTAATAATGGAACTTGAAGGTTACGTTGCAGCCATCCCCGGTGGCTTTTACTGCCGCCTCAAACTTTGAAAACGCCAATGGCCCCTGACTCGACAACAGGGGTTTTTTGTCCTCCCAAGGTGAACCCCGGAATGAAAGAAAACCTGCTGGACGTACTGATTTACCTATTTCAGAACAGCATGGACGACGATATGGACGCGGATCCCGATCGCGAGGCGATTCAGAGCGGGTTACTGGCTGCCGGCTTTCCATCGCAGCAAATTCAGCAGGCCTTCGAGTGGCTCGACCACCTAGTCGATCGCCGGCCAGCACTGCTACCGGTCAGCGCTCATGCCTGCCGCATTTATGTCGCGCAAGAACAAGACAAACTGGACGTTGAATGCCGTGGTTTTCTGCTATTTCTCGAACAGAGCGGCATCCTCGATCCGGAAACCCGCGAACTGGTGATCGACCGCGTGATGGCGCTGGAAACCGACGAAATTGATCTGCGCCAATTAAAATGGATTATTTTGATGGTGCTGTTTAACCAGCCGGGTCAGGAAGATGCCTGCGCCTGGATGGAAGATTTAGTGTTTGACGATGCGTCGGGCGGCCACCTGCATTAATAACTGCCGCGCCACACCCCGCCTGAATGTCCGCCGCACCGGTGGACCTGGCGGGCAACACCGCCCATCTCCGGATGGAATTGTCCGGCGTCGCCCTGTTTCAGCTACTCCCCTTCAGCTACTCCTCTACGGTCATGAGCAAAAATCTGGTCATCGTCGAATCGCCGGCCAAGGCGAAAACCATAAAAAAATACCTGGGCAAGGACTTCGAGGTGCTGGCTTCCTACGGCCATGTGCGCGATCTGGTGCCCAAGGAAGGCGCGGTGGATCCCAGCCACGACTTCGCGATGAAATACCAGATCATCGACAAGAACGAACGCCATGTTGAAGCCATCGTCAAAGCGCTCACTAAAGCCGACGCGCTGTATCTGGCGACTGACCCGGATCGCGAAGGTGAAGCCATTTCCTGGCACCTGTATGAGTTGCTGCGTGAACGCGATCTGCTCAAGAACAAATCGGTGCAACGGGTGGCGTTCCATGAAGTCACCCAACGAGCGATTGCCGAAGCCGTCGCTCACCCCCGGGATCTGTCACTGGATCTGATTAACGCCCAGCAAGCCCGACGGGCGCTGGATTATCTGGTCGGCTTCAATCTGTCGCCGTTGCTGTGGAAAAAAATTCGGCCTGGCCTGTCTGCCGGGCGGGTGCAGTCGCCGGCCTTGCGGATGATCGTCGAGCGCGAGGAAGAGATTGAGCGCTTCCAGACGCGGGAATACTGGACGCTGGAAGCCGATTCCGCCAAGGCGGGTCAACCCTTCATCGCCCGACTGGCCGAGTATGGCGGCGAGAAACTCAACCCATTCAGCATTGCCAACAGCGAACAGGCTCACAGCATGGAACAGGCGCTGCTGACCGCCGCCCGCGCCCAGATCGTCGAATCGGGCCAGCCGGCAGGCGCGGCGGTCATCGGTCGGTTGCGGGTCGCCAAGGTCGAACGCAAGCAGCGTAAGCGCAACCCGGCGGCGCCATTCACCACGTCGACTCTGCAACAGGAAGCCTCGCGCAAGCTGGGTTTTTCTACCCAGCGCACTATGCGGATTGCTCAACAGCTGTATGAAGGCATCGACACCGGGGCTGGGGCAGTCGGTCTGATCACCTATATGCGCACCGACTCGGTGAATCTGGCGCAGGAAGCCATTACCGAGATTCGGACGCTGATCACCCAGCGCTACGGGGCCAATAATCTGCCAGCCAACCCACGTCTGTTTAAGACCAAAGCCAAGAACGCCCAGGAGGCCCATGAAGCGATCCGTCCGACCGTGGTTGCGGTGCTCCCGGAGCCGATCCGCGTCCATCTCAACGCTGATCAATTTGCGCTTTACGAACTGATCTGGAAGCGCACAGTCGCCTGCCAGATGATCCCCGCCACATTGAACACGGTCGCCGTCGATCTGGCCTGCGGCGCCGGTCGCCAGTTCCGCGCCACCGGATCGACGGTGGCCGATCCAGGCTTTATGGCGGTGTATCGGGAAGATGTAGATGACCCGCTGGACGAAGATGAGGATCACCGGACATTGCCGGCGCTGCGGGTGGGCGAGTGGGTCGATCTGCTGGCGCTTCGCCCCGAACAGCATTTCACTGAACCGCCGCCGCGTTTTTCCGAGGCCAGCCTGGTCAAGGCGCTAGAGGATCATGGCATCGGTCGGCCCTCCACCTATGCTGCGATCATCTCGACTTTGTTGGCCCGCGAATACGCGGTGCTGGACAACCGCCGCTTCAAGCCGACTGACATTGGCCGAATCGTCAACCGCTTTCTGACCCGGCACTTCACGCAATATGTAGATTATGAATTTACCGCCCGGCTGGAAGACGATCTGGATGCGGTAGCGCGTGGCGAGGAAGACTGGCTGCCGCTGCTGCGCAACTTTTGGGATCCGTTCCAGAAACGGGTGGCGGAAAAAACCGAGACCGTCTCACGGCAGGAAGCAGTGCAAAGCCGCGAGCTGGGCCATGATCCTAAAACCGGCAAGCCGATGTCGGTACGGATGGGCCGGTTCGGACCGTTTGTGCAGATCGGCGTCAAAGATGATCCCGATAAGCTGCGATTTGCCAGCCTGCGCCCGGAACAGCGAATGGACACGATTACCCTGGAGCAAGCCCTGGTCCTGTTCCAGTTGCCCCGCGATCTGGGAACGACGGACGCCGGCGAACCGATGCAGGTCAATATCGGCCGGTTTGGGCCGTATGTGCGTTATGGTAAAAACTACGTCTCACTCAAGCAGGAAGACCCCTACACGGTCAACCGCGAACGTGCGCTGGAGTTAATCGCCGAACACCAGCAGGCCGTTGCGAACAAGGTGCTGCGGGAGTTTCCCGGTTCAACGCTCCAGATTCTCAATGGCCGGTTTGGCCCGTACATTACCGACGGCAAGAAGAATGTCCGGGTTCCCAAAGGGCGTGAGCCAGCCAGTCTGAGTCTGGCGGAATGTGAAACACTGGTGCGCGACGCCCCGGACAAGAAGAAAAAACCGGCGGCTGGCCGCCGCGCCACCACTCCGAGCAAAGCAAAAGCAAAAGCCAAGGCTAAAGCCACAGCGAAACAGGCCACCGGCGGTTAACGGCATGGATGAGCTACGATTGCGGATCGCCGCCCGTATTGTTCGGGCGGGTGGTCTGATCGCCTATCCCACCGAAGCGGTTTACGGTCTTGGCTGTGATCCACTCAACCAACGAGCGGTTCAGCGCTTACTGGCGCTCAAGCGCCGGTCGGTCAGCAAAGGCCTGATTCTGATCGCCGCCGATTTCGCCCAGCTTGAACCCTTCCTGCAACCGATTCCTCTGCCGGATCGCGCCCGGTTGGAGGCAAGCTGGCCTGGACCGCAGACCTGGCTGATTCCCGCCCGGACCGATACGCCGCGCTGGTTGCGGGGTCAGTATGACACCCTGGCGGTGCGTGTTACGGCGCACCCGGCGGCGGCGGCGCTGTGCCGGGCATGTGGGCGCCCGCTGGTGTCGACCAGCGCCAATCCTGGCGGTCGGCCACCCGCCCGCAGCGCTTTGGCCGTTCGCCGCCAATGGGGCCAAAAACTCGATTATCTGCTGCCTGGCCCGACCGGCGGCGCAGCGAAACCGACTGCGATCCAAGATTTACGCACTGGGCGGGTGCTGCGGAGCAGCTGAGTTCAAGCCGGTTCCAAGGTTGGAATCGCCTGCGCCAGCAGCGTCTTCACCTGTTTCATGCCGCCGGCTAGATTTCGCTCAATGGCCGCCATCGTAATCTCGCCCGCCGCCTTGCCTGCCGCCCAATTGGCGACCACCGCGCACGCGGCGTAGCGCAGGCCCAGTTCCCGCGCCAGCGCCGCTTCCGGCATTCCCGTCATGCCGACGATGTCGCAACCATCCCGCTCCAGCCGGCGAATCTCCGCCGCTGTCTCCAGCCTCGGCCCTGGCATTGCCGCGTAAGTACACGACTCGCGGGCGTTGAGATTCAGATCGCGGGCAGCGTGAATCAGCCGTTCCCGCAGTGCCGGGCAATAGGGCTCGGTGAAGTCAATATGGGTGACGTAGCTGAGATTGTCTTCAAAGAAGGTGCCTCGCCGGCCCCAGGTGTAGTCAATGATCTGATCGGGGAACGCCAGCGTCCCCGGTTCCATGTCGGCGCGAATGCCGCCTACTGCCGCCGCTGCGATCACCTGCTTGACGCCGATCTGGTGCAATACCCAGAGATTGGCCCGGTAGTTGATTTTATGCGGCGGCAGGGTGTGATGCTGACCATGCCGGGCCAGAAACACGACGGTGCGTCCACCCAACTCGCCATACAGCAACGGGCTGGACGGTTCGCCATAAGGCGTAGACCGCGTTTCCTGGTGGACGGTCTTAAGGGAATCCAGAGAGGCGAGGCCAGTGCCTCCAATAATGGCAATGGCAGGGTTCATGACGGACAACTCCTCAAGATTAATGTCAAGGCTCAGTCGCGGACCGCATAGATGGCGGGTAGATTGCGCCAGTACTCCTTGTAGTCCATCCCACAGCCGAACACATAGCGGTCAGGGACCTCCAGACCAACGAAATCGACGGTCAGCCCAGCGGCCTTGCGGTCATGGCGCTTGTTAACCAGCACGGCGCTGTAGACCGCCGCCGCACCCTGCCGGCGCACCTCGGCCACAATCGCCTTGAGGGTGTCGCCTTCGTCAAGGATATCGTCGATCACCAACACGACCCGGCCCGCGACCGTGGGGCGCGGCGGCGCGATCCACTCCAGATCGCCGCCCCGGGTGCCACTGCGATAGCGCGTGGCGTGCAGGTAACCGACCTGAAGCGGGAAACTCAGTTGGGAGAGCAGTTGCGCGGCGGGAATGAATCCGCCATTCATCACCAGCAGCGCCAACAGATCGCGGTGTCCCAATTCGGCAGTAATGGCGGCGGCCATTTGCTCGACAGCGGCGGCGATCCGCGCCGGGGGGTACAGCAGCTCGGCCTCGCGTAAAACGGCGAGCGCTTGTTCAGCCGTGATGGTGGACATCGGTCATGGCTCCAGAAACAGGATGGATTGGTTCAAACCCTCTGACCAGGCTGCCTCCACAACGATCCGTGCGGCTGTTCAAAACCGGCGAAGGCCAGGATAGGGGTCGATCGCCGGGCTAAAAGGCTTCCGCCAGCAACCGCTCGATGATCTCACCCCAGCGTTGCCTAGGTCGTTGTTGCCAAAACCGGGCATTGGGGCGGCAATCAAATTTCTGTTTGTAGATCGCCAGCGCAGCGACGACTGACGCCAGCCCAAAGGCCAACGCCGGATTGGGGATGCCGGTAAAGGGCAACACCAGCAGCGCCAACAACACAAAACCGATAATCCAGCCCCAAGGTATATAGAGGAAATAGCGGACATCGAGTTGATGACCGTCGCGGCGAATGCTGATTCGCATCGGCCAGTCATCTTGGGTCAGATAAGCCCGTCGGCGCAACTCCACGCCATTCGCCCGCTCTGCGGCAATCACGAAATCCTTGAGCAACAACGCATTGCGGAATTTTTTGAGCTGAATATCGTTGCCCATGACGGTTGCCTGGGTCATTCGCCCCTGGTGCTGGATCATTTGCTCAGTCGCCATGCTTCAGTCACTCACCGTAATCACCACCTTGCCGGTCGACTGGCGGGTGATGACCTGATGAAGCGCCTCGACCGCTTGCTCCAGCGGATAGGTCGCCGAGAGGTGGGGTTTAATCGCGCCGGTCAGATACCAGTCCATCAGAATGCAGAAGCTGGCGGTCATCATCAGGGGATTGTGTTCAGCATACGCCGGCCAGTTGACGCCGATCACGTCCACATTCTTGACCAGCAGATGATTGGCGGGAATTTGCGGCACTGTCCCGCCGGCAAAGCCAATCACCAGAATCCGCCCCTCGAAAGCGATACTGCGTAAGGAGGCGCTGAATAAATCGCCGCCAACCGGATCGTAAACGACATCTGCGCCGCGCCCGTCAGTCAATGCCTTGATTTGCGCCCGCAGATCCTCGGTGTGGCTATTGATCAGGTAATCCGCGCCGTGTTGCCGGGCCACATCAAGCTTTTCGGAGCTGCTGGCGGTGGCGATGACGGTTGCGCCCAATTGCTTGCCAATGGCGACTGCGGTTAGACCGACCCCGCCGGATGCGCCATGCACCACCAGCGTCTCACCGGCCTGCAACCGCGCCCGATGCCACAAGGCAATGTGCGAGGTGCCGAATACCACCGGAAACGCTGCGCCGTGGGCGAACGGCATCGCCGCCGGCATCGCCACGCAACGATTGGCATCAATCACTGCCTGTTCGGCATAACCGCCATGACCCGTCATGCCGATCACCCGATCTCCAACTGCGATCCCGGTCACGCCGGCGCCCAGCTCCAGCACTTCGCCGGCGACTTCAAAACCGGGGCTAAACGGTGGTTGCGGCTGTAATTGATACTGGCCGCGCGTGATCAGGCTATCGGCAAAGTTGACGCCGCAGGCCCGCACCCGCACCCGCACTTGACCCAAGCCGGGACATGGTTCCGGCACGTCCTCGAGTCGTAACGCCGCAGGGCCGCTCAATTCATGACAGACGATGGCTTTCAAACGGGGACGCACTCCATCGTTTTAGCAGGGTTTAACGAAGGCTCCCTTCTCAGCATTTGCGGTAGAGAAGGGAGTCGTAGCGGGCTGGAAACCCGCACTGCAAATCAGCTACTCGCCAATGATCTTGCGGACCACGTCGGTCATGGAAATCACGCCGACCGGCTGGTTGTTTTCAGTGACCACCAGCCGGTGCATCCGCCGTCCGGTCATCTGGCTGACTGCCTCGCTTAGCAGGATACCGGCGTCACAGGTCGCGCAGCCAGGGGTCATGACGTCCTTGGCCAGCATCGCCCGCGCTTCGGCGGGAGTCCGGCCCTGTCGCGCCAGCACCATGTCGGTCTGTGAGACCACACCCACCGCCATGCCAGCGGCGTCCATGACCACCACCGCATGAATCTCCTTGTTAATCATAATCTTGGCAACGGTGCCAACCGTATCGTCCGGCGAACAGGACACGATGCC
>Ga0272412_1000083_pt1 | contig 19322 bp, 18 predicted proteins | sample WWTPWeurt_MetaT_FD_193540 | JGI IMG/M metagenome (GOLD analysis project Ga0272412, IMG submission 193540) | Metatranscriptome of activated sludge microbial communities from WWTP in Nijmegen, Gelderland, Netherland - WWTP Weurt (Metagenome... | ecosystem: Engineered > WWTP > Aerobic digester >...
CCCAAATTGCCCTTTATCCCTTTTCAGGTGCCTGTGGCCAGCCGTTTTGGGTGACGGAGTGGTGGATCATGGCGTGGAGGAGGGTGGGGCCTACGCATTCCTGCAAAAAGCGGCGGCCCAGGCGTTCCGTTGCGTGGTGAAGGGTTTCCTCCAGTTCCGCTTGGGTCGGTGCCAAGGGCCACGTCGCCGGAAACGTCTGCCGCAGCCGTTCATGCCGAGGCACCGCATCCGGCAGCGGCGTCACGGAAAACGCCGACGGATGTTTGCCAATGGGGGATCGCTTCATCGGCAAAAAAGGCGTCAGCGCGCAGCTTGACAAGAGCCCCTGATGCTCGTCCAGAAAATCGATCGTGGCCTGCCGTTCGGCTGGTGTTTCGCCCGGAAACCCCAAAAGACACAGCGCGCGCACGCGGATGCCCGCCGTGTGTGCGTCCGAGAGAATCCGCAACACCACGTCTTGTTCGACCCCTTTTTGCATCAGGTTTCGCACGCGCGGAACCGCAGACTCGAGCCCCAACCAAAGTTCAGACAGGCCCGCCTGGGCCGCTCGCAACAGCACGTCCAGCGTCAATTCCGGTTCAAAACGACTCCGCACCGAAAAGCGAATCGGAAACGGAAGTTCCGTCGCGGTCCGCGCCAGCGCGAGCAGTTGTTTCGGGGTCAGCAGATCGTCTCGAAAACGGAAAAACGACGTTCCCAACTGGGCGTGCGCCGTGACCAAATCCTGCGCGACTTCCGCCACGGGCAAGGCGCGGTAGCCCTCCTGATGAAGCGTAATCGCGCAAAACGCACACCGATTCCACGGACAACCTCGAGACATCCGCACATCCACAATCGGTTCGGGGTAGGGATACAGCGCCGGGTCCGCAAACGAAAAATCCGGTCGAGCCAACGCCCGCAGGTTTTCGCGACCTCGCTTTTCGACGGAAACCAAGCCGTGTTTGGGAGCAAGCAGGCTGGGAACACCCGCAAGCGGGCGGTTTTCTGACAGCGCCGTCCACAGCGAAAACAGCGCGGTTTCCGCTTCGCCCACGATCACGCCGTCGAAATCCTCGAAAAAGAGATGCAGCGGCTCTCCCGAGACCGGCAGCACATCATCGAGCAGATCCTCGGGAGAGAGCACATCCTCGTGCGCTCCGTAGACACACAAAAAACCGCGATAGCCCGCAGACCGCAGCAATCGGCCCAGCGCCAACGTCGGCACCATTTGATCGGGATGCACCAGCGCCACCGCGACGACCACCGGGTCCGAACGCAGCAGCGCAGACACGGCTTGTTGCAACACGGGCAGCGTCGGATTTTTTGACAGCGACAGGCCCACTTGTCTTGCGATGGGAACCCGTTCGACCGCTTTCCCCGGAAAAGACAACGACGAGAAACTGTATTCGCAGCCATATCGCTGCGACACCATCGACAGCGCGCGTTCCACCTGCTCGGTCGCGTCCGTCAGCGCCGTTTTGGACGAATACGTTTCCCGTTGCCGCAGCGCATGAAAACCCAGCACCAACTTGAGCTTCCCGTGCAGCGCGCCCGCCGACAAATCGAGCGCCATGACCTCGACACCGCGCGCCCGCAAAAACGCCCCCGTGTACACCAAATCCGCAGGCAACGCCGCGTAGTACCAATGCGGAGGAAAGCACAGCGCCACAGCGCGCGTTTGGGTCATCTTCCGATGATATTCGCCGACGGCCTTCCCGTACATCCGCACAAATGTTTGCCGCCGCAAGAGTCCTTTTCCGGTATGTTCCGGCGCGCGATCCGACGGGACGACCGCACGAAAACGACCGGACGAAAACGACCAGACGAAAACGACCGGACGAAAACGACCAGACGAAAACGACTGGAAGACGCATGACGAACTTGAACGCAGAAATCGCTGTCGCCACAAGAGCCGCACAGCAGGCCGGAACGCTCATTTTGGATGTGTATCGAACCGATTTTTCGGTCGATTGGAAAGGACGCGCGCAAACCGATCCCGTGACCCAGGCCGACCGCCTGGCCAACGAGCTGCTCGTGGCGGAGCTGCAACGTCACTTTCCGACGGACGGAATCGTGGCCGAGGAAAGCCAGAGCCACAGCGCAGCGTTTGGGAAAAGCCGGGTGTGGTACGTGGACCCTCTGGATGGGACAAAGGAGTTTGTGTCTCGCAACGGAGAGTTTTCCGTCATGCTCGGCCTGGCCATCGACGGATGCGCCGTGCTCGGCGTCGTGTTTCAACCCACCACAGGCAGGCTGTTTGTCGGCGACGTTTCAGGTGGTGCGTGGCTCATGGAGGGGAACTCCAAAACCCCGCTGCGCATCGAACACCGCGAGCCCGAGCGCGCTTCTTCGTTGCGTCTGGTCGTCTCGCGTTCGCACAGGTCGCAAACCACCGATGAAATCGTCCGCAGAGTGGGAGTCACGCAGGAAATGGCCTGCGGTTCGGTCGGTTTGAAAGTCGGGCTTATCGCCCAGCAGTGCGCCGATCTGTATGTCCACCTGTCGGACAAAGCCAGCGCGTGGGACACCTGCGGACCCGAAGCCGTTTTGCGCGCAGCCGGAGGCCGTTTCACCGACCTGCACGGCAACCCCTTTGTCTACCTTCCTTCCGACCTGCGCGCCCGACGCGGAATTTTGGCGTGCAGAAGCGACGTGTTTTCGTCCGTGCTTCCATCCATCGCCCACATCGCCCAAACCGCCGGCTTTCTGCCGTAACAAAAAAACCACAAGACCCCCAAGCGCGACTCCTTTTGGCCGTACAGATAGAAAAAAGACGCGGTTAGGACGCCGCTCCTGCGCGCGTTTTTTGCAATTGCAGAAAATCGAATATCGCGCGGTTTAGCCGTTCTGGTTCTTCTACGCAGAGGGTGTGTCCCGCGTTCGGGATCAGGGAAATGCGACAGTCTGGAATCCGCTGCGCCGTGGACACGGCTCGTTTCAGAACCACTGCCGTGTCCTCTGCTCCGTGTACCAAAAGCGTCGGAATCGGTATCCGGTGAAGTTCATCTTCGACGCCGCGCCGAGTCAGCACAGACTCCACCGCGAGCTGCGCGCTTGGGTTGTGCAAGCCGGACAGGTGGTCTTCCATGGTCTTGCGCAGTTTGTGCCTGTGCGGGTCGGTCAAAAACGCGTTCGCAAACATGATCTTCATGAGCACCGGAACCAGCGGCTGAAAACTGAAACGCTCTGCCAAAAAGGCCATCGCGCGGTATTTGGGAATGTTCAAAGGGGGTTCTCTGTCCGCAGCCGATGCGAGCAAAAGCAGCGAACGGAGTCGCGAGGGATGCCGAGCCGCCAAACGCAAACCAACAAAGCCTCCCATGGACAGACCCGCAAAATGACACGGCGGAAGGTCCAATGCGGAAAGCAGCGCCAGTGCATCCTCTGCAAGGACCTCCATGTCAAAAGGAGTCGGATCATAGGGGCTTCGGCCTTGGCAGCGATGGTCATACGTGATGCAGCGATACTGACCGCGCAGCGCCTCCACTTGCGCCGAAAACATGTCGCCGCTCCACAAAAGGCCGTGCGAAAACACAATCGGTTCGCCGGGTCCTCCCGTGTCTTCGTAATGAATCCGAGTTCCGTTTACGTCGAGAAAAGGCATGCGCGCAGTCTTATCCCAAACCCAAACAAGAAGAAAGCTGCGTCGAAAGCGGGCGTGGGCTACCAGCGGAGGTGAAACGTGCAGCAGCCTCGGTTCAGATCCACGTCGGTCGTGTGTACCTCGGCGGTTTTTTCCTCGCCCGCCGCATCGAGCAACCCCAAAAAAGTCCCCGACAACAGGACGACCGTGGTGCCGTGTCGAAATGTGCTCGCCGGAAAATGTTGCAACACCAGCCGGGCATACCGTGGGCCTTGGTACTCATAAAGGAGTGCGCCGCTGTCCCGCACCAGCGAATCGCGACCGCGCGGCGCGGCCTTCAGGAGCGTGTGCGGCGACAGACCAAACACCCGAATCGTCGATTCGATGAAGCTTTGCAAACCAGGGTTGTGAATGATGCGGCGACCGAGCAACCGAAACAACCGTCGGGTCTGCTCGTCCCCCAGCACCGACCGCACCGAGTTCGTCAGCGTGTTGTACGTCGTTTCATCCAGCCAGCTCACCGCCGGAGAATCGACGATCTTCTGCCACGAAACACCGCACATACCACGAATGTGCGTGCGCGGCGTCGTCGGAAGCCGATTGATCTCCTCGATGATGCTGTGCGCAAAGCGCGCCTTGGTCTGTGGTGCCACGCGGACATCTTGTCACACGCTGTCCCCCTTTGGACAAGCAGAAACCACCATCAATAGGGCGCTTGGGCGAGCGACGGAAGCAACGTGTGTGCCGCCGCCACCATCACGCGGTTGAGCTTTCGGTGTTTCGGGAGTTTGCACGAAACCTCCGATAGGAGGACGGCATCCCCCTGTCGTTCCGCTTCTTGCAGCACAGCAAAATAAATGCTCCCCATGATTTCTGCGGGCAAAAGAACCCGCCGGTCCCCAGGCGGCAACGAGGTTCGCGCCAGCGCATATTCCTGTCGAGCCCGCCCTGCCAGGTGACGCAACAGCCACAGCATGTGCGGCCCGCGTTTCCCTTCTAAAACGTCTTGTTCCGACACGCCAAATTCCGCAAGCGCCTCTTTGGGCACATAGATTCTGTCGCGCGCCGCATCCTCGGCCACATCCCGCAAAATGTTGGTGAGCTGAAGCGCCTGACCCAAATGCACCGCATACGTAGACGCTTCGGGGTGCCGACAACCAAACAGCGCAATGCACAAAAGACCCACCGCAGAGGCGACGTGAAAACAGTAGTCCGAAAGCTCGGCCCACGTTGCATACCGCCGCTTGTGCAGGTCCATTTGACACCCCTTTAAGACAAGCAGAGCGTGTTCATACCGGATGCCAAACCGACGGTGCGCGTCTTGCAGAGCCTGCGCGATCGGATGACGTGGGCGGTCGTTTGAAAACGCAGTCAGAAGCTCCTTTTCCCAGGCCGCAAGTGCCGCTTCCTTCGATTCCACAGGGGCGTCCGAATCCACGATGTCGTCGATCAAACGGCAGTAAGCATACACCGCGTAAATCGCATCGCGACGCGCTTTGGGCATCACACGAAACGCCAAAAAGAAATTGGATCGGCTTTGCGTGGTGATGTCCGCCGCCGCCAAAGAAGCGAGCAAAGGTTGCGCGGCGCAAAGATCGGGGGAACGCGGTTGCATCATCTACTCGTTCTTCGATGAATCGTTTTCAAGGAAGCGGCGAAGGGAAAGCTGCGGCACCTGTTTCGTCGCAGCGATCGCGACCACGCGCGCTAGATCGGTGCGCGACAGCGCAGGGCGACCCTGCAACAATGCGTCTCCCGCACGGTCGATTCGATCGAGCAGGGCCTTTGCAGAGTAGTACGTCAGGAGCAGCTCAAACCGCAGCTCCTGTTCCACGCGATCGAGAAGGGGCCGACCCCGTTCCAGCAGCGCGCGCGCTTGCGCCACTTGATAGCGAACAAGGTCGCGAAACGCCCGCGAAGGGGCACCCAAAAGATGTGCAGAGGCCGGTGCCGTTCGGGCCCCTTTGGGCAGGATTCCGAAGTGATTCAAATCGGAAAGGGGGATGTACACCCGACCCCTTTGCAAATCGCGCGCAAGGTTTTGCAACATACAGACAAGCTGCCAACCCGTGCTCAGGTCCCGAGCAAACGCCAAGTCCTCTGGTTCGCGATGTCCAAAAATCCGCAACATCAGCTCGCCCAGCGGTTCGGACACGAGCCGCGTGTAGGCCCGCAGCTCCTCGAACTGGGCAAACGTGCGCGGTGCCAAATCCATCCGAAACCCTGCGATCAAATCTCGAAACAGCGTGATCGGCAGGTCGCACGTTTCGACGGTGTGCAAAAGCGCCGTGAAAATCGGGTGGTCTGCCTCCCCGTGGTATGTGCGAATTAGCTCATCTTCCCAGGCCGACAGTGCGTTTTGTCGCTGGCCCTGGTATTCGGGCTCATCCGCGAAATCGTCCGCCGCTCGTGCGAACGCATAGACGGCAAAAACATGGGGACGTTGCGCGCCTGGCAAAAAACGCGACGTGATGGGCAGACTGTCGTGGCGCGTCGAGACCCTTTTCTCGCAATACCTTACCGACTCACTGAGCGAATACGCTCGCCGAGGCATCGAGCGCAAAGCGGAAGGCGACGCAAGCGAAACGGACCCCGTGCGCAACGTGTCCGACGACAAGGACGTGCTAAAAAGCTGGCGGTGGTGAATCACGGCAAGGTTCCTGACAAAAGGTTGATTGGCTTTTAGGCAAGAACCGTACCCGCCCGTGTTTTGGATTACCGCAACCGTCTTGCGTCGCCAACGCGGAGGGTGAGGCGTTCGTTGTCGAAATGTTCGGCCAGGGGGATGCAGTATTTGCGGCTTTGTCCGACCAGGGTTTTCCAGGTGGTGGGATCGATTTCGCGGTGGACTCGCAAATGGTCTAGCAGGCGTGTGCGCAGGTCATCCACCACGGTTTTGTGAAACAGAAATTCCTGCACGCGGATGATTTCACCCGCGCGTATCAACGCGGACAGAATGGGTTTCAGTTCTTTGTCCGACCAAGGCGTTTTGGTGCGGCGTTCTTCCTGTAGCAGCGTCGCCAGCTCGGTGTCACGCGGCGCGGCCAGACCGGCCCGTTGCAACACGGACAGAATGGCTTGGGAGTCCTTGGACAGCGCAGGTTTTTGGGCAAATGTGGAGAGGCGCAGAAGCTCACGTTCGGACGCAATCGCACCTTCTTCCCGCAGTCGCTCACACACGGCATCCAACACCCGTTCCGAGACCCCTTTGCACGCGCTCCCGAGCTGCTTGTGGAGCAGGTCCTTTGGAAAACCTGCGCTGTGCGGTTGTGTTCTGTGATGTTCGGACAGAACGGACAGGACTCCCTCGCGCAGTTGTCGAAACGCGGCGTGGGAAAGGAATGCACCTTCTTCCTCTTGTGGAAGGGACGGAAGACGCACCAATTGTCCTTCCCGCACACAAGTCGCCAGTGCCCCCAAAAGGACTCTTTTTGCAAAGGGAAGGGACCTGATCAAAAGGGTCAAACCTGTTCCAGACACGCCTTGCTTTTCCGCGTGAAGCCGCAGCAGGGACATGCACGCGGTTTCGCGGGCGTCGGGCAAGATTGGAAAGGACTTCCCAACCTGCGAAAGCCAATCCAGAAGCCCAGCGGTTTTTCGTCGCACAGGAACGGCCAGATTCGACAAGACAAGACCGCCCCCGACCGTTGTTCCGTGGTTCTTCTGTTTGTGAAAACCCCGCAGAACAAAGGGGTCTCCGGGCATGACGCACAGGGGCTCAGACAGACTGCATTGGGCGAGTGCTGTTTCGCCCGGAAGAAGTTCGTCCCGGTCCAACAGGAGGAGGTTTACGAGCCTCCGTTCGCACCCAAGATGCAGCAACAAACGCGACCGGCGCGGCAGTTTTTCATCAGCAGACGGCAGAAGCCGCAGCGACGAGAAAAACACAGACGAGGCGCGCAAACCATCCGGGCGGACCAGCATTTCCCCTCGGACGAGGGCGGTGTGAGGAATCGACAGATTCACCGCGACCCGCTGTCCTGCGCTCGCGGTTTCGACCCCTTTTCCGTGACACTGGATGCCCCGAATTTTGGCGGTCTGTTTTCCGCTCGGCAAAGACACCAATTCCTCGCCCACGCGGAGGGTTCCCGACCACAGCGTTCCGGTCACGATGGTTCCAAACCCCTTCGTGGTGAACACGCGGTCCATCGGCAAACGGACTTCGGCCTCTGTATCTCGTGTCCGCACGGAGGAAACCGTTCGTTCAAGCGCGGCGACAAGCTCCGGCAGACCCTCTTTGGTTTGCGCTGAAAAGGGGAGGATGGGCGCGTCGCGCAAAAACGTGCGGGAGAGCACGCGCTTCACGTCGTCTTGGGCCAGAGCCAATCCATCGGGTGCAACCAAATCGCTCTTGGTCAGGACACACACACCGGTTTGGATTCCCAGCAGTTCGCAAATGTCCAGGTGTTCGAGGGTCTGCGGCATCACTCCTTCGTCCGCCGCAACGATGAGGAGAACCGCATCGAACCCCTGCGCCCCGGCGACCATCGTTTTGACGAAACGCTCGTGCCCCGGCACATCCACAAACGAAACAGTCTGCAAAGAAGGCAGCCGCGCGTGCGCAAAACCGAGTTCGATGGTGATGCCGCGTTCCTTTTCTTCCTTCAAACGGTCGGTATCGGTTCCGGTCAGCGCGAAAACCAAACTGGTTTTCCCGTGATCAATGTGCCCCGCAGTTCCAATGACGCAAGAACCCACCATCAACCCCGCGCAGACAGCCATGCACCGACTTTGGGCCACAAATCCGTCGAGGCGGCCTTGCCTACGACGATGCCGACGTGTCCCCCTTTGACGATGATTTCATCTTTGTCCGTGCTTCCCACATGCCCCAAAATCGCATTTGTGGTCGGGCGGGGCGCGATGAGATCATTCGACGCGACGACGTTCAGCAGCGGGCAAGTGATGTTCGACAGAAGGACTTTCCGCCCGCACAAATCCAGTTTCCCTTTCACCAAGTTGTTCTGTTGATAGAACTCCCTGATCCATTGTCTGTAACAACCGGAGGGGAAGGCGACTCCATCGTTTACCCATCGAAACATCGTCTGCCAACCCACCACGTCGAATTTCGGGTCCCGCAGTTTTTCTTCCAGCCGCACAAACTGCCCGATGCCCGCCGGAAGGGGTTGCAAAAGTTTGCTACCGACATCGGGATACGCACCGGGCACGGCGCGAAAGACCGAAGTCAGAAGTTCCAGGGGAAAGACCTCGGGCCGCGTCCATACTCCAAACGGTCCTGCGTCCGCAAAATCAATCGGCGTTGTCAGCAGCACCAAATTCTGGATGAGCTGCTCGGTGTGCAGCGCGACTGCACACGTAGCAAGCACGCCCCCAATGCAGTAGCCCAGCATCGTCAGGGGTCTTCCCTCGCGCGACGATACGATGCGTACCGCACGGGCGATGTAGTGCGAAATCAGCGACGACAAATCAAGGTTCCGATCCTCGTCGCTCCAATTCCCCCAATCCAGCAGATACACCTCGTGGCCTTGCGACAGAAGGTAGGCGACAAAACTCGATCCCGGACGCAGGTCCAAAATGTACGCACGGTTGATGAGGGGCATGATGCACAGAATGGGAGTCTTCTGTTTGCCTTCCTCTGTCTTGCCGGGCCCCGGTGTTTTTGGGGTGCGGCCATAGTGATACAGCCGTGCCTTGTTTTTCTTCCACACCACCGTTTTGGGAGTCGGTCCAACCGCCGCATCGCGTGCTCCAAGCACGGTGTTCAGTACATCAAGACCGTGCTCCAAAAGCAGTTGCCACTGATGCAGCGGAGAGTAGTGCGCCACCGTCGTCAGCGCCGAAGAAACCCGGTCACGCCACGTCGTCGTGTCCATGGTTCTCCTTTCGTTGCGTGGCGACTTGCTCTGCCAGTGCGTCGATTTTTTCCTCCAATTGAAGGATCAATTCCCCCATCCGCGTGATGTCTTCCCGCGTGGGGTAGTTGGACAGTTCCATCACTTTTTGGGCCGTCTCGCGATTCCCCCGCTGAATCTTGAGCATGACTTCCATGATCTTCCCATTCAGTCGCGCGAAACGCTCGGTCGAGATGAGTTTTTCGAGCGCGGGCCCGGCCAGTTGCTCGACGGTGTCATAGACCTTCCGAACCCAAACAAAGGGGTCCGGCAAAAATGATTTTGTTCCCTGGTGTGTCGTCATCGTGTTGTGCATGTTGTGCCCTAGACCTTCGCACGCCCCCCAAGAGGCGCTTCGCAAGGAAAGATAGGGAGAAAAGGTTGTCTCTGCGTCAGACAGTGCTAAGGGGTAGTTTTCGGGGGTTCCGGTTTGTTTTTCTCGAGGTTCATCAGAAGTTCCAACAGACTTTTGAGGGTCTGGATGTTGTCTGCGATGATCTTGTGTCCCTGTTTTTCTCGCTCTGCATGATAGTCACGCAGGGCTTGGAACTTGCCGGTTGCGAACTCCTCGTCCATCTGTGTAACGATGTCCCCCTGGAGCAAATCGAGTCGGGTGTGCATCACCTTCGTGGGAGTCCCCCCTTCGGGAACATACTTCCCCTTTTGCTCGGTCTTCTCATCTTCTTCTTGCCACTTGAGCGGTCCTACCGCCGTCACGATGTCCAGTTTGACCAGTTCATCCGCAGCGGACAGAAGCTTTTTCCACAGATCATGTGCGTTCACGGGGCCCTCCAGCCAAGCAAGTAAAAAAACACAACCGACACCCCGTGTTGTATCCCAAGCCTGCTGAAAAGGCACCTGCAAACACGGCTTGACAACTTGCCCACATCCAACGTGTAGTAAAGGCCATGTTCTGGCCTTCCCACCGCACTGCGGGGGAGGTCTACCGGGGGAAACACGCAACGGCTTTGGCTTGCGTGCCGAATTCACAAAGGCGTTTTACGGGGGAAAAACTCATGGCCGACTATGCAATCGAGGTGGTGTTCAGCTTCGACACCACGGGCAGTATGTATCCGTGTCTCACACAGGTCCGTCGCAAGATCAAAGAAACGGTTTCGAGACTGATGCGCGACGTTCCGAACATGCGCATTGGCATCATCGCGCACGGCGACTACTGCGACAAAGGCAGCACGTATGTCACCAAGGCGTTCAATCTGTCGGACAACGCCAATGCCATTTGTTCATTCGTGCAAAATGTCGAGGCGACCGGTGGCGGGGACTTGCCCGAGTGCTACGAGCTGGTCCTGCACGAAGCACAAAGCCTGTCGTGGCTGCCGCACACGCGCAAGTGCTTGGTGATGATTGGCGACGACGTACCGCACGGACCTGCGGACAACCCCCAAAAACTCAATTGGCGTACAGAGATCGACAAGCTCGCGGGGATGAAAATTCCGGTGTACGGCGTCCAGTGCCTCGGGCGCAAACACGCCACCAAGTTCTACGAAGAGCTGGCGCACAAGTCGGGCGGCTTCCACGTCACGCTCGACCAGTTTTCGTTTGTGACCGACCTGGTGATGGCCGTCTGTTACCAGCAGGCAAGCCCCGAGCACCTCCAGAAGTACGAACAGGAGGTCATCAAGGAAGGCCGCATGAATCGCGGTCTGAACAAGATGTTCGATCAAATGATGAAGCGTGCGCCGTCGGCGACGTTCACGCCTGCGGATTTGCGCGCCGTTCCGCCGGGACGCTTCCAGATTCTGGACGTGGATCGCGACTGTTCCATCCGCGACTTTGTGACGGAAAACGGTCTCGCTTTCAAAAAGGGGCGCGGCTTTTACGAATTCACCAAGACCGAGACGATCCAGGGCTACAAAGAGGTCATTTTGTCGGATCGGAAAAGCGGTGACATGTTCGCCGGGGCCGCAGCGCGCGAACTGCTCGGCTTGCCCGCAGAAGGCGAGGGAACCGCCCGCATCAAACCCACTTCCCTCGACAAATACCGCGTCTTTGTCCAGAGCACCTCGGTCAACCGCAAACTCATCGGCGGCACCAAGTTCCTGTATGAAGTAGACGACTGGGCAGAATAACCCAAAGCCCCCCTTCCGTCCCCCTCATCCAACCCCCTAATCTATTCCCAATGAACACCGCAGACCTGTGACCCGATGACCCTTTCCACGGGTCACATTTGGTTATTACGGCATGCAGAGAAAAGAGGGACGAACAGGAAGTGATACTTGTGGTGTTTAGCCGGACTTTTGGAGGAGGTCGCGTAGGACGGTGTGAAGGATTCCTCCATTTTGGTAGTAACGGACATCGACAGGGGTGTCGAGGCGGGAGCGGACAGAGAACCGAATTTCGGTCTTGTCTTCGCGGGTGGCACAGACGGTGAGGGTCTGGCGGGGGAGGAGATGTTGGGGCAGCTCGATGGTGTATGTTTCCCGCCCCGTCAGGCCAAGTTTCTCGGCGTTTTCACCAGGCTGAAACAAAAGGGGAAGCACTCCCATGCCGACGAGGTTGGCGCGGTGGATGCGCTCGAAACTTTCCGCGATGACCGCGCGGACGCCCAAAAGGAGAGTGCCTTTGGCGGCCCAGTCTCGGCTGCTTCCGGTCCCGTATTCCTTGCCCGCCAGAATGATGAGGGGGACGCGATCGGTTTTGTACCGGTTCGCGGCATCGAAAATGGACATGCGCTCACCGTCGGGAACATGGACGGTCACGCCGCCTTCTACGCCGGGGACGAGCTGGTTCTTGAGGCGGATGTTGGCAAACGTGCCGCGCACCATCACGCGGTCGTTGCCGCGACGCGCGCCGAAAGAATTGAAATCGACTTTCTTCACACCGTGGGCGCGCAAGTATTCTCCGGCTGGGCCGCGTTCGGGAATGTCGCCTGCGGGGGAAATGTGGTCGGTGGTGACGGAATCCCCGAGCAGAGCCAGGACGCGCGCGTTTTCGATGGGCTGGATGGGATCGGGCTCGCGACCCATTTCCTTGAAGAAGGGGGGCTCCTGAATGTAGGTGGAATCGTCGTCGAAGGTGTACAGGTCGCCTTCGGCTTGGCCGGCAACGGCTTGCCAATCGGGGCCTCCTGAAAACACGTTTTCATACGAGGCGGCAAACATTTCCGGGGTGATGACTTGGGACGAAATGGCCTCCACTTCTTGCGGGGTCGGCCACACGTCGCGGAGGAACACCGGCTGACCTTGCGCATTGTGGCCCAGGGGATCGCGGTCAAAATCGCGATCCACGGTGCCGGCAAGCGCGTAGGCGACGACGAGCGGAGGCGAGGCCAGGTAGTTCGCTTTGATGGCGGAGTGGATGCGGCCCTCGAAGTTGCGGTTGCCGGACAGAACGGCGGCAGCCACCAAACCGTTTTGGGCGACAGCTTGCTCGATTTCGGGCGCAAGGGGGCCAGAGTTGCCGATGCAGGTGGTACACCCATATCCCACCACATGGAAACCGACCTGTTCCAGGTAAGGAAGCAGGCCGGAGCGGGTCAAGTACTCGGTAACGACACGGCTGCCGGGAGCGAGGCTGGTTTTGACGTGCGGCGAGACGGACAAACCGGCTTCCACGGCCTTTTTGGCGACAAGGCCCGCAGCGATGAGGACGGACGCATTCGAGGTGTTGGTGCAGCTCGTGATGGCCGCGATGAGCACGGCCCCGTGGCCAAGTTGGGCTGTCTGGCCACCGGGAAGTTGCGTCGGGACCTGTTTGTTTTGCTCTGCTTGGGGGATGGCAAAACCTTGTTCTTTGACCGAGGCAGACAGGGCGCTGCGGAAGCTCGATTGCAGTTTGGTAAGGGGTACGCGGTCCTGCGGGCGCTTCGGACCGGCCAAGCAGGGTTCGACGGTGGACAGATCAAGTTCGACCGTATCGGTGAAGATCGGATCGGGCATGTCGTCGCGCCGCCACAACCCCTGCTCTTTGTAATAGCGTTCGCAGCGGTCCAGCACGTCGGCGGGGCGGCTGGTGGTTCGCATGTAATCGAGGGTCACTTGATCGAACGCGAAAAAGCCGCAGGTCGCGCCGTATTCAGGGGCCATGTTTGCGATGGTGGCGCGGTCAAACAGCGACAGTGCAGACACTCCCGGACCGAAAAATTCGACGAACTTGTCCACGACTCCCTTTTTGCGCAGGAGTTGGGTGATGGTCAGGGTCAAGTCGGTCGCGGTTACACCGGGCCGGAGGGTACCGTACAGACGACAACCGATGACTTGTGGGGTCAGCATAAACAGGGGTTGCCCCAGCATCACGGCCTCTGCTTCGATTCCCCCAACGCCCCAACCCAGGACCCCCAAGCCGTTCACCATGGTGGTATGGGAATCAGTCCCAACCACGGTATCGGGAAACGCTAGGAGTTCGCCTTCGACTTCGCGTGTGACCACACCTTGCGCCAAATGTTCCAGGTTCACCTGATGCACGATTCCCGTCGCAGGCGGCACAACGCGGAAGTTCCGCACGGACTTCTGCCCCCAGCGCATGAAGGTGTATCGCTCGCGGTTGCGCGAATACTCCAGCGCGACGTTTCGTGTGAGCGCATCTTTCGTGCCGAAATGATCGACTTGGACCGAGTGGTCGATCACCAAATCCACCGGAACGAGCGGATTGATTTGCTGCGGGTTGCCCTTCAATCGGGCCACTGCTGCGCGCATCGCGGCGATGTCCACCAGAACGGGAACTCCGGTGAAGTCCTGCAAAATCACGCGCGACGGCATAAAGGGAAGTTCGGTCTCTGCCGGTTTTTGTGCATTCCAAGACGCGATGCGGCGTACATCGTCTTGCGTGACGGCAAAACCATCGCAGTTGCGCAACAGAGACTCGGCAAGAATGCGGATCGAAAACGGGAGGCGATCGAAGTTCGGCGACAAAGCAGCCAGCGCGGACAGTCGATACATGCCCAAACGGCCAAAGGGGGTTTCCAGACGAGAGAAAGCGGAGAAAGGATCTTTTGTGGTCTTCATGGCAGGCATGCTACCAAGCCGACACAAGCGGTGTCTATGGACCTGCAAGCCTGGGTGCGTTCATTCGAGGAACGCAAACGTGTTTTTTTGCGACCTGCTGGTTGTGAGGGGAGATTTTGGTCGTACTGGTGGCGCTACTGATGGTGCTACTGGAATTGTTGGGTGCCCGTGACGGTTTGATCGGGTTTGAGGGGAATCCCACTTTCGACGATTTGCTGTCCGCTCGACGCTGTGATGCGAAAGGTATACGGACCGGGGCCAGGATCAGGGGAGTCTGCAACGTAGTAGTTGTAGGACTCCTGTTTCAGGTTGATCCAGTTTGAACCCTGCTGCATCTCGATGTTTTTGATGGGAAGTCGGCTTTGCCGGATTTGCACGGCCATCCACCAAGCATTGCTGCCGTCTTTGAAGTGAATGCCGATGGGGCCACTCACTGCGCACGCAACGGGAGTCCAGGTGATTTTGACTCGCCCGGCGGATTTGTCGGCGATTTGGACAAAGGCTTGCTCGGACAAATCCAGGTCGCCGCTTTTGCATTCAGGGCAGAGATCGACGATGCGAACGGTGGTGGTTCCCTTGGGCCCCGTGACATCTACGCAGGTGCCGCACACCGCGCTGTTTTGCCATTGGGGGGCATTCATCGCAGCCACCATCAGATTTCCGGGTGACGGGTCGTAGGAACACGCGCCACCGCCGGTCGCGCCGTAATACGTGCCGTCTCCGGTTTCTGTTTTGCCGATTTGTGGCTGAGTGCCGGGTGTCTGCGGAGGGTCCGTCGTGGTGTTGCTTGTGGCCGTTCCACACGCGGCAATCGAAAAGAGGGCGAAGGCAAAACAAGCGGCGAGTCTTTGTGAACGCGACATGTTGCTTCCTCCGGGCACAATCAATCCAAACAAGTTGGGAGCTTTTTCGGCGGCGGAATGCGCGGTTTGAGTTCGCTCTGTCCCTTCATCACGATCGAATGGCAACCGGACATGCGTTGCGTTTCGCTGCACACGCCCTCTTCCCGCGCTTCTCCATCGTAACGGCGAAACAAACACAGACCTTGGCAATCGTTTCCGTCGTTGCAGACCTTGCCCGCGTCCGTGGTTTTGCAGTTGCATCCCCACGTGTGATTCACGCCATACCGAGCCCACGTTCCGCTGCATTTGTCACACGCGGCTTTTGCATGAGCGAGCGCCTTGTTGGCGATGACGATCGGGGCCCGCACGGACTGTTGGCCGTTTGTGCCTGGCGCTCGAAAAAACACGACGGCTTCCAATTCGCCCGGCGTCGTCCATGGGATCGCCTCTTTCCAGTGCGCGCCGTTTGGAACGATCGGGGCCGGGTCAAATTCCAGTTCCAAACTCCGCCTGCCTTTTTCGTACATTTCCAGGCGGTACACCGACTGAAATTCGCCAGTGCAATTTTTGGCCACAAGAGGAATGTCGCTCTCGCACTTTTCCCAGTTCTGGTCGCATTTCAACGCGACTTCCATGGGGGCCATCAAGAAGCCGGTTTCCGTCGGAGAACATCCTCTATGCAATTCCGCCGGTTTGGCCGGGGCTTTTGGGGGTGTGGCTCTTGGCGGAACCGTTTTTTGCGGCACAGAGGGTTTCGCGGGTGTAACGGCTCCCGTCGCAGCGGCTGAAAAAGAGGCGGCAACGAACACGGGCACAGACAACAAGTAGCTTTTGCGCAAGACCATGACCAAGGTTTCTAGCACGTTTCCCGGCGTTTTCTTTGCGCCAGGTCTCTGTGCGAAAAAACCTCAAACGGCATCCAGGGTTGCAGGATGTTTTGCGAATTTTGGCGGGTTTGAACGAATTTCGGTCGTTTTGGACGAATTCAGGACAACCGAGACAGGAGTTTTTGAGCGTGTTCGCGCAGTTCCTCGTTCGCGGAAGTCTCGGTCAGATATCGCAACTTTCCGATGAGCGCCCGCGTGCGTCTCGGCATGTGGCGACGATCCAGAAGTTCCGCGATTCGCACCATCGCTTCCAAAATGCGAGCTTCCTTTTCGTGTTCCAGGAGCTGCTCCAAAAACTCGTGGTCATCGGGCAAAGGAAACCGTGCCAAGTATTTTTCTGCCGCGCGGCTGATTTCTTGACGATTTGCAGCCTCGACCAACTTCCGCATGAGCGACGGTTTGTCGTCGCCGGGTTTCTTTTTCGATGAAGCTTTGCCGCTGGCTGGAGGCGGGGTCGCAGGTTCACTCGGCGCGTTTTCTGTTGTTGCAGCGGGCGTTGCGGCGGCAGCGGCAGGAGACGGTGGCGGCGCGGCAACCGGTTTCGCCTCTTCCGTTCCCGAACCCCGCCCCGACAGATTCAACTTGTCCGCGAGTTTTCCGAGTTCGCCCTTGGCAAAAGCGGCTTCCAGCGCAGCGCGGTATTGCTTCTGCCGCGAATCCTGTTCGAGTGCCGGACGGTCCCCGTGCGACGCATTCCGAGGGCTCCCACTGGTTCCTCCCGCGCGTCGCTTGTCGATCTCACGCCACGACAGTTTCGGTCGATCGTCGTTTCCCATGTTCGTTTTTCTCTCTATGGCTCTCTGTGGACCTGGTTCTGTTTGGATTTGGTTCTTGTCGGATCGCGGTTTTGTTTGGATTCAGTAGAGTTCGTGCCGAGGCGGACGACCCAGAAGTTCCGACATCACCTTGCCGACGGGTTGGTTTTCGTACAACACCCGATACATGGCGGCGCTGATGGGCATTTCGACGGACACTTTTTGTGCCAAGTCGTGAACGGAACGCACGGTACGAATGCCCTCGGCCACTTGCTTCATTTCGGCTTGCACTTGCGTCAAGTTTTTTCCCGACGCAAACAGCAAACCCGCCTGCCGATTGCGACTTTGGGGGCCGTTGCAGGTCAGCACCAAATCGCCCATGCCCGCCAAGCCAGCCAGCGTCATCGGATTGCAGCCGAGTCGCACGCCCAGCCTCGTGATTTCCGCCAGACCTCGTGTGATCGCCGCCGCGCGCGTGTTGTGGCCAAAACCAAGGCCGTCCGCGATGCCGCATGCGATGGCGATGACGTTTTTCACTGCGCCGCCGATCTCTGCGCCGACCACATCATCCGACGTGTACACCCGAAAATTTCCGCACTGGAACGCGCGCTGGACTTCTTCGGCGATTCTTCGCTGGCTTGCCGCAGCCACGACCGCCGTCGGATGTTTCTCGATGGTTTCCCGAGCAAAACTCGGTCCCGATAGCGCCGCAATGCGTTCATGCAGCGCGGTCGGCAGCACTTGTTTCAGCACCTCATCCATCGTGAGCAGCGTCTCGTTTTCAATGCCTTTGCTTGCTGAAACCACAATGGCGAGCGGGGGAATCTCGGTGGCGATTTGTAAAAACACCTGCCGCATCGTGTGTGTCGGTACGACTGCGACGACGAGGCTCGTTTCGTCTTTTGGAACGGCGGCAATCGCGCCGTGCAAATCCGACGAACAACGCAGCGAAGGCGGCAGCGTCAAACCAGGCAGATACCGACGATTTTCGCGTGTGCTCTGCATGAGTTCCATGTGCTCGGCATCCCGGCCCCACAGCGTCACGCGGTGTTGGTTTTCGCACAACACGCACGCCAAAGCGGTTCCCCAACTGCCGGCTCCAACGACGACGATATCCATGTTTCGTTTCCGCTTCGTAAAGTTGTTTAGGGGTTTTCGGGAGTCCTTTGGGCCACGGCACCCGCGAGAAAAAACCAAAACCGCCGCCGTGGGACACAGGAAGCCAAACCGAGGAGAGCTTCGTCCAATCGACTCTGGCCCATCTTATCAAGAAGCCACTCTTTTCCGGCCAAAAATTCCTGCGAGGTCCCTCAAGCCGTGTTTTCGTGGCACACAGCGGTTTTGATACGCCGTTACCCTGTTAGCTGACGAGGAGGAGTTTGACGGTTTGTGGATACCATTGGCCGCCTCGTTTGGGAAAATGGCCTGCTTGTGCCAAACGAAGGCCAATTTCTCGCAAACTCAAACCTTGTTCTTTCAGATACAGCGCCAAACCGCGTGGTGTCTTTCGATCGTGATACACAGCAGAACGCAACAAATCCATGACAGAACTTGTTCGATAGCAGTCTGATTTTAATGGACGAAGACCTGCTTTTGTTAGTTCTTTTGCGATAAATTCATACGTTCTGTCATCCGACCGAAGTGCGTATGCGATTTGATACGCTTTTTGCTTGTCGTGAGCGAAGGTGCTTTCAATCGCGCGGGTTTTGTGGATGCCTTGAGAACGCAAAAGTTCGTAGATTTTTCCGTCGGTCCAAACGGGATTTCCGTAGCGAGGTTTGACACCATGTTGATTGAGTCGGGCGGCAATCTCTGCCATGCCGACACCGCTTTGATACCATTCTGAAATTTTTTCTCTCCACGGATGTGTTTCGGGGCACGGAATGAGTTTCCGATATCTACCTTTCTTTTCTGTTTTGAAACCAAACGGCACTTTTCCGTAATGGCCACCTTGTTCTTGGATATGCTGAATTGTTGATTTAACTCGTTCCGACGTATTTTGTCGCTCGATTTGTCCAATAATGGCCAAAAATGGCAATAACATTTTCGACACAGGCTCGAATGTGTTGATTCCATCGCGAATCGCAACAAAGTTACAGCCGCAAGGTTCGAGCAGGTCTTCGTTGATGGTCAAAAGGTCGCGCAAACTGCGAGTCAAACGGTCAAGCTTGGTGACGACGACGGCGGCAACGTCCCCGCCCGATTCCTTGATCCGCTTGGCCATTTGTTTGAATGCGGGCCGGTCGGTGTTTTTCGCCGAGAAGCCGCCATCGACGAAAATCTCCTCGATGGTCCAGCTTCGTGCAGCAGCGTAGCGGCGGATTTCCTCTTGCTGCGCATCCAGGGAAAGACCTTGTTGCGCCTGCATATCGGTAGACACACGACAGTATCCGAAAACTTTGGTCATGTTAGGAAAACTACATGAATTGTGAGGAGTTATGGAAGAGGAATTTTCTTTGCGGACAG
>Ga0272412_1000087_pt1 | contig 19225 bp, 21 predicted proteins | sample WWTPWeurt_MetaT_FD_193540 | JGI IMG/M metagenome (GOLD analysis project Ga0272412, IMG submission 193540) | Metatranscriptome of activated sludge microbial communities from WWTP in Nijmegen, Gelderland, Netherland - WWTP Weurt (Metagenome... | ecosystem: Engineered > WWTP > Aerobic digester >...
CCCCAGGTCCCAATCCTTGAACGCCTCGTAAGCTTCGCCCAAAGCGTTTTTTTGCAGGAACAACTGAATGTCGCCGGACATGTCGCGCAGGCGGACAAAGCTGGCCTTGCCCATGATCCGCTTGGCCAGCATCCGCCCGGCGACGGTGACCCGCCGGGGTTCGGCGTCTAATTCCGCTGGTTCCTTACCACCGCAGGCAGCGTGCAGCTCCGCCGCCAGGGCGTTACGGCGAAAGTCGGTGGGATAGGCGTTGCCCTGCTGGCGCAGCTCGTGGAGTTTTTGCCGACGCAGGGCGATCAGCTTGTTGTCGTCGAGGGCGGTTTCGGGGGAGTCCACGGTTGAGTTCATCCAATTCACTCGCTGAGGCTAGTCATCAATTTCGATGCGCTTTGGAAAGTCTGGAACCAGAACGGATTTTTCCAATGGGCCATCGGGCCGATAAAACCGCATGACGCCATTTTCACAAACCCAGACTTCCTGAGCGCCTCTCGCAAAATACAAGCTTTTTTTTTCCTCCATTTCCTCTCCGGTATTACTGGCGGACACGACTTCCACACAAATTTCCGGCGCAATGGAACATTCGACTTCTCCCTTGATTTTCCGCACGGTGTCAGCGGTGGCCCACGCCACATCAGCCACCCGTGTGCCTTTAGCGGTCTTGATCGCGCATTCAGGAAAAGTTCTGCCGCTTTTCAACAACGTGCGCAGGCGATATTCAATTTCTCCCTGATACAGGGAGTGAATCACCCGCACGGCGTTCATCACAATTTCCCCCTTTTCATTTAATTCGATCTTGAAGGGTAAATTTTGCAGACTGGGATGTTCACAGACGTCCTGCCAATTCATCGCATACTCCTGAATGGGCGATCATCATCACGGTTACAACCCGCTCTTCAAGCTGGCCTCGATAAAATCGTCCAGATCGCCGTCCAGCACCGCCTGGGTGTTGCCGGTTTCGACGCCGGTGCGCAAATCCTTGATGCGCGATTGATCCAACACATAGGAGCGAATCTGCCGCCCCCAGCCGATGTCGGATTTGCTGTCTTCCACCGCCTGGGACTGGGCATTGCGCTTCTGCACTTCCAGTTCGTAGAGCTTGGCCTTGAGCTGTTTCATGGCCGTAGCGCGGTTCTTGTGCTGGGAGCGGTCATTCTGGCACTGCACGACGGTATTGGTCGGCAGGTGGGTGATGCGCACCGCCGATTCGGTGCGGTTGACATGCTGGCCGCCGGCCCCGGAGGCGCGGTAAACATCGACGCGCAAATCAGCGGGATTGATCTCGACTTCGATGCTGTCGTCGATTTCCGGGGAAACGAATACGGCGGCGAACGAGGTATGGCGGCGGTTGCCGGAATCGAAGGGCGATTTGCGCACCAGGCGATGCACGCCGGTTTCGGTGCGCAGCCAGCCAAAGGCGTAGGAGCCTTCAAAGCGGATGCTGGCGCTTTTAATCCCGGCCACTTCGCCGGGCGAGGCTTCGAGCAATTCAGTAGCGAAGCCGCGCCGTTCCCCCCAGCGCAGGTACATGCGCAGCAGCATTTCCGCCCAGTCCTGGGCTTCGGTGCCGCCGGAGCCGGATTGAATGTCGAGGAAGGCGTTGCTGGCGTCGAGTTCGCCGGAGAACATGCGCTGGAATTCGAGATCGGCGACGATCCGGGCTTGGTTCTCGATATCCCGGACGATTTCGGCGACCGCCGCTTCATCGTTTTCTTCGCCGGCCAAGGTCAGCAGTTCAGCGGTTTCGTTCAGACCCCGGCGCAGATTTTCCAGCCGGTCGACCACCGCTGCCAGTTCGGCGCGCTCCTTGCCCAGCGCCTGCGCCCGCTCCGGGTCATTCCAGAGGGTCGGTTCTTCCAGTTCCCGGTTGACCTCAATCAGCCGTTCGCGCCGGGTCTCGAAGTCAAAGATACCCCCTCAGGGACGCACAGCGCTCCTGGAGGTCTTGAATTTGGTAAAAACAGGGATTGAGTTCCTGCACAATGCGGCTCCTGGGCAACGCTGAGGGAGGTGAATTGTAGCTGCATGGGCGGGTTCCGTCATCCGGCCTGTTGTTCCCGTAACCCGGACTACTCAACAATCCAGGCTCACATCCTTGATCCTCGCCCTCACGGAAAAACTGTAAAGAACAAAAAACCGCCCCCCGGTTTCCCGGAGGGCGGCGGTCATTGGCCATGAAGGTTGGATTACCCATAAAGCCAGCAATCCAACCGATGAGGCTATGGATTGGTGTTAATCACCGTCAACTGGAAGGTCTTTAATACCTCATTCGGGTTAGGAGCCAGATTATCCGTGAGTTTCACCACGAACGTATAGGTCCTGTTCGCCGTCAACGTTCCCGCCGGCACCGTTCCCGTCAATGGGCAAGAGAGGCTGGAGATATTGACGCACGGTCCCAAGGTCATACCAGGAGGCAAATCCCCACCGCCAGCCACCACGCTCCAGGTAAAGGCCGTTCCGCAAATCCCACTGCAAGCGGCTGTCAAATTAGCCGTGTAAGCAGCGTTCTCCGTGGCATTAGGCAACGGTGAGGCGGTCGCCACTTGCAGCGTCCCTCCACCGGTGATCGCCATCGTCACCGGGTAGATCACTGTTTGTGGAGGTACTGCATCATCAGTCAGTGGGTCACCATCCGGGTCGGGATCACCCGAATCAACTACCTGCAACGTGAAACTGTACAGTCCCGAAGTCAGCGGCGTCCCCAACAGCAACCAAGAATCACCCGCAGTCGAACTCGTCAAGCCCGGCGGTATGGTCCCGGGCGGGCTGGTCGCCACCAAAGTCCAGGTATACGGAGCCGTACCGAATGTGGCTCTCAACACGCCGTTGTAGGGTACGCCCAGGGTTCCCGTCAGCGGGAACTGGGTCGCATCGATCCCCTCCAGAGGGGTTGAGCTGACGGTGATCGTGCTGGTGATACTCCCGACGATCCCCAACTGGTCAGTCGCCTGGAAGGTAGCGACAAATGCTCCCGGCACCGTTGGAACACCCGACAACGTACCGTTCGTGTTCAGCGTCACTCCCGGCGGTAAATCACCTGCTGTCCTAACAAAGGTGTACGGTGGCGTCCCCCCGGAAGCGGTTAGCACCGCGCTAAAGAACTGCCCGACAGTCGCTGTTGGCGGGCTAAAGGTCACCGTCACTGGCGAGGTACTGGTAATCGTGATCGTTGTATTCAACGTCCCGACTGCCCCCTTGCTATCCGTGCCCTCAATTGAAACTGCAAAGGCTCCAACCCTGGTCGGCGTACCCGACAAGGTGCCGTTGAGGTTCAGCGTCAAACCATCCGGTAAACTGCCTGCTACCCGTTGAAAGGCGTATGGCGCAGTTCCGCCAGTGGCGCTGACTATCCCATTGTAAGGAACACCCACCGCACCCGTCGTCGGAGTTAACGCCAAGGTCAGCGCAGGTTGTTGACCGATGACGATGGTGAAAGCCGCAAAACCCAATAACCCCTGGCTATCCTGCACCCGCACCGAAAAGCTGAAAGAACCTTCCCGCGTTGGCGTTCCGCTAATCGCGCCAGTGGCGCTCAAGCCCAAGCCCGGCGGTAACGCCCCCGATAGCAACGAGAAAGCGTATGGCGGTACACCGCCATCCGCCTGCAATAATGCACTATACGGTTGACCCACCCGACCCGCATCCAATCCTGTCGCGGTGATCGTCAGTGTTCCTGGCGCTGGCACCGTCACCGTCAGCGTGTAACTGGCCGAGCCATCGGCTGCCGTCTGGAAGGGGAATTCATACTCGCCGGGTGCGCCCAGCTCCACTGTCACGTTGACCAGCCCCTCCTCGTTAGTTTTGCCGAACACGCCTTCGGCTGGATCAAAGGTCAACGTAAACGCGCCGGCTGCCGTGATATTCCCGACCGCAATCAATTCCCCTTCAATCGGGGTCAGTTCATCATCTGTCAATCGCAAAACGCCTTCACACACGGCCGTGCCCAAGTCAAATGCGAATTCGCAATTGAACAAGCCATCCATCTTGCCAGACCCCGGCGATTTGATCGTGACCTTGACCGGGGCAGCGACATAATCGGACGTAAAATCGATCTCAATGGGTAACCCGCCCAAGGGTTGTCCACTGCTGGTGATATCCACCAGCGCGCAGCCATCTCCACCCGTCAGCACTGCGCCCTGGTTACCTTCCACACCATCAATGGTCACTGTAGCCGGTCCGGTGGAACCAATGCTGTATCGGATCTCGGTAGCCGGCAGTGGCGTGAAATTGGCGTCCCGCAGGCACATCAAGACATCCGTGCTGCGGTTCGGCCCAAGGCTGGTTGCCGACACGGTCAACGTCCGGTCGGAACCATTCGTCACCCCTAGATAAACCGATTGGCAATTCGCACCATTACGGTCACAAGTATTGAGAATCCCGCAGACATTGGTGTTCGCAACACAGGCCACCACGATGGCCGTCTGGCCAATCCGCTCCACCGGGTAAGTCAACGTCGTACTGGCGACGCCGTCCAGGTCCGTGAACGAGGGCGACAACACCGCCGCATTCTGGGCGCGGCCTACCACGTAGGGTACGGTGAAGCCATTGTTATCACCGGTATTAAAAGGTTTGCCCTGCGGCGGCGGAACGATGGTCAGCGCGGTTTCACCCACTACGCTCTGCACGGACCACACGCCCGTCTGGAAAAAATTATTCGGCAGGGGATTCTGCTCAGTTTGCCGACCATCCAGCACCAGCCGGTCATAGGGCCGCACCCCCTTGGTAACAAAATTCCCAGATGGGTTCAGCGCGCTGAGCCAAAGCTGCCCCTCGAAGGGATCGCTATTGGGGCCAGCGACAAAAAATGAACCGGGATTGTTGGGATACCCGGTGATTGGCCCGTCGATGAGGTAAAAATTAACCTGAGTATTCGGATTCGTCGGGTTGCCATTGAGATCATTAATCACCACGCTGATCACCCGGCTGTAAGAACCGCTTTGGATCAGCGGTTCACCAAAGCGCGACACTCCGGCCAGTACCGCATTCACATACGGCCCGGTAAAAGTAATCGCCGCCGGCGGGCGTTTCTCATCGACCACCGTGATTCTGATGCTGGCGCTTACGACCTGTGAGGTACTGGGATCCTGCGCCGAGGCGGTAATAATCACCTCACCTGGCGTGGAAGATGCGTGGAAGAACGCCGTCGCTATTCCACTGGTATTCTCCAGTGGCAGGCTGCGGAAACCCTGGGTCAGGTCTTCCGGGTCAAACAAGGCGCCCGAAGCCAAAGTAGGCGCCAGGTCCAACTGAATATTGGTGGGGAACAACCGCCCATCCTGCCGCACCACCGCGGTGAGCGTGCGGGTATAGGGTAAGCTGGGATTAGGCCCCACTCCCGCCAAATTAACGGGGACACTGGCGCTAGTCTGGTCGCCGTCAACATACAGCTCCACAGTGATCAACGGCCGGCCCGTAAACCCGCCACTGCCGCCGCCCGGACTGGTAAACCATTGAGCCATCGCATGGCTGCCCCCCCAACCGATCATCAACAGAACGGTCAGCACCAATAATTCAGTCAGCCCTTTCAACCTGCTTATCAACGATCGCATGGCTTGCACTCCCCGCGATACAAACGTTTGTCTTTCATTTAAACCGGACTATTCGGCCACTTTCCCTTCTTTCAGGATTTGCGGCGTGACGAAAATCAGGAGTTCGCGCTTCGTCGCAGTATTAGTTGTAGTCCGGAACAGATACCCCAGCAGCGGTATATCCCCCAGTAACGGCACCTTAGTCGCATTATCCGCTTTGGTTTGCTCGAAAACGCCACCCAGCACAACCGTTTCACCATTGTTGACCAAGACCTGAGTCTCAATCTCACGTTTGTCGATACTGACCTGTGGACCCGTCGCAGTCGCTACCGTAGCGCCTTGTTCATCCTTGGAGACCTTGAGATCCATCCGAATCCGGTCATCCGGCGTGATCTGCGGAGTCACCTCCAACTTCAGGAAGGCATCCTTGAATTCAACATTGGTGCCTTGATCGCTAACCGTGGAGTATGGAATCTGCCGCCCCTGCAAAACAGTGGCTTTCTTTAAATCAGCCGTCACCACTCGCGGGTTTGAAACGATTTCAGCGTTACCTTCCACTTGCTGGGCCGAAAGTTCCAAATCCACCAGATAATCCGCCCCCAAAATTGCGAAAGCGATGCTGGGACCTGCCACCGGCAGATTGACCCCGAGTCGATCAGGTAACGACGGCACGGCCACTGGGAAGGGCTGCCCGGTATTAATCAGGTTATTTACAGCGCTGTCGATCACAGTACCGGTCGCATTAACATTACCGCTCACCGTGTTGAGCCGATCTCCGGACTGGCTCACTCCTGACACGCCAAACCGTACCCCCAAATCCCGACTGAAATCATCACTGGCAATGACCACCCGCGAATCGATCATGACCTGTTTGGCAGGCTTATCGAGTTGCGCTATCAGATCACGAACCTCACCCAACTTGTCCGGCACATCCTTGACAATCAGGCTATTGGTTCGCTCATCGGTCTCAACCGTGCCGCGCGGTGACAAAATGCTTCCCTTTTTCTCATCGCCACTTTTCAACAGCTTTGCGAGATCCGCCGCTTTGGCGTAATTGACCTGAATGATTTCGGTGCGTAGCGGCACCAGTTCTTCAACCGTCTTGCGCGATTCCAGATCCAGTTTCTCACGGGCCGCGATTTCTTCCGTCGGTGCGATAAAGATCACATTCCCATTCTGGCGCATCGACAACCCCTTGGTGCGCATGATGATATCGAGCGCCTGATCCCACGGCACATTTTGCAAGCGCAGCGTTAAATTGCCCTTGACGGTATCGCTGACCACGATATTCAACCCCGTGAAATCCGCCAGGATTTGCAGAATCGCCCGCACCTCAATGTCCTGGAAATTCAGCGACAGCAAATCGCCTTTATATTTCTTCTTCGACGGATCGAACTGCGCCTCCTTCTCCTCATCCTCCGCTGTTTTTTGCGGTGGACGCACTTCGATTACATACAAATCATTCGCCTGATACGCCAGATACTCAAACGGCGGACTGGGCTGAATGCTCAACCGGGCATTACCCCCCTGATTCAATGCCTCAATCGTCGTCACCGGCGTCGCAAAGTCCGTCACATCCAAGCGCCGTTGCTGACCTTTCGGCAGGGTCGCCCCCTGAAAATCAGCCAGAATCCGGTTCCCCTCCTGGCGCACGTCCGCCGCGATATTCGGATTGGACAGCTTGACCGTGATGATGCCTTGCCCGGCTGGCCCGCGCTTAAAGCCCACATCGCTGATATTGCGCGGCGTTGATGGCGCTGGCGCTTCGCTACGCTTCGGCGCAGAAGCCGCCACGGACCCCGAGGGCGTCGGCGCCGGGGTTTTCTTTACCGAGGTCCCGGCGCCTTCCAGCGTCAACAGCACCGAATCTCCCTGCACTTCCACGCGATACGGCACCAGTCGCGCCAGATTCAGCGATGCCCGGGTTCGATCCGCCCCCTCCAGCACACTGATCTTATCGGCTACCCCGACATTGATCGCCTGCTGCCGCGTCGCCAATCCATTTCGTGTCCCCAGAAAATCCAGCACAATTCGCGCTGGTTCATTGATGGTAAAACTGCTCGGCGGCCCCTCCGGCCGCTCCGACAACCGAAACCGCAACTGCAACCGGTTGCCCGCCAATGGACTGATATCCACCGCCTGCAAGACCGGCTGCTGCCCGGACTCCGCCGCCACCACCGCTGTCCAGCCAGTCATCAGCCACACGATGGCCCAGATCCAACCCAACGCCGCCCAGCGCAGCAGACTCCCTTCGCCTGACTGCTGGCCGCATTGGCCTTCGCTCATGGCACTGTTCGTCATGACACCCCCCCTCTTGATCACTGCGTCAGCGACAGAAACGCTTCCCGTTCCTGCCAGCGCCCAGGCCCATCCGGCACGATCTCTTTCAAGTCGATTCGCTGTTCACTAATATTGATGACTTTGCCGTGATTATTGCCCAGGTAATTATTCTTCTGCACCCGGTGCACCACCCCGTCCGGCGCCAAAATCAGCGCCCATAAATCACCGGCGTTGCTCACTCGCACCGTCCCCATCATCTTCAACGAACCCAGCGAATACTTTTCCAGATCCTCCCGCACCCGGTTTGGATCCGGCCGCACCCCGGTATAACCGCTGCCCGGTGTCATCGCCACGTCCTGGGCCATTAACAGTTCCTCTTCCTGAGCAAAGGGCGACACTACGAAGGGATCCTTCAATCCCTGGGCGGTATAGGCAAAAGGCTCATACGGCTTGATTTCCGGCGGAGGGTCGGGCTTCCTGATGGGCGTCGTGCGCTTGGTGGTCTCCACAAACTCCCGCAGGTCGTTCATATTCCGATCGGCGCAACCGGTCAGTGAGGTCAAAATCAGGGCCAGGGCGGCGACCTTCACGCTCTCCCCCGCTGGCAGAAGAGGGAAGTTGAGATAATGTGCGTTCATTTCTTAGCCGCCCCCTTGCCTTGCTGCGGGTTGGCCTTCACTGGCGCGCCGCCTTCGTCCATATAACGGTAAGTCTGCAAGGTCGCCTGGATATTCACCGGCTCCGCATTACTCTTTTTAGCGCCCTTACCACCGCCTGCCCCCGTCAACGTCACGTTCTCCAAGGTCACGATTCGCGACAGCGCCGCCACCCCACTCACAAACGCGCCAAACTGATGATAAGTCGCCTTGGCCTTGATGGTGATCGGCTTGGCGGCATAAAAATCCCGAGGCTGCTCAGCCTCGGGTTTGAATAATTCGAATTCCAGACCGTTCTTCTTACCGGTGTTCGACACATCATCGAGCAAATCCGGCATTTCCGTGCCGGTCGGCAACTGCCGCAGCATCACCCCCAGATCAGCCTCCATCTGCACCAATTGCGCCCGGAATGCTTCCAGATTGGCTGCCACCCGCTGTTTCTCAATGAATTCCTGACGCAGCTTCTGCTCCTCATTAGTCACGGTCTCCAGTTGCACGAGCTGATCGCTGGTGAAAGAATAATACCCGCCGCCAATCACCACTGCCATGATGATCACCGCCAATACCAGCTTACCCGCTAGCGGCCAGTCGCCCGCTTCCTGCAGATTGATATCGTTCAGGTTGATTTCGGACAGGTTCATGTCTTCCCTCCCGTGCCTTCCTGATCCGCTTCCAGTTTGAGCGGAATGGTCAGCTCAAATACCCGCGCCTGTACGTTGTTCACGTCCTTGGTCTCGATGATCTGCAACACTGGTTCGCCGAACAAATTCGACGTCTTGATATCGCGCATGAATTCGGAAATGATCAAATCAGAACGGGCGGTGCCATTCAGCTTGACCTGGTTGCCCGCTACATTGAAGGCGGTCAGGAAAATATCTTCAGGAATCAGCCGAACCAGTTCATCCAGCATCCGCACCTTGCCCGGACGGCTGGCCTGCAGCTTCTGAATAACATTGATGCGCTCGATCAGCCGGTTTTTGGTCTTTTGCAATTCGGCCAGTTCCTCGGCAGCCTTCTTCAACCGGGCGATCTCGCCGCGCAGATATTCATTGCGCTGTTGCTGAAACTCAATTCGGCTGGCGATCTCGGTATGCACCAGATATACCATCCCCACGGCCAGCAACGCCGCTGCCGCCAACATGATGATCAGGTCGCGTTGACGCTGGGCGCGGCGCACGTCGCGCCAAGGCAATAGATTGATGCGCGTCATGCGTCGAAACTCCTTAAAGCCAGCCCGCCAGCAATCGCCAGCAGCGGGGCATCGCGCAACAGGGCGCTGCTGTTCACTCGCGTGGCGCTGCCCATGTTCTTGAAGGGATTAGCGATCATCGTCGTAATGCCCAGTACGTCCGCCACCACCCGGTCGAGACCTGGGAGCATGGCGCCGCCGCCGATCAGGACCAGGTTGTCCACAGTATAGCGGCCGGTGACAAAATGATCGGAGGAAAAGAAAAACTGCAATGCATGGCCGACCTGTTCCGCCAACATCTGCTTGAAGGGATCCAGCAACGTTTCGGCGTAATCTTCAGCCACCTGGCCGGTTCGCTTGGCCCGTTCGGCCTGGTCCCGTGGTAAGCCATAGGCCTCAGCGATGCGGAAGGTGAGCTGGTCACAGCCAAAATTCTGCTCGCGGCTGAAAATAATCTGGTCTTCTTGCAGGATATACAGGCTGGCAATGGAGGCCCCGATATCGACTAACGCCGTCAGACTGTCGCGCGCCTTGCTCAGATTCAGCCCGCCGCCCCCGCTGCTGCCCCGGGACAGACTGTCCATCACCAGTCGAAACGCATTTTCCAGAGCATAAGCTTCTACATCCACTACTACCGGGATCAGCCCCGCCCCTTTGAGCGCCGCTTCCCGGGTGTCCACATTCTCCTTGCGGGTCGCCACCAGCAAAACATCCTGCTGCTCAGCGCTGGCTTGGGACAATCCTTTCGCCTGGAAATCCAGATAGATTTCTTCGATGGGATAAGGGATATACTGCGCAGCCTCAATCGAGATGTTGGTCTCGATATCGCCTTCCTTGAATTCGGCTGGCATCGGTACAGTGCGATTGATCACGCTAGAAGTTGGAACCGCTACCGCTGCCTGGCGCATTCGGGTTCCGGCATTGCGACAGGCTCGCTTGATGACTTCGCCGACCGCATCCGGATCAACAGGATTGCGATCTTCCATCATCCCCTCGCCCAGCGGTTCGATGGCAAACGCCTCGACCCGGAATCGCGACCCGGAACGGCTCAGTTCGACCACTTTGACCGCCGAGGGACTGATATCGATACCCAACATGGGTTCTTTACGCTTGAACAAAGCCAAGATACGCTCCCTCCCACCAATCAGAATGGACGAATCAAACCTGGATAGTGACACCTATGACTATAGCAAACTGCTCGGCTTGCCACAGCGGGAATTGCTACAGTCGGCCCATCACTCTCCCCTGATGCTCCTGGAGTTCGCTCATGCCTCATCGTGATACCCCCCGACTCAGAATTCTGTTAGCCCAGGAATGCGCCCGACTGATGGCCGAGGAAGGCGTTGCGGATTTTCGCACCGCTAAGCGTAAGGCCGCGCTGCGCATGGCAGTCGCCAACAAGGGCCTGCTGCCGGACAACCGGGAAATCGAACAGGCCCTGCTCGATTACCAGCGGCTGTTCCAGGCCGACCGTCAACCCCAGTGCCTGCGGGAACTGCGGGAAGTAGCACTGGAAGCCATGCGTTTTCTGGCGTGCTTTCAGCCGAAGTTGGTTGGTCCGGTCCTGAGCGGGACAGCAGGGCCACACACCCCCATTCAACTGCACCTGTTCGTCGATACGCCCAAGGAAGTCGCGCTGTTTTTGATGGACCAGCGCATTCCCTTTGCAACCAGCGAACGCCGGTTGCAGATGAATAACGGCGATCAGGCCTGCTTGCCGGTCTTCCGGTTCAGCGCCGGCGATCATGACCTCGACCTCACCGTCTTTGCGCCGCTAGCCGAACGGGAAGCACCGCGCAGCCCGGTCGACGGCCGGCCCATGCGCCGGGCCGGATCGGCGGAAATCCAGGCATTACTGGCTGAAGATCAGCGTTGAACATCCGGATTCATGCAGCAGATGGATATTGGGGATGGGTCTCAACAAAATGCTTGAGCACCAATTTCAACTGCAGGACCTTCTGGTTATGCCCGCGCCGCCGCTCTTCCTCGATGTCATCAAGGATAATGCGCTTGATCATCGGCACGCCCTCTTCCGTATGAACCAGATAGCTGCCCATTTCCAAAGCCGCGATCTCCGGCAAATGCTCATGCTCGGCAATGGCCTCGATCTCTTCCTCGGTCAGGTCGCTTAACTCCACGCAATCTTCATACGATAACATGATGTTCCCTCCTGAATCGCTTATAGCACTCGATCTTATTGAAGGCGCGCCGACCACGAAGGCCAGCTCGTTCCCCCTTGGCTTGCCGGTTAAGGTTAAACCCGGTAACCCGTCCAGACAAGCGTAAATCGCATCGCTTTCGCCGAAAATTTAGCACGAGGTCATTTACCATAATAGCAATCAGGGTTTTTCCTTATTTACGACTTAGGAAACTCTTGGCTATCTTTAAATAGATAAATTATCGCACTCAGCCGACGTATACCCCGAAAAAGAGGCAGTTTACCGCAAAGTCGGGACAAAGTTGGCTAGTTTGCTCAAGTTGGGTAAGCCGCGAAAATCACGGGGAATTGACAGCCACCACAGGATCGAGGGTCGGTCTACCACCGTCCGACCAAAGCGCGTAGGGCGCGTGCTTCAACAACAACAAGCACACTCGATAACCCCATAACCACAGTCTCCTGATCTTCGCGGCTTACCCCCTCTTCTTCCGCCATGGATTCCCTCTCGATGGCGCGGTATTATGACGGCATTATCCATCATACTGCGCCTTTTGCTCCGCCATGACTGCTGACCCCTCTTTCCCGCCCAGCAGCGATCCTACCTCGCCCTGTGTCGGAGTCTGTGTGATCAACCCGCAGACCCAACTGTGTGAGGGTTGCTTCCGCACCCTCGATGAAATCGCCAGCTGGTGGGACTACGCCCCTGAACAGAAGCACGCTGTGCTGGCCGAACTCGACGACCGATTGGCGCGCATCATGGATGGCGCGTTTTTTGATTGAGAGGAGATAAAGATCTCATGCCGCTTTCCACACCCGTTTCCCGCCGGCTGTTGCATCAACGGAACGTCCAATGCTGGGGCTACCAGCGCGATGATGGTTTATGGGAGATCGAAGGCCGGATGACGGACACCAAGACCTATGCGTTTCCCAATGAAGATCGCGGTGGCGCGATCCAGGCGGGGGAACCGTTACATGACCTGTCGATTCGGCTAACGGTCGATAGCGAGTTTCTGATTCACTATGCCGAAGCCTGTACAGACGGCTCGCCATTTGGACTCTGTCCCGTCATTACCGAGCGCTACCGGCAATTGATTGGCGCCCGCATCGGGCCGGGATGGTCGCTTAAACTCCGGGAACTATTCAATGGGGTAAACGGCTGTACCCATATGACTGAGCTGCTCGGTCCAGTCGCCACCACAGTTTTTCAGACAGTCTACGGCCAGCGTTACGACGAGGAAGACGCCAAACCCGCTGCTGAACGGGCGCCACCGCCGGTTTTAAACACCTGCCACGCCTTGGCCAGCGACAGTCCGGTGGTGAAACGGCGCTGGCCGCTGGCCTACACGGGGTCGCATCAGCAGCATGTGCTGGATGATTGCCTGACCTGAGGTTCCTGTCCCTTTGTCGCCAGCGGGTGAGGGACAGTGTTTATACACTGACTCAACTCTCTTCCGGCTTTGGATCGCGCGCCAGCAGGATTTCCACCGCCTGACGCGGGTTCTGGCCGTGATGCAACACCTGATCAACCTGTTCGGTGATCGGCATCTCCACGCCATGTCGCTGGGCCAGCCGTAATGCTTCCCGAGCGGTGGCTGCGCCCTCCACGACCTGACCGATGGCGGCGAACGCAGCCGCCGTCGTCTCGCCCCGGCCAATCGCCAATCCAAACCGACGGTTACGCGATTGATCATCCGTGCAGGTCAGCACCAGATCGCCGATGCCGGCCAATCCCATGAACGTCTCCCGCCGACCGCCGACCGCCAGTCCCAGGCGGGTCATTTCCGCCAGGCCCCGAGTGATCAACGCTGCCCGGGCATTGGCGCCGAATCCCAGTCCATCCGCGACGCCAGCGGCAATGGCCAGCACATTTTTGATCGCCCCGCCCAGCTCAACGCCGATTACATCCAAACTGGTGTAGGCGCGCAGATTGGAACCGTGCAGTCGAGCCGCCACCCAGCGGGCGCAGTCCACATCACGGGCAGCGACTGTTACCGCAGTCGGCAGGCCCCGAGCTACTTCGCTAGCGAAACTGGGACCGGAGATGACCGCCGTAGGACAAACCTCGCCCAGCACCTCATCGGTTACCTCGTGCAGGAATCGGCCACTGCCTGGTTCCAAGCCTTTAGTGGCCCAGGTCAAGACCGCTGTAGCCGGCAGAGAGCGTCGCAGTTGCGCCAGCGTCGCCCGGTAGGCATGGCTGGGTACCGCTGCCAATATCAGTTCGACACCTGCGACTGCTGCCACCAGATCGGTGCCTACAGTCAACGCAGCCGGAAAGGGTATACCCGGCAAATAACGCCGGTTTTCCCGTTCCCGGCGCAATGGAGCGACCTCTTCCGGATCGTGGCCCCACAGGCGAACCGTATGGCCGTTACGCGCCAGCAACAACGCCAGCGCGGTTCCCCAAGAACCAACACCTAATACGGCCACCGTTGCCGGAGTTATCATTGACGCTAACCGACTGCGTTTCGCCTCGCTGTCATTCACTTGAAGGTGACTCCTCATCCATCAACCAGGGCGTCGTACTAGGCCAACACCAGATCGCCCCGCTGGGGTTCAAGAGTGTGGGGACATTGACAAGACCCAAAGAGGCGTTATCGCTTTAGCTCGAGGCAACACCCTAAAAACCTTGTCAAGGTGAGGTCGCGGCAGCGGCCTGTTGCTGTTGCAGGCGCTGAAGATAGAGACCATCAAAATTGATGGGATTGAGCAACAGGGCTGGAAATCCACCCTTGCCGATCAGCGCGGCGATCTCTTCACGCGCGAAGGGAAACAGGACATTCGGACAAAACGCATGGAGCATGTGCCCGGTCTGCTGCTCGTCAAAGCCCCGCAGGGTAAACAGGCCGGCTTGCTGGACTTCGACCAGGTAGGCTGTTCGCTCGCCCAGTTTGGCGGTCACGGTCAGCGTCAGCACGGCTTCGAACAGATCCTCGGTCAGCGGCGTCGCGCCGGTTTCCAGTCGCACCTCGGTCTGCGGCTGCCATTGCTCGGTGAAAATCATGGGGGAATTGGGCGTCTCCAGCGATGCATCCTTCAGGTAAACCTTCTGGATTTCGAAGTGTTGCTGGGGAGCCTGCGGTTGTTCGCTCATGCGGGATGCCTTAGTAGGTTCAAGGGTTCAGGGTGAGGGGTAAGGAGTACATCCAGTGCGCCGCGCCGTTCCAGGGCGAACAGATCATCGCAGCCGCCGATATGCCGGTCACCAATAAAAATCTGCGGTACCGTGTTGCGGCCCGTGCGTTCAGCGATCTCGTTCCACAAACGCGGATCGTGCGCAACATCCCGCACGGTGTAGCGGGCGCTCTTGCTGTCCAGCAACGCCCGCGCCCGGCGGCAGTGCGGACAAGACTCCGCCGCGTAAACGACAATGTTCAGCATGGCGAAATCCTGGACTCAGGCTTTCTTGCGGCTGACGGGCAGGTTAGCGTCCAGCCAGGCCGATAGACCGCCGCTCAGGCTGTACACGTTGGCGATGTTGTTCTTCTTGAGCAGGGCGCAGGCGGACTGCGAGGTCGAACCCGTCCGGCAGTAGACGATGATCGGTTTGTCGCCAGCCTTGGTCAACTCGCTCCACCGTTCCTTCAGCGCGGCGAATGGGAGATGCCGGGCTTGCGGGAGATGACCCGCTTTGTACTCGCCGGCGTCGCGGATATCCACCACCCAGGCTTCCTGATCGTTCATCAGACGCAGAGCCTCGGCAGCATTGACGGTGTGGATCCCGCGCATCCGGCGTAGAACCTCACTACCGACCAACATCCCGATAATGGCGAACAGCGCCAGAAACAACAGGATGTTCTGTTGGGCAAATTCAGCGAAATCGCTCATGAGTTTAAAGTTCTCAGCGGGTCGCGCAACCGGCCTGGTCGCCGGTACTCTTCACGCCCAGCTTCCACAAAATCAGCTCCGCTGGACAAAACCGGGTAAAGCCGCTTTGCAACAGGTTAAAACCGACGAAAACGGCGAACCACAACCAATAGCTGCTGTGATAGAGCGGGCTGGCCGGCGCTCCCCATAAGAGGGAAATCAGGACGAAGGACCCGGCCATGATTCGAATGATTCGTTCGCTGTTCATCACAAACCTCAATAGACTCATTAGCTTTGAGAGTCAGGAATTCAGTAGGGTGGATCGGGCGCTAAACTTGCTGGCTTTACTGATCGCGTGCGCAAAAGACATCCCGCATCATGCTAATCAAACGCAGTGTTCGGGCATCCCCCACCCGATAATAGACCCGGTTGGCGTCCCGGCGACAGGTCAGAATGCCTTTATCCCGCAGGATGGCCAAGTGCTGGGAAATATTGCTCTGGGATGTACCGACATGGTCGACGATGTCCTGGACGCTGACTTCTCGGTCACCCAAGGTGCAAAGGATCTTGAGACGCAACGGATGCGACATGGCCTTCAGCGAGCAGGAAGCCTGCTGGATATCCTCATCGCGGGTTATCAAGAGATTCACCGGGCTGCCCGCAGAATCCCGCTTCAGGCCAGCGCACTCGTCATGCGTTATCAATGCAGCAATTTTTCCAAATCAGTAGGCGTATTAGCATAACGAAATAGAGCGATATTGAGAAGCGCTGCTTCCGTGATCGGGAAGCGGGAGGGAAGCAACTGGCGAAATAGGCAGGCCAGGCGTATGATCACTGAGTAAAATTTCCTTGCAAATTCTCCCACCCTAAACCTGATCTCTCAACAACAATCATCCCGAAACCAGGAGGCTGCTGAATGTACAAGCTCGTGTTGATTCGCCACGGTGAAAGCCAGTGGAATATGGAAAACCGCTTCACCGGTTGGGTGGACGTTGATCTGTCCGACAAGGGTCGTGAAGAAGCCAAAAAAGCCGGTCAGACCCTCAAGAGAGAGGGCTATGTCTTTGACGTAGCCCATACTTCGGTACTCAAGCGCGCTATCCACACCCTGTGGACCGTGCTGGACGAACTGGATCAGGCGTGGATTCCGGTGCATCGGAGTTGGCGATTGAACGAACGCCACTACGGTGCCTTGGCCGGTCTGAATAAATCGGAAACCGCCGCCAAGCACGGTGAGGAACAGGTCAAGATCTGGCGACGCAGTTTTGACATTCCGCCTCCAGCGCTGGAGGCGAATGATGAGCGGCATCCGTCCCGTGATCCGCGTTATGCGGGTCTCGATGCCCGGGTGCTGCCCGGCACTGAAAGCCTGAAAACCACTATCGACCGGGTGCTGCCCTACTGGCACGACGTTCTGGTGCCGACCATCCGCTCTGGCAAGCGGGTCGTGATCGCCGCACATGGCAACAGCCTGCGAGCGCTGATCAAGTATCTGGATGACCTGTCCGACGAAGCGATCATTGCGCTGAACGTCCCGACCGCTGTGCCGCTGGTCTACGAACTCGACGCCCATCTGCGACCCATCAAAAACTATTACCTCGCCGATCCCGAGGAACTGAAGAAGCTGATGGACGCCGTCGCCAACCAGGGCAAAGCCAAGTAGCGTCTGACTGGACACTCTGAAAAGTAGCCCAGGGTGTTGCCCTGGGCTAACATTGAATCGCCCTTGCAGGGCTAAAAGGAAATTTTCATCCAGTTAAGCCCCAAAGGGGCGCGCTGATTTAGTCCCAGGCAACGCCCTGGGTGCTCAAGGGGTAGAGGACTCGTCGGTTACCCCTCTCGCTAATTCTCTCTCGCACAAAATTCCCGTCCTGGCCCGGCAATTTCCAAGTGCTCTCGGTTGTCTTAAGCAAAGATTATCCCGCTTATCTAAAATTTTTATTGATCCTTCACCCTGGTCTTTGGAGTTAAGCTTATGAGTGTTGCAACCCGACAAGGTCTGGCGCTGGCGTTGAGCTTTCTGGCGGGCATGTCGCTGGCGGTCCGGGCGGAACAGGATACCCCGCAAAATCCGCTGCCGCTGGATGAGTTGCGCACGTTCACTGGCGTACTCGACGCGGTAAAGCAGGATTACGTGGAACCGGTCAAGGACAAGGATTTACTGGAAAACGCCATTCGCGGTATGTTGAGCAACTTGGACCCTCACTCGGCCTATCTGGACGCCGAAGCTTTCCAGGATTTGCAGATCGGCACCTCCGGTGAATTCGGCGGACTGGGCATTGAGGTAGGTCAGGAAAATGGCTTTATCAAGGTCATTGCGCCTATTGATGACACCCCCGCTCAGCGGGCCGGCATTCGCTCCGGTGATCTCATCATCCGGCTGGATGACGCCTCGGTGAAAGGCATGCCGCTGTCCGACGCCATCGCCCGGATGCGCGGCAAACCCAATACGCCGATCACCCTGACGATTCTGCGCGAGGGCGCGAAAAAACCGCTCAAGATCAAATTGATCCGGGAGGTTATTCAGGTCCGGAGCGTCAAGAACCGCCTGCTGGAGCCGGGTTTTGGCTATCTGCGCATCACCCAGTTTCAAGCCAAGACAGCCCCGAATCTTGAGGATGCGCTGCAAGACCTCGAAAAGCAGAATCAGGGACCGCTCAAGGGCCTGATTCTGGATCTGCGCAATAATCCGGGCGGCGTGTTGAACGGCGCGGTCGACGTAGCCGATGAATTCCTCGAGGAAGGCGTCATCGTGCAAACCAAGGGCCGGGGCAACAGTTCCGAACAGACCTTTAAAGCGACTGCCGGCGATCTGCTCAAGAAAGCGCCGATGATCGTCATGGTTAATGGCGGCTCGGCCTCAGCCTCAGAAATTGTGGCTGGCGCACTACAGGATCACCGCCGGGCGCTGGTGCTGGGCGAGCGCACTTTTGGCAAAGGTTCGGTGCAAACGATTCTGCCGCTCGGCAATGGCACAGCGGTCAAACTGACCACCGCCCGCTACTATACCCCGAGCGGCCGCTCCATCCAGGCCGAGGGTATCAAGCCGGATATTGAACTCAAGTCACTCAAGGTTGCGACTGATGACGATGTGGACGCCAGCCTGGTCAAGGAATCTGATCTGACCGGCCATTTACGCAATGACGGTGTTAATGGGACCCGTCCCGCCCCGGCTGAAACTGCGCCGACACCCAAAACCTCCCTGGTTTCTGACAACGATCTCGCGCAAAGCGACTATCCGTTGTATGAGGCGTTGAACATGCTCAAGGGCATGACCCTGCTGCAAAGCCGCAGCGAACCGGCTTCGTCTCCAGCGCCGCAACAGGATAACAAAGGTTAATAGCGTACAGTGTCAGTGCACTTGCTACTCTGCATTTTTATCACACCGATCAAGGAGCAACCCCATGGCTCATGTCCTCGTTCCACTCGCCCAAGGCTGTGAAGAGCTGGAAGCGGTCACGATCATCGATCTGCTGCGCCGCGCTAATGTCAGGGTTACGGTCGCCGGACTAGAGGAAGGCCCCGTTACTGCCTCACGCGGTGTGATGCTGCTCCCGGAAACCACGCTGGAAAAAGTGCTGGACCAGGATTTCGATCTGGTGGTGCTGCC
>Ga0272412_1000088_pt1 | contig 19203 bp, 13 predicted proteins | sample WWTPWeurt_MetaT_FD_193540 | JGI IMG/M metagenome (GOLD analysis project Ga0272412, IMG submission 193540) | Metatranscriptome of activated sludge microbial communities from WWTP in Nijmegen, Gelderland, Netherland - WWTP Weurt (Metagenome... | ecosystem: Engineered > WWTP > Aerobic digester >...
CCAGACCTGTGAACGGGCAATTTCAGCGGTGGCGGCGTCTTCCATCAGGTTGTGGATTGGCACGCAGCCGTTGCCGGCCAGCCACGATCCCAGATAATGAATGCCGACATTGATGTTATTCCGTACCCCGGCCTCGGTAATGGGCTGCTCCGGCTGGAAGTTGAGGAAATCCTTGGCGGTGAAGACTTCGTCGCGCTGCTTGTCCCACTGGTTGGGACGATCGCCCAGCACCTTGACAAATTCCTCATGGGCAATCGGCACCAGCCCCGGATGCGCGACCCAACCGCCATCGAAGCCGTCATTGGCGTCACGGGTTTTGTCATGACGAATGCCGGCCAGCGCCTTCTCATTCGCTTCCGGGTCACCCTTAATCGGAATCAGCGCCGACATCCCGCCCATCGCCGGCGCACCGCGCTTGTGGCAGACCTTGACCAGATGCAGGGCATAGGAACGCATGAACGGCACTTCCATCGTGATCGCGCCGCGATTAGCTAGACAAAAGTCCTTGTTCTTTTTGAACTTCTTGATGCAACTGAAGATGTAGTCCCAGCGCCCGGCGTTCAGGCCCGCTGAGTGATCGCGCAATTCATAGAGAATCTCTTCCATCTCGAAGGTGGCGAGAATGGTTTCAACCAGCACTGTGGCCTTGATCGTTCCCTGGGGAATGCCGCACTCGTTCTGGGCCATGACAAAAATGTCATTCCACAACCGCGCTTCCAGATGCGATTCCATCTTTGGCAGGTAATAGAACGGGCCAGCCCCACGAGCGATCTGCTCTTTGGCGTTGTGGAAGAACACCAGGCCAAAATCGAAAATGCCGCCGGAGACACGCTGACCGTCCACCAGCACATGTTTCTCATCCAGATGCCAGCCGCGTGGGCGAATTTGCAGAGTGGCGATTTCATCATTCAGCCGGTATTCCTTGCCGACTTCGTTGACGTAGCTGATCTCGCGGCGGATCGCATCGAACAGATTCACCTGGCCCTGAATCTGGTTGTACCAGTTGGGGCTGTTGGAGTCCTCGAAATCGGTCATGTAGGAATCAGCGCCGGAGTTGTAGGCGTTGATGATCATCTTGCGCTCGACCGGGCCGGTGATTTCGGTCCGACGCCGTTCCAGCGCCTTAGGCAGCGGCGCGATTTTCCACTCGCCCTCACGGATAGACCGGGTCTCCGGCAGGAAATCAGGCAGTTCGCCGGCGTCAATCCGGGCCTGTCGCGCTACGCGGGCTTTGAGCAACTCCTGACGGCGACCTTCAAAAGCGCGATGCAGCTTGGCGACCAAAGCCAGCGCGTCATAGGTGAAAATTTCGTCAAACCGGGGATGAAGGGGGGCGTTGATTTGTACGCCCGCAGGTAGATTGAGGCTCACGGCTGCTCCTTGATCGCTAATTCGTTTTAACAGGGGGTCAACATCTATTTTAGCGTCGGCAATGGCAAAAACCCGGAGGGGGCGCCTCCGGGTTCGGGCCAACGCTGAACGCCCCAGCCCATGCGGGGCGGCAAGGCTTAGTGGAACTGTTCTTCTTCAGTTGAGCCGGTCAGCGCGGTGACGGAGGACGCGCCGCCCTGAATCACGGTGGTCATGTCGTCGAAGTAGCCGGTGCCAACTTCCTGCTGATGACTGACGAAGGTATAACCCCGGTCGCGGGCGGCGAATTCTGGCTCCTGCACCTTTTCGACATAGGCCGACATGCCGCGCTGCACGTAATCCTGGGCCAGGTCAAACATGTGGTACCACATATTGTGAATACCGGCCAGGGTAATGAACTGGTACTTGTAGCCCATCGCACCCAGTTCACGCTGGAACTTGGCGATGGTGGCGTCGTCGAGGTTCTTCTTCCAGTTGAAGGACGGCGAGCAGTTGTAGGCCAGCAACTTGCCGGGGAACTGGTCGCGGATCGCCTCGGCGAATTTCCTGGCGAAGTTGAGATCGGGGGTGCCCGTCTCGCACCACACCATGTCGGCGTAGGGCGCATAGGCCAGTCCACGCGCAATCGCCTGATCCAGCCCCTTGCGGGTCTTGTAGAAGCCTTCCGGGGTGCGCTCGCCGGTGCAGAATGGCTTGTCGTTCTCGTCGCAATCGCTGGTCAGCAGGTCAGCGGCTTCAGCGTCGGTGCGGGCCAGAATGATGGTCGGAACACCGTAAACGTCTGCCGCCAACCGGGCGGCGATTAGCTTCTGCACCGCTTCCTGGGAGGGCACCAGCACCTTGCCGCCCATGTGGCCGCACTTCTTGACCGAGGCCAGTTGATCCTCGAAATGCACCCCGCCGGCCCCAGCGCGAATCATCGACTTCATCAGTTCGTGCGCGTTCAGCACCCCGCCAAAACCAGCCTCGGCGTCACCGACGATGGGCAGGAAATAATCGACGAAATCCTTGTGGTCGGGACCGATGCCCCGGGCGCATTGAATCTCGTCAGCCCGCTTGAAGGTGTTGTTAATCCGCTCGACCACCGCCGGCACCGAGTTGACCGGATACAGTGATTGATCGGGATACATCGCCATGTAGGTGTTGTTGTCCGCCGCCACCTGCCAGCCGGACAGGTAGATGGCCTTGATCCCGGCCTTGGCCTGCTGCATCGCCTGACCACCGGTTAACGCGCCCAGGCAGTTGACGTAAGGTTCGGTGTTGATCAATTTCCACAGCTTCTCAGCGCCCCGTTGCGCCAAGCTGTATTCGACCGGCAGGTTGCCACGCAGCCGCACCACGTCTTCAGCGCTATAGCCGCGCTTGATACCCTGCCAGCGGGGATTCTCGGCCCAGTCTTTTTTAATTTGTTCGACGGTCAGGAATGCCATTTTTTATTCCTCTTCAGATGGTTACGGGGTGGTTGAGAGATGATGCGCCGACTCGGATCCGGCTTATACGGTGGTGGAACGACGAGCGAGTGGGATCAGGGTTGATGAACAGGGTTAATGGAGAATGCGTCTGGATCGGTAAAGCCCAGCATACCGCAGAAAACCCCAGTTATTCTAATGTGGCTATGCAGCATCTTACAAGTTTGGTTACGGCAAATCAGCCGGAGGGTTCTGAAATCCGCAACGTAACGCCAGTTAGCCAGCGCGGGTGTGTTGGGGAAATTAGGAACATCTCCTCGCCGTTGTGGGCGATGATGTCAAATTCGTAGTTGCTGCCATCGGGCCGTTTGCCTTTCAGTCGGGTCGTGGTGTCGGCGATGGGGATGCCACGCTGGATGAGCAGATTGACCAGATCGCCCTCTACCAGCGATTCCATCAGCTTGCCCCATTGGCTGGTAAACGGCTTTTCCAGTTGATTGAGTTTGCGGTCGGTGTCCTGAAGTTTCCGGTTAGTGTCCTTTTGAGCATCCAGCAATTCCTTAATGTTCCGATCCGTTTCCTGAAACTTGCGGTCGGTCTCTTGTTGAGACCGCAGCAGTTCCTTAATCTGTAGATCGTTTTCCCGAAACAGATTCAATATCTCTTCATAGGTCGTGGCCATCGCCATCTCCTTCGGCGATCCATGCGTCCAGTATACCCCGACTGTGCTGCTCACCAAAAACTGCCTTGGTTGCCCAAGGGCGGTTCAGAATCCCCCTAGCCCCCTTTCTTTAAAGCATGATCGCCAGAGAAATCCGCACCACTTGCGAGCTAAAGAAAATCCCCCCTAGCCCCCCTTTTCCAAAGGGGGGATTTTTCCAAAGAGGGGAATTGGAATGGCCTCCCCCCTTTGAAAAAGGGGGGTTGGGGGGGATTTCAAGGTAGGAAGTCGGGGAGAATTTCAAGGGATAAGGTTGGGGGGATTTCAAAGAGAGATCGAGAGTTCTTAGCCAGCCAGGAGCATTCCATGCTGCCTTACGACACAAACCATAAACCACTGGCTCGTGAACTACGCAAGAACATGACTGACGCTGAACAGAACTTGTGGCGGCGACTGCGGCGCAAACAGGTCTTGGGAGTGCAGTTCTATCGGCAAAAGCCATTGGCTGGCTATATTGTTGATTTCTACTGCGCCGCCGCGATGTTGGTCGTGGAACTGGATGGTTCGCAACATGATCACCCCGATGCCCAGCAGTATGACGAAATGCGAACTCGGACTTTGGAAGGGATGGGCTTGCGGGTGCTGCGGTTTGATAATCGACAGGTTTTGCAGGAAGGGGAGGCGGTGATGCAGGTGGTTGTTGCTGAGGTGGAGTCAAGGATTAGGGGGCAACGCTGAAGAAGAATCCCCTCACTCCCCTTTTCCAAAGCAGGATCGCCAGAGAAATCTATGTTACTTGGGAGCTAAAGAAAATCCCCCCTAGCCCCTCTTTTCCAAAGGGGGGATTTTTCCAAAGGGGGAATTGGAATGGCCTCCCCCCTTTGAAAAAGGGGGGTCGGGGGGGATTTTAAGGTGGGAAGTCGGGGAGGATTTCAAGGGGAAATCAGGCGGATTCCTCACTAAAAAAACCGCCCCCAGTTTCCCAAGGGCGGTGATTATTTCACGATTCCGGCACCACGTTGGGTTGACCATAAAACCGTCAACCCAGCGCACCCTGAAGAAATCAGGCCAAGGTAATGGTCCCGTTAGCGGCCACCACAGAGGCGTTGGACAGGTCTACCAAGCCGGTCAGCTTGATAACAACGTTGTCAGCAGTATTACCAATTGTACCCACGTTTTCAACATAGGTGTTGCCGCCATACTGGAACCAAGTGACGGTATTAGCCGCCGCACCGTTATCAGCCAGGAAAACGGCTTGATCAAACGTAGCCGCAGCGGCTACGTTTGCCTTGGCTCCCAATGCACCAGTTGCATTAGCGACTGTGCCAAATTTGAGGATATCAGTGGAAGCGGCATCCGCGAAAGACACATAGTTGCCAAGGGTTGAGGAGCTTGCTGCGGTAGCAACTTGACCATAAGCCAAGGCACTCACCAGCGTATCCGCGCCAGCGCCACCCTTGACGGTAACGATATCGCTGGTAACACCAGCAACTGGTTGGCCAACATTGATGGTGTCAGCTCCCAACCCGGCATTCACTACACCATTTTTAGCAAACGTGGTGATGGTGTCAGCGGCGGAACCACCATTGATCGTCAGGCCGGTATAGGTGAGTTGCTGACCGGTGATTGTGTCGTTAGCACCCGCAGTGATAGTCAGCTTGCCCGTCGCGGTAGAGCCATCAATCAGAGTCAGGCTGGATGCTGTCGTTGCAGCAAGCGTAGCTAAACTGTTGGTGTGCGCGCCGCTCAGCGTAAAGGCAGTGCCCCCGGTGATGTTGATCGTCGCCAGCTTATTGGCGGTATCGGTCACACCATTAGCACCGACGATGCCATCAGCGACCACAAAGGAGTTTCCGCCTGCCGTAATGTTCAGCGTTGACACACCGGTGAACGTCAAGTCTCCGATGGAACTCATCCAGCCACCTGGGGCTGCCGTTAAACCAAGAGCCGTCGGAGTTGCGCCGAAGTTAACCGCCAAGGTCGGTGAAGCACCGGTTTGGGTGAGCGTCACACTGCCCAGAGTGTCGGTGTTCACGGCTGCCTGGTCAATAGCGCCAGTCACATTCACCGTGGCCGCATTGGCCAGATTTTGGATGATCGCTGTATTGCCAGTACCCGCAGTAGTACCGGAAAAGGCGACTGCCGAAATGACCGAATTTGTGAGCAGGGCGGCGTCCAACGGACCGTTGAACCCAGCCACATCCAAACCTTCAAAGTTCTTGACGTTGGCCGCGCTACCCACATTCACCAACCCAGCCGAAATGGTGTCGAACCCATTGCCACCGTCAACCACAGTTGCACTTGGAAGTACTACCGCACCGATGCGAAGCAAAGTATCATCACCACCATTCAGGTTAATGGTGGTGGACGGGGTCGGCGCAGCACCCAGCGTGATGACATCCTTACCACCACCACCGATCACCGAGGTCAGCACAGCACCCGTGGTCAGGGTCACACCGCCCGCAGTCAGGCCGGACGCATCCACTGTCTTGAACACACCCTGCGAGCCCAGGTCAACGCTGGCGGCGGCGCCAGAAACCGTCAGGTCGGCGCCGGTCGCTACATAGTCAGGACCCCATAATGTAACGCCTAAATTTGTGGCCGCATTCACTGCCAAGGTCTTGACGGTGCCTGCCCCAGAAGTAAGTATCACCAAGTCGCTATCAAGAGTCCCCTCCCTTCCACCGTTAGCAGCGCCCGTGGAGGTAAGGGTTGCTGCGGTTGCGGCGCCAGCAAAATCAATAATCTGCGATCCTTTCACGCCACCATCAAGACCCACGCTGACCGCGTCAGTAGCAACTTTCATATTGAACTGGAGAGCAGTAATGCCCACACCGGTACCCGCACCGGAGGCAATCACTTGCGCACCGGTACCCAGGTTCTGGGCTACCACAACCCCGCCGAGATTGTTAAGCGACGTGACCTTGGATACCCCTGTACCGTTGAAATCAACAATAGAAACGCCGCCTGCTATGGCATGTTGAATCACCGTATTTTGAATGTTGGCTACCGTCACGCCAGCAAGCAGATTGGGGGCAGCACCCAGGGTATCAACTATCTTCAGGGTGTTTGTCCCAAGACCGCCATTGATGCTGTCGCCTGCATTCAAGGTGCTCGGATCCGTAATACCCGGTATCGCCCTAGTGCCAACGATGGTGTCATCACCCGCAGTACTGGTGGTGCCGGCTGACCCGATCAGGCCCGGAATGGTGTCTACCCCGGTGGTCAGCGTGAAGGTCTGACCGGTGCTGGAACCACCGCCGGCATCGAATATATCGGTCAGTCCCTTGGAGATCGCAATGGTGGAGGCATCCGCCGTCACCGGAACGATCACCGCGTGTGCGTTGAGCAGGAAGTTGGCCTGTTCCGCAGCGGTCCCGTTCCAGGGATAATCCTTCGCAGCGGGATTGCCCACGCCTGCGAAGTATTCTGCCGCAATATGCTGGTTGGTCAGCAATGAGCTGTCGAAGGTGGGCGGCGTTGCCGTCGGATCATCGTAAGCGCCTTGCAGGACGGCGAGAATGAAATCGGGACGGGTGGCTAATCCCTGGTCGAGTTGATCAGTCCAGTACTGCAAACCCGCCGTATCCGGCTCACGATTCAGCGCGTTCATGTATACCGCGATTACGAACGAATTATTCGTGGTGCCTGCCGGGTACTTCGCCTGGGTTTCTGGTTGTTCAAAGAAGGACGCCGCGACCTGCGCGATGGTCATTGCACCGGTGTCAACCTGATTGACCCAGTAGGCCAATCCACTTTTGTCCGGCGCCCGCCCTAGCGTGGCGACGTACAGCTCAGTAATCTCATCCTGAACCGTCAAATTCTGTACTTCCCAGCGATTAGCCATGCTTGCTCTCCAAAATGGACCATAAAAGAAATAAAGGCTTTGAGTCCCTACCCACACCGTTAATCCAACGGCGCCCCACCACCCGCAATTTCCTCGCCCTGCGCACAAAAGAAAGAATGAGGCGCCAACCGGCGAGGCTCTACGCTTAAACACGAAGATTAGTCACCCGATCCTAACTTGTCAACCGCCACCTTACAACAACCGTTGTATTTTCACACTCAAGTTGCAAAATGGCAACAAATGACTTTTGACTCCCTAAAATAACGGCCAGTGACTCGCCTTTGACCACCCGAACGCCTTGAGTTTTAACACCGGGCTTGAAAGAATGCCCAGCCCATTTACGCCATTCCATCGGCGCGAACCTGATCTAAAATTAACATTCACTCCAGCGCACATGAACCACGGCTTAACCCATCCACATCCCGGACTACAAAGCGTCATGTTCCGCTCGCTGTGGGCTTACCGTGGCTTCATCCTGGCCAACGTCCGGCGGGATTTTCAACAGCGCTACACCCATTCCCTGCTGGGCGGACTGTGGGCCGTCCTCAATCCACTGACCCTGATCGTTATTTATACCGTTATCTTCGCTGGGATCATGCACTCCACTCTGCCCGGCCATGAAAGCAGCCCCTTTGCCTACAGCATCTACTTGTGCGCCGGACTGCTGCCCTGGAACGCCTTCGCCGATCTGGTCGGGCGGATGCAAGGGGTCTTTCTCCAGTACGGCAACCTGATCAAAAAGTCGAACTTCCCCCGCTCCTGCCTGCCGATCATCGTCGCCCTGTCAGTGCTGGTGGATTTTACCATTGTCTTTTCCCTGTACCTGCTGTTCCTGTTGTTCAGCGGCAACTTTCCGGGCTGGGTAATCCTGACCTTCGCCCCGGTGTTCCTGATCCAATGGGCCTTCGGCCTGGGCCTGGGCCTGTTGACCGCCACGCTGAACGTTTTTTTCCGCGATGTCGGCCAATTCGTCGGGGTCATCCTCCAGTTCTGGTTCTGGCTCACACCGATTGTTTACAGCGCCAGCGGCCTGCCCGCCCCGGTTCGTTCATCACTCTGGCTTAACCCTCTCTATCCACTGATCGAAGCCTATCAAGGCATCTTTCTACTCCAGGCCGCGCCAAACTGGAGCGGATTGCTGGGGATCGCTGTGCTGGCTGCCGCCTTGCTGTGGCTGGCCGGGCGGCTGTTCCTCAAACTGGCCGGCGAAATTGTCGATGAACTTTGAAGAATTCCCCCCCGAAATCCTCCCTTTAGCAAAGGACATTCAGTTCCCCCCTTTAGCAAAGGGGGGCTAGGGGGGATTTGAAGCTGGGTGGACATGCGAGATCTCCGTCACCGTGCGAAATTCCCCCGACCCTCCTTTTTTCAAAGAAGGAAGGTGGAATGCTGACCTTCCAGTGATGCTCAAAGCCAATAACTAACTCTTGCGCAAAAATTCCATGAGCCAGATTCGCGTCACTAACCTCGGCAAAGCCTATAAACGCTACCCTAGCCGGGGGGCGCGTCTGCTGGAATGGTTTGTCCCCGGCGGGCGGCCCCGCCATCAGGCGCATTGGGTGATGCGCGGCGTGAGTTTCAACGTAGCGCCCGGTGAAGCAGTCGGCATCATCGGCAATAACGGCGCTGGCAAAAGCACCCTGCTCAAAATCATCACCGGCACCACCCAGGCCAGCGAAGGCTCGGTCGAAGTCACTGGACGGATCGCGGCGTTGCTGGAACTGGGCATGGGCTTTCACCCCGACTTCACTGGCCGGCAAAACGTTTTCATGGCCGGCCAACTGCTTGGCCACTCCGTCGCCACCCTGCAACAGCATTTCGCCGAAATCGAAGCCTTCGCCGAAATCGGTGATTACATTGACCAGCCAGTGCGCACTTACTCCAGCGGGATGCAAGTGCGGCTGGCCTTCAGCGTGGCGACCGCGATTCGCCCCGACATCCTGATCGTTGATGAAGCCCTGTCGGTCGGCGATGCCTATTTTCAGCACAAGAGCTTCGCCCGGATTCGCCAGTTTCGCGATCAGGGCACGACCCTGCTGTTCGTGTCCCACAGTCCCGGCGCGGTCAAAACTCTCTGCAACCGCGCCATCCTGCTGGATCAGGGCATCATGGCCCGCGACGGCGCGCCCGACGAGGTGCTGGACTACTACAATGCAGTCATTGCCCGGCTGGAAAGCGAACAGCAAATTCGTGAACTGGAAGCGGGCACTGGAAAAAACAGCATCCGTTCCGGCAATCAGGCGGCGGTGATCGAAGCAGTAGAGATGCTTTCGGGTGACCAGAGCAGCCGGGCAGTGCAAGTTGGCGATCCGGTGCGATTCCAGGTTGACATCGCGGTGAACGAAGATCTCGACGAACTGACCGTTGGCCTGCTGATCCGGGATCGGCTGGGTAATGATGTGTTCGGCACCAATACCTGGCATCTGGGCACCAGCCGCCAACAACTCCGTGTCAATGAACATTGTCGGGTAGAATTTGAAGCCCCGGCGCTGAATCTGGGGGTGGGCAATTACAGTGTCAGCTTTGCCCTGCACAGCGGCGATGCCCATGTCGCCAATAATTACGACTGGTGGAACCGGGCGCTGGTGTTTCAAGTCGTGCCGGGGAGCGGTTGCCGGGCTATCGGGGCAGCGTATCTGCCCATTCTGAGTCATTGGAGTGGGATATGAAGTGTGGTTGCGCCTACCCGTGAAATCTTCCTCTCACCCCCTTTGCCATAAGGGGGAAGCCGCGTTAGCGGCGGGGGGATTAAGTCCCAACCACCGGTGTGTTCATCACTTGAACAGGATCGCTATAGATGCAGAGCTTGATCGCAGCGAATAATCCAGAAATTGACGTGGATCTGTTGATGCAGCGGATTCGCGAGGAAATCGCCCAGCGCCCGACGGACAGCGCCCCGCCCGGTGGGTCGGTCCGCCCTGCTCAGCCTGCGCCGCCGCTCAACGATATGCTCCGCGCCCTGACTGAAACCGCAACAGTCGCGGCCTTGCCGCAAAAATCCGTTTATGCCTTGCGCGACTTTCTCGATTACCACGATGAAGCCTTCATCGTGAATGCCTATCGGGGCGTGTTGCGGCGGGAGCCGGATTCCAGCGGGATGACGGATTTCCTGGGCAAGCTGCGCCACGGCGACTACACCAAAATCGAAATTCTGGGACGCCTGCGCTTCTCCCCGGAAGGGCGACGCCACGGGGTCCGCATCCGGGGTCTGATAGCGCCGTTCGCGCTGCAAACCGCCTGCCGCCTGCCGGTGTTGGGTTACGGTATCGCCTGGCTGAATTTTATCCTCCGCCTGCCGGTGCTGATCAGAAACTGGCAACGCTTTGAGGCGCATAGCGCCTTTCGTGCTGACCAGAATCACCGCGTTCTCGCCGAATCGATCCGCCAGATGAGCGGCTTTCTTGGACAACTCCAGCGTGACGCCAGCCAGCTCGCTGAAGGCAAGGCCAGCCAGGCCGATTTCTGTGATCTCCGGGAAAAGATACAGCAGATGCAGCAACGGACTGACGAAAAGGCCAGCCAGCAGCAGCTTACTGACCTTTACCAGCAGCTTCAGGACGCCCTCGCCCACACCGCCTCCCAGCAACAGTTGGCCGAGGTGCAACAACAGTTAGCCGAGGCGCGGCAGCAAGTGCAGGACGCCCTCGCCCACACCGCCTCCCAGCAACAGTTGGCCGAGGTGCAGCAGCAGTTAACCGAGGCGCGGCAACAAGTGCAGGACGCTCTCGCCCACACCGCCTCCCAGCAACAGTTGGCCGAGGCGCAACAACAGGTGCAGGAGGTTTTGGGCGACCTGCGCCGCCAACTCTTCGATCACAAACGCACCCTTCTAGATCAGCAACGCCGCCTTGGCCTGTTGCTGGAAGAGGCCCGAAAACGGTTGCCGGCCCCGCTCAATTCCGAACAACTCAACGCGATGCTCAATGAAGATGAACATCGGCTGGACGCGATGTACGCCACCTTCGAGGATCAGTTTCGAGGAACGCGGGAAGACATCAAACAGCGGCAACGGATTTATCTTCCGCTCATTCAGCAATGCCAGGCCGGTACGGATCATGCGCCAGTGCTGGATATTGGCTGCGGGCGCGGCGAATGGTTGGAGTTGTTGCGCGATCAGCGTCTGGTCGGGCGTGGGGTCGATTTGAACCGAGTCTTTGTGCAACAGTGTCTGGAAGATCATCTGCACGTCATCGAGCAGGACGCCATCGCCTATTTGCGTAGCCTGCCCCATCACGCGCTGGGCGCAATCACCGGTTTCCATATCATTGAGCATCTGCCGATTCGCACCCTGATCGCCTTATTCGACGAGGCGCTGCGGGTTCTTCAGCCGGGCGGAGTGGCGATCTTTGAAACGCCCAATCCTGGCAATCTGCTGGTGGGAAGCTGCAATTTCTATCTGGATCCCACGCACCGCAACCCCTTGCCTGCGCCGCTGAGTCGCTATCTGATCGAGGCGCGGGGATTTGTCCGGGCCGAGATCATCGAACTGCATCCTTTCGATGTCGGCAACCATTTCAGCGATGGCCCGCCCGCGACCATGAACCGGCTCAACCAGCACTTTTTCGGGCCGCAGGATTACGCTGTCGTGGCCTACAAAGCTTGATCCTGATTCAAAATCCAGTCTGAATCTCTTAACGAACCACAAAACTCATGGCGATCATTCCTGCTGCAATCCACCAATTCGCTCCAGGTTGCGATGTCGGTGACGGTATTACCAACGGGATGTTTTTTACCCAAAAGATATTGCGTTCGCTGGGAGTCCGCTCGGAAATTTTTAGCATCCATATTCCCGAAGCGCTGACGGGGGTTATCAAAAACTACCGTGATTACTCCAGTCAGCCCAATCAGATTCTGATGGTTCATCATTCCATGGGAACTGCCCACTGGGATTGGGTCGCTCGACAAACTGCGGCCAAGATCATGATTTATCATAATATCACCCCGGCGGAGTTCTTCCCCGAAGATTCTTTCCTGCGCCATCATGCTGAACTAGGCAGAAAGCAGCTTGGCGACAGCGCATCCTGGTTTATCGGCGCTATTGGCGATTCTGAATATAATTCGGCTGAGTTGGTGGAAGCCCACTATCACCCCGTTGCGACTATTCCGCTGCTGGTTGATCTCGAAAAAACCGTGACCGCGCCTTGGGATCAAGGCATCGTAGACCGGCATCAAGACACGTTTAACCTGCTATTCGTTGGCAGAATTGCTGAGAACAAGAAACAGCATGAGTTGGTAGAGCTGTTTGCTTACTTCAAGCAACTTTATTCCGGGCCGGCAAAACTGGTTTTAGTCGGGGGGGCGACTTCACTAAGCTATGAAAAACAGATCCGGGAAGCTATTCATCATCATCAATTACAAGCGGATGTTGAACTGCCGGGAAAAGTAAGCAGTGATGCGCTGCATGGCTATTATCGAGCGGCGGATGTCTTTGTTTGTCTAAGTGAGCATGAAGGCTTCGGTATGCCGATGATCGAGGCAATGTGTTTCGATATTCCTGTGATCGCTTTCAACAGCAGCAATATCGCCAATACCCTGGGCCAATCAGGAATTTTATTTAACCAGAAACGGCTGGCTGAAATGGCTGCCTGTATTAAATTGCTGGCGGAACACGCCGAGTTCAGACGGCGGATTAAACGCTCCCAGCGCCATAATTTGAACCGCTTTTCTTTCAACACGGTGCGGACACAATTAGTCAATTTTCTCAGCGAGTTGGGGATCAACGCAGATAGCGCCACTGCCCAGAGCCAGGATCACTCCCCCGTCCAGTATCAAATTGAAGGCCCCTTTGACAGCAGCTATAGCCTGGCTTTAGTCAATCGTGAGCTGGCGCTGGCTTTGCGTCAGAAAGTCGACAAAGTGGCGCTGCATTCTACTGATGGCCCTGGTGATTTTCCGCCAAATTCTGATTTTCTAAGGGCCAATCCAGACATAGCCGCCCTGTGGCGAAACAGTGAAATTCCTTGGTATCCCGAGGCCGTAGTCAGAAACCTGTACCCGCCCAGAGTGGCGGATGTCCGGGCGCTTACGACCATTTTAGGTGGTTATGGTTGGGAAGAATCTGGATTCCCCCCACAGTGGATCGACGAATTTAACCAGCATCTTGATCTGGCGGCCACTACCTCTGATTTTGTGAGTAAAACACTGGTGGATAATGGACTGCGCAAGTCCTGTGTCGCCATAGGGGATGGGGTTGATCATATTTTGACAGTTGAAGCAGAGCCGCTTCATCTCAATTTGAAAGCCGGCTTTCGTTTCCTGCATAACTCCTCCGCTTTCCCCAGAAAAGGCGTTGACGTGCTGCTGAGCGCTTGGGGCCAGGCCTTCAATGCCCGTGATCCTGTAGTGCTAATCATTAAAACCTTTCCCAATCCGCACAATACGGTTAAGGAACAAATTGCCCGTTTGTCCAGTGACTATCCTGATCATGCGCCTATTCAGTTAATCAATGAAGATATTTCACCGGGCGCTCTGGTCAGTTTATATAGATCATGCAATGCCTTAGTCGCGCCCAGTCGCGGCGAGGGCTTCGGTTTGCCGATGGCTGAGGCCATGCTCTTTAACTTGCCAGTCATCGTTACCGGCTATGGCGGGCAAAGCGATTTTTGCACCGAAGAAACTGCCTGGTTAATTGATTACCACTTTGCCAAAGCACAAACTCACATGGGCCTGTACGACTCGCTATGGGCTGAACCCAGCGCCGAACATCTGGCTGAACTGATGCGGCAGGTCTGGCAGTCTCCCAGTGAAGTGATCAAGCAGCGCACCACCCTTGCTAGAAATGTAATTTTATCCCGTTTCACTTGGAGCATGGTCGCGGATCGCCTGATATCGGCGGTGAAGGCGCTCGATCAAAAGCCTCTATTTAATCCAAATCCACGCATTGCCTGGGTTAGCACCTGGAATACTAAATGCGGGATTGCCACTTATTCGAAATACCTGGTCTCGCCACTGGATTCATCAAGGGTTTTCATTCTGGCTAATCGGACAGATGAGTTAACGGATAAAGATGAAGCTAATGTGTTCCGGTGCTGGGATATAGGCTGGCAGGATCAACTGGATGATATTCATGCACTGACTAGGACACTCTCTATCAGTAGCCTGGTCATCCAATTTAACTTCGGTTTTTTTAAACTTGAGTTTTTAGCGAGGTTGATTAATAAATTAAGTGATGACGGCATAAAAATCTACCTTTTTCCACATTCGACCGCAGATGTGGTTAAACCTGACTTTCATGCCTCTTTAAAAACAATCACATCGACGCTCAGCAGAGTTGAGCGTATTTTAGTCCATAGTTTATCTGATTTGAATCGGCTCAAGGATTTCGGGCTGGTCAGAAACGTCACTTTATTCCCGCATGGCGTTATCCTGCCGCAGGAGGGCAATCAACGATTGGCGATTAGGGAAAAAATGGGGATTAATAAGAAAATTATTGCATCCTATGGTTTTCTGTTAGCCCACAAAGGCATTGCCCAACTGATCGAAGCCTTCGCCAGACTGCTTGCTGAATTTGACAATCTTCATTTACTGCTGGTCAACGCCTGCTACCCGATCGCAGAATCTAGCATAGAACAACAGCGCTGCAAGCAACTGATTCAGGAACTGGGAATCGCTGCGCACGTCACGATGATTAACGATTTTTTGCCTAATGAAGAATCGTTAAGCCTGCTTAATCTAGCCGAAGTTATTGTCTTCCCTTATCAGGATACTCAAGAATCCGCCAGTGGCGCTGTCAGGCAGGGTTTGGCGGCTAACCGGCCCGTGCTTTGCTCACCTTTAACTATCTTCGCCGATATTGCTGATGCAGTGTTGTTTTTGCCTGGCAGGTCGGTGAGCGACATTCAACAGGGAATCGGCGATTTTTTAAAAACGCCCGAGCAGATTGATAAACAAATCCACCGCCAATTCCAATGGTGTGTTGCCCACCATTGGGCTTTATTAGCCCGGAGACTCTGGAACATGATCATCGGCATTGAGGCCAATTAATATCCCATGATACATAACAGATTTGTTCTCCCTTCCCAGCCAGCGCGCCTTGCTGGCGTCTCCGAAACCTTGGTTATGACTGATTCTCGTCCCCGTATTTCCCTGGTTGCTCCCTGTTACAACGAGGAAGCAGTTCTGCCGGAACTCTACCAGCGCTGCACCCGGACTCTAATCGAGGCTACTGGTGGCGACTACGAACTGATTCTGGTCAATGACGGATCGACAGATGCCACTTGGACAATGATTTGCAATCTGGCCGAGGGCGATCCCCATCTGGTGGGTATCGATCTCTCGCGCAACTTTGGCCACCAGCGGGCGCTAACCGCCGGATTAAGCATGGCCCGAGGTGAGGCTGTATTCGTGATCGATGCTGACCTGCAAGATCCCCCTGAACTACTTGGTGAAATGTTGCGGCTGCTAGATGCTGGTGCCGATGTGGTCTATGGTCAGCGCCTTAGCCGGGAGGCGGAAAGCCGCTTCAAACGCTGGAGCGCCGCCGCTTTCTACCGGCTATTGGCCCGGCTGAGCGAAGTTGATATTCCTCCCGACACCGGCGATTTTCGACTGATGCGCCGCTCGGTAGTTGAAGCGCTGCTAGCCATGCCCGAATATCATCGTTTTGTGCGCGGTATGGTGGCTTGGCTAGGCTTTAAACAACTTCCGTTACACTACCATCGTGAAAAACGCTTTGCCGGCGTTAGCAAATACCCATTGCGGCGGATGCTGCGTCTGGCAGCCGACGCGATCACCAGTTTTTCTATCGCGCCGCTACGGGTTAGCACCTATTTCGGATTCCTGTTCAGCGGATTCGCTTTGCTGAGCCTGTTTTATATCCTGGGATCCTGGTTATTTTTCAACACTGCGTCGGGTTGGACCAGTCTGATGGCGCTAACTGCTATTATTGGCGGCGTCCAGTTAATCGCTGTCGGGGTTATGGGCGAGTACCTAGGGCGGATTTATCTTGAAGTCAAACACCGCCCGAACTTCATTATTCGGGAAATCGCCAGTATTCAGTCTTTCTACCCAGTCCCTTCTTCCGGCGGGAAAGGTGGGACTGCGCCATCGCCATCGGACTAGTTGCTGATGCGCTGGATTGTAGCTCTCCGTAGTCGCCTTGGCCCCTATGCCCGAATTCTGCTGATTTTCCTGGCGTCTCGACTGATGTTGACTGTCATTGGAGTGCTGACTTTAGCTAATTTCGGCGATCCACCGACCCAAGATCACTGGCTCGACTGGGATAAGCTTCCACATCTCTATGCCCGCTGGGATTCAAATTGGTATCTGTCCATTATCGATAGTGGCTATAGCCGTGTCGAGGTAGCTGAACAAGCTGGCGCCACCAATTTCGCTTTTTTTCCACTCTACCCATTGCTGGTGATCGCCGCCCAAAAAATGTGGGGTGTTTCCGCCATTACTGCTGGAGTGCTAGTTAGTAACTTGGCTTTTATTGCGGCGCTGCTGCTTATTTTTGAATACGTACAGGCCATTAGACTTTCCCGTCGGGTAGGAATCATGGCGGTCCTGCTGTTATGCTTTGTTCCGCAAGGCTTTATCTTCTCCGCGCTCTACACGGAAAGCACCTTTTTACTGTTGCTGGTTGCTGCGATGTATGCGCTGCGTCACCGGTTTTATCTGATTTCTGGCCTGTGTGCAGCACTGTTATCCGCCACCCGCGCTAATGGGGTATTCTTTGTGGTATTTGCTGCAATCTGGCTGCTGCGCCAGCATGGACTACGTCCCTTGCTTTATCCTTGGCGACACCCAGAACCTCTGTTACCCATCGCCCTTGCGCCACTGGGACTGGTGATATTCTGGTGGTTCTGTTTTCTCACGACGGGCGATGCTTTCGCCCAGGCCTCGACTGCCTGGCATGGTTGGGGCTGGCAGACTGATTTACCTTGGCGTAACCTGGCGAACCATTTGAGTTCGACAAACCTGAACGCCCAGTTTTGGGCAATCAGTAGCCTGGTAGTATTTTCATTGTCATTCACGTTGCTTCGACTCAAGTTGTATGAAGAGTTTATATTTTGCCTCAGTATCATGCTGCTTTACTGGAGTGGAGTATTACCCAATTCCCTGCTGCGCTATTCTATTGTATTGTTCCCAGTTTTTATCGGTATCTCCAGCGCTCTTGAAAATCATCCATTCTTATTCTGGCTATGGTTAAGCTTGTGTGGTTTATTGAACGGTTTTCTGATGACAGCCTGGACTGCTGGCCGCGAGATCAGTATATGAATCAATTGCATATTATGGTGAGCGGTGTAGCTATGCTGGGTTGTTTTTATATAGGTTCCTGGGCTTTCTTCAAAATAAATAGTGTGGATTTTATTGTCGTCCAACATCTAGCCTATATGGAGCAGCGCCGGCGAGAACCAGCATCCTACACCCTAGGCACCTTATTGAATTTCGCGGGCGAGATTACCGCAGCGACCAAGAGATATCAGGTGCAGGGCTGGTCTCATCCAGAAACTTGGGGGACATGGACGGATGGTGCGGTAGCGGAGCTGGCGATGCGATTGACTCCAGCGCCGTCAGGCCCATTGAAGCTCATGATCCGAATTCAGACTGCGATGACTCATCGCCAACAGCCCATCCAGGAGATTGATGTGCTCGCTAATGATGCCGTAATTGGTCATGCCTCCTTTCGGGCTGGCGATCCGCCGCTTGACCTTAATAGCCTGATTCCCGCAACTGCATTGAACAATGAGGGTATGCTGCGACTGGTCTTTCGCATTGCTCACCCCAGTTCCCCAAAGGCATTGGGTATGAGCGAAGATCCGCGCCGGTTAGGTATACTGGTGAATCAAATCCGGATCAGCACGGTTGCGGTTGACGCGCCCTGAGTGTTGGCGCCGATCATCCGCTGCTCTCTCATGCTACCTCGGTATTCTGGATTCCCACCATGCACACTTATGACACTCTGTTTTTCGACTACATCCAGGCCGGCTCTGGTCGCTCCGCTAAAACGGTTCTGCCGTTGGTGTTGGCAGGTCTGCCCACCGACAGCGTATTGGATGTGGGTTGCGGCGCGGGAGCTTGGCTTCGTGAGTATGCGGCGCTTGGTATTCATGATCTCTTGGGTGTGGACGGTGAATACGTTCGGCCCGAGCAGTTATTAATTCCCAGCGAGCATTTCTTGGCCCGTAATCTGGCGCAACCCTTCGATCTTGGTCGGCGCTTCGATCTGGTGCAATGCCTGGAGGTTGCCGAACACCTGTCGGCGGATTACGCCGCTACGCTGGTGGATAACTTGATCCGGCATGGCGACTGCGTGCTGTTTTCAGCCGCAGTGCCCGGTCAAGGCGGGGAATATCATGTCAACGAACAGCCTTACGCCTATTGGCGCGCTTTGTTTGCGGCGCGTGGCTATCGGCTATTTGACTGGCTCCGTCCCCAGTTACGCAGCCGACGCGAAGTGGAACCCTGGTATCGCTACAACCTGCTCCTGTTTGTCCAGGATCGCCATATTCCACGGCTGCCGCGGGCCATTACCGCCACCCGGATTGCTGATACGGCTCCAGTTCCCGATGTCGCGCCGCTGGGTGACCGGCTGCGCAAAGCGGTTATGCGCCGGCTCCCCTCCGCCCTCCTGTCGCCACTGGCCGTGATCAAGCACCATCTGGTGATCCGGCTGGCGCGGATCCGGACCTGAATCCCTAATGCCGCCCAGTTACGTCCTGATCCTAATGGCGAGTACACTCTGCGCTGCCTTGGGACAAATCCTGTTCAAGGCTGGCGCTCGTAACGCTGAAACCCTGGTGGAATTCCTCAATCTCTGGATTATGGTTGGGCTATTTGCCTATGGCGTGGGCACCGTGTTATGGATTTATGTGTTATCGCGAACGCCGATTACAGTCGCCTATCCGTTCACTGCTCTCACCTTCGCTCTGGTATATCTAGCCGGCGCGCTGTTGTTCGGCGAGCCGGTCACG
>Ga0272412_1000089_pt1 | contig 19164 bp, 7 predicted proteins | sample WWTPWeurt_MetaT_FD_193540 | JGI IMG/M metagenome (GOLD analysis project Ga0272412, IMG submission 193540) | Metatranscriptome of activated sludge microbial communities from WWTP in Nijmegen, Gelderland, Netherland - WWTP Weurt (Metagenome... | ecosystem: Engineered > WWTP > Aerobic digester >...
CGGAGGCCCACCTGGAGGCGCTGCTGGCGCGCAGTGGCGCCGCGATCGAACACCGGGGCGTTCGCGCCTGCTACCAGCCGGGCGCGGATCGGATCGTCCTGCCGCCGCGCGGGCGGTTTCCCAGCGCCGGGGCCTACTACGGGACGGCCTTTCACGAACTGGGCCACTGGACCGGGCACGAACGGCGACTGAACCGGCCGTTCTCCTTCGACCGGAGCGCGCCGGACTACGCTCGGGAGGAACTGCGCGCGGAACTGGCCAGCGCCTTTCTCAATGCCGAACTCGGCTGCCAGCACGATCTGGACGAGCATGCCGCCTATCTGGCGATGTACCTGGAACTGCTGCGCCAGGACCGGAAGGAAATTTTCCGGGCGGCCAAGGATGCCCAGGCCATCGCCGATCTGATCCTGGACCGGCATCCGCGTTTGCGGTTGGAACAGGGGATGGCCGTGCCCCGGACCGGGTCGCTGGAACCCGACGGGCTGATGCCCGCCACCGCTGACCCTCCGGCACCGATTCGCTCCTTCGACGATCTCCTGATCGCCCACCAGCGCCTCATCGGCAGGGCGCTGCGGGAGGTCGTCCAGCGTGGCGAGGAGGAGGGGTACCTGGGGCGGCTGGTCCGCGATCTGGCTATGCCACATGGGTCCGCCGTGGCCTCCGCGCCACCCGAGAAGGCGTTGCTTGGCTTGTCGCGACGAAGTGATCGAGTACATGCGCCTGTTCCCGGTTAGCGACAGCCTACCCAACGCCCGATCAAGCTGTTTTATATCATCACTAAAATCAAAAAGTAAGGTTCCACTCGCAAGCGCGCTTACAACAATCTATTCTTATCAGTCGTAAATCCAGGCCTCGTGGCGCTCTCTCCAACTTACAAACGGGCGTAACCAGTCGAGCGCTCAGGCCTGGGAATCAACAGGTTACCAAGGCCAAAAAACGCTAAATTCCGGGGAGTAAAATGCCTACTGTGTTATTTTTCAACAAGTTAGTGGCGCGCTCGACTGGTTACGCCCTTTAGAAACTCCACAACCTGCATAGGAGAGCTATATGCCCTAATTTCGCTAGTCCGAAAAAGTCATTCATATTCAATGTGATACATGGACACATTTTGTGTTTACACAAGAATTGTTCTCATTAAAATTTAATGGCTTAGAAAAAAATGAGCGAAAGTACGGATATGCTCCTCTCTAGGCCGGTTACTGAGTGGCCGCTGATTCTTTGCGGGCCGATCCTGCGTCGTGTCGATGCCAGTAGCGTAAGCGTCTTCGTGGCGCTGCGTTTCAGGCGCCGAATAACCTTGAAAATCTTCGCCTGCGATACTCAAGGTGCACCTGCGACCAGCCTTGGTCAAAGCGCGCCGATGGAAACCCGACGCCTGGGCCAGCGGTTACATGTGGCGGTGATAACTGCTTACGGATTGTCCCTCCAACCGCTCCAGTTGTGTGGGTACGACCTGGAGTTCGCTCGCGTCACGAGCGATCCTGAGGATGACGGCCCTGCACTTGCGAGTTTGCAGAGCCTGGGTCTGCTCGGCGGCGCTGACGCTTTGGGATATCTCGACGGAACCCTGCCTACGTTTCGTGTGTTGACGGATCGGGCGAATGCGCTGGAGTTCATTCACGCCTCGTGTCGCAAGCTCCACGGCGAGGGAACGGATGCATTTCCCCATATCGATGAGCTGATCAAAGGACTGAGGTTACACGAATTCAAGCGCCCCCAGATGATGTTTCTCACCGGTGATCAGATTTATGCGGACGACGTCGCGGGGCCTTTGTCTCCCGTTCTTACTGAGGTTGGCAATCTGCTTTTGGGCTGGACGCAGGAAGAGGTGATACCCACCGACTATGGTAACGCGCCGATATCGACCTGTTGGCCGGGCCTGCGAAACCTCGTCGTCAATCAGGCGGGCTTTAAAGCGAAAACGGAACCGTCAGCCTGTCATCTTCTGGGGTTGGGCGAGTACTACGCCATGTACCTCATAGCGTGGTCGGATGCGGTTTGGCCCGCGAGTTTTCCCGACCCTGCAATGATTTACCCCGATGATGTTTTCAAGCAGGGAGGGGGGAATCACAATCCGTTCGATAGCGTTCCTTCCAGCTCGGTCTACGGCGCAATTCTCGGCCACGCCCGTGCGTTCATTGGCAATGGCGCCACATGGCGCGAGCAGGCGGCCGAACTACTGAGAATCAAGAAGACTCTCCCCGCCGTCCGACGCCTGATGGCCAATGTCCCGATATTCATGATGTTCGACGACCATGAGGTGACAGACGACTGGAACTTCGACCGAGGTTGGCATCAGCGCGTCTACGAAAGTGCTCTGGGGCGTCGTATTATCGGCAACGCCTTGAGCGCGTATGCGGTCTTCCAGGCCTGGGGCAACGATCCGTTGGGCGAGTTTGAGCCCACCCAGCCTGGCGGACAGTTGGTGAGCGCCCTTGAAGACATCGGCGCTCTGGATGGAACAACTTACACGGACGGCAACCCAGCCTACGAACGAGCGCACACGTTGATGCGTGTGGCACCTCAGTCCACACCGGACGGTGTCACTTGGGATTATGGGTTCGAACGAGGCAATTACCGGCTGATTGTCCTCGACACGCGTACCCGGCGCGGTATTACGCATGAAGGCCAGGCTGATCTCATGCCTCCTTCCGAACTGGACCGCCAGATCACGGCACGCGCGCGTACCACAAAGGCCGTGACCCTGGTTCTGTCACCTGCCCCGGTGATTGGCCATCCGTTCCATGAACGGGTGATTGGTGTCTACGGAGGTAACATCGATCCTAAGTACATCGATAAGGAGTCCTGGTGGAACGAAGATCGTCCGGAGGCCTTCGAGGGAATTCTCGATCATTTGAGTCAGGCGCAGCGAGTAATCATTTTGTCTGGGGATGTCCACTATGGATTCACTTCAACGATGCGCTATTGGAATCAGCGCCCGGGCCGGGAGGCGCAAGCTGCGATCGTTCAACTGTGTTCAAGCGCACTCAAGAACGAGGACGGAAACACTCGGACCCTCGGGGCTGCGGCCACTGAAGCCCAACGCGATATGCTACAGGCTGGCGGTGCGGGCGCAGGGTTGGTCCTTGGAGGCGGAACACCATTGGGTGTCGTCGCCGGAGGACTGGCCGGCAACGCCTTGGCCGACGCCGTGATCCCGCCGGAACGAGAAGATTATGTCGGCTGGTCCGCGGGGCCGGTCACATTGACCCGTGCCGACGGCAAGACCCGTAAGGTGTTAACCAAGCCCCCAGTGTGCCTGTTGGAGAAGGGCGTCGTACAGACCGCCGACAGAATACCCGAATGGCGTTATCGCTTAGGCTTCGCTTGCGATCTCATAAACGGGCGAGGTGGTATTGCCATTCCTCCAGCGCAGAAACCGCCTGTCAACGAGGAATTCTTGGCCCTTAAGCAGCGCTTAGCTCAAGAACTGCGGGTGACTAGTAACAATAATAGCGATCTGATCGTGGTTGGCCGAAATAATTTCGGAACGGTGACGGTCCTGGGCGAACCGCCTCACCTTGCTGCCATGCACAAGCTTTGGTTCCGACCGAGAGGACAACCTATCCTTCCTATCCTTCCTATCCTTCCGTACACGACCCACTTTGCGTCATTGGATATTCCGGACGGGTCCGAATCGCTGCCGCTTTCCGCCACACCGCCAGCGGCAGGTCTGCCGGACCTGTCCGCCTGGGCGGACGTGATGAGCTTCAGACCCACGCCAGCTTTGCAAGACAAAGTGCGCCAACTTGATCTGCAAAGTCCAGGGAAGTGGTTTTTCCATCGACTGGAGTCCGGGTGGGGCGAGATTAACTTGGACTACTATGCTGTATGTATCGACAAGATGCCGAGATCTTTACCCGGCGATTCTGCGGGAACTTCGCGCATCGTCACGCCGGAAGAGTTGTGTCAGTACGTACGGCACAACATGGTGACACCTAGCACTGTAGTGAACGAAGAGCACGCGTCATTTCGGCCCTATGGACCATCGGACGGAACGGCGTGGAAAGGCACTTCGACTGACGCATTGGGTGCGCTTATCTCCATTGACATGCAGTTGGCGCCCCTCCCTGTCCCAGTCGAAGATGGTACCGTAATGGTTACCCATTCCGATGACACGTCCTGGACGTTTTCGACCGTCCATTCACCGAACGACGGCAGTCATCCCGTCAGCGGCAATCGCCGGTTCGGTGTATTACTGGCGGACGACGGCAATACCTATGTCTACACATTGGGCGCAGATCGAGTCACCAACCAAGCGATTGGCCAGACGCCGGGCGCGCAACTGGTCTGGCTTGGAGCCGACAAGTTGTGGCGAAGCTTTCAGGAAAGAATTTCTGAGCTGGTTAACACACACGGCGGAAGCGCGAAGGTATTAGCACCTAACTCGCGTCGTTATGATTGGTCGAGTGTGATGAGTGCGTATTACTCACCCAAGAGCGATTGGCAGAGGTAGACGCAGTATGCCTCAAGATATCCTTGCCGGCCTGCTGGAAGAAGTTGAGGACTTGTTCCTCCCCCTCGAGGAGGCTGCGCGCGAGCCGGACTTGATCTTCAAGCTTCTTCGTCGTTTGGGCTGGGAGGTAGATGACCTGGTCCCGGCCGCTACGACCCTTTCCAGTAGCTTCGGGAGCATCATCAAGGCTCTCGACCAGGTGCGGAGCGTTGCCGGCAACGGCTCGCCCGACTTTGGAGCCGTGGCTCAGGCGCTGCGGGAATCATCAACGATACCGGACGCAGTCAAGAATTTGAGACAGCAGATGGAAGCGGCTCTGCCGGCGGTTGCCAACGACCTGGCAACCTTGCCGGTGGAACTACTGGAAATGCTGTTCGTGGATTGGATGCGCAGGCGCTGTCCGTTGGCTTTTACAGCATCGGTCGCGGCTGGGCTGATCGAGCCTCAGATCGTAAGCGAGCGTTTGAACACGGCTAGACGTGTGCTGCGGCAGCCGGTGATGCTCATTCGATTGCGGTTCGAGCGTTTGTCACAATGGATTACGGACCCCTTGGGTCAGGTTCGTACCCGTTTTGGTGTGGAAAGCCTCGTGACCGAGGCGGATGCCCGGGCATACGCGATGCGCGTCTTTCCGTTGGTGGCAAATCTAATGTTGGCTCTGGGAGCCGAACCGACGATGGGGCGGGGTCCCGGTTTGTGCCGGTTGAGCGACCAAGACGAATTGGCGCTGGCGCATATATTGTCCGTACATTGGCAGCCGCCGTTCGATGACGCCGTTGCAGCAAATATCGGCGTGAATATCGCTGCCCTTTCCGCCGCCGAAGCGGGGCCAGGAATCATGTTTATGCCCTTCGGTACCACAGCATTCAACGTTACTGGGGGCGGCTGGACTGGGCGAGGGGAACTGGGCGGTACGGTCGATGCGCTGTTTCTCAAACCTTCAGGTGCAGAGTTCCCTGGCGGCGGCACTGCAGAATTCGTTGGGGCACTCCAGGTCGTACGGTCCGGGGCCAACAACCGATTCGGCAGTGCAAACGGTACACGGCTCGAACTGGGCGATGTCAGCTTTAAAGCGCAATTCCGCGTCACACCGACAGCACGGGAGCTGGGTGCACTGCTCGACATCAGCAAGGCGGGCTTCTTCGTTTCCGGAGGGGACGGCGACGGTTTTCTGCAGCAGGTGCTGCCAAAGGACGGGTTGCACATGGACTTCGACCTTGCCATTGGCTGGTCGAACACCCGCGGCCTTTACGTCCGCGGTGGCGCTGGGCTCGAGGCCACTCTTCCGATTCATAAGGAACTGCTTGGCGTCCTCAAAGTAGATTCGGTCTACCTCGCCCTGCGAACGAAAGGGGTGGATATCGAAGCCGTCGCCGCAGCCACGGCGAGCATCAGCCTCGGCCCGCTCAAAGTAACGGTCGAGCGGATGGGACTCAGGGCCCTCGTGACGTTCCCCCAGAGCGGGGGTAATCTGGGGGTCGTCAATCTGGAGCTGGGATTCAAACCGCCCAATGGCGCCGGCCTCACCATCAATGCCGGCATTGTGGTTGGTGGCGGCTATTTATTCTTCGACGAACAGAAGCAACAGTACGCTGGGGTGGTGCAACTCGAAATCGCCGAGATCCTGAACATCACCGCCGTCGGACTGATCACCACCCAGATGCCGGACGGCTCTCCGGGCTTCTCACTGCTGGTGCTCATCGCCGCTCAATTCTCCCCACCGATTCAGTTGGGCTATGGGTTCACTTTAAACGGTCTCGGCGGATTGCTGGGCGTCAACCGCACTGCAGCGGTCGATGTGCTGCGCGCGGGGCTGCGCTCTGGAACCCTGGGGTCCGTGTTGTTCCCGGTGGACCCGGTCCACAACGCCGCACGGATTGTCAGCGACCTCGGGGCCGTATTCCCGCCAGCAGAGGGACGGTTCGTATTCGGGCCGATGGCCATCCTCGGCTGGGGCCCCAAGACGCTCATCATGCTGCAACTGGGCCTGGTGCTCGAGCTACCCGAACCCGTCAGGCTCCTGATTCTCGGCCGGCTTCTCGTGGTCTTGCCCGAGGAAAAACACGCGGTAGTCCGGCTGCAACTCGACTCGCTCGGGGTCATCGATTTCGCGACCGGCGATGTATCCCTTGATGCGGTGCTCTACGATTCCGAGATCAAAGGGTTCACGATCACCGGAGAAATGGCATTAAGGGCTAATTTCGGAGCATCGCCGGGGTTCCTCGTGGCCGTTGGCGGGTTCCACCCGGCGTTTAAAGCGCCGACCGGTTTTCCCTCACTCCAACGGGTAGCGATCAGCCTCGCCACGGGTGACAACCCGCGGCTTCGGCTCGCGGCCTATATGGCGCTCACCACCAATACCGTTCAGTTCGGGGCGCTGCTGGATCTGTATGCCCGGCTCGGGGAATTCAGTGTGGAGGGGCATCTTGGTTTCGATGCTTTAATCCAATTCAACCCCTTTGGCCTTGTCGCCAGCCTCGGGGCGATGGTGGCGGTCAAATCCAGCGGCCGCGTGTTGCTCGGGGTCATGCTGGACATGGGCCTCACGGGACCCACGCCTTGGCACGCCTGGGGGAAGGCCAGGTTTCAAATTCTACTTTTCCCCGTTACGGTCGAGTTTTCCGTACAAGTGGGCGAGGCTCAGCCGCCATCTCTTCCTGCGCCGGTGCAGTTGCGTCCCCTGCTGCGCGAGGCGCTGGAGGACCCGCACAACTGGGCGACCCAGCTTCCTCGGGGTGAGCACCCCCTCGTGGTCCTGCGCGCGCAGCCGCAGGGGACGGCAATGTTGGTGCATCCACTGGCGGATCTCCAAGTAAGCCAACGGGTGGTGCCGTTGGAGTGCAAAATCACGCGCTTCGGCAATACAGTCCCCGAGGGAGAGCGGAGGTTCTCGCTGGGGATCGTGGATCGCGCTGGGGAGGTGCGTACCGAAGGGGTCGGCCCGGTATGCGACTTCTTCGCACCCGCTCAGTTCCACGAGATGAGCGATGATGAGAAGCTCAGCGCCCCGGCCTTCGAGAAGCATCCATCCGGAATCCGCTTCGCGATGCAAGGCTATGACTGTGGGACCCCAGTGGTGGAGGACGAGATGCTGTATGAGGAGAGCACTATTCCCGCCACGGCCGCAGCGGGCGTTCCTGGTGCTGTGGCGTCCGCTGTGCCAGCGGCGGCGCCGCTGATGGCCGAGCCCTATGCGCTGACTACGGCCTTTGTGACAAGGGTGACTCCTACTGGAGCGGTCGGGCTAGCCCCCCTGCATCATACGGGCAGAGCAAAATACCGGGTAGCCGGTGTCGAAGAGGCGCCCGGTTTTCGGCTCAAGCCGCGAGGCTACACCATCGCTGGTGGTGGACCTTCGAAGCGATACGAAAGCTATTTGGCAGCGGTGGATGCGTTGCGGGAGCGACAAGCCCTCCGTCCGCAGGAGAAGGCCCGGCTTCGGGTCGTGCCTGACTGAGAAGGAACCCCATCATGAGCAATGGTTCAGCCGCCTACCACTTTCTGCCGTGGGTCCGCTATGGTGTCGCGGCAGGGCTCAAAGGTCCCCCCGTATTGGGCAAGAAGGCGGAGTACGAGACAGGCAAGGATTTCATCCCGAGCCGTGCGCCGATGCCGATCACCGTGCGCTTGATAGGAGAGAGTCCCGACGATGAAGGTGTCACCGTCGGCCTGCGGGGTTACGGTCCCGGCGATGTCGTCGGCATCGATCCCCGCGAGGTGGTACGCACCGAACCGCGACACCTCGTAACAGACTTCCCGCCGCACCTCTTTCCTTTTATCGAGTTTGATCGACCGGATTTTCCGTGGCTGTTCACGCCAGCGGCCCCCGATGCCGAGGGTTGTCTGCGGCCTTGGATTGTCCTGGTCGTGGTGCGCAAACAAGACGCGAAACTCACTACCGATCCCACCAAGCCGCTGCCGGTGCTGCGCTGCAAAGTGAAGGAGCTGCCCGATTTGGAGGAATCGTGGGCGTGGGTACACGCCCAGTATGTTGGTGACGCCGGAGAAACGCAGTCAGAAGTCAAAGCGGGATTGAGCGCGCGCCCGCAGCAGAACGTCTCCCGGCTGCTCTGTCCCCGCAAGCTCGCGGAGCATCAAGGAGGCGACAACGGTTATCTCGCCTGCGTCGTTCCTGCCTTCAAGGCTGGTGTCCAAGCTGGCAATGGCGACATGCCAGACGACAAGCTGGAACCGGCCTGGAAGATGACGGACGATGGCGAGATCGATCTTCCCGTGTATTACCATTGGGAATTCGGCACCGGTGCGAAGGGGGATTTTGAGGACCTTATCGACGGACTCGAACTCCGCAACCTCCCCGCTGGCTCGTCGCGTCTCATGGATGCGAGCCAGCCGGGCGGCGGTATGTCGGAGTATCAGGGCATGACTCTCGGTATCGCGAGCGCCCTGCAGGCGCCGCAGGCGCCCGAGCCACTTCCCGGCAACTTCACATCCTCAAACTTTCAACAGGATATCCAAAAGCTTCTTGAACCCGCTCAAACGGTTTCCGCTGGTGCGGCTGTCCCGCCCCCCATTTACGGGGGCTGGTACGTCCCATCGGCGACGCCGGGCCGCCCGTCGCTCGATGTGGGTGCGGCGCCCCCCTGGCTCAGGGAACTCAATCTCGACCCGCGCTACCGCGTCGCGGCTGCCCTGGGCACGCAGGTCGTGCAGCGCCAGCAGGAGCAGTTGGTGGCGGCCGCCTGGGAGCAGGCGGCGCAGCTTCAGGCGGTCAACCAATGGCTCAAGCAGAAGCAACTCGGCAGTGTGGTCACGGCCTCAATTTATGAAAAGCGTCTTGCGATACTTTCAGAGGACACTTTTTGGCAATTGACAGCCCCAGCCGGGGCCAGTGTCAACCTGGGCGCGGAGCGGGTTCAACGGAGCGCCGCAGCCTTACTCTCCAGCACTGACGGCGTGGCGCCTCAGGAAACCGCTCCGACCGCACTGCAAAGCCCGCTCGCCAAGGCGATCATTTCGGCGCCCTTCCGTCGGTTGGCCCGTCCCCTCGGACGCCTCTCTCGCCAAGCGGCGGTGCCGGCTATCCAACCCGAGGTAAGCGACGCGGTTGCTCCAGTTGGAGCGCCCGCGCGTCAACCGGGCGGGCTCTTGGAACGTATCCGAACGGGGCGTTTGCGGGTCGCTCCGCCACCCGGCGCCCCTGCGGCGGCCTCGGGTATCTCGGACCACGGGTCCATGCCAGGTTTCAGATTACGACCGGCTGCCGAACCGTTCGCGACCCCTATGTCCCTGGGCATTCCGGAAGAGCAAATCCGGCTGATGAAAAAGCTTGATCCATACCAGACCTTTCGCGAGGAGGCGCGGGAGCGTATCGAAGGGCCTTCGTCCGAACGCACTGATTCACTCCAGCCGATCAGCGACGTGCCCCTGAGGTTTCCACAGCCGATGTACGAGCCGCTGCGGGAGTTGTTTCAGGATATGTTGCTGCCCGGCTTGGATCGCATCCGGAATGATTCGCTGGTCGAGCTGTCGGCCAACCCGGCATTCATCGAAGCCTACCTGGTCGGATTGAACCACGAACTCGCCCGTGAGTTGCTGTGGCGGGAATTTCCCACCCATCTCGATAGTACCTATTTCCGGCAGTTCTGGGACGTGCGCGGTAGCCTGTCGTCGTCGGCTTCGGCGGAGGAGCGCGAGAGGTTTCTCGATATTCCCGAGATTAGGCACTGGAAATACCCGCTCGGCAGCAACATGCCCGCCCCACGAGGCTCCAACCTGTTCATGCTGCTGATCAAGGGCGACCTGCTCGTGCGATACCCCAATGCCGTCATCTCGGTGCAGCGGGCAGAGAATGGAGCGCTTCCAAAATTCCCCATACTGCGGATCAACCCCGTACCGGGGGTGACGCTGCTCGGATTCGAGCTCGAACCATCCCCCTTAAAGGCTTCGCCAGGTGACCCCGGCTGGTTCTTCGTCTTCGAGGAGCATCCCACCGAGACACGCTTCGGGCTGGACATCAGCGGGGGAGTTCTGAATTCCTGGCGCGAGCTGACATGGGATAACGTGAAGACCCAGGACAATGGTTACATCCGCGTCACAGGTTCGGATGCCACCCCCCAGCCCTCGCCTCCCGACCCATATGCTGTCTGGGGCAGAAACGGAGCGGACATGGCCTACATCACGCTGCAAAAGGCCTATCGGTTGCGGGTGCATTCGAGCGTCTGGTTTAGGATCGAGGCGCAGGATGAAACGACGGCGGCTGAAAGGTAGCTCAACATGCCGGATTCCGATACCAGCATTTCGCTTGAGGGGCTCAAGACCGACCTGCCCCTCGCACTCTTTCCCGTGCGGCTCGAGACGCGTTTTACCGCCGATGGCAACGAACTTCTCGTGCGGGTCTATCCCGACGCCGTGCATGTGGATTCCTTCGAGTCCGGGCTGACCGAGGTTGAGATTACCTGGGGCAAGCACTTCTGGGAGCAGACCTGGCTCGCCGGCAAGAACGAGGCGCGCGAGCGCAGCGCCTGGGCGCAACTCGCCGAGCAGTTTGGGCCGGCACGGGCGGCCTGGATTGCGAACGCGCTCACGCCGACCAACCCGGGGGACCAACCTCCGGAACCACCTCCGCCCAATGACAAGCTGTCGGTCGCGCCACAGTTTCCGAACCCGGAAATCCACCGCGAGGCTTGGACCCGTGCGCCGCATACGCAGATTCTCCCCGAACGCTGGGTGGCCCTCGGTTATCAGGGCGGGGGACGCGTGTTCGCCCATGAGGGTAAGCCCATCCGCCAGCCTCTCGCTGTGGGGCCATCGCCGGACAAAGGTTTGCATGCCGACTCGCTTAAGGACGACCCAGAGATTGGTTGGCTGGTCGATTTTGCGAAGGCCGAGAAAATCGGGATGGGCTTGCGCATCCCGTACTCGGTTGCCCCTGGGCATAAGCTCGACCGGTTGATGGTCGTTGGGGTCAATGCCACGTTGACCGGGGATGAAGGTCAGAAGAGGTTGAACGATCTCCTCCGCGCCCACCATCACACCCAAGGCCTCGCCTTCATCGCCCAGGGTACGCCCTCGAATGACACGGACGATGCGCCCTCGGGATACAGCACCTGGGATCCGGGCTTTGAGAGAAGCTATCGCGTCGAACGCACGCCTGCTGACCTGACCGAGCAATCGAACGGCGCCGTGACCGCCCGGGCGCTTGGCATCGATGAGAGCGCCTTTCACCACGTGCGCGAGGCCGCGGCGTTGGAACAACTCGATGCCCAGCGCATGAACACGGCCTTGTGGCAAGCGACCTGGGGGTATTTTCTCGAACAAATGATGGCCGGGCCGGGTGCCCCATCTGAGGTGCTGATCCGTCAGGGACGTGGCCACTTCGAGCGCTACGTGCGCGCCCGCGGTTCTCTGCCGGCGCTGCGGATCGGTACTCAGCCCTATGGTCTCCTGCCCGTAATCTCGCTCGAGCGTTGGCAGCCGCTTGAAGACCACCTGACCGTGGATGCCGCGCTGGTCGATTTCCTGCGCAAATTGCGGGATGTCTGGCGGCGGTCGCTCGCCTTGGTGCCGCGAGTTCCCGGCAGCTCGGGTGATCCGGAGACGCTCTTGCAGGTCCTCGCGATGACGCCCACCTCGGTCGCTTACTTCAAGCGACCGGCCCAGCGCGTAGCACTCGTCTCGTCTCCTCCCGGTCCCCATGCGCCCGTCTCCGGCAGCCAGACCTCGAAGAGCTTGGCGGAGACGTTGGGGCTTACCTGGACTCCCCGCCAGATCCGGATGATGCATGGTACCGACACGCGCGTGTCTCCTTGGACCGGAGATATCGCGGTGCCTGGTCAGAGCGAATCTTGCAAAACGTATTGTGAGTGGCTGGCCACGGCACCTTACGAGGAGATCCGGTCGCGCAAGCTGGAATCAACGTCGGACTCCTTGCTCTTTTGGCTACTCCGGGAAGCGTGCTTGCGCGAGTACCTGGCGGCGGCCTTTCGCATTCTGCATCGTCGTGGGTTGGCTACACCCGAGGAACGTTTGGAACGGGAGTGGGAGGATGAGCAAACCCCCACGCCGTTTAGCCTGCTCACCCGTGCGGTCGCCGGTCTCAGTCCGCCGCGCATCGAGGAGTATCTCGATAGCCTGAAGAAGGAGTTAAAGAACTGTTCTTTCGATGTCAAAGCCGCGGCGATCGAGGGCGTCCCCGTGCCCGGCGATATAGCGGAAGAGCTTGGCGAGTTCGCGTCGTTCTTCGAGAGTCTGGATGCCCTCGCGGGCCAGCCCCCTACCGTGCTGGAAGGACTGCTTCGCGAGACGCTGGATCTTTGCTCGCACCGCTACGATGCCTGGGTGACCTCCTTCGCCGCCCAGCGGCTCGATCATCTGCGCAAGAAAAGTCCGCAGGGGATTTATCTCGGAGGCTATGGGTGGGTCGAGAACCTGAAACGCAGCGAACGCCAGAAAGTGCAGCCGCCGGCCGGCGGCACCATGGTGCCACTGTATGCGTCGCAGGATAATCAAGGTTTCGTCCACGCCCCTTCGCTCGCCCACGCGACGACGGCCGCGCTGCTGCGCAGCGGTTATCTGTCGCGCCGCGCTGCTGGGGACCAGAACGCGCTCGCCGTCAATCTCTCCTCGGAGCGGGTTCGCCTCGCGTTGTGGCTGCTCGATGGGGTTCGTCAGGGACAGCCGCTCAGTGCCCTGCTTGGCTATCGCTTCGAGCGCGGCCTGCATGAGAACCACCCAGGGCTGATCCTCGATCAATACATTCCTGTGTTTCGGCGGATCGCACCGCTCGAAATTAAGGCACCAACGGCCCCTGAACTTACGGAGGAATGGAGCAAGGAAGTCGAGTCGCTACCGGCAAACAATGTGGTCGATGGATTGGCGCTGCTGCAGAAATTCAAGGCGCCTACTGGCGAGGCTCGAATTCCCTGGGGTATAGGCAAGCTTCCCGCAGAAGGAGAAGACAATTACAAAGCCTGTATTGCCGAACTGAAAGAACTTGAGGACGCGGTAGACGCCATCAGCGATCTGGTCATCGCCGAATCGGTTCACCATGTGGCCCAGGGCAATCCGATGCGGGCGGGTGCAACACTGGAGGCCATTGCGGAGGGTGAAGCGCCACCTCCCGAGCTCGAGGTGATCCGCACGCCACGCACGGGTATCGCAATCACCCACCGGATCGCCGTGGTCTTCTCGGAACCACCGAGTACACCCGTTTGGGGCGCAGAGACGCCGCGCGCGAGCGCAGAGCCCTTCCTCAATGCCTGGGCCGCGCAGCTTCTTGGACCTGCGGCATCTGATGCGACCTGTCGCGTGGAATATCGCGATCGGGCAACCGGCGATGTGCTCGGACAGAAAGAGGTATCCCTAGACGACCTCGGCCTGGCGCCGATCGATCTGCTCTATCTCCCCGAAGCTGAGGGGGAAGCACAACGCGCGGAGCTCGAACAGCGGGTCATCTATGCGGCGCTGCGGTCGATACCCGACGGAGTGTCCGCAGACGCCGATGTACGGCTGACATTCGCCCGCGATCCGGCTTGGCCCACCGACCGTTTGAGTTTCGCCGAGGTGCTGGAAGCCGCGCGTACGGCCCGACGGTTGGTCACCGCAGCCCGTACTTTGAATGCCCGCGATCTTGCCCTGCCCGACCAAAAGATGCTGACGGAGGCGGAAGAACCGGACGATTGCCCGCTGGCGCTCGGCCAGCGGGCAGCAGCGGCTGTGGATTCTTTGAAAAAAGCACACGATGACCTTAAAGAGGCACTGGACAATGACCTGCTCGATTTAGAAGCAGTGCGCAACTGTTTGATGAGAATGGCGAATTTCGGTCTCATCGGTGCCGTGCCGCTCACGCCTATCGGCGACACAGCCAAGATACAGGCGGCGCTGCGCGCCCAAGCGGAGTCCATCCAGCGTGCTGCCGCCGAACGCATCGGGCGCATTGAGCTTTTGGACGAAGACTATGAACGGCTGAATGTCGCGAATCCCCATCCGGCCGAAACCAATCCGGCCGAAACCAATCCGGCCGAAACAACGCGAGATTACCACCTGGCCCGTCTGCGCGAGGTCTTTGGGCCCGAGTTCCAGGCCCTGCCGTGCTTCGTTCCGCCGAACGCCACCGAGTTGAATCGAAGTTCCGCCGAACGCATGGAACTGCAAGGAGGGCCCCACGAGGTGATGACCTGGTTCCAGCGCGTCGTTCGGGTTCGCGAAGGAGCCGCCCGCCTGGACGCGGCTTTGCTTTACGCCGAGGCGCTGGCTGGTGATGGCCTCAAGGTCACCGCAAGGGACTTATTTACCGTTCGGCAGTTGCCTTATAAACAGAACGAGCGTTGGGCCGGCCTGCCGGGTGATCTCGCGGGCAGTCGGCTCTCGCTAGTGCTGCACGCGCCAACAGAACTCGACCTCACCAAACCGATCACCGGGCTGCTTATCGACGAATGGGTCGAGGTCGTGCCGAGCAAGGAAGAGACCACCGGCCTCACCTTCCACTACGATGCCCCGCAATCGCGCGCACCGCAGGCGATTCTGTTGGCGGTGGCGCCGGATGAGCGCACTGAGTGGGACCTCGATACCCTCGAAGCTACCGTACTCGAGACTCTGGAGCTGGCCAAGCTACGGACTATCGATCTCACTGCGCTCGCTCCCGATATCGGACAGTTCCTGCCGGCGCTTTATTTCCCTCAGTCTCGCACACCGCAGCCTTAGGAGGAGAAATCGTGACCGTGGACTGCTCAACTCACGCGGATAGCCGATCGCAAGCGAGGTAACCGAGCCCATGCCGCCGCCGTCAAACCTTTGGACATGCCTCGAACCTTATGCCCGTAGCGAGTTGCTGGAGGGGGGACTCCACGCAGCCATCCACGATCCGCTCTGGCTGCTGGCCCGCCAATGGCAATTGGGCGAGTTTCAGGGAGAGGACGTCGGCTCTCCGGTCCATGCCAGCTTGCAGATGGCTTGCACGCCCCTCACACGCTACCAGGCGGGCGGGATACCGCCCGCCTGGTTTGAGGCCGCAGAGGCTCCCAACGTAGTGCCCACCGTAGAGGGCCAGCGAATCGACCTAGTGCCCCTGGAAACCCTCGTGGAGCGGGAAGCGATTCGGCTCGGGGGGGCGATGCAGCCGCGGCTGGCTGCCGAGGCCGGGCTTCACTTTCGGCGCTTGCTCGGCTCGCACGGTGTCTCAGCGCCCCTAGGACCTTTTGCCCTGCCGACAGCCGACGAAGAACCCCTGAAAACGTTCGATTCCGACACGCGCCGTTTCCTGCAGGTCATGGCAGGCCGCGTGCCGGACGGGCAATTGCTGTATGACGTGCTGCGGCGCATCCGCGACGGCGTGGGCTCGATCGCGCTTTCCGAACCCTATCGAACGCGGGTCACCGCCGGTATCCAAAGCTGGCAGGAATGGAAGAAAACGCTCTCCCAGGCGGATGCCGATGCCGCGACAAGAGCTGAAACGGACTGGCTGAACTGGTACGAAACCTTGTTCAGCGAGCCACCCGCGGACGGTAATCGATCATGGCTGCCGGAACGCTTGGAGTACGAGTTCGCGGTGGCCGCTCCTACTCCGGAAGGAGAGGTAGTGCTGGCTGCCCCCGAATACCCCGGGGGCCATCTCGACTGGTATTCCTTCAATACGCTGCCGACGGGCTCGTTGATGGCCACAACCACCGACCTGAGCGGGAACCTGGATGTCCCGCCGAGCAGCGCTATTCCAGTACCGGTCAGCTTTCGAGGGATGCCCGCGTCGCGCTACTGGGAATTCGAAGACGCGCGTATCAATTTTGGCGCTCTCAACGCCGGCCGGCAGCAATTGGCGAAATTGCTTTTGATCGAGTTCGGACTGATCGCCGGGGACGACTGGTTCGTCATCCCCGTCGTAGTACCGGTCGGATCCCTTTGCCGCACCGATGCGCTCATCGTGACCGACACGTTCGGCGACGGCACGCGCATCTCCTCGGCGCGCGATGTGGACCAGGGGTCAGAGCAGGACGGGCTCCTACCCTGGGACCTCTTCCGGCTTTCACTCGATCGGCGTCCGGTTGTAGGCAAACGCCGCTCAGTGCCGGTGGATCTCTTTCTGCCGCCAACCCTCGGCACCAGCCTGCACGGTTCCGCCATCGAGGAGGTCGTATTTCTGCGCGACGAGATGGCGAACATGGCATGGGCGGTGGAACGTCTTGTGGAAGGCCCACTTGGTGGACCGCTCAACCGTTCGGAAGCCTATTTTCGCTCACGCCAAAAAACCGCAGTGTCGGGCTCCGGAAGCGCGACGAATAATGAAGCACCGCCGCTTGTGTACCGCCTGGCGACGGAAGTACCCGAGCACTGGATCCCACTCCTGCCAGTTCGGATTCGACCCGATGCCCCGCCCATCCGGTTGCAGCGCGGCAGAAAAGGGCAGGGGCATATCCTCGAGCCGAGGCTCGATGCTCAGGAAAAAGAAATCCCGATATACGAGGAAGAGGTCCCACGCGAGGGTGCAAAGGTGAGCCGCGCCTTCCAGTACGTCCGCTGGATCAACGCACAGACCTACCTCTGGGTCGGTCGCCACAAGGGGGTCGGTCGCGGCGAGGGATCGAGCGGGCTTCGGTTCGACGTGCTGGAACCGCCGGGGAAGTCGGATTCGTAACGGTACAGAACAACGTTTGTCGGAGGGGTAAAACAATGAGCGTAGCAAAAGATAACTGGTATCTTTCCGGTCCGTTGGGAATCGACACCCCAACCCCAAGGAGCCCATTGGCAATTCGTGCAAAAGAAGTTTCCGAGGAATTAATAAGCTTCGAGGATCCAAGTGGTAAAACCAAGTGGCATATCAATCAGAATTTTGGTGGTAATCATCCGGGATTGAATTTTGCCGAAACCGGTGTCGCCGATGGCAGGCTGTTTATCGGAGCTGGAGGCAACATCGGTATTGGGATGACAAATCCGAAGGCAAATTTACACGTGTTGGGTGGTGCGATTATTAATCAGATCGCCATTGGTATTGACCCACTACCAGTGGATGGACTCGGAGACATCACATTTCCCTTCCCGTATGAAACAGTTGGCACAATACATCCACACCATAACCTGAGACTTCATTCTGGTAATTCGATATTACTCCATTGCGGGAATAAATCGAATCCAACTGCGAGCTTTGATAATGCAGGCAGTATGACTCTTGCTGGGCATCTCACTGTCGGGACGGGGTCAAATGGCACGATTAAGGTGCGCCATATCGATGGCAAACATTACCAGAATGATGACAATGATGCTTTGCACCTTAACTGGAATACAGGTCATCCTGTACATATAGGAAGTTTGGGAAGTAAAAGTGACCTTATTGTAACAGGTACCATTCGCGCTGGAAATTCAGATTTGTATTTTACTAAGACAGACCATAACCATACTGCCTTTGGCAACAGCTCAGGTTTTGCTGCGATCGAGAATGCAGCGGACCATGGAGCACTAATGATTCTTGGGAGAGCAGGAACTGACAAAGGAAGAAAAGTTCGTTTGTGGGATTATCTAGAGGTCAATGGTGATTTAGATGTCACAGGCGAACTTAAGATCAATGGACATCTTAATAAGTTGGATGTCCTCGAGGGAGATACAGATGCGACAATTCGGGCTCATGATCTTTGTTTTGGACATAGCACACGTCTTGGAAAAGTTGGTAGAGCATTGGTCGATGATATAAGGTCTATTGAGGTTGCACCTCCATCAGGCCGTGGTCGAGTTACGCAAAAACTACATACTTTAGTTATTAATTATAACAAAGATTGGCAGGCTGTTGTTGTTGACGGGGGGGTTTATACTCCATCCTCACGACAGATCAAGGAAAACATTCAGTCTTTATCTGGCCAAGTGGCGAAACGAATTGTGGCAACATTAATGCCAATTAGCTTTTTTGATAAGCGAGATAGGCTGAAATTAGAATACATGGGATTTATTGCCGAGGATTCTCCACCAGAGGTTGCGTCCCCTAATCATGATGCGGTTGTTTATAATCATATTGTCGCGGCATTGACAAAAGTAGTTCAGGACCAGCAACAGATCATTGAAGCACTTGATGCAAGGGTCACGTTATTGGAGCATCCCGCCTGAACGGTCCCGAGTATCTCAGATCACTGGCAAATCTACAATCACCGTAGACTCCCTGAATACGTCAGAGCCTACTATCACATGGGAAAAACTCCTTGCATTACCCTGGATTGCGCCTAGGCTCCACGAAACCCACTCTAGGCACCGATATAGGTGCGGTTTTTTCCGAAGGCAGTTGCTAGTTGCTGGGAGGTCAGTATGCGAGAAAAACTGCAAAGAAGAGCTGAAGAACTTAGAAATGAATTTGAAAAAGGGCAATCAAAACTTCGTGAATTGCAGCGAGAACAAGCACAATTACATGAAACTTTGCTGCGGATCGGCGGCGCGATTCAAGTATTGGAAGAGTTGCTGGTAGAGAATAAGCCGGAAGAACAGGCGGATATTGATCCGATCAAAATACAGACGGCGCCTTCGGAATCGAGTTAGTTAAAATAGGTAAACCCTTGGCTCTGCTGGGATAACGGTTTGTGCGCCGTTGAACTCTGGCTTAATGTCAACAACGTAGATGAAGGAGAACAATAATCATGTCAGTATACGGGAAAGAAATGTAACTACTCAGACCTCTCAAATTAGTTGCAAATAGAGTTTGCCTTGCTTTATGCTCGTTTGTATGCAAATCCGACTGCCGACCCGAGAAGAAATCCACCTGGCCTTCGCTCAAGGAGAAG
>Ga0272412_1000092_pt1 | contig 19142 bp, 15 predicted proteins | sample WWTPWeurt_MetaT_FD_193540 | JGI IMG/M metagenome (GOLD analysis project Ga0272412, IMG submission 193540) | Metatranscriptome of activated sludge microbial communities from WWTP in Nijmegen, Gelderland, Netherland - WWTP Weurt (Metagenome... | ecosystem: Engineered > WWTP > Aerobic digester >...
ATACACCGCCTGCGCCCGTCGCCGAACCCGCCCGTTCGGCCCGTCCTTCCACGCCGCCCGCAGCGTTTCACACTCCGCTTCGCTTAACGGCTGGATTCGCTTCATCCTCTCGTCTCCTGACCTCTTTTCACCTTAAATATTACACCATTTCTTTTGGTAAATTACTTAGCACTATTAGTATCCATAGAATACTACTTGTAATGCACAAAAGCTTTAACACCATTTTATTTTTGTGTATGTATTTTTGTATATGTAATATAAATAATGAAGAGGTTGAGTATTATTGGCACTTATAATCCGACTCATCTCCATTATAGCGAAAAGGATTGGTCAAGTCGTCAGAATACTTGCCCATTAATAACCGTTGCTTTGGTAGAAAGTGCTGTCTGAAAAACCGACTAAACGTTGCTAATTCATCACCACGTTCAGTTAGTTTTACACAACTATTTTGTATAATAATGGTTCTTGACTCTAATTGCTCTGTAAGTCTTACATCCACCAACTTATGCTCTTTTGCGTATCCTTTAGTAAATAATTCTTCAAATTTGTCTATCTGAATTCCACCTCCATACTGTTGTATCTTTTCGAGAATATAAAAAGATAAAGATCGATCAATAATGGTAGGAATAGAAATGGCTAAAATATAACCACATAGAGACCAGATTATTATCATCTGGAATTTTTCGAATAGGTTAAAAATAGAAAAATAGGTAAGTTTAAGTAGAATGCCTATCATAAATACTGTAGCAATGAAGGCATCAAAAATTGCACTGTAAAAAACGACATTAACTTTAAAATAGGAAATATGTAAATAATAAAATAGTAGTAATAAAAATATAAAAATAATAAACGCCACTAAAGTCTTAATAATTTTCATGTCTTAAACACCATAAGCTTATTTCCAAAGTAACTAAAAAATACTGCTATGAAAGAAATAAGAAAGAAGCCGTACAGGTATTTAAGCGTATACATATCGGTCCATATATATAAAGCTAAACCATGAAAACAAGCCACTAAAATATATAAGATAAGGAACTTTATTGCTTGTCTAACTAAAAGCTCATCATGTTTCCGGAAAACAAAATACCGATTACCAAAAAATGAAACTGAAAGTCCAAAGATTGCTGCTATAAAATTAGCAAGTCCAGCGGACTTAAAATGTAGTATTTCAATATTGATGATTAGTACAAAAAAATGTACTATCGCTGCGACAATTCCATTTAGAACGAAATTGAAAAATTCATGCCACTTTTTCACTGTGTTGACTCGGTAGACGCACGGAATATACCAAGAATAGACTTTCCTAGTCTATATCCAATAACCTTGTCAATCACTGTTGAGCAAGGCACGAACCAGTGATCCCAGATTCTTATTTGAGATTCGTTGGGAGTAGATGCACGGAGAATTAGTCGATTTCCTAGATTAGCCAGTAATCCTATACTGTCCAAGTAACACATACGCTCAACAACGAGGCTCTCTGGTTTTGCTAGTAAGAGTGATTTTTTATTATATCTTTTTACATGGCCAATAGCTTTATCAAAAGGGCTATATAAATACTGATGTGCTGGCGATAAAACGATGATACGTCCCCCAGGAAGTAAATGCTTGTTTACTTGAGCTAACTCCTCTTTATCTTTTTCGATATGCTCAAGAACATCGATATACAAAATAGTGTCAAAATAATCATTTATCCGTAAATTTCCCACATTCCCAACTAAGCATTCAAAGTTATTATTGAACTTATTTTGTTTGTTAGCTTGTTGCATCCGACTTACAAATTCAGCATCAGGCTCAAGCGCGAGGTAGCGCTCACACTTAAGTTGTGATAAGGCACGGGCTGTTGCACCAATACCGGCGCCGACGTCTAGAATATGGGTACCCAGATAAGGTTTAATAATATTTACCCAGTATTTTTTCCAATTAAATGCACTAGAAAATAGATCTAGTTCATTGCCAATATATTTTCTATGGTTATTATTCACTATAATCTCAATACAGTGATTTTTTGTTAACCTCAGTTAAAATCAGGACCGTATCGATAAACTCTTTATAGTTTATTGTAGTTACGGTTCCATTTCTAATGACGCCAGCCAGCATAAGCGTCATAAGTGTCAGCGCACCAGTCTGTAAAAATACGAGTAGCAGAATACCTAACGCTACCGAGAACCAGCCTGGCGTGGCAAAACCGAACAGCTTAAGCCCAATTGCTGTTATCCCACTTAAGACGGAAAAAGCGGCCACGAAAGTACAGGCAATACCTACACGTACTAATACATCTTCAGCAAAGACCATGAGGCCTCGGAAGCCATGCAGCGCTAAACCCACAAAGTTCATCTTGCTTTGCCCTGCATAGCGTGGTCCCCGATCTAAGGAGCGTACTGCTATACGCAACTTCGAGATTAATACACAGCCTGCCACATGAATCCAAAGTTCCTGCATTGCAACCAGTCGTTTGAGCGCTGCTGGCTTCAACGCCATGAAATTGCCGAAACTAATTCTTCGTCCCGTCAATAACTTAAAAAGCCAGCGATATACTATATAGAATGTCTTGAACCGTAAAGTTTCAACACGGCTTTTGCGTTGGGCCACTACCACATCCACGTCAGCGGATTCTAAGGGCTGCATCAGATCCCTGATAGAGAGAGGCAAATCTTCACCATCCGAATCCATGACCACTACCCGTCGCGCTTCCGAGAACTGGTCAGCCACGTAATTGAGTCCAATGGCAATTGCACGTTGGTGACCCACATTACGTTTGAGTTTGATCACTACACCATTGATTCCTGCAGCTGAAATATTCGATATATCAATAGGCTGACGTACAGAACCATCATCCACTGCGACGACATAGACTCCTTCTTGGCCAAATACAGCTGTAAGTTCCTTGAACAACCGGCTAGAGGCTTCAACATCTTCGTAAACAGGGGTTACAACGATCAGAGGATAAACTGAAGAATCACTCTTCATGATTGTAGGCATCCCCGGAAGTAGCGAATCGTTTCCTTCAGTCCATCTTCAAGGCTTACGGTTGGTTGCCATCCTAATTGCTTTTTTGCTAAGCGAATGTCTGGTTGTCTTTGTTTAGGGTCATCTTGTGGAAGCGGCATGAAGGTGATTTGTGATGGACCACCCACTAAATGTAACACCATCTCCGCTAACTCTATCATAGTGAATTCACCTGGGTTACCGATATTGACGGGACCAGTGAAATCTACCGGACTCCCCATCAGGCGAATCATGCCATCAATTAAATCATCTACATAACAAAAGCTGCGGGTCTGGCTTCCATCGCCATAAATAGTAATTGGTTCGCCTTTAATGGCCTGGACGATAAAGTTACTCACCACACGCCCATCATTCGGATGCATCCGTGGGCCATAAGTATTAAAAATACGCATGACCTTGATTTCGAGTCGATGCTGCCGCCAATAATCAAAGAATAAAGTTTCAGCGCAGCGCTTACCCTCATCATAACAGCTTCTGAGGCCAATAGGATTAACACGACCCCAATAGGACTCTGGTTGGGGATGCACATCCGGATCTCCATAAACCTCGGAGGTCGAGGCTTGCAAAATTCGGGCTCGCAACCGTTTTGCTAAGCCCAGCATATTGATTGCTCCATGAACACTGGTCTTAGTCGTTTGTACTGGGTCATGCTGGTAATAAATTGGCGAAGCAGGACAGGCCAAATTATAGATTTGATCGACCTCGACATAGAGAGGAAAGGTCACATCATGGCGCATGAATTCGAAATAAGGATTATCCATCAAGTGTGCGATATTTACTTTGCTGCCGGTAAATAGGTTATCAACACACAAGACATCATGCCCCTGTTTTAAGAGGGCTTCACATAAATGGGAGCCTAAAAAGCCTGCACCCCCTGTCACTAAAATCTTTTTCATTTGCATCCCAAATGATCTCTTTAAATTATGGTGGCAACTACGCTTTATACCCCAGTACCGCATAATCTGGCGCAGCGAAATAATAGTCTTTCGCCATTCGAATCAGGGGATTCAACTCTGTCGCACCAGACGTTTCAGCGGGGAGGAATTGTAAGGAGTCTTGTAAACCTTGTCGCCACCGCCGAATTTCCACTCGCACGAAGCCTCGTGCCTCGACTAGATACTCCACCATCGGCGGTGGCAGTGGATTGCGGTGGGTCGGATCCATGTAGAAATTGCAGGCCCCAACTACCAAATTTTCTGGGTTGGGTGTCTCGAAGATCGCCAATCCACCCGGCCGCAACACGCGTAGGCTTTCATCCAACAATGCGATCAACGTGGGAAGTGGTAAATGCTCAATGATATGCATCCCAGTCACTGCGCCCAAACTATTATCCGGTAGTTCCCGTAGATAGTGCAGCGCATCCGCTTCCACTACCTCAAAACCACGCTCGCGGCATTCATTGACCATGATCCGGTTCAAATCGACACCCCGCGCCGTCAAGCTGCGCTCCTTCATCAATTCCAGCCACTCGCCGCGCCCGCAGCCAACATCCACGATGGGCGCGTCTAGCGTGCCGACCTGAGCCGCTTCGATCATCGGCAGGTAAACAGCTACCCGTTGTTTGATGTCAGCGCGATCCCCTCGGAACCGATCCTCGAAGCTGACATACATTGCATTCAACAGATGGTCTGCTTCATCGGCGAAGGCGGTTAACTGTGTATTGTCCAAAGGAGCAGGTAAACGCTTGCGCGCCTCTTCCAGCAATAATCCCAAGCGTCGCTGTTGATCCAGTAAGGAACGCTTGTGATCTTGAATTCGCTGTCGCACCTCGCGGATTTCCGCCACCATAGCCGCCACGTTGGTCTGATCGGCCTTAGCTTGCGCGATCTTGGTGAAGTGATCGCGTAGTTCGGATAGGGCGGTCTGATCGGCCTTAGCTTGCGCGATCTTGGTGAAGTGATCGCGTAGTTCGGATAGGGCAGTTTGATCGGCCTTAGCTTGCGCGATCTCAATAAGGTGATTGGTAAGACTAGTTAATTGCGCTGCGTCGACCTTGCGTTCGTCCAAAGCATGAAATTGCACGTTCACGTCGTTTCGCAGTTGCTGTTCGCTTTTCCGCCACTGGGTTTGCAACGTTTCCAATGTCGCACCATCCGCTTTGATTGCCTGTAACTCCTGTACCTGCCCAGTCAGGATTTCCAGCACACGTGCTGAATTTTGCTCCTCTAAGCCGCGTAGCCGTTCGGCAATTTTGTCAAGGTGTTCCTGGATTTCATGTCGTAGCGAATCCGCCATGCTTGGTAATGTAACCGCATCGGCCTTACCGGTTGCTAGATCCTGCAACAGCTGTTGAAATGGTGGCAAAGTGGCGTGGAATGTTGTCCCTAACTGTTGCGCCGCTTGCCGCACTGTATTTGCGCTCTCACCGATTCGCAGATTCAAGCGTCCCATTTGCTGCATCGTATAAGCCTCAAAACGACGCAGATTACGCTCTAATCCGGGCAGGCCCACCAAAATGGCGAAGGTTTTCAGCAGGCTGCCGAGAAGTGGGAGATTGTATAACCGCCACAGCAGAAAGCTGCGTCTCAATCCCTTGATTTTTACTCTATATTGATGTCCTTCTGGTGAATAACGCAGCCGGCCAAGAATCGCGATTTTGCTTTCCCCTTGTCGCAGCAAATCCAGGTAATGGCCAAATCCGCCAGAGTCAGCGGAACGCAACAGGATCGCTTGGTATGCATTGGCGATGAATTCGTAATCGTGAAAGCGCAGTAATTCTCCTAGAAGATAGCACCGTTCGGGATTCGGGACGAATGCAGGCTGTAAATCGCAAGTGGGTAAGGCCGGCCAAGCTTGTTCCAGTGCGGTTCCAAGCATGGCCAGCAGTTGTGTGGTTTCGGCCAGTGACGATGGGGGAGTAGCGATAAAATGCTTGCGTCGCGCTACCTCCTCCCTGATATGCTGCATCAACTCTTCTACGTTGATTTCCGGGTTGGCTGTTTCGATCATGAAGCCTCTACAGGTTCTATCAGGGGTTTGTTAGTGATAGGGCCAAAGTCACGGCTGTCGTTAGATAGGTGCTACCGATGCAGCGTGGCAATTCGCTCGGCGTCACCTGAAACACCAAGGCACGATCCCACCAATCGAAGTTATTGCTGACATGGGTATCGCTCGCATGCAAGGCTACGGTCAGGCTGTAATTACCGATACCCAAGTTCAGGGATGGAATCGCAAATTCCGCTTGTACACGACTCCCCCCTTGGATGGAACGCAACGATTGGCCATGATGCCAGCTATTGGTGCCGAAGATATCATTACCCAAGCGGTCACGTATCAAAATACCCACTGTCAAATCAGAAATATCTTCATGCACAGCGGCGATTACTCGGATAAGTGCTGCCTCGCCTTGTGGAATAGCCCGAGCTGACTGCCCTTGATGAAGTAAATCTACCGTGACAATCTCCGCTTGACGGTTACCGGATCGAACGGCAACTTTACCTCCCAGTCCCTCTGCTTGGCGGATGGTGTATTCCGCCTGTTTAGCGATGAGGGCATTATAATAATCTAAAACTTCGTCTGGGGCGCCGTCGCGAACCATCAGCCCATCCTCTAGGAGAAGTGCCCGGTTGCATAGTGTCTTCACCGCTCCTGGACTGTGCGATACGAACAAGAGGGTAGTTCCAGCATCACGAAACTGGCGGATGCGTTCAAAGCTTTTGTGTTGGAAATAAGCGTCCCCGACTGACAGGGCTTCATCCACGATCAAAATCTCTGGCCGTATCGCAGTGGCCACACTGAACGCCAACCGCACCTGCATCCCGCTGGAGTAGGTACGCACCGGTTGATCGAGGTAATCGCCGATCTCAGCGAAGGCCTCAATCTCTGGCATCCGTTCGGTAATTTGCTGGCCGCTCAGTCCTAGGATTTGTCCCCCCATATAGGTGTTTTGCCGGCCCGTAAACTCGGGATGAAACCCCATGCCCAGCTCCAGCAGCGCTGCAATCCGGCCACCCAGTTCGATGGTGCCCTCGCTTGGTCGAGTGGTGCCGACAATCATTTTCAGCAGGGTGCTCTTGCCGGCGCCATTGTGCCCGACAATACCTACCGCTTCCCCTGCATCCACTTCGAAGCTGACGCCACGCAATGCCCAATGTTGCCGGTGGCGCTGGCGGACTGGATTCAGCCATTCCAGCAGCCGAGCCCGGTTATTGGGGTAGCGTTTGTAAGCCTTGCCAAGATTACGAACCCGCAAGTAACGCATCACAGCTCATCCACAATTTCGCCGACTCGCGCAAGAAATATCTTGGCGGCCAACGCCAATAGAATTAGCGACAATAATGCGACCGGTGCCAAGGACAGCCAGTCAGGGAGGCGATGTTCTATAAAAATGGTGTGGTACGCATGTACCATTGGCCACATCGGATTGAGAGAAAACAAGCTCTTGATAAGGGGTGGCAGGATGTCGGAGACGTAGATAATGGGTGTCAACCAGAACCAGAACTGCAAGACGATGCCAGTCAGTTGCCCAACATCTCGAAAGAAAACATTCATGGTGCCGAGAATGATGCCCAATCCCAAGGTGAATACCAATTGCAGCATTATCACTAAGGGGAAGGAAAGCAATACCCAGCCAGGTAGGTTGCATGTCGCAGCCAGAAAAACCAGAAACAGGGCCGTGATGATCACGAAGTGCAGCAGCGCTGACAGCACTACGATGACTGGCAGACATGCGCGCGGCAGTTGCGCTTTTTTTATTAAGTTGCTGTTTTCTATGAAAACAGTGTTAAGCCGGCCTAGAACTTCAGCAAACAATCCCCAAGGCAATAACCCAGAACACAGATAAATGCTATAGGCAAAAATATTGTTCTCATGTCCCGCTAAACGGGCGCCCATGAGTCGGGAAAACACCAACGTGTAAATCAGGATCATGGTCAGCGGATTGAGTATCGCCCAGACTCCTCCCAGCACCGAACCTTGATATCGACCCTGAAATTCGCGTCGTACCGCGCCCAGTATGAATCCTCTGTATTGCCAGAGGGAATGAAACATTATCCGATCAATCATAGCGCAATTTTGGGATTAAGATACGCATCTGAGGCACATGCAGATCATTGGAATTAGTCGGTGGGAAGGCTGTTGAATCTGCTAATAGCCATTGGGATGTCTTGAATATTTTGTTTCTAACAAAATGTTTTTGTTAAAATTTGATTTCGATTGTAGTGGCGAACCAATCAAATCCGCGATTGTCCCATCATTCAGATCGTGGGGGACGGGCGTCTTCCGGTGTACAGAATTGTTTGAGAGTTCGGCTATAATCAAAAGACTTGAGGCAGACTGTATCAATACCTGATAGAGGTTTCGCTCCATGCTGCCAAGAATTCTAGTCATGCTTTGTCTGTTAGCGGCCCAGTCGGTGGCTTTCGGGGCGATAGCCCAATGGTCAGTACAGGCCGGCGAGATTCGAGATCTGCTCGCTGTCAATGGCACGGTCGCCTATGCCGCTACCTTCGGCGGGGGGCTGTTCAAAAGCAACGACAGCGGCCTGAGTTGGGGTCGGGTGACCACGTTGGCAGCACGATATGTTCAGCGGCTGGCCGGCAACGGCAACGTACTGTATGCCGCCACCACCACGGGCCTGTTTAAGAGTGGCGACGGCGGCGCTACCTGGAACCAACGATTGTTCGATCCTGTAGCTGTGGTGGCGCTCAACCCTTTTGATTCCAACCAGGTACTGGCAGGCGTCAATGGCGCCGGATTGTATCGGAGCACCGATGGTGCCGCAACCTTTAGCAATACGGTCGCCGGGCTCGACAGCTTGGATTTTGCTGATCTGCTGTTTGATCCGATTACCAACGGCATCGCCTATGCTGCCGTACGCAACAATCCGAACAATCCGGCGCTTAACATCGGTGGAGTGTTCAAATCTTCCGATGGGGGGGCTTCTTGGGTAAGTTGGAATAGTGGATTACCCGATAAATTCGTGACCTCAGTGACCGTGGACAGCGCAGGGACCGTCCTGGTGGGGGTGATGGACCCTCGGGATGGCAGTGGTGGCATTTACCGTCAAGCGGGTGGGGGAGGGTGGTCTCTGGCGCAAAATCTCTTTGGAGTATTTACCCTTCGCCGGAGTGTCAACAATCCAACCGTGCTATGGGCCGGTACCCGGGCGTTGGGCGTGTGGCGCTCGACCAATAATGGCATTAGCTGGGAACAGGCGGTTGATCCGGCGGTGGATCCGAATGTCATCAGCGGAATTTACGCGTTGATGACCGTGCCCGGTCAACCTTCAAGGGTGTTTGCCGCCGTTAAGGGGTACGGATTATTTCGCTCCGATACCGCGCAGGCGGGCAGTTCCTCCCAAATCAGTCCTTGGAATTTCAGCGGTGGCGGTTTGAAAGCAGACCGAGTTCAAGGATTTACTGGAACCGCCAATCCGAACATCTTCTTTATGGGTTTAAAAAGTGGCGGCGCTTGGCGCAGCAGTGATGGCGGCGCTAACTGGATTCCCGCGAACACCGGTTTAAACATCGGCTATGCGCCCGACCTGATCCGTGGTGTGACCCATTTGTCCGCTAGCACCAGCGATCCCAATTTAGTGTATGCCGCTTCCGGAGGCAACGACTTGTTCAACGCCGGCCAACCGCTGGGGCTTTTTCTCTGGAATGGCGCGGCTTGGAATCAGGTCGGTGAAGCGGGCGTTCCGCAGTCGTTCAGCACCCAGGTCGGCTTGCTAGTCTCTCCCTTCGATTCCAACACAGTGTTTTATTCACTCTTTCCAGGCTCCGATCCCAACTATGGTTTGTTTCGGCGGCAGGGAAATGGTACGTGGCAGGTAGCCAGCGTATCGAATAGTCTCGGATTGAAAATCAATGGTTCGCTTGTGGCCGGTGTCGCGGCTGGCCGCTTTTTTCTGACCCAGTACGATGATCTTCCTTATTTGAGCACCGATGACGGTATTTTCTGGAGCCGAGTAAATGCTCCAAGCACCGGTTTTTCCCGGCTTGAATTTACCGCATTGGCGCAAAAGCCCACTTCACCTTCGACGGTGGTTGCAGCCACCAGTAACGGCATTTATCGTTCCAGTGATGGTGGTGCCAATTTCGCGCAGATCGCTGCGACTGGTTTGCAGCGGTTGGTATTGAGCGGCTTGGAATATTCACCTGCGGGCTTGGTGTTTGGCGCCGATTTTGCTGGCAATTACTATTGCAGTAGCGACGATGGCGCTACTTGGCATCTTAAGGCCACGCTGACCGCCACTATCAGTCAGGTCAAGCGGTTTGGAGGCGCAATCTATCTGCTGACTGATGGTGCCGGTGTATACCGGGACGATGCACCGACTTGCCCCTAGACTGTGGAGCGCGCCATGATCAAACAACGAATATTGCCGATCCTCAGTTCGATGCTGATCTTGGTGGGGACGGTGCCGGCACTGGCCGACTTTGGCCCAGAAACCAGGATTTCCAAGATCAATGGGCCCTCGATTTTTCCTCGTTTGGCAGCAGCTAATGGGAATTTGCATGTGGCTTGGGTTGAATACCCTGCCGGTGCCGATTCGGAAATTTATTACAGCCGCAGTTCTGATAACGGTGCTAATTGGACAGCACCCATCGATCTGAGCAATGCTGGGGGGCGTACCGATACGTTGCCCTTGGTCGCTGCAAGCGGCAGCAATGTCTACGTGGCTTGGACTTCTGATCCGGTGAGCGGTGAAGTTTTCTTTCGGCGTAGCGTCGATGGTGGCGGGACTTGGCAACCTGAGGTTCAGTTGAGCGCTTCCCAGAACGGCTATTCGCGCGCGACCGACTTGTGGGTGGATCGTGCTGGTAATGTACATCTTGCCTACTACGATAATCGAAGCGTGGGACACGGTCATGTCTATCACCGTATGAGTTGCAATAATGGCCAGTCGTGGACTTCGGAGCAAAATCTCACTCAAAACGATGGTGTGGTAGACAGCGAATATCCACGTATCGGACAACTACCCAGCGGCGGTTTATATCTAATTTTTCGTAGTACGCGCGCGGGTAGGCCGCAGGGAGGGTGGCCACCGTTTGCTTTATTCGGAATGCGGTCCCGTTCGGCAGGATGCCCGGGAGGTACAAGTTGGTTTTACCCCGCCCAAGCATTGTCGCCCACTTATCCGGAAGAGTTTGCCAATGCTTATTCGCCTACCTTGCAGACGCTTAGCGATGGTCGCTTGGGGTTGGTTTACTGGGATCGCAAGGAAGGCAACAATGTGACATTCCGTCGTGGTGCTCCTGAAGGTCAAGGCTGGGAAGCACCGGTAGGAATCACACATTTTCCTTTCACTCAGCCAGAAGCGGACGGTAATGTCGAGGCAATTGCGCCGTCATTGGCCGATGCTTCAGGGGCGGGTCTCTATGTCGCTTTTCAACAAACTACAGGGACGGTAGAGGGCTTCTCCGTAGGTCCTGTGTTATACACTAATAGCGCCAATGGGTTAAGTTGGGCGTCACCGGTGCAGGTGCCGACGCGCACTGACACCATGCATCCTAGGATGATCCAAGATAATGGTCGATTGCACTTTGTCTGGGCGGATTTCCGGCATTCGGCCCAAGGTTCCTTCGGCGCGGAAATTTATTATCGTAATTTCACCTTGTCCTCCTCGCCGGTCATCTCACCGGTCGCTGTCACAAATCTCATCGAGCATTACTATCAAAACATCTTGAATCGATCAGCGGATGCTGGAGGCTTGGCATTTTGGCAGGGAGAAATTGCCCGCTCACAAGGCTTGGGAATTGATGCTCAGGAAGCGTTTCGAGTGATGGCGGGCTGGTTTTTCTTCAGCGCCGAGTATTTGAATAAAAATACCAGTGACGTTCAATACCTAACCGATCTATACCGGACCTTCTTCAATCGTGGTCCTGATACTGAAGGCATCAACTACTGGAGCGGGCAACTGAATGCTGGTTTACCGCGTAGCGTGTTGTTATTTGCCTTCATGTTCTCACCGGAATTTGGAAGCTACACGCAGTCCTTGCTCGGTAGTACAGGCAGTCGAGGAGAAGTATCAGCAGTGGTGGATTTTTACCGAGGCTTACTCAATCGACTACCGGATTCCGATGGTTTCAGTTATTGGCTGGGGCGGTTTAGAACTGCCCAATGTCAAGGGGTATCGGCGGTCAATGCCGAAGTGGAATCAATCTCCAGCCAGTTTGCCGCTAGCACTGAATATCTTAGTCGCCAACGCAATAATCGTGATTATGTGGCTGATTTGTATTACGCTTTTCTCCGGCGAGGCGGCGATCTAGACGGTTTCAACTATTGGGTAACGCAACTCAACGAGGGCGCGCGGAGCCGCGATCAGATTCGTCGAGATTTTATCCAATCTTCCGAGTTTCAAGGCCGTGTCCAACAGATCATTGGCGCTGGCTGTGTCAACTAAAGGCTCTAATGCTGGTTAGAGTAGTGACATTCAGGGGTCAAGGTGGATAAGGCTTTTCTATTGACCATTGCATGTGGGATCCCTAGCCTTATCCTATTGTTGAAGTCGGTTCCCTGGTTGTATGTTGATGCGAAATGCCCAAGTGTTGAATTTCGCTAGGTATAATATCATGGCACCTTTTAACAAGGTTCGATTGATTGATTTCATCTTCATGCTGCTGCCAGTAGTTTCCGTTCTTTCGCTTGTTAGCGCTCAAGCAGGCCAAGTTGTTCTAGAGTGGAACCCTAATACTGAACCAGTTCTAGGAGGTTATATTGTTTACTACGGACAAGAGAGTAAAAACTATTCATCATCGGTGGATGTTGGGAATCAGACGTCATTTACACTTTATGATCTAGTCGATGGAAAGACTTATTACTTTGCGGTCACAGCCTATAATTATAATAGGACTTTTGAAAGCGGTTTTTCAAATGAAGTTAGTACTATAATTACGCCCGATAACCCTTCACCCAACCCCGTGGTTAATACGCCAGTTACGTCCGATAACCCGCCCATCAATACTAACATTTTGTTGACAAATTATTATCACTCGATTTTAGGTCGTGATCCTGATGCGAGTGGTATTACTTTTTGGCAAGGAGAGATTAGCCGCGTACAAGGACTCGGTATAGATGCTCAAGAAGCTTTTCGAGTGATGTCCAGTCAATTTTTCACTAGCGACGAATACTTAAGGAAGAATACCAGCGACACGCAGTATGTCATCGACCTCTACAGTACTTTCTTGAATCGCTTACCTGATGCCGAGGGTTTGAATTACTGGACTGGCGAACTAACTGCGGGGATGCCGCGAAGTGTTGTACTGTTTACCTTTATGTTCATGCCTGAGTTTACCAACTACATGCGAGGTTTTTTGGGTAATACTGGTGGTCGAAGTGAAGTGTCCGCAGTGGTGGGTTTTTACCAAGGCTTTCTCAACCGGTTGCCTGATACTGACGGCTTTATCTACTGGCTAGGCCGGTTCCGTACTGCCCAATGTCAGAGTGTGGCGGCGGTCTATGCCGAGGTGAAGTCGATCTCTGACCGGTTTGCCACTAGCATTGAATATCTCAGTCGTAATAGGAATAATCAGGGTTATGTCTCGGACCTGTATTATGCTTTTCTGCAGCGAGGTGGCGATTTGGCTGGATTAAATTTTTGGGTTAGCCAGCTTGATGCCAACCTGAAAACCCGCCAGCAACTCCGCCAAGAATTTATCGAATTCCCCGAATTTCAGGATCGGGTCCAGCAAATTAGTAGCGAGACTTGTCTCAACTAGTTATTAGGTAAATCCCTGGCTTTGCCGGGGGCTCTTATTCGTGTGGTTGGTAGAAACAAATAAATTTCTTATATGTGCTAATACTCGATTAGTAATTGCTCCCCAGTCGAAATTTTCTTCTACATGTCGGCGGGCTGATTTTGATAAATAGGCGGCATGCTCCGGTTGGGCAAGTAATTTCTTGATCGCCGATGCCATATTAACGATAGGACAAATTAGTAGATGCTCGTTATCGAGCACATTGAGTCCGCGGGCACCTATGTCCGTAGCGATTACCGGAACTCCCGCAGCGAAATAATCTAACATTTTAAGATTAGTCCCTGATCCACTCAGCATAGGATTCAAAGCGACATCCGCTAATTCTAAAACGATCTTACGGGTAATTTCGGTTACTTCACCTAATAGCCAAACGTTTTCAGGCTTTTGGGTAGGATCAAAAGCGTAACAAACATTGCCGATTATCAGAAAATTGATTTTTGGTAACTGATGAGCGATTTTGAACATCTCTTGTACTGCTGTAATATTGGGATGATGTCCACTACCCATAAATAAGATAAATTGTTGTTTATCACAGCCTAAGCGTTGCTTGAGTTTGTTTTTTGAGGAACTATCAAAATAATGGATCTCACTACAGTTTGTTCCGTTAGGAGCTATGATAATTTTATGTTTAGGAATTTTAAATTCGCTAGATAAAGTTGAGGCATCATCTTCTGAACAAGCCAAAATTATTTGTGACGCCATACAGCAAGATTTTTCCAAATTCTTTACTTTATCGACTAACTCTGCTCCAGCGGCTTGAGAGGACAGTAGTTGACTTTTAAGTTGGAACTCAACGTTATGAGCCTCATACCAAATTGGTTTGTCACTGACCTCTGCAAGAGCAGGATACAAATAAGGATGACTGGCAATCAATACAGTTGCATCAGCTGCTTCTTTATGTATGGTATCGAGTAATACAGGTGTATAACGATAATATAGGGCGGCTGTGATATCTGTTATGGGAACGCTAAATTTCCCTTGTAGTTTTTTTTCTTGTTTGATTTGCTCGTGAGTTTTTGGAATACGAATCTCCCTTAAGCCGGATGCAATTTCGATATCGGCTTTGATTATGGTAGGATCAGTTAACGCGATGATGGTTACATCAAATTCAGTAGCGAGATGACGGTAGAAATTGAAGATTCGATTCTGTCCGCCATGGCGTGGTGGATAGATTGGAAAAGTCACTGCAACTAAGAGCTTTTTACCATTAGATTGACGCGTTGCTCGATGAGTTATGGAGGAAGGCTTGACAGTTAAAATTGGGGATAAAAGAGTATCGGTTACCGTGTCCCAGCTGATTTTTTCAGCATCCTTTCTTCCTTGCATGCCTAGAGATTTGGCAAGTTGTGGATTATCGACTAGTTCTATCAATGCCTGGCCCAATGCCTGGGGCGTGGCATCCACAAGCAAACCATTTTCACCATGGCGTACTAACTCGGTCGGTCCGCCTGCATCCTTTACAGTGATAATAGGCTTAGCTGCCATCATGCCTTCAACAGTAATAAGCCCATAATCCTCTTGATAAGGTATAAAGGGTACCGCCAAGGCATCTTGGTAGAGCTTGGCGAGTTCGGTGTCACTCTTAAATCCTAGGAATTTGATCCGCTGATCATCTCTGGCTAATGCCTTTAACCGTTCTTCATCGGGACCTTCGCCTGCGATGAGTAGCTCGATATCGGCTTTAACATGGCGCATGGCTTCGATCAATAGGTCGATGCGTTTGGGGCTGTCCAAGCGGCTGACGGTGAAGAAATACCGGAAATCATGTCCCGGAGTGACATATAAATTGCTGGGTGGGTAGGCGACTGCTATCTCCACATCTTCTGGAAAATAATCAGGTCGTTGTACAACAGTGTGGGCGATAGACGCAAAGCGGATGATATGCTTTGGGCTGAGAGCCAAGTTGTCTAAGAAATGGACTACTGCTCGACTGAGAGGTCCAGGATAGGAGAAAAAGGCATTCAACTCACCCTCTTCATCCGCGATTGCAGCCAGTCTTTCGAACAATTCGGGGAGTACCTCGCGTCGTTCGGCATTGCGGTCCAAGAGTTCCAGCAGTTCTTGAATGACGAGAGGGTAAGATGAGCGTTTAGCCAGCGGAGGTCCGGAATAAGCATCGTAGAGACCACGCGAGCGATGCAACATATAACAGACGTGTCGTGGGTGTTCGACCATCCAAGCGGGGTATTTGCCGGAGATGACCAGGTCGAAACCATCGAGTCGAAGGCGGCTGAACTGCCGATAACCATCAATCAGTGACCAAAAGTCAGTCTCTAGAGTCGGCAATTTGATGATATCGGCTTGGTGAGGAGTGTGTTCGTTGAGATGATTTTTGAGTCCCCACCAGAGCTTTTCAGCTCCCCCAATCGTGTAGGGGACGGGGCAAGGCGAGATAATGGCAATCTTCATATCGATAGTGACTGATCAAGTAAGCGAAGCAACAACTTTATCCCAGGATAATTCCATGGCTTCATACTTTGTCCGACCGTTGTTTCCAATTTCAACGGACCAAGCTTGTCGGGTAGCAAGTCGATCAATGGCTTCGGCGATAAATTTTGGATTAGGTTCCACGACCAAACCTTCTGATTCGTGAGTAATGAATTCCAAGGGCCCCCCCGAATCATTACAAGTGATAACAGGCTTGGCTGACAGCATGGCTTCAAGAGTGATATAGCCATAGTCTTCTTCAAAGGGTCCGAAGAAAACTGCGAGGCAGTTGGCGTAAAAAGCTAGTAATTCCTCTTGAGAGATTAGACCGATTAAGCGAACTCGATCACTCAGGCCGTAATGCTGAATCATTTCACTGAGATGGCCATATTGTCCTCCCGTGCCTGCGATGATAACCCAGATCGGGGTTTTTACATATCGCATCGATTCGATTAATAGATCTTGGCGTTTAAGCGACTCTAGCCGGCTTGGCGCAAAAATGTAAGGCTGAGGTGGCGCAGAATAGAATTTGTCAGCGCATGGGGGTGGGTGATAAAGAGGCTCTACCTTCAGGCTATTATAGTGCCATAGCCGATTAGCGACCGTGTGTGATAACGCGAAGCGACGTTGACATTCGCTAAGGTGGATGGTGTCTCGCTCAGTAATCAAACGGCGAGTTTGATCGCTTAGAGCCTTATCGCTGGTTGGATTATATAAGTCGTAGGCACTACGTAATTGATGCAGTACCCATGTGTGTTTGATGGGGTGTTTCAGGTAATATGCTGGAAATGTAAGGCATATTACCATATCGGGTTCGTAGAAATTGAGTTCTGTAAAATCCTCGTGCTCCCAAGATTGCATTGAGCGCACAATCTCGGCTTCAGGGAAGAACCGAAAGGGTAACGAAACGATGTCAACAGTATGACCGGCATTGAGAAGAGCGTTACGCAAGCCTTCGGTTAAAGCTTCAGCGCCACCTTTTATAAAAGGCACTTGTACGGTGGCGATAGCAATTTTCAATGTCACTCCTTTGAAAAAGCAAACCGAAAAGGCTGTAATTTTTGTTTATGCTTCAATCCAAACGGCGTTCCACATGGCTCAAAAGCATTTCCTGACTAATCTGGAGTTGCAACCATGGAGGTAACGCCAGAATACGCGCGAAGAGGGTTGCGATAAAGCCGATGATGGGCAAACGGTAAACTAAAGAAGCAAAACATGCTAGCCAGAGTCCGCGCAACCGAGTTTTTTTGATACGGCCTTCTGGCGAGAGACGCAAACGTGCTAACAGTTCCCATCGGCTGACTCGCCCTGTCAGAAGTGCCCCGACGTAGTGCTGCGCGCCAGACGGATCCAAACTGCGACCCAGCAGTGTTTGATAAGCGACGATCAGAAATTCTTCGCCATAAAGCGGCAAGAATTCTCGTATATGCGATCCGCTCACTATGCGGACTTGACTGGAGAAGTTCCGCTGAGTCCGTGATGATCCAGTCCGATATAAGGGAGAAGCTCCCGGTGCTGATTCGGTGTCGCCGCGGCGGCGTGCTTCTTGGCGTATGGCAGTAATCAGCGCGTCGAGCGTTAACTGTCCCTGCCCAGAGTTTGTAGTTTGCATAAAATCGCGGTATTAGACGATGAGAGGCGGTTTAATTAGGCGCCAGTTGCGTATACGACTTACAACCGCTTGTTACGGGTGCCAACAGACGGCAGCCGGGTTCGAGCGCTCGTTCCGTACTCAGGTCTTGATCAGTCTCTCGGTTGGCGAGTATTTTGGATGAAACACCGCATATCGTCTATAACTGCAATTCTTAAATTATTAAGGATCGCTGTCGGTAGTTTTCCACGGGCTTCACCTTCACGCAACTATTTCATATATCTTACGATCTGGTGCTAGGATAGTGATACTGGCCGAACTCTTAACGTTTATAATCGCATATTTTCTAACCTCGTACTTGTCTCGACCGACTTCACGGATATGTGTTCTGGATTATCCGAGCAGTCGTTCCCTACATGGACGGGTTGTCCCGCGTACTGGTGGTCTCGCTATTTTGGGCGCAAGCATAGTTGGCAGTTTGTTGATTAGCTTGATATTGCCTGATTTTTCCCCGAGCTTTTATCCATTGTTCGGGTTTGTCCCGCTCACCGTTATGTCGTTCCTCGACGACCGCTGTGGTGGGGTACCCTTTCAGTGGCGTCTTTCTGTACATGTCTGGGCAGCCGCTAGCTTGATTTTGGCAGGCTATGCTCCTGATCGGCTCGAGCTGCTGGATTTCACTTGGTTACTATCTGATTGGATTGCTATCTTCTACTCCCTGCTTTTTACCGTCTGGATGATCAATCTCTACAACTTTATGGATGGTATGGACGGCTTCGCGGGCGGCATGGCGGTGATCGGCTTTTCGACACTGGCATGGCTGGGACAAGCCGATATTGGATTCGTTTCCGTTTGCCTAACGGTGGCGGCGGCCAGCGCCGGCTTCCTCGTCCACAATTTTCCGCCAGCCAAGATTTTTTTGGGCGATACTGGCTCGACCGCGCTTGGGTTTCTGGCGGCGATGTGCAGCCTGTGGGGCAGCAAATCCGGCCTGTTTCCGTTTTGGGTGGCGATCCTGGTGTTTTCGCCCTTCATCGTGGATGCCACCGCGACCCTGCTGCGCCGCTTGCTCCGCCGTGAGAAGGTCTGGGAAGCGCATCGAACCCATTATTATCAACGGTTAGTGTTGCTAGGTTGGGGGCACCGCCGCACCGTGCTGGCTGAATACGCCTTGATGCTGGTCTGTGCCGGATCGGCGGTGCTGGCGGTTCATCTGCCGCCGGTCGGCCAACGGGTATTATTGGGCGGCTGGGCGCTGATTTACAGTTTGTTGATGCTGGCGGTGGGGCGACTGGAACAGCGACATGCTACAGTATCGACCCCGTGAAGCTCGAACAATTCCTTAATTTACCCATCTTCGTGCGCCGACTGCTGCTGATCGCTGGCGATACGCTCGCAGTCTTGGTCGCGGTCTGGGC
>Ga0272412_1000093_pt1 | contig 18963 bp, 4 predicted proteins | sample WWTPWeurt_MetaT_FD_193540 | JGI IMG/M metagenome (GOLD analysis project Ga0272412, IMG submission 193540) | Metatranscriptome of activated sludge microbial communities from WWTP in Nijmegen, Gelderland, Netherland - WWTP Weurt (Metagenome... | ecosystem: Engineered > WWTP > Aerobic digester >...
GGGTTATACTGCGTGATGAGGTTGAAGTTACAAAACCGTGGAACAACATTGGACGTTTTAGAAACGAATGCTCACCGTTGTCTGGTATTGAGATGCCTCGTCGCCGCGAGGATGGAAAACTGTACGTGGATACGCAATATGGCCGCGCATTCGACTTTATTCTCACCGAATCATCTGCCGTCTATGGCTATACCGAAGATCTTGCGCACATAAAAGAGGGATATGAACTCGGGTATTTGCGTGTGCCTTACCGTTGCGTGCCACGCATCTTAGTTCGCTCGCGGGCGGAGGTTGAGACTGTTATAGAGAGTATCCGTGTGCAGGCTGGTGGATTTGTCGAGAACCGCATACTATTGCGCGGGCAGACTTGCGAGTATTACCTTGGGCGCTCAACCGCCGCGTTAAACGCATTATACGGTGACCCACACGCATTAGAGCCTTCGCTGCACGCGTCTGCTGTTCGTCGTAAAGACTGTCCTCTGGAAGTAATCCTCCCCCAATGGTGCTTCCTTATTCGTTGTTATCAATTAGCGTTTCACGTTAAGTTAATAAACGAGCTTGAAACAATTCAACTCAAGCAGTTGCAACCTAAGTTGGAGGCTGATCGTCGTCGACTCGAACTCTCTTTAGATAACCAGGTATTTGCATTGTCGCTTGCGCAACACTATGGATTACCGAGCATGGGTTTAGATCTTACAGACCAGGTCGAAACCGCTCTATTCTTTTCACTTCAAGAATTTGCACCAGTGAGCGGACGAAGAATTCAGGCTGTTCCTAGCAGTAGAGAATCTGTTTTGTATGTGTTTGCCTTTCCTGAACGCTTTTGTATTGAACACGCCCGCGCTCGCCCAGAGGTTTTCCCACGAGGACGACCAGATGCTCAAGACGCGTGGTTCGCGCACATGGGCTGGGGATATCGACGAAATCAATGTGCAGAATACCTCATAGCTGCGCTCTATCTTGAGCCAAGCGGCGATTTTGGACCATTGCCGCTACCGCAGGACCTATTTCCGGCGAACATTCAAGATCAATTCGGCAATATGCTTGAGGCTGTGTTGGATAATCGATCGGTTAGCACTGAATTGCTAGAGTACCTTGAAAAACTCTATTGGGTGGTAAATTGAGGCTATTTTACCACGCGCTTTGTTATTGTATCTAATAGCACGATATAGCCAATTATTCAATGATCTTTGTATGATCCATGGGATCAAGAAAGCACGGGAAAAATAATATCGGTGGATTCAAGAAAGTTGTGGTGGATACTGGTAATTTCGGCACCAACGTTGCTGCAGGGATCAAAGCTAGTAAACTCTATCGGAGACCTGTTTTTGGTTTTGGCTGCGACTTCTTCATCTTGTTCAAACTTGGTAATTCACCGATTGGAGCACAAACTTAAGTTTCCACCTTAGTGAAAAGATTGTGCAAAATGGATTTCATGTTTTTCTGCAGCAAGGATAAAGGCCACTGCCGGACGAGAAAATAAATCACAGCCGGGTCTGTGGTTTAAATAGTTCAAATATCATACCATGTTGTCGGTGTAAATAAAGACTCATTGAACTCCAAGAGTTTGTGTATGGAAGTCGATGAGGTGTCACATTTAGCCCAGATGGTAATACGTATTATTTCTGACAAAATAATGTCTATGGTTTGCCACCATGGCGTGATACTTCTGCATCAAACTGACGCGCCTCAATATGAGCCCAATCGAATGGCATTTGTGGGTGTCACCTGAAATCAAATGCCGAAAGCAATGTGCTGATTTGCCAATTCTTGAAGACAAAATTCTCCATGGTGAAGCGCTTTGATTGTTGCATGGGGCAGATGTACGGTCATCGCAAAAATGATGACATCAGAAGTTTATAGGATTTTAGCAATCCCTCACGTCAAATAAAAGTTTTGCACTATCATGGTGTTATTCCAGACGAAAATAGGTACTTTTATCGGATTTTTCTGCCCCGGGCTTACGCATGCCATGGCGAATGCTCACAACTCTATTCAGTGTATCAAACCAGAATGGAGCGCCTAGGGATATGGCCAATGCTGTGAGAAACCACCCGATTAGTCTTTTTACCCAGAAAATGATTTCAGAAGAATCTGATTGAAATGTTTCTGCTGCTAATGTCGATGTATCAGGCCAACCGATCGGTAATCTACCCAATGATTCATTGCGCTTCTGGATAGCATCCGTTAATCCTTTTAGTGCAATACAAGAGGTCATCTCAGGTGATTCTTGGCACTTAGTGAATTTTTCCTTATTGACCCCTTCGGTAAACTGAATAGCCAGTGCAGTCGTCGCATTTCTTGTTTCTTTATCGCGGTAGAGGTGCTCTGTAAGCGTGATGGTATTAATGTTGAGAATAACTGCAACTGCTAACCCGACAGAGAAACTAATTGTTTGTAATTTACGTTTATAACATTCACCCATCATCGTGAGTGAACGGTCTAGCCAACTGCCGACCGCTTCAATCAAATTTTCTATTTTCTCTCCAGCAGTGAACACAAGTCCTTGTAGCTGCGCTTTTAGAGATGAATTAGGTAATTTGTCGATCGCAAGAGTGATTTGGTCCATCTTGCCATTTGAATTCCCTGCTGCCAAAAGGCTACCAATCAGTATCTGCGCAAATATTTGAGGGTCAACATAAGAGGCCACATGTTTGGGTTGTTTGCTAAAGAAAGATTCTAATGCTGGATTCTGTCTGAGAGTTTTTCTAATATCATCATTATCAATGAGTTGATTCAAGGAGGCATACAGTTGTTTCCCACGTAAATTAAATAATTGAGCGATATATTCATTAATGATCGTTACGAATAAACTAACACCTAGATAAACGAGGGTAAGTCCTATAGCTACATCTAACCATGTTGTAAGATCCATTTTTATTCTCTTCTTGGGGTTATAACATCCGCAATTTTTCGCAACCGGGACACAACAAATGATAGAGGTATTCTCATGTTCCGTTATATGATCAACAGTAAAAATAGTAGTAAACCGCACTCCAGGACGGGAATTCATGGAGCAGTTACCTACATAGATATCCTATTCTCAGAATATACAGTATGGCCTAGTCAAGTAGTTGCCCACTGCAAAGATCATCCGGGTAATTGCGACGACGTTGTTCATTACCATAGTAAGCACTGCAACTGACACCCAATAGTCGGTATATTAGATCAACTGGGAGATCTTCTTCTTTTGCGTGATGAAAGAATATTTCACTTCGTTTCTCTCGCGAAGAAGACCGCCGCTTCCTTTAATGTTTGTCGCTCAAGCTTTAATTACTTGTTTTCTATCTTAAGTCGTCGAATTTCTTCCTAATCAGGTGTCAGCTTCCCATTGCTTCGTAATGCCTGACCATTATCATCTGCCTGTGTCTCTCCTTGATCCATCGCCCAATCATGTTAACCCTAATTTCTAGGCTTCTGGCAGCTTCTGCCATCGTAAATCCCTGAACCAGAAACAAACTGATTGCATCCAGTTTGAATTCCTTTGTATATTGTTACTTCGTTTCCATTTCTTACTCCAAATTAGACTATTTTCTCTTAACTGGAGTGTCCGGATCTATTAGATCACATTTTAATACTCTCAAGAAATACAGCTCAATCACATGATTAATTGTGCGATTTTTTCTGCTTCAATAGTGACTGACATTGTGTTTGTTTCAAACGCATTGCGACCGAAGGTCGATTATTACTTTCATTTTTCATATACTATTCTTCCCGTTTTAAGAATGCTATTAATAAACGAGAACTGTTCTTTTCCATATTCTTCCACCTCTTCTGGTGTATAGATATGGACATCTACCGGGATCAGAGAATTGGATAGAATAGGCTTTAAATCATCCGCTCTATTTGCCATTGGAAGCTCAGTCTCCTTTATAACAAGGATATCTAAGTCACTTTTGATCGTTGCCTTTTCTTTTGCATAAGACCCAAAAATAATAATCTTTTGTGGTTGAATACGAGTCGCAATTCGATCAATCAATTTTGCGATTTCTTTTTCCGTAAGCATATTAGGAGGCTATGGTGTAGTTGATAATAAGAAAAATCTCCTCTATTGCATCACTCGGTAGAGATTTAAAATCTGCTGCGCTATCTTCCTGGATTTTCAACGTCCAGGAATTCAAATCTATCTCACTCCCCGTCAAATTCTTAAATGCTCTATGTAAGCCCTGATAAGTAGGGTCCTGACTTAACGGCAGCCGATCATCTTCATTAGTACCTAGCGGCGACAACTCTACTTTAAATGAATTGTCGGCTTCCTTTGCCAGAACAATTACTTCAACTTGTTTTACTTTCTTCGTGGTAAATTTTTTGGTAAACAATGGCAGTCTGTCGGACAAATCATCCAGAACAAGTTGCTGGTCATCAGTAGTATTAGCGGGATGCAAAAATTTATACCATTTGTCCGAGTATTCCCGTTTCAAATCGTATATGCGAAATAGGCCTCTCTTATTTTCGGACAAGGCTAGATCGTTCATCTTTTGATTGAACAATGCGACCGCCTTAGACTTCAATAATTCACCTCCCTCGCGGGCAGTATAATTAAGATGAATAATTAGATCAGTGATTGTAGATAAATCGAATTGCGGGAAATCTTTGTTAAGTTTAATTTGCCAAGTGCTAATAGCCCCAGCTCCTTCAAAAGGCAAATATCGCTCATCTCTGAAATTTAATTCAAACATTCCATGGTCGTTCTGTGCATTGCTCGAAGCAATCGACTGGATAGCAGCAATTTCATCCCGGAAGCGAGGATCTTCATTAGCTGTATCGCGTTCATATTTCCCCCCTGACAGCGTTGCATCTTTTCTCAGATGATTGCTAATCAGCGTCAGAGTACAAGCAATTGTTGTATATGGGCCAGCTACACAGGGTATAGAGAGTCCGACTGACTTTAATCTTCTGAAATAATGGCCCGGGTAGTCCATATCAAACACAGTCTCAGGTATATCGATAATACACTCACCATTCTGCCTCAGTTTAAGTAATGCGATGGGGTCGAGCTGTGTGAGTGAGATATGTTTAGTTAGCTCATACTCACGCCGATTTTGCTCATAAAATGCAGTTTCTAAGCGTTTGAGGTCATAGAATAGCTTTTCGCCGGACAACAATCCTTTTTTCAAACTATCCCAATAGCCGAATTGAATGTAACTTGAATCACTCAATCCCAACTCATAACGGAAGCAGCGTTCAGCGCGTTTGGCAATGTCGTAGGCTAATTGATAACTTTGGAAATACACCGTCGAGATCTGGTTGATCATCCAATCATATAGTTCCTGATTGGTAAATTTTGTATGTAAATATTCATCTTCCTTTTGTAAATTCTCTTTCTGCTTATCGTGGTTTTTCAATTCTTGCTCGGCAATCTGATGGCGTATGTCAGCTGCTGTAATTTGTTTATCAATCTGTGGTAGTTCTTTTGTAGCCAGTCGCATCTGGAAATCCCATTCTTCAGCACGGCGATTGTAATTACCGATAGTCGCAGTCATGCTTGAGCCCATTTGTAAAATATTTGCAACACTTTTTACAATATTTGCAGCATTACCTAAACCTCCCGAAACATTACTTCCACCATAGGTAACAGCAACAAGCGGAGACCCGCCAAAACCCGCACCTCCTGCTGAAAAATTCGGAATCTGAGCAGTGCCAGCCGCAATAGCACTTAAAACCGTAGCAACAATCTCCGAAACGATTGCTCCTCCTGTCAGCGACAGACTCAAAATTTCCCATTCATTCAGTTCGTCATTAACTAGTTTCTCATAATACAATTTACGTTCTTTTATAACTTGTTTTGATTCCTTGAAGCTATCCCAAGTAGTCTGTGCTTCTGTAATTTGCTTGTCTTTAATCTTTCTAACCTCGTCCAGCATGATCAATTCATGACTGGAACGCAACAACGCAAAGGCCTCAGCATCTTTCTTCTCCAATGCAGACAACATGGCATTGCCCAGTGACTTAACCTCGTTGCATATTTCCAATGCCCGCTGCATCATGAAGCTAAAACGATATAGAGGCATAGGTGCATTCATATCTGCAAGTACCGAGCCAATATCCAATCCAGCTGCAGCAGCTTTGACCAGCAATGCAGGATCTATCGGCGGCTCAAATAACCGCAACTGACGTACCACACCTTCGATATTCATACAGTGGCGGACTTTAAACAATCGATCAGCCACTGTATCCCAAAGAGTAAGCAGCTTCTCATTATTGGGGATACAGAAATACAATACTTTTAAGTTCGGCAATTCCGGCTGGTCGTCGCTCATCGTGCTGGATGATGAAACTGCAGGTAGTAGATTCTCTATTGGTTTCAGTGCATTGCCAAAATCATCTATCCCCTCTTTCTCTAACTGATAGAGTGTCTTGATAGGATTAGTTACCTTCTTAGGAATGCTTTTAGGTCGCGGCCCCAAAATAGAAGCAGCAAGAATATATAATTGAGTTGCTTCATTTACTGTCTCAATGGTATCTCGGCGAAAAAGTTGATCTCCCCAGGCGATCAGCATCTGAATATATTTGATGAGAACGTTTTTTTGATAGGCGACTGTGCGCATTCTGGCGATGAGATGCGGATTAAAAGGGTTATTACGCCATTCTTCGACTTGTTTACGAACTTCTTCTTCGCCACTAGCAATGGCCAGCAAGAGATTCTCTATTTTCTGTTTGTAGTAATCCGCTTTAGTGGTTTCATAAAATGGCTTGGTAATCCAATACTTTTGCTGGGGAGTATCTGGATTCAGTATCGTATTGTCGGTATTGGTTGGATCAAAAATAAAGTGAAACCACTCCAGCGCTTCCTCGAAGCGTTGATTGGTGCTTAGCTTATTGGCAATAAAAAACGGAGCATGGAAGAATAATTCCCAGTTATAGAGAGAGTAAGCACCTTTATAAGTGAAATCCACATCTTCAATCGGATAGGAAAATGTTTTATTAGGCAACTCATAATTCTTCACAACAATTTTTGTGGGATTGTAATCTGAGAAATTAAAAATTGGTGGACTTCCGGGCAGATTCTCAGGGCTAACCTGTATTTTTCGGTTTAATAATCCTTTAATCCCCCAGATGTTCAGTTCCTTGATAAAAAGCTCGACAAAGGGGTGATAATGAATAAAAAATTTGAATGACCTGGTTCTTTGCGTTATCCACCCTTTGGTAGATGCAGAGTAAACATCTTCATCTTGCCATACATAATCAACACCGTAAGTACGGTAAGTATCCCATACAAAAAAGCTGCTCTTACCTTCAACCGACTGTGCTCCGCTATCAATCACTGTATAGTTAGCATTAATAGGAGTATCTAATACCTTGACACTGTTAACTTGGTCTTGTGCAAAGCCACTATCCCAAATACTTCCCATTCCGAAGTAAAAATAATATGGCTGTCCCTCATTCTTAATAAGGTTATTATTAAAAACTCCATATACGGGAGCTAAAATACCTGTCTGTCTATCTACACTCCAGTTTTCCTCAATACTGATCTGCTTTCCAATTTTTTGATAACCTGCGAGTAGACCTATTGGGAGTGCGTTAGTATTTGAGGCAACAAATTGTTTTACAAAAATATATGGTATTTGCCTAACTCTATAGTTGATTCTTTCTTGGTGATCTCCGCCCGACATATATTCACCAAGGTATTGATAGGTATCAGACAATACTTTAGGTGTCCATTTTTCTTTTTTCAACTCACTCCAAAATAATCTAATTTCCCAAAATTTCTCTGGTTGGGCATTAATTGGTGTTGTTTGACCGGCAGTTGGAACAGAAAATGAAGTCGGTGAAATAGCTTTTTCCAAAAATTGCGGCCATAGTAAATGCAGACGACGATTGTGAATCCCTGCAACCAGATGATTTCCGCTGATCTCCAGCTCGATTTTTTCCCATGCCGTCCACCTTGCTCCATTAATACGTTTGCGGTAGTGATATTCCGGTGCCAAGCTGCTACGTGATCTGCCAAATACATGCAACACCGATTCATCCCCATTGATTTCGTTGGTCATAGCTCGGATTTCAAGATTCGCGACCTTATCCAATTTTTCCAGATAGTTTAGATATGCCTGCTCTACTGTGTCGCGGTTGATGTCGTTTTGCATCAACTCATTTTCCAGATCTTTGAAGAAGGGTGATTTCTCGTCCCGCAATTCCGGCTCTAACCAATTCTCAGGATAAAGAAAGACTTTGCGATTAGCCTCCCATACCCGGTAGTACTTCATCCATTTCCATTGCTTCCATTTTGTATCGAGGTCGGTCTTAGCAAAAATGTCAACTTCCAGATTCATCAAACATCGCTGCACAAATAGTTGAGCGGAAGCAGCAGCCTGCTTTAAGCGAGAAGTAAGCATACAAGCACTCATTTCCACATCGATCAGGAAATAACTGTATAGCCCATTTGAATCCGACCAGTTTTGCCCTTGTGCCTGATTAGGATGTGTTATCAACCAACTGACTAATGACATTCTTCTTTGCTCACGGAATTCGTCCTGAATAGGCTGAATAACTTGCTGCCATTGGGTAAGGTCATATTTCGACTTCACGGTCTGTTTAAGGCTCTCGGCATCGTCGAAATCTGGGTCTGCTTTGGCCCACTGAATGGCTCGAGCTGCGTTCACCCCAACACGCCGAAGTGCTTGCATGCAATCAGAAAGGCGAATCAAACTCTCTGATTTCTTGAATTCCCGTTTGACATCCCAGCGGAATTCCGAAACCAGATCGGAAATATCAATCGTTTCCCAAGCAGTTAATTGAGACAATGAAGTTATATTCTCTGTTTTAGTAGCTGTCGCGTCCAAAACCTTATCAAGAAACTCAAAAACGGTTAAGTCTGATTTTGGCAAATCATTCTTCCAGCGATAGAAATCGTTTATGTGCTCCCATTTTGCGATTGGTACAGTCGTCGTGATATCAATCGGGAAGTCTGTTGGATGCATCCAATCCATGTCTACAGTATGAGTGCCACTAAACCACCAGGCTAGCTCATCAGCTTTAATTCTCAATTTGCCGATTAGTAAGGCATTTTTATGCAGGAGTCGCAGTGATTTGAAAATATTCGGGAAATTCGCTTCATTCAATGTGAACTGATAACTACCGTCAGCCAATCTATTGAGTAATCGCACATCATCAATAGTTAACAGTAGTGTGTCTGCTAGCCCGGGTAAATGAAGCTGAGTTAAGAGTTCGTTAACGGTTGGAGCATCTAATTGCAATAATTCCGCAGTTTTCTGCTTTATGAACGCTTCGCTCTGCGTTTTAAGGAGAAATTTCTCCAACTCAGGTTGAATATAACTATAACGCTTATCAATTTCTGCCTGGCGATCAGCTGGAGAGAGTCCCGTCGGTATGGCAGCCAATTTCGTTTTGGCTATGGCCAAATCTAGTACGTTGATTAAATAGCTATCGATCAAATTATCTCGCTCGGTTTGAGTGCCTTCCCAAGTACCATCAACAATTGCTAATGCTTTTACTTGATCGGTATCCTTGACTAAAGTAGGCAAGAGTCCCAGTTTGCTCTTAACATAGGCTCCTAATGACTCTTCAGTTTTCAATATAAACTCATCACTGATTTTTTGCAGGCCTTCGCGGATTGTTTGTAAAACAACCATAATAGCTTTATCTTCGAGCGCCACTCCAGAGTTTGGTGTGAAGCGGTGCGCCAGCAGATAATCCAACTCCAATACTGAGAATTCTGAATCGGAGACTTTTACAGCCAGTTTTACGAATAACCTCGTATTAGCTGGATTAGCAAATGGGTCTTGTGCCCATAATCGTTTTAAACGCAGAAAACTATCAACGCTAAGGTTAAGCGCTTTGGATAATACGGAGATGCGATAGATACGGCTTAATACCGCCCAGTCTAGGGTATCTGTCGTTACAAGACTCAAATCGGTGAGTATCAGATTTAAATCTGCCTCTTTGATACGAAATGCAGCGAGAAGCCCGGATACCTTATCTGCGATCGGCCCGTTAATTTTATCGGGACTCTCTGGAAAAACAGCAACCGCATCTACCAATTTATTACGGAAGAGGTTCTGATAGAGGGTCTGGACAGCAGGAGCACCATCCTTACTTCGATCAAAAAAGATACTGTGGTCTATATTGTTATACAGGCTATAGGTAGTACGCCAATCTAAATCGAATTGATTTTTCAGGCGATTCATCCTGGAAATATCCTGCAGAACGCCATCTGTGATTTGCTTGTCAATGCTATTTGGTGCTGGGTTAATGTCAGGCAATAGCAGATCCAACTCCCACATCGCACAACCCAATTTCCGCCATAAACGAATGAAGCGATGCATTCGGTTAAGCCCATCTTCGGTCAGATTGCGGATGGTGAACTTGGATGTGTCGCAATTGGCTGCATTGGAGTCAGCCGTATCGAAGATGAAAATATTACCCGTCGGGTTGACGTATTTCATGTCCAACAATTGCAGCAATTCCTTATAAGTCAGTCCGCTGCGATTCAACATGACGTTTACACTACTCAATACATTAATCCAGGAGCCCGTAACATTCTCGGTCGGATCAGCAGGGTTTTCCGGGTTGGGGATATTGTTTCCTGTGTCAGCCAACCCCCAGAATTCCCAAGATTGCTTGCCTGGTAGTGTTCCAGTAATGATTTGACGTTCTGTTTCGGCAATTCCTAACCAGGCACAGTCAATTTGCAGATCACTTGGCGATAGCGTTACGTTGTCTGCCAATTTTTTCTGAAACAATTCTAATAATCGTGGTTGCTGGACACCAAGATGGTTCAAATATGTGCGCACCTGAATAATCCACAAATCAAATGGTAGATTGAGTGGAAAAATTTCTTGTTTTAATTTGTTATAAGCATCCTTGTTAGTGTATTCAGGATTGGCACGCAGCTCAGCAGCGGACAGAAAAGTCTGCTTGGTCGGGAGCAATTGCAGCGCCGCGCCATTTTTGAAAAGTTTATACGCGTGTTGTTGATCGCGTATGGCCCATTGATTGCGAATATCCGGTGCATATACATCCGCATCAGCGCCTATCGCGATGCTTTTTGCTACCAGCTCATCTAATACCGTTTGTTTGATTTTTCCAGGTATCAGATCTACTTCTATAGCATTATTCAAAGTAACCGGGGTAGGTGGCGAAACAACATCCTCCAATATTTCATTAACCAGATCGATATAAGGAAGTGGCGTATTAGTATTTTCGCAGCTCAATTCGATTTCGCCCAAATCAGGTCGCCGCTCAAGCAATACCTGTTTAACATTTTTGTCTTTGTTGGAGTCGATGCCTTGAGTTTTGCGCTCGCCCAGAAAGCGCATAACATCCACAAAATATGCAGCAGGACTATAGACAGAGCGGCAATGTGTACACTCACAATAATCCATAGAACCGAACAGGGTTTGTAAATTCGGGAGCGTGGCAATTTTTGCTTGGATTTCCTTGCTCGGATGGGGGTCAGAGATGCCATCTGGTACGACACCAATCACCGCATTGTTGAACATGCCAAACCAACTTAATACTAGCGCATAAGCATTCTCCGCCTTGTAATACAGTCTTTTCGCTTCAATCTTGTTGATGCCGGAATCCGTCAGTGCCGTTACAAATTGTTCCCTTCCCATGAAATAAATCTGCTGACTAGTATCAATTTGTCGTGCTTCGAGTGCATTGACTATCCGATATGTAGGATTAAGTTTAAAAATACGTTGGATGGAATTTAGTTTCGCTACCATGGCTTCTGGATCAGCGATACCTTTTAATGCTTCCTTATTTTCGACTAAGTACTGATCGATGCGGTAGCGGTCAAGATGAAACTGAGGATTGATTTCGATAAACCTAACCAAGTCTAGTTTTGGGTTATATTCAGCGCTAGAAAAACTCTGAATAAATCGCTTTACCCACGAGATAGGGCATCCAAGTTGTTTATTCTCATTAATACCAAGCTCATCTGGAATGACACAATTAGACTTATTCAGTATTTCCCTAGCTAATTTTGCACCAAAAGAAGCCGTAGGATAAGTTCGCTCGAATCTCTGATCCAAGATGGCAGCGTACTGATCCATTTTGGCTTCTTCGGTATCGCCATCGATATTAGCTGGCACACCAATGGGCTTACCATCCGCTCCGGGGCGTTTGAATAGTTGTACCCACTCTTGTTGACTGAACTTTGCTAGCTCTCGCTTGGCTTGTAGATCACCGACCCGGAACATCCTCTTCAACTCACCAACCAGCGGAATATGATTGCGTGTTAATGCACCTAGCTCAAAAGTAAGTTTAACTTCACGAATCACTTCAGGCTTGAGTACTTGATCAGTTTCCAGTTTTTTCCAGAATTCGTTTATAGAGCCGTTAAAATCAGTGAAAGCCGCCATGAATACAGTTTGTTTCTCCTTAATGGCAGGAGTGAGTTCAAGTAGCTGGCCGATCGTTCCTTTTCCGGCACCGAAGGTCGTATCGGCGGCATAACGAAGTTTGATTTGCCGAAGTGTATTCAATACTATGGGTATTTGGGGTTTGATATGCCCAGAAATCAAATTGTCGGTGATTGCTTTTTCCAGCAAGGATTGCTGTAGCTCTGGGCTGATGTTGGCTAAATCCCGTAGGATTTTGTCTTCCAGTAAGATAATGCGTTCTGGATGTTTCACATCTTCTAAGATCGAATCGGACAGCAGTGATGGTTGCCCCTGGCGCATAAACCCAAAAAATACGGCAGCTTCCAATGGTGTTTCTTCACGCGTGGTTTTATCCGCAAGACGATAACAGGCACCCCAGGTACCGACAATAAGCTGGCTGCGACCTGATTCTCCAGAGAGAAAGGAAATATCCTGATGCTGGTCATCCTCGCGCAATTCCAGAGGTGATGCCCCATCCAACAAAGGTATCAATGTTTCGTTTAAGACATCAAATTCTGCTGTTCCTTTATATTCCCCGCCTTGCAGAACGATATTAATCTCGATGTCATCAGGAACGTTAAACTGTATTGGTGTTTTATGCAGTTCTTTGCCATTATCATTAAAAACTTTGACGACTAAGTCAGCGGTATTTTTTTCTGCCTTGCGGAACTGTGAACGCTGATAGCGAATTTCATAGTGTCCGTCTTTGGTAACAATGCTGCCAAGTTGTTGTTCACTGCGTAAATCTCGATCAAATGCTTGTACCGTGACATTATCCAGCGGTTCGCCGAATTCATTACGCACTATGCCAAAAATGCGTAGTGGTGGCTCATTCGGATGACATTCGTCAGATGGTATTTCGACTTCAATCACGAGATTAAGCTCTAAACTATCTACATTCCAAAGTATGGATTGTTGAGTAGATTTGATTAATTCTCTATTTTTGAAGATTTTGAAAAACAGATCAGGTTTTCTGTCCAGAAAAATTTCTGAGAAATACCATTGTTTAAACTCGATCAGGAAATTACCTTTTTCATTCGTGATAGCAGTGCCGACCAAGTCATCGAATATCAGGTCGTTATCCCATGCTTCGACACGAAGCCCAGAAATTTCCGAGCGGCTTTTAAGGTCAATGACTTTTCCAGAAATGCGGTAAGTTTTTTCAGTCATGGGATTCACCTTTATTATTTATCAAAAATATGTTGTCTATTCTGCTGGAAGGTATTTTAAAAAAGTTTGCTAATACCATATCCAATTACACCAATAGCCGCCCCAACCCCTGCTCCAGCTAATGTACTTAACCCTGGTACTGGTATCAAAGTACCAATAGCCGCTCCAACCAAAGCAGAGCTAGCAATAGCAGCTCCTAATCCATATTCTTTTTCGACTATGTTTCCAACTATGGCTCCGCCAATAGCTGGTAAAGTCACGGCTGCTGCAAAAGTAGTTGGTGCCGCTTCGATGGCTGCCGCAACAGCATAGGCGGACGCTGGTGCGCTAACTCCCAAATAAGAAGCAGCTCCAGCCAACATGGGACCAGCGAACGGAGCCATGTCTTCTAATTCGGCGAAGAAAGGAACTAAGCCACGTGCTAATCCAGTGCCTATTGATTTCCCCATTCCTACTAGCCTCTGCATCGCTCCTGGAGAAGAAACTGACGGAGTTAGTGTATTGGTAGGAGCAGGTAGTTTTCCCGAAACCTCGTCGAGACGTTCTTCATCAAACTTATAGTTCAGTCCTTCGATAGTTCCGCGATTGATTGAACCAGGTCGAATTGGCTGTCCGTTTGCATCATTAGCCCTGTGAAAGTTTTCATTGCTCGACATCACTTCATCTTGGACATAGTCCACTGGAGACCCTGAGGCAATTTTTTGCTTCAGGCTGGTAGTATTTGCGTTATCGATTCTAGTCTTGTTGTCGGATACTGCTTTCGATGACCGGACTGTTGGTGTACTTCCTGACTCAGCTCTATCTGGATCGCCACCAGTTAGCTTCTCTTGGGCTCGAGGTACTACATGTTCATTCTCAGTTGTTCTGGTTTTGGCATCGCCTGGTGTAGAATATTCAGCTGCTGGTTGACTAGACCAAGTTGAAACATAACCCAACTCTCCTTTTCGAGGGAGAACTGGCTTGCCATCGCTACCGAGCCATTCAGCATTGAAGACTGGCACCCTGACGTTCTTTCCTCCAATCTCTCGTGTCGTCCACCGAACTGTTACTGATCCAGGGGTATATTTTTGCTCTGGATGTTGCTTTGCTAGCCAACCTTCAAAATTCTTAACTGCAGTAACATCATCCACCCTTACTACTCTTTTCCCTTTTTGGGTTGTAAATACCGATTTGGGAACTTCCCAGCTTACTTCTCCTGCTGGGTTGAGGGCTTTATCATCTCTTCCATCGGGGTCGTGAAAAATCACAGGATTGTTGGAACAATACCTGAAGCAATTCAAGCCACTTTTAATACCTACAGGGTCACTACTCGTCCATCTCCCCAACCAAGCCGCATAATACCTTGCTCCAAAATAATATAACCCTGTCTCATTATCGCGTTCCTTACCGCTAAACCGAAACCGCTTCAAGCTCAAATCAAATCCAGCCTTAATCGAACGATAGGCAGATGTACCATACGGATGATACTCCTCATAAGAAATTGGATTACCATCCTTATCCGTTTCCAACACAGCCGAGCCTAAGTGATTATTGTACTGATAACGAATCAGCGCAACATTCAGTGGATTGGCCAGATCATCGCTGTCATCATCCCGTGTCTTGGTATCAACCTGGGCAATATGTCCCGTGTTGTCGCTGATATGAACCGTCCTACGCTCAAAACGCAACTCATTGGTGTTACGCCGACGACGGCGATGAATCATCACCGCACCAAGAAATATCCATTCAAGCGTCAGATTGCCGTTGCGTTCTATAACTTTCCGAATCCGTTGCCCTCCCATACCATAAACATAATGAGCCGTACCACCCCCGCCTAAATCCACCTGTTTAAGCTGATCCATAAAGTTCCATGCCATATCAGCTAAATGCGGCATTTTGGTCATATTGCCATAAACATCATAATCATAAGTATCTGTGTATGGACCAGCATCTGGATCACTAGGTCTGCTAGTTGCTATTAACCGATTAGTTAAATCAGCAGGATTATCCTGATAGGCATAATGATAATGGCGTGTCCAACCGTTACCCATGCCTGACAGTGCCTTATAGCGATGTTTTAATGAGGTGATATTGCCCAACAAGTCATATTCATACTCTTCCGTATAATTACGCACAGCATTAGTATCATTGGCATGAGGGAGCGATACAAACTCCAGATCACCATGATTGCGAATGGCATCATTAGCATCACCAGCAAGCTCGCGCCCAGTCGCTTTGGTAAGCTGATAAATTGCATCGTATTCATAGAGCGATTCGGGTTTTACCACTGCATTATTAAAATAATGTGTTTGTTGAGCGTCATCACGAATTTGCGTAATATTGCCCACAGGGTCATAGCTGTATTTCAAATTTTGCAACCCTGCCGCTTCTGGGTCACTGCCTGATTGATAAGTCAGTAAATTACTTAACCGAAAGGTTTTTGGATCGTAGAAATAGCGGGTAAACACGTTATTGCCATAGTGGGCAAACTGACGTTGACCTTTGGCATCATAATCCTGATTTTTAAGAAATTCGATGAAAGCCCCTTGCCCGCGAATTTGTGCCTGTAACGAGTCCAGAAAATTGGCTTCGTTATATTTTGGCAATATGATGGTGTTGTCTGGCAATGTTACTTGTGTTGGACGGTTAAGTGCATCTAATTGCGAGCTGGCAGTAAATCTTTCAGTAACTTCCAGTGCAGGATTGGCAGCCGTTTGAATTGCTGAATAATTTGGCTGAACAGCTAGATTACTCCAGTCTATAGAATTTCTATAATCCTTAGCCAGCACACGCTCTACTGTTACTGGATTGCCTTTAAAATCCAACTCTGGAACACGCACCATACCAGCTTGGTCAAAAATTTGGTGAGCAACTCCGAGGAGATTTTGTTGTTCAGCATTAGGTAAACGATCACCATATACAACATAGTTAAACAGAATTTCCGCTTTTCCTGACTCTTTTACAAAAGTACTAATCGGACGATGAATAACGTCGTATTCAGCCCGAAATTCGCGCCCATATTCATCCCACGTTTTGACTAATGCGCCTAGCACATTCATAAACGTCCAACGTTTACCTTTTTCTGCACTCTTCCCATAAATTGGTATACCCATCATGCCAACAAAACCGTTGGCAACTTCACGTTGCTGCTGATCAAACAACTTGGAGAAGCGTCCAGTCAGATCGCTTTCCGAACGCACAGCGGCTATTTTGTCACCCCCATAGTCGGAAACTGCATAAACTGGACGGCCCAGGCTGTCTGAATGAACTGCTCCAGGTGTATCGGCATGCTTGGCAGCCAGCCAAGCGGCACGGCGTTCGGGGTTGTTTATGGGTTCTGGTTGTGAGGTTGGATCGGGACTGCCCCGGTCGACATACCATTGGTTTTCTTTAACAGTATCATTAGCATCGAATACTTTCTGCATCCACGGATTGAATTCGATCCTGGCAAACGTGCCGTTCGGAAACAATGTGCGGATATTACGCCCGACCGCGTCGTAATAGATAATTGGCGTTACACCGATTTCGCGTAATGCATTTTCATCTTCATATTCGTGAGTGGTGCTGAAATAGGGTTCATACTGCTTAACAGGATTACCCTTGTTGTTCAGGATCGTCCGTCCGTTACCCACCCAACGCGGATTAGCATCCACTTCCGTTACGCTACCATCAGGATTGACCTTGAGCGCTTTGCCGGGATGTGCCTGCGCTTTCACCATCGCTACACCACCACTGCCGTTGGAATAGGCATAACTTTCCTGCCAACGTGGATTAGCGGCTCCGTGTTGCTCGCGAGCAAAGGTGTGAACGTAGTTGGGTTTACGGCTATTCATCCAGTTTAACAACTCGTATTCCATCCGAGCGGTCGGATCAGCCAGTGTGTCGCCGTCCGCTGAGCCAGCCTTACCCATGATGGCCGATTTCACGACCATGCCCAATTCGTCTATTTCAACCGTTGAACGGTTCTTGTTCGGATCGGTCATCATGACCGGACCCAACACTCGATAATCAATAGTCGATGACACAATATTCCAAGCTGCTTGCTTAACTTGAACTTGTTCTATTAGAAGATCATATTTGTCATACGTAGCAACAGTTTCAACGCCTAAAGAATCTTTTGCTCCTATCGGAATATAGAAATGATTAGCAGGGTTAGCAGGATAGATAGCTGTGCCGGATGGAATCCACCAGTTAGTGTCGCCATTGAAGTGAATATACCCCGCATCACTGAAATCAGTATCAGAGATTTTTCCAGTGTAATATGCGCCAGTTACGCCTGGAGTGAAAGCCAACTGATAGCTTTCATAACCCAATCCGAGCGTGTCCCATTGACCCAAGGGTAGAGGATTCAGATTGTTATCCAAAAAGAGCGAGCGGCTTTGGGATAGCAGGCGCTTTTCAGCCATAGTACCACTAGCAATTGCTTCGTAAGGAAGAGCAGTAGCAGCAGCAATTTTATTTCTAATTTCGGGCAGCTTAAATAAACCAGAGTCTGGCGTGATACCGGTTATCTCATAACTTCTCGATTCATACGCGACACGCAAACGATAAGTCGAAGTGGGGGCATTCTGGTCGATATCAGGTGTGTAATCGGCCTCACCGTATGTAATATAAAGCTTCTGTTGATCACGAGTTACTTCTGCCGGTAGTGTGATATCGGTAATTTTGCGTCCATAAACAACTGAAGCGGACTTGAGGATATTACCGTAGGGGCCCATCTCAAGGTTCAAGCTATGAGCAATGCGTGGATCAACAGGATTGCGTTCGTAATAATGAGTGACCGTCTCACAACCATAGGTGAAGAAAACAGCGTGCTTTTTCCCATCGTGTGGTTGAATCAGTTTAACATCGTAATTATTCTCAACGACACTGTAGGGGTGTTGTTCTTGTGCAGAACCGTCAAAGCTGTAAACTTCGCTTCTTAACGGCAAACCTTTCAGAGCACGTAAACATTCGCGATATTCTTGATCATCCATTCCCGCTAGTAAAACAGGCTCCGGAATATGTTGTTGTTGGAGATAATACTCATCACGCAACTGATGCAAAATTTTATCGCGCCCTAGGAAAGCTCCAGTGTGAAACCATGTTCGCGTGGTGACAGGGGGTTGGTATAGTTCAGGATCGAGTTCTTGCAACCCTCCAATGCGCTTTACACCCACTACGTAATCCTCAAACGCTTCTGTGTCCGTTTGTTCCACCATAGCAAAGCCACGGAATTCGCGCTCAGTACCATCAAAATAACCGTGGTGATAGGTATAATGGGAAGCAGATCGAGTATAGCTAATATGGTCACGAACCTCTACGCGCTCCACCACATGCACGGGAAATGGAAGTTTCGTAATCCAGGGTTTGCCTGCGAGCTTATCGTCTAAATAGAACTTGGTAGATGGCGCATATTGGACCGTAGTTTCTGCGCCAAGATTATTAATTGTTTTAATCAGCAGATGCGGTTTTTGTCCCCCCATCA
>Ga0272412_1000094_pt1 | contig 18933 bp, 18 predicted proteins | sample WWTPWeurt_MetaT_FD_193540 | JGI IMG/M metagenome (GOLD analysis project Ga0272412, IMG submission 193540) | Metatranscriptome of activated sludge microbial communities from WWTP in Nijmegen, Gelderland, Netherland - WWTP Weurt (Metagenome... | ecosystem: Engineered > WWTP > Aerobic digester >...
CAAGGCGCTGTCTTTCAGCGGGTGCGAAACCCGCCCGGCAACTTTCGCTCCGGCCGGTAGCAACTGGAGCAGTCGTGGAGGTAACGAAGCGGCTGAAGCCTCTGGTGTAGAGGGTTCTGTAAGGAACTCGGCGAACATGCAGGCCGTAATTTGATTGAACACTGAGCAGGCCTCGAAAACGGTAATGCGGAAGCCGACCCGGCGGGAATACGGGGAAGGCCGATGTCGCAGGCGAATGCGAGCGAAACGCAGCCTGGGGTTCCGCCGGGGTATTGGTGACGGCATGTGTGGAAGAGGAAGGCAGACGCAACACGGGAAGCCCCATCACGTGGTCGAGCGCAAGACCAACCGGACGCCCGCGAGGGACAGGCCGGGCGAGGTGGGGTGGCGGAGAGGCCCGTAGTACCGTTGAAGTCGGGTAATGCCGATGGAGGAAAGGGGCCTCAGTTCAAGACCAACGCAAGAAGCGGAAAGGGATAGGAGATTGGGTCACCTGCAAACTCCGATAAGCGTTCAGAAACTGCGGACAGCGTTACATGCCAAAGCGAAGGAAGAACCCGGGTACCGGTTCTACCTCCTGTACGACAAGATTCATCGACGGGACGTGCTCGACCATGCCTACCGAAGCTGCAAAGCCAACCAGGGAGCCGCCGGGGTGGATGGAGTGCGATTCGAAGACATCGAAGCATACGGAGAAGAACGCTGGCTCGGGGAACTGGCGGAACGGCTGAAGAAGAAAGACTACCGACCGGAAGCGGTAAAGCGGGTCTGGATTCCCAAGCCGAACGGCAAGCTGCGCCCCTTGGGGATACCGACGATCACCGACCGGGTTGTTCAAACGGCGGCGATGTTCGTGCTGGAACCTATCATTGAAGCCGACCTGCAACCGGAGCAATACGCCTACCGTGCAGAGCGGGGAGCGCAGGACGCGGTACAAGAGCGGTTCATCGGCTGTTGAACACCGGTCACCAGCAAGTGATAGATGCGGATTTGTCAGGCTATTTCGCTAGCATTCCGCATGCTGAGCTTATGAAGAACGTCGCCCGTCGGATCGTGGATCGGCACGTTCTGCACCTCATCAAGCAATGGCTGGAAGCGCCAGTGGAAGAAGACGATGGACACGGTCACCGGAAGCGGACGACGTCCAACCGGGACACCGGGCGCGGCACTCCGCAAGGGGCTCCGATTTCACCGCTGCTGTCGAATCTGTACATGCGGCGCTTCATCCTTGGATGGAAGACGTTGGGGTATGCCCGTCGCTGGTCGGCGCAAATCGTCAATTACGCGGACGACTTCGTCATCTGTTGCAAAGGCCGGGCAGAGGATGCCATGGACGCGATGCGAGGCATGATGGAGCGACTGAAGCTGACGGAGAACGACGACACGACACATCTGTGTCAAATACCGCAAGAGCGGTTTGACTTCCTGGGATACACCTTCGGGCGGTCCTACAACCAGCAGACCGGGCGCGCCTACATTGGCACCCGGCCCTCGTCGAAGAGCATCAAACGGATGGTGGAAAGTATTACTCAGGAAACCGACCGCAGCCGAATTCTCCTGGACGGGGAGGATGTCGTGGGACGGCTGAACCGGAAACTGATCAGCTGGGCGAACTACTTCTGCCTCGGTCCAGTCAGACCGGCGTATCGGGCGATCAACGCCCATGTCACCCAACGGCTCCGCCGGTGGTTGTGCAAGAAACACAAGGTTCCCGGCAATGGGTGGGCGCGCTACCCCAACCAGTACCTCCATCAGCAGATGGGACTGGTCAATCTGCCGGCGAGAATCCGCGACCTTCCGTGGGCGAAAGCATGATGTCTTGTCCGAGAGCCGGATGCGCGAGAAGCGCCTGTCCGGTTCGATGAGCGGGATGTGGAAACGGGGTTATGGCAAGGCTACTTGGGCACCGTCAGACGAAAGGGACGGAAATAGACAAGCCGAACCTACTACTACCGCGCCACATCTCGACTCTACCTTTCTTGCCGCTCCTCCCATGAAGACCCTCTACCTTGATGTCTGCGTCCTTTGCCGCCCATTTGATGACCAGAATCAGCTTCGCATACGCCTTGAAACTGATGCGGTGTTCCTGATTCTGAGACGCATCGAAACCGGGCTTTATCGTGCCGTGGTATCGCCAGCCCACGTCAAGGAGGTTGAGGCGATCGAGGAGACCAGCGAGCGGCTTGAGATGGAAAGACTGCTGAGCCGGTTGTTCAAATCGTGCGAATACGATCTTTCCCAAGCTCGCCATCGCGCCGAGGCCTTGATCGGCAGCGGATTTGGCATCGCCGATGCAGCCCACGTCGCTTTCGCAGAACAGGCGGCGAGCTATTTCATTACTGTCGATGACAAACTACTGAGGCGTTGCGCACACGCCGAATTGCCAATTTACCGATGAGCCCGCTCGAATTCATTGCTCAGGAGGAAGCATGAGTAGCGAAACACTGATGACCGAAGAACGACTGATCCGTCAAGCGACCGATGTCTTGATCGAAAATTTAGGGATCACGGAGGCCACCCGCTTTCTCACCCTAAGCCGCGAAGGCCGTCCGGAGTCTGTGGAACGACACAGAGCATGGCAAAGAGATCTGGACAAGGAGGTGTTCTTTGCCGAGATTTTTGGGGCAGACTAGGGTCCACGGTGGGCAAGAACGGAGGCCGGGAAGGGCGGCGCAAATGCGTTTCTGCTCTTGCGGAAACAAGGAGACTGTGCCCTTATCCCAGTGGAGGTTATCGAGTGGGCGCTTTTGGGAGGGTATTGCATATACTGTTTCTCTAATTGCCCATCTTTGCCAAGCACAGACCGATGGAAAAACCGGCCCTACCCAGCGACGACTACGACACCCCGTGGAAACACGCGTTGACGCGCTACTTCTCGGAGTTCATGGCCTTCTACTTCCCGCGAGCCCACGGCGAGATCGACTGGCAGCAGCCGCACGTCTTCCTGGACCAGGAACTCGCCCAGGTGGTGCAGGACGCGCAGCTCGGCAAGCGCCTGGTTGACTGCCTGGTGCAGATCGCGACGCGGGACGGAGGTGAGCAATGGGTCTACATCCACGTCGAAGTCCAGGGCCAGCCGGATGCCGACTTTCCCGAGCGCTTGTTCACCTACAACTACCGGCTCTACGATCGCTACCGTCGTCCGGTTGCCAGCTTGGCCGTGCTGGCCGACGAACGTGAAAACTGGAAGCCGGACGGGTTTGGCTATCAACTGTTCGGCTGCGAGGTCGGCATCCGCTTTCCCGTGGTCAAGCTCCTCGACTACGCCAACCAGACCGAATCCCTGCTCGAAGACCCCAACCCCTTCGCACTGGTCACCGCTGCTCACCTTCTTACCCGGCGCACAAAGGGTGACCCCGAACAGCACTATGCGGCAAAATGGCGGCTGGCCAAGCTGCTCTACGAACGCAATTGGGACAAGCAGCGCATCATCGATCTGTTCGGGGTCATCGACTGGCTGATGAGGCTGCCGACAGACCTTGAGCAACGGCTGCTGCAGGAAGTCTACACACTGGAAAGGAAGGTCATCATGCCTTACGTCACCTCTGCAGAACGCTTCGGAATCGAGAAAGGCCGACAGGAAGGCCGACAGGAAGGCCGGCGGGAAGGCGAGGCTGCCCTCCTGAAGGCCTGCTCGCGCGTCGCTTTGGCACGCTCCCCGATGCCCTCCAGGTCCGGCTGACCACCGCCACGATCGATCAGTTGGAAGAATGGGCGATCAAGGTGCTCGATGCCGAGTCCCTGGACGAAGTATTCGATCAGCGCCCACAGTAGCAGGGGCAGCACACCCCATTTGGTTGCGATGTCGCGGGACCACCCTAACGACTTCGTCATTGCCACCGGCGCACCATAGAGCGATCGGCAGTTCGTTACCCAGTTCGTCAAATTCGCCGCCGTATAACCGGGGCACCTCCGCGCACTTTGCCGGTGAGGATCGAGAGCTTGTGAATTCCTGGCTGGCGAGGGTGACACTGGCCGTCGTTCCCGCGCAAGCGGCAATTTACCTGGTTCATCTGATTGTTCTTGCAGGCAATTGGTGCCATGAACTAGGTTCATGTCGGCGCCGGAATGACAGCTGCTTGGCGCCGCCCCAGTTTTTCACAGCCTCTGAGGTGACTCGCGCAAAAAGACATCCCCGAATCCCAGGCACTGGAACTTGTTCCCAAAGGATGTCCATCGCTTCAAGGGGCGAAAGCGCGCAGCCGTCGCCGGTCCGTCCATTCCTGGAAATCGCTTTTGACGAAGTTGGCATCGTCGCCGCCGTGACCGCCAACCAGGCCAAGACCAAGGCCGGCGAGGTCATCGCCCCATCGCCAGCGTCAAGCGGGTTGGTGACCCGGCAAACAGCGCGCATTGCCAGGCGCCTGGACTTGATTGCGCCGCAGAGGCTGTTCCGCTACGCTCCACAAGGGTTCCTCCGCCGCAGAAGCAACAGCAAGATCAACAGCAACACCCGAAGCAAACGCAAAACCGGGGCAGCGCCATCCAGCTGCGAGTGAAGTTGGACGCCCAGGCTAGATACGGTTCATTCCTGTCTTGACTTGGGGTCCACTTTATGTTCACCTAGTGCCACCGCGACCCCATGAGCAAGACCATAGACAACAGAAAAATCCGCATCGCCATTGTCGGCTGCGGTCGCATCGCGAAGAATCATTTTGGGTCCATTGCCACTCACTCGGATCATCTTGAGCTCGTCGCGGTCTGCGATAACAATCTCTCGGTGCTCACGAGCCACCAGCAACAGTATCACGTACCAGGGTACTCCCACATCGAAGATCTGCTCGGCAGCGAGCAAGTCGATCTCGTCGCTCTCTGCACTCCCAGCGGCCTGCACCCTGAACAGGCCATCGCGCGGCTGCCCGGCACGGGGTCAATGTAATGACCGAAAAGCCAATGGCGACACGCTGGCGAGACGGCCTGCGCATGGTCAGAGCTTGCGATGAGGCGGGCGTCCACCTCCTCGTCGTCAAGCAGAACCGCCGCAATACCACCTTGCAACTCCTCAGGCGGGCGGTCGAAGAAAAGCGTCTCGGCAAGATCTACATGGTTTCGATCAACGTCTTCTGGACTCGTCCGCAGGAATATTGCGACTCCGCCAAGTGGCGTGGCACCTGGGAACTCGACGGCGGCGCATTTATGAACCAGGCCAGCCACTACGTCGACCTCATCGACTGGCTGATCGGTCCCGTCGATTGCGTTCACGCGATGACCGCCACGCTGGCGCGTGACATCCAGGTCGAAGCTTCCGGAGTGCTCAACATCCGCTGGCGCAGTGGTACGCTCGGGTCGATGAGCGTCACCATGCTGGCCTACCCGAAAAACCTCGAAGGCTCGATCACCATCTTCGGCGAAAAAGGCCCCGTGCGTGTCGGCGGCGTCGCGGTCAACGACATCCATGTGTGGGATTTTGCCGATCCTCGCGACTACGACGCCAGGATCAAGGAAGCCAATTACGAAACCACTTCCGTGTACGGTTTTGGCCACCCTCTCTACTGCAAGAATGCGGTCGACGTCCTGCGCGGTGAAGCCGAGCCGGAAACCGACGGTCGCGAAGGACTACGCTCGCTGGAAGTCCTGATCGCCGCTTACCTCTCCGCGCGGGATGGCCGCACCGTCTCACTGCCGCTGGAATACTGAACCGCCTAGACATGAAGATGGCGGTCATTGGCGGCGGCATCAACGGTCTGTGCACCGCCTGGCGCCTAGCCGAAAGCGGCCACCAGGTCACCCTGTTCGAACGCGAACGCCTGATGGCGGCGACCAGTTCCGCGTCGTCAAAGCTTCTGCACGGCGGGCTGCGTTACCTCGAAACCGGACAGTTCCTGCTCGTACGCGAAGCGCTGCGCGAGCGCGACGCCTGGATCGAACGTGTTCCCCACCTGGCGAGGCCGCTCCCCATCCTTCTACCAATCTACCAGGGCAGCCAGCGGCCTCGATGGATGGTCGGCCTCGGAATGAAGCTCTACGACCTCCTCGCCGGCGCATCCAGGCTGCCGAAGAGCGAGGCGCTGACCCGGGAGCAGATTCTCACACAGGCCCCCGGCCTGAAAACGGACCATCTCCTGGGAGGCTTCCGTTACCACGACGGTCAGATGGACGACCACCACCTCGGACTCTGGGTGGCGGACCGTTGCCGCGAAGCCGGCGCCAAGCTCAACGAAGATGTTCCGGTGGCCTCGGCGTCACCCGACGGAACGCTCAAGCTCGTCAACGGCCAGCGCCTGCGCTTCGACCACATTCTCAACATCACCGGCCCCTGGGCGGAAAAGCTCCTGGTTGCCAGCGGCATCCGGGCCAGATACCGACTCGATGTCGTGCGAGGTAGTCATCTGGTGATTGAGCGTAGCTGCCCCCACGCGCTGATCCTGGAAGTTCCGGGCGATAACCGAATCTTCTTCGTCCTCCCTTGGAAGGGACGTAGCCTGATCGGTACCACCGAGGTCCGCCAATCGCTCGACGAGCCAATCACCTGCAGCGAGCCGGAGAGAAACTACCTGCTCGACGCCTACAACCACTTTCATGCCCGGCCGATCACACCGGCGGACATTGCCTACGCTTTCGCCGGCGTACGGCCGCTGTTGAAATCGGCCAGCGACCCCACGCGAGCCCGGCGTGACTATGCCTTCCAGCGCAATGGCAAACTGCTGACCGTTTTCGGCGGCAAATGGACAACCAGCTTGGCGCTGGCGGAAAAACTCACACGAAAGGCTCAAGAGCAATGAGCACCCAAATCCACCCCACCGCGATTGTCGACGACGGAGCGCAAATTGGCGAAGGCACCCGCGTCTGGCACTGGGTGCACTTCTCCTCGGGAGCCCGCATTGGCAAAGGCTGTTCGCTTGGTCAGAACGTTTTTGTCGGCAACAAGGTTGTCATCGGCAACAACGTCAAGATTCAGAATAACGTCTCGGGCTACGACAATGTCACGCTGGAAGATGATGTCTTCTGCGGCCCGAGCATGGTATTCACCAACGTGTACAATCCGCGCTCCGCGGTCAATCGAAAGGACGAGTATCGCGATACTCTCGTGCAGCGCGGAGCGACGATAGGCGCCAACAGCACGATCGTCTGTGGCACCACCATCGGCGCGCACGCGTTCATCGCAGCCGGCGCCGTCGTCAATCGCGACGTCAAGCCCTTCGCACTGATGGCTGGTGTCCCGGCTCGGCAGATCGGCTGGATCAGCGAGCACGGCGAGCGGCTGCACCTGCCGCTGCGCGGCAACGGTGAGGCTCGCTGTCCGGCCACGGGTGATATCTATCGACTGGTGAATGATCAAGTCGAGCAAAGCGCGAACTAAGGATAAGGAATCCGCATTTCCGTGCGGATAGCCAAGGAGAATTGAACCATGCAGCTCGAAGCGATCTACGATCACGGCCATCTTGAATTCACCCACCCCGTACAACTCAAGCGCGGACGCGTACGTCTGCTGGTGGAAGTGCCTGATGACAAAGTTCTCGATAGCCCAGCTAGCAGAATGGAACCGCAGGAAGCAGCGTATGTGCTGCCGCCCGAGGTGGTGGCGATGGCGAGAGTGGCGGAAGAGAGGCTGAATCAGATTCGCAACACACCCCTGCAGGTAGAGACTGAGTTGCCGTCACCGCCTGCAAAGCAAGTCGATCGCATCGCGGCCATGGCCTTTCGGGACGAAATCAGGAACGGACGATAAGCGAATGTATCTCTTGATCGACGTAAATGTGGTCCTGGACTATTGCGCCAAGCGTCAGCCATAGAGTTCGGTCGCTTGAGACCACAGCCCCCCTCCGGCATGCGACAACTGCCGGGGCGGTTGCTCCACCACTGGGCAAGCACCGCGGCGGTTTCGGCCACTTGCGGGTGGGTGACAGGTAAGGATAGAGGGGCATGGCGAGACCTCTCGATCGGTGGATTACGAGCCCACTGCGCTACCAGGCTTGCGCAGGGATTTCACGCAGCATTGCCGAATGTACACGAACGCTCTTCGTTTTGTCCTGGAAGGAGCGCAGCCTGATCGGTGCCACCCAGGTGCGCCAAGCACTCGACGAGCCCATTATCTGCAGTGACTAGGAGAGAAGTCACCTACTCGACGCTCACAACCATTTCCATATCCAGTCGATCGCGCCTGCTGACATCGTCAAAATCAAAACGTTCGCCGGGGTGCGGCCGCTGGTGAAGTCGGCCAGCGACCCAACGCGAGCCCGCAGTGTCTTGGCTTTTCAGCGCAACGGCAGACTGCTCACCGTCTTTGGTGGAAGGTGGACGACCGCCTGTCAATGGAGGGAAAACCCAAGCGAAGCGTAGAACGAATCCAAGCGCCCCGCTTCACCATGAAGCTTTCCAAAACCCCTTTATTCAACTGTAGAACTCAGATGAAATTAACCATTGTTGGCACTGGCTACGTAGGCCTTGTAAGTGGAACGTGCTTTGCTGAAGTCGGCAACGATGTTCTCTGTCTGGACGTTGATGCCGAGAAAATCAGCCAATTGGTGCAAGGCGCCATTCCCATTTTCGAACCCGGACTACAGGATATGGTTCGCCGAAACGTGGCTGCCGGCCGCCTCCACTTCACTACTGACGCAGAGAAGGCAGTCCACCACGGCACCCTCCAGTTCATCGCTGTAGGCACTCCGCCCGACGAAGACGGGTCAGCGGACTTGCAGCACGTTCTTGTTGCCGCCCGCAACATCGGGCGCTTCATGACCGATTACAAGGTCATCGTCAACAAGTCCACCGTGCCAGTGGGGACCGCCTCGAAGGTAAACACCGAGATTGCCGAGGAGCTGCACACGCGCGGCCTGAGCGTACCCTACAGCGTTGCTTCCAACCCGGAGTTCCTCAAAGAAGGAGCTGCCATCGAAGACTTCATGCGACCCGATAGGATCGTTGTCGGCGCCGAGGACGATCAGGCCATCTATCTCATGCGCGCGCTCTATGCACCATTCCAGAGAAAACACGAGCGCTTGATCGTCACCGATGTCAAGAGTGCCGAGCTGACCAAGTACGCTGCGAATGCCATGCTTGCCACCCGCATCAGCTTCATGAACGAGTTGGCCAACCTGGCCGAGAGACTTGGTGCGGATATCGAGATGATCCGCCAGGGCATCGGGTCAGATCAGCGGATTGGTTACCAGTTCCTCTATCCCGGCTGTGGCTATGGCGGCTCCTGTTTTCCAAAGGATGTCAAGGCTCTGATCCGGACAGCTCAGGACGATGCTGGTATCTCACTCAAGGTACTCAATGCCGTGGAGGCAGCCAACGAAGCACAGAAACACGTGCTCTCCAGCAAGATAAAGAAGAGATTCGGAGATATCGAGGGCCGTCATTTCGCCATATGGGGATTGGCGTTCAAGCCAAACACCGATGACATGCGCGAAGCGCCGAGCCGATCACTCATCGCTGACCTGTTTTCGGCTGGCGCGACGGTGGCCGCCTTCGATCCCGTAGCCATGACTGAAGCCAAGCGGATTTACGGAACTGATCCGCGCATCGAGTTCGCTGAGAGCCCGACCGCAGCGTTGAAAAACGCGGATGCTCTGGTCGTCGTCACAGAGTGGCGGGAATTCAGAAGCCCGGATTTCTCCAGCATCAAGGCAGCTCTAAAGACGCCGATCATCTTCGACGGCCGCAATATCTTCGACCCGGAATTCGTCTGGAAAGAGGGTATCGAGTACTACGGGATTGGTCGGCAACAAAGCTCTGCAAAAAACATAAACTGATCGAGAGTAGCTTTGCGATCCGCCAGCGTCTGTTTGACAGGCGGCCCGCTACCGATCGTCTCAAGGCGCTACTTCGTAGTACGCCTTTCTCTAACGAAAAGGGCTTTCAGGATATGCTCAATTTTGCACTTGTTGGTTGCGGACGGATTGCCAAACGACATGCCGAACTCCTCGGGGATAGACAGATCGATGGCGCACGCCTCGTGGCTGTCTGCGACCACGTTCCAGAAAAGGCGGAGAAGATCGGTACCCGGTTTTCGGTATCACATTTCGATGACATGCATCAAATGATGAGCACATGCGAGATCGATGTGGTTGTTGTGCTCACCGAAAGCGGAAATCACGCCGGCCACGTTATAGACCTGGCGGCGTACGGGAAGCACATTGTTGTTGAAAAGCCGATGGCGCTCACTCTCGATGACGCAGACGAAATGATCCGCGCGTGCGACAAAGCAGGAGTAAGGCTATTCGTGGTCAAGCAAAACCGGTTCAATGTGCCGGTGGTAAAACTGCGAGAAGCGTTGGAACAAGGTCGGTTCGGGCGATTGGTTCTGGGCACGGTTCGCGTGCGGTGGTGCCGTCCGCAATCGTACTACGACCAGGATCCATGGCGAGGCACCTGGAAGCTGGATGGCGGTGTTCTCACCAACCAGGCAAGTCACCATGTGGATCTGCTGGAGTGGATGTTTGGCGAAGTGGATAGCGTCTTTGGAGTGAGTACGACGGCGCTCGTCAATATCGAAGCGGAGGATACGGCGGTCGTCACTCTGCGCTTCCGAAATGGCGCCTTGGGGGTTATTGAGGCGACAACCGCTGCGCGTCCGAAAGACCTGGAGGGCTCGATATCGGTGCTTGGGGAAAGCGGAACGGTGGAGATCGCGGGCTTCGCGGTCAACCGGATGAAAACCTGGAACTTCCAGGACCCCCGACCGGGCGACGAGTTGGTGATGGAGAGATACTCGGTCAATCCTCCCAATGTATATGGTTTCGGTCATCAAGCGTACTATGAGCATGTTGTGGACTGCATCAGTAACCAGAAACGGCACCTGGTGGACGGTTTGGAAGGCCGAAAAAGCCTCGAATTGATTAGCGCTATCTATGAATCCATCGAGACTGGCAGAGAAGTACCGCTACGTTTTCGAACAAAACACAGTCACCTCGGCAGCAAGGCTCAAATCCCGGCGTCAAAGAAGGAAACCATCGTGGATTCCCGGTTGGGCCGGAACGTCAAGGTGGTGCAACCGGTCAACCTGTACGGGTGCGTCATCGAAGAAGATGCATTTATCGGACCGTTCGTCGAAATTCAACGCAACGTTCGTATCGGCAGGGGAACCAAGATCCAATCTCACTCGTTCCTCTGCGAGTTGGTAACCATCGGGGAATTCTGCACCATTGCGCACGGAGTGATGTTCATCAACGATGTCTTCGCCAAAGGTGGCCCGGCGCGCGGCGACAAAACCCTGTGGAAATCGACCACTGTAGGCAATCGAGTCTCGATCGGTAGCAATGCGACCATCCTTCCAGTCCGGATATGCGACGATGTCGTGATTGGAGCAGGCTCGGTCGTCACACACGACATCCTGGAGCCAGGAATTTATGCGGGTAACCCGGCCCGTTTGTTGCGAACACTAGAAACGCACAACGACTCATAAAATACTGACCAATCATGAAGACTGAAACGATTCCGTTTGTTGACCTGCACGCGCAGTACTTGACGATCAAAAAAGAAATCGATCATGCGATTAGCGACGTCATCGCACGTTCTGCTTTCATTCGAGGTCCGCGTGTTCAAGAATTCGAAGAAATGTTCGCTGCCGCAATCGGTGCTCCTAGGTGCGTATCGTGTGCAAACGGGACGGATTCCCTGTACATCGCGATGCATGCGCTTGGAGTAAAGCCTGGCGACGAAGTCATCGCGCCTGCACACTCGTGGATTTCGACCACCGAGACCATTACGCAGGCCGGTGGCGTCGTCGTTTTCTGTGATACCGAGAAAGAGACGTTTACGATCGATCCGGCAAGGATAGAAGAAAAAATTAGCAGCCGAACGGTCGGTATCATACCCGTCCACCTCTACGGGCAGCCGGCAGACATGGACCCGATCATGGCCATCGCGAGGAAGCACAAACTGTGGGTGATCGAGGATTGTGCACAGGCGCACCTGGCTCGGTACAAAGGGAGAATTGTCGGTACATTCGGCGAAGTTGGCTCGTTTTCGTTCTATCCAGGAAAGAACCTGGGTGCAATGGGCGACGCGGGAGCGGCAGTCACTTCCGATCAATCGCTGGCCGAAAAGATGGCGATGTTTGCTCGCCATGGCGGGTTGACCAAGGGCGACCATCAAATCGAAGGAATTAACAGCCGTCTCGATGGACTTCAGGCAGCGATTCTATGCGTCAAACTGCCACACCTTCCTCAATGGACTGCACGGCGGAAGGAGGTGGCTGCCGCCTATGATTGTTTGCTCTCAGGCATCCCCGGACTGGAAACGCCGGGTGTTGCGCCGGGTCGCGAGCACGTATGGCATCTCTACGTTGTCCAGCATTCAAGGCGGGACGCTCTGGCCAGACATCTGGCAGAAGAGGGCATACAGACCGTAATCAACTATCCGACCGCGCTACCCTTCCTGCCTGCCTATCGACGCTTTGCTCATCAGCCGGAGGATTTTCCGGTGGCCTTTTCTCATCAATCGCGTATTCTATCATTGCCCATCTTTCCAGAGATTACTGAAGCACAAATGCTTCGCATAGCGAGTGTCATCTGTTCGTTTCTTGGGAGTGCAAGAAAAGTCTGATCTAGAGATCAGATGCATTCCATAGCGATATCTTTGTGCCTCATAGAGGTAAGCCGCCAACTCTGCCGTGGGGTTCACAAACGCTTGAACTTTGCGACGGTCTGCGTGAATTTCTGTTCTCTGCCAAGAGAAGGAAGATTCACGATCAAAAAGCTATTGTTGTCGTATGGATTCCGAGTGCGGAGGCCCTGCCGTGTAGGGCGAGTGAACGGTTACTCTTGCTGTGCTTCGCAGACGACAAGAAAATTTAGCACAACTCCGGCTCTAATTATCTCATGGCTTCTTGCTGAGTGCTTACAATTACCGGTCCTACGGAATGTTTGAATGAGACTGAAAACCGCTGTATTCGCTACATTTGCCCGACAAGTTTTTGTAATGGGCTTGAATTTCACGTCTATCTCACTTGTTTCTCGTACACTCGGCGTGGTTGAGTTCGGCCGATACTCATTTATGTTAGCCGCTCTGGCTGTATTTCAGGCTGTTTTCTCGCTGTCCGTTCCAGTGGTAATAGTACATTTCTATGCGCCTATGCAGCAAACCGGGCGCCTTGGCCAATTGCTTGGCAACGGATTAATAATATCTATATGGGCGGTATTAGGGGGAAGTATAGTTGCGGCTTTTGCAATTTATTTTAGCGGGCATCACTCAATCATTATCGACCCGCTGGCGGTTATTGTTCTCTATATTCTCTTCATGCTTCAAATGGCAATATCGTATTTTGAAGCGATCATTATCGGCGTCCGAGATTACCGTATGTATAATATCTTACTTCTCGGTAGCCCTGTCCTGCAAGTTCTGCTTCTTGTAGTTCTTAGGGAATTCTACACGCAGTCCAACGAAGTGCTTTGTGTGACACTTGCAACGACGCTCACAATGGCTCCATTTTATTGGTTCGCGGCCCGTAGCCGTGGATTAAGAAGCTTGTCGAATGGTGATACCATGTTCACTACCTACCTTGGATATGGTGTGCAAATGTGGATATCCAATGTAATCACGATGGCCACTTATCGGATGCCTTTTTTTCTTATTGAGTCTACTATTGGATCAGTAGGACTGGGGCAGTATGCGCTCGCTGCCCAATTTTCTGAAAAGCTGTGGGTTCCAGGTCGCTCCGTAGCGGCAATCCTGTTCCCAGAACGATCTTCCGGTCAGGCTACCGGAAAATCTGCTGCCATTTTCCAGCAAACACTTCGAGTTATTTCAGGGAATATGTCTATAGTATTTCTGGGCGCAGTAATTCTATATCTCCTATTTAGTAAATATATCACTGAATTTTTCGGTCCTGGCTATCAAGACGTTCCAAATCTGGTACTTGCATTAGCACTTGGGATGGTGGCATGGAGCGGGGTAACCATCCTCGGTGCTGAACTCGCTGGAAGTGGTGACTCCGGTGCTAATTGTTTCGCATCCCTCGCTGCACTTATAATTGGAACGATCAGCATTATTATTATGATAAGTACTTGGGGACTTGTCGGTGCTGCAATTGGGACCAGCGTAGGGTATATAGGAGGGTTTTGCGTATCCTTTCTGTTATTCTATAAAAATAGACGTTGAGCGTTCTCAGATAAGTTCTCCGACATTCCGAAGATGCCCATGCTCAGAGCGTGTTAAGAAACCATCCTTGATTATGTTTTATATTTTACCAGTGGAGGACTCGCTATGCCAAGGACTTGGAAGAGGTAAAAGCTGCTTTAACATAATTCTAACATAGAGAAGGGCTAAGCCGGTGAGCATAACTCTCGTTCTGATTACAAGTAACTATCCATTTTTGGGAAATCATGGAGAGGTAATGTTTGTGCGTCCCGAAATTGGCCCCCTAAGAAAACGGTTCGATCGAATCGTCATCGCGCCGTACAATGCATCTGGCCCGAATGTGGATCCCAACAATGGCTGCGAAATTGATCTCTCGCTCTGCAGGCTACTCCGCGGCAGAGGAAAAGCCATCCTACGAAATACGCCGTTTGCTTTGAAGTCGAAAAGTCGGAACAACTATGCTCGGGAGGTTGGCTCGGCTTTCTTGAATTACGGACCAAAAGCAATCCCGCGGGCATTATTATGGTGTTTGCAGGCTGCAACAAGTCAGTATTGGGCGAATAATAGCAGATTTAGGAAATCTGATACCGTTATTTTCTACACATACTGGAATACAGGGATCACGAAAGGGATCTGCGAAGCGACGAAAGAAATTCCCAAATGGTATGCTGTCACCAGAGTACATGGATATGATTTGTATCCCGAACGTGGAGTTCCGGCATATCTACCGTTTCGTCCACAAATATATTCCTCTTTGGATCGCACTTACACAATTTCAAAGCATGGATACGATTTTCTCGTTCAGCGCGGTGTCCCTGAGAATCGTCTAGCGCTTGCGAGATTGGGAATTGAGGATCCCGGCTTTCTAAACCGGTTCTCGACAGATGGAAAGTTTCGAGTTGTCTCCTGTTCCTTTCTTGCGCGAGTAAAGCGCGTACCTCTACTGGCGCGCGCACTTTGCGAGTTTGCAAGAACCTGCGAAGGACTGCAAATCGAATGGCATCATTTGGGTGATGGATCCGACCGTGATCTCGTCGAACAAGCGCTGGCAGATAAACCAGAGAATCTAAAGACTTTTCTTCTTGGGCAATTGACAAATGAAAAGGTGATGGAGTACTACAGGAACAATTGCTCAGATCTATTTGTTCATCTCAGCGAGTCCGAGGGTATTCCAGTTTCGATGATGGAAGTGTCGGCTATAGGACTACCTATTCTCGCTACAGATGTGGGGGGTGTTGGCGAAATCGTGACCCAATGCAATGGATTGCTGTTGCGCGGGCCGATTACGGAGACCGACGTGGTTAACGGATTGCGTAAATATTATGACATGCCGCAAGTAAAGAAAAACCAGATGTCCACTGGCGGACGGAGCGCTTGGGCAGAGCACTTCTCCGCGCAAACGAATCATTCCGAATTTGCTGAAGATTTGGCTCGCCTTGTTGAGTCAAAGTTTGACCCGCGGTAAAATTTATCCTTATTGTATGTTGCTTGGCACAAGATGGGAAATCACCAGCAATTCCCGGCCTGATATAACCCATTGATTTATGTTTGTATTGGGCGCACCAAAGCTGTGCATGCATTTTTAAGAGTCGTTTTCAATCAATGGGTTGGACGATTTATGCCGGGAATTGCTGGGAAATCACTTGTAGCTTTTTGAATGTTGATTTACCTAAATGGGGCTCAGTATGATTGGGGTCACAAGTGATGCTGGTATTTCCTTGAAGTACAGGACTCTCTTATCGGGCTTCTTGGTTGTGGGATTTTTGTATTGTTTGGTGCCCACCGAAAGCTCGGAAGCAGGTTTCAATCTTAGTGTTTACGTCCGGTTTGTCGTTGCTACTGCCATTACTTTATTGGTTATGGTGTTGTATCGGCCTCGGATCGAAAAAGCAAGCGCTCGTTGTCTGTTGTTTTTCATTGTCTTTTCTTTGCTGGCAGCAGTTGTGAGTTTCAGTAATAGCTTTTTCTTGTTTTTTGCTTCAGTAATCTTTGGCGTTACCCTTGCGACCGCGTGTAAGAAAAAATCTGAATTTCGCAAAGCGCTGAGTGCAGCAGTTTTTTGTCTATTAGTAATTTCTATTATTTCCTTGGCGGTTCAGATAATTATCTATATTAGCCAAGGAGTTTTGATAGACGTTCATAAAATTCTTTATCCATTTAGTGAAGCGAGGATTCCTGATCAAGGCTTTTTCTTGCGTTTTGGGGGCATTCATATTGAACCGGGCACCTACTCTCAATGGACCTATTTGCTGTTACTGATATACTTGGCAATTAATCGTGATGTAAGGGCAGGCCTTGTTTTATCTGTCGCTGCGAGCATGATTTTAACAGCCTCAACTTGGGGGTGTGGCGTTGCCGTTTTTATGATTGTGGTGTCATCTTTCTCTCGCGTACGTCAATCGTTGCTTGTGGTGATAGGTGCCTTTGTTCTGATAATAATACTGTACAGGGTGGCCCCAATTGCTGACGTGTTTGATTTCTTTGATTCCAAGCTCACTTTTGAAACTGAAACCGCAGGTGCAAAAAACGACATTTACGCTGAGTTCTTAGCGATTATTGGCGATATTACTGTGGTGGGTCTCGGTTTTCAACCAAAATTCTGTCTAAATTGTTACTCTCCTCAAGATGCTGGTCTTGCTGTTTCCTTGTCGGTGACTATGGGTCTAGCGTTTTCGATCGGGATATTTGGTTTTTATTTTTCGTTTCTGTTAAGGGCAGGCGAGTTTAAATTCGCTGCTATGTCTTTACCGTTGCTTTTAACAAAAGCTTTTGTTTGGGATTTTTCTGTGTGGTTGCTTTTCTTCCTCGTTGTGGCGAGATGCAGAGCAAGAAAGGATTTGGCTAAACTACAACCCACAAAAGTGGGAGAGATAGAGCCCAGCCAGAGGGTTTTGACGCCGAGTTCTCCTTTGCACTTGCCGCAGCAGAGGAAGTCACCCAAAGCTTGGCTCACGCGGGCATGAAGAATTCTACACGTTATTGAACAATATTTTATCAAAAGGAATATACAAATATTGATTAGCGTGTCTGTAAGCATCTCTCTATTTCTCTTCTCAAAGAAATAGATAATTCGCTAAGGAAGGGCTCTTTTATCAATTCGTAATCGTTCACACTCTCTTAAGAAAATCTGCCAGCCTGAGGATTTGTATGGCATAGTTGCGGAACTTGCAGACGACCTGGCAGACGCAGCACGATGTACCTGAGCAAACATGACCTGTTCCAGATGAACGACGAGTGGCTGAAGAAGCTGCCGGCGGAGCTTTTGCTGGAAGTGTCGAAGCGGCTGTTGCACGACGTGAAGGAGTTGCAGGATCGGCTGAATCAGAACCCGGACAACAGCTCGCGTCCGCCGACCAGCCAACCGCCCTGGGCGAAGACAGGTGGCGCGGAGGAACAGAATGGCGCGGCGGCCGAGCGCGACAGCGCCGACGTCGCCGCGGAGACGGCTGGAAGCTCTACGGAAGAGACGGAACAGGCTCCACCGGTTGATGGCCAGCGGCCATCGGCCAAGAAGGGGTCTGGGAAGCGACCCGGCAAGCAGCCGGGCAGTCCGGGTCATGGTCGCAGTCAGAAACTGGAGATCACCGCCCGGTGCGAGCACCGCCCCGAGATCTGCGCGGCTTGTGCGGCAACGCTGCCGGCGGATGCGGTGTCGCAGGCTTACACGGCCTGGGACGAAGTCGACATTGCACCGCCGGTCGAGGGCCTGATCGGGCTGACGTTCAGTGTCACCCGTCACACGCTGCTTGAAGTGAGCTGCTCCTGCGGCCATGTCAGCCGTGCGCAAGCTTGGCGGGCGCCGGCCGACGGGCAATGGGAGAAGGTTGAGCTCGGCGAATGGCGTCTCGTGGGTCCCGGGCTGGCCGGGGTGATCGTCCTGCTGGCGCTGCGCATGCGCCTGTCGCGGGCGCGCATTCGCGAATTGCTGATGGAACTGTTCGATTTGACGCTGAGTACCGGCGTCATCGACGAAACCATCCGGGAAGCGGGCCGCGCCAGTCTGCCGCTGGAGGACGCCTTGGTGGCCGACATCGTGCAGGCAGCGCAACTGCATGTCGATGAGACCTCGTGGCCGGAGTCCGGCACGCTGCTGTGGCTGTGGGCATTGGTGACGACCCACACGGTGCTGTTCCTGATCGGCCCGCGCAGCCGGGAAATGCTCGAGAACGCCCTGCAGGACGGCTTTGCCGGCCTGCTCATCAGCGATGGCTACGGTGTCTATCGCGCCTGGGCAAACCGCTTGCGTTGCTGGCCGCACCTGCTGCGCAAACTGAGAGGGCTGGCCGAATCGAGCGATGCGCGAGTCTCCGGGGTGGGGCAAGAGATGGAAGGCATCATGAAAACGCTGATGGCCGCCATCTACGCGGCGCGGATCGATCCGCCGCCGGAAGGACTCCCGGCCCGCTACGCGAACGAGATTGAGCGACTGCGGTACCTGTGCGAAGCGCATCAGATGGATGACCACTCGGTGCTGCGTAGTGTCGTGCGCGAATCCCTCTACGACTGGGACGTGATCCTGCGTCCCGTCGCCGAGCCCCACCTGCCGCTTTCCAACAACGCCGCGGAACAGGCGCTTCGGCACTGGGTGATTGCGCGCACTATCAGCCACGGCACACGCTCTGAAGAGGGATCCCGCGCCTTCGCTTTCCTCGCCAGCCTCATCGAAAGCTGTCGCCGTCGCGGAGCATCCGCCTGGCAGTACCTCGGCACCGTCATCGCCGCCGCTCGCAAAGGTTTGCAGTTCCCCACGATCCCCGCCATCCCGGCAACCGTGTAGGGGGGTGAATGCATATCCTTATACACAACTTCAGGATCTCTCTGTAATATGCCGATTTTGTTGGAAGGCGGCAGGATGGGCTGGGCTGGTGAGGAGCTGAAAGAAGTTGACTTGGGGGATCGACGACTGAACAA